>Ga0206819_10153_pt1 | contig 25181 bp, 21 predicted proteins | sample Alteio_BWOrgCont_87_FD_152855 | JGI IMG/M metagenome (GOLD analysis project Ga0206819, IMG submission 152855) | Enriched cells from forest soil in Barre Woods Harvard Forest LTER site, Petersham, Massachusetts, United States -... | ecosystem: Environmental > Terrestrial > Soil > Temperate forest >... | reverse complement strand
CTGCCAGGCTCACTCAAGCACAAAAGCGACTGGACGGTATGAAGGCAGAGCTTCAGCGAGCGAACGTCGGTGAAGACATCGCCAAAAAGACGCTGACTCGATGGAAGGAACTGTTTAAAGCTGACGCAGTTTCGGGCCAGGACGTCGACGAGAAACAGTCGGATTTCGATGCCAGCATTGCGAAGGTCGAGGCTGCGAAGGCAGATGTGAACTCAGCCCAGGCGGACGTGGTTGCAACTCAGGGCGTCGTCGCATCGCAGCGTGCCGAGTACGATGCCGCTCGGGCAGATGTGAGTTCAGGTGAACAAAAGATTCAGGCTGCACAAGCCGGAATCACGTCGGCTCAAGCGAACTATCGCTCAGCCATCGCCGCACGCGATGCCAGTCTTTCCAGCGTCGATGCCGCCCAAGCCGGAGTCGGATCCGATCAAGCAAACGTGAGGCGGTATGAGGCCCTTCAGGGCTTCGAGCATGTGGTCGCGCCATTCTCTGGAGTAATCACTGCGCGAAACATTGATGTCGGCGACTTGGTTAATGCAGGAACCAGCGGCAGCGGGGCATCCAACCCGATGAACACGGTAACGACTCGAGGACTATTAGGGTTGGCGAGGACCGACACGCTTTTGGCCCAAGCAAACGTACCGGAAGACGCAGCGTCGTCCATTCGGGAAGGGCAGGATGCAGATGTTACAACCGGCGACTATGCAGGGAGGATATTTCGAGGGAAAGTGTTCCACGTGTCGGGCGCATTGGATATGTCGTCGCGAACGCTTCTGGTGGAAGTGAAGATCCCCAATCTGGACGGAGCGCTCAAACCGGGAATGTTCGCCCAGATCAAGTTCCTGGGCGTACAAAGCGGCGCAACCATCCGAATCCCTGCCACGGCATTGATATTCGACGCGAAAGGAACTCGGGTAGCGGTAGTGACCAACGATGACTTGCTTCACTTCGCGACGGTCAAGTTGGGGCGCGACTTTGGCGGCGAAATAGAAGTGCTCGTAGGGCTAAGCGGAGACGAATCGATCGTTACGAACCCGGACGACTCATTGACAGAAGGCACTAAAGTCAAGCCGATCACGGGTGTCAAATAGCGATGCGAACCGTTCCCCGCTTGGCTTGTGGGCTGTTGGTCTGTTTCGGTGCAGTTCAGTCATTTGCCCAGAAGAATCCGCAATTGCCCAAATCGGATAGACCCATCGAGGTCTCGCCGGGACTTGAGACGCTTGGAAGCTACTTGCGCGGTCGGACACTTACAATCGACCAAGCTGTTCGCTTGAGCTTGGTAACTAACCACGCGTTGGCCTTGGCCAGGGCCTATTTGCTGTCCGCTCAGGGAAGAACGGCAGAGGCATACGCGGCGCTTAACCCCACTGTCGGTGGGGCAATCGACGTAATCAGGCTGAACGATTCGGTCTCGAACAAAACTTTGATCGTCGACGATCCGCAGAACTTCAATAAACCGATTGGCGCAGAGATCGTCAATGAAAATGTTCAGCAGCAGTTGTTCAGCGTCGGCGCACAGGTGCCCGTCGATATTAGTGGGACGCTCAGGGTAGCGACCCAGCAGGCGAAACTCCAAGAGATTGCCTACCGCACTGATATCGATCGAACGCGCAATCAAATAGTGTCCGATGTTAAAGCCGCGTTTTACGACGCGCTGCGGGCGAAGGCGCTTCAGCTAGTTGCCGAAGAAAATCTGAAGAACACGCAGGATCGCTTGAAGGATGCGCAAAGCAAACTTCAGGCTCAAGTCGTTACGAAATTTGACGTGCTCAGAGCACAGACAGACGTTGCTGCCGCTCAGCAAAACTTGATCGTCGCAAAAAACACGGCGCAAACAGATCTGGCGATATTGAACCTGGTGATGGGCATCAAAGTGACGACAGCCATTCAGATCACAGAAGATGGCGCCGTTGCGCAGCCAGGGCCATTGCCAGAAAACGCGATGCAGACGGAAGGTGATTTGGGACCCGAATTCGACGCCGACTTGCAGGAAGCTTTGACCAAGCGGCCCGAGATCATCGAGGCAACGACGAACATCGAGGCTGCACAAAAGGGAATCACACTGGCGCGACGCTCGCTGATGCCGCAAATGAACTTGTCTTGGGGATATCTGTATGCACCGAATGCGGGCGGAAGCAATCCACTCGTTCACACTTGGGAGGGGCAGGCAATCCTGACGGTTCCGTTCTACGACGGCGGGTTGGCACGCGGTCGGAGGATCGAGGCACAGGGAGTATTGGCCGGCTTCCAAGTCGAGAAGAGACAAACCGTCGACCAAGTCACCCTCGATGCGGAGCAGGCATATCTGTCGATGAACGAGGCGCGCTTGAGGGTCGATGTTGCAAACCAAACACTGACACAAGCGCAAGCGGCATTCGACCTGGCGAAAGTTCGTTATACGGCCGGAGTATCCGCCCACGCCGGTATCTCTCCCCTCCTGGAACTAAGCGACGCCCAGAGTGCTCTGACCCTTGCCGAAAGCAATCAAGTCAATGCGCTCTACGACTTCAACAGTGCCAAAGCACGGTTGGATCGAGCCTTGGGTCGTTTTGCCGACCAGTCGTAGGGGCGAGGCGTGCCTCGCTAGTTCCCGAGCGAGGCACGCCTCGTCTCTGCCGTTAAGCTAGGACGGGGGTTTTAGAGATGAAACTAGGGCATTGGGCCTATGCGGAGTATCGTAAAATGGAAGTCTAGATACCAGCCACTTCACTAAAGGCGCGCATGATGAAGTTATTAGATTCTTGGCAATCGAAAGCACTATTTAAGTGCATGGTTGTAATCCTAATGGCGGTTGGCTGGGCCCAATCGCGCGCTCAGAACTTCTATTTCACTAGCGGAACCGGCGGAATCTACAAGGTGAGCGCCAGTGGCGTTACGACAACTTTCGTGGGCCAGTTGGTTGGAAACGGACTCGCCTTGGATACAAACGGTAACGTTTTCGTAAGTGCCGGAGCATCTGGCGGCCAAATTTACAAACTCACGCCAAGTGGAAGTAAGACTACCTTTGCGAGTGGTTTAGACGTCCCGTGTGGATTGGCGTTCGATAGCAAGGGCAATCTTTATGAAGCCGACAGCGGTAGCGGCGACATCAACGTGTTTACGCCTGATGGAACGATGTCGTTGTTTGCAAACTTTGAAGGCAATCCAGGAGACCTCGCTTTCGACAGCAAAGGCAATTTGTATGTAACTTACCCCGCTGCAAACATGATCCTTGAAGTCGCGCCAAACGGAACTGAAATTACCTTCGCAAAACAAATACAACGTCCCAGCTGCCTTGCGATTGACGCCCATGACGATGTATTCGTAACCTGCCTGGACCACGATGATCCTCCGCAGATCCTTGAATTCGGCGCTGATGCAACTAACCAACAGTTCGCTGCAGAGTTGACCAGTCCCGCGGGCCTAGCCTTTGATAGCAGCGGTAACTTGTATGTAGCCGAACAACTGCCGGCCAATGAGATTCTTCAATATACTTCCAATGGGAACGGGACCACCTTTGCGACCGGCCTTAATGATCCAAGCGTTTTGAAATATCAGAGCGCTGTCTCGATAACGAGCTTGGGCCTTTCTGCCTCGTCAGTCACAGGAGGGACGTCTGCTACGGGAACGGTGACTCTCTCCGCGCCCGCCCCAACTGGCGGGGCGACGTTCACGTTGACCTCGAGTAATGCGAGCGCTACGGTACTGGCGACGGTTTCGGTGGCAGCGGGTGCATCTACGGGGGAGCAAGTTCGACGTTTACGGTAACGCTTACGCTGCGGCGCCAACCGGCGGCCTAGCCGTAACGTTGAGTTCCGATTCTTCAAGCGGAGTTACGCCGGTGACCGTGACGATCGCCGCCGGCGCAACTTCAGCGACGTTTACGATCACGACGTCGCCAGTTTCAACGAACACGACGGCGGTGATAACTGCCTCCCTTGGGAGTGCCACGTTTAAGCCCTCGTTGCTCATTACCCCGTGAGCCACACGAGGGGCGAGGCGTGCCTCGCTTCGGGCTTAGCGAGGCTCGCCTCGCATCTACGGTTATGCTAGGACGGGCATTTTAAAGGTTCGGCCTACTGCTGCGGCGATTGCTTCTAGCTCGGGCATGAGCTTCTCGAAAGCTTCGATGGTGATGCTTTGGGCGCCATCTTTAATCGCGTGGTCGGGGGTCGGGTGGACTTCAACGATCAGGCCGTCGGCGCCTACGGCGACGGAGGCTTTGCTCATCGGGCCGACCAATTCGCGCCGACCGGTGCCTTGGGATGGATCGATGATCACGGGGAGGTGAGTCAGCGAGTTGAGGGCGGCGACGGCGGAAAGGTCCAGGGTGTTGCGTGTGTACGGCTCGAAAGTCCGGATTCCGCGCTCGCAGAGCATGATCTTCTCGTTTCCGCCGGCGGCTATGTACTCGGCTGCCAACAGCCACTCTTCTAGCTTCGCCGTCATTCCGCGCTTAAGCATCACCGGCGTTCGGCTCTGACCGACCTCGCGAAGCAGATCGTAATTCTGCATGTTGCGGGTTCCGATTTGGAGAATGTCGGCGTATTCGGCGACCTCCTCGACTTTGCGAACGTGCATTACTTCCGTGACGACTTTGAGGCCATACCGCTTGCCCGCCTCCTTTAAGAGCTCTAGGCCCTCAACGCCCATGCCCTGGTAGGAGTAGGGTGAGGTGCACGGCTTGTAGGCGCCGCCGCGCAATATCCGGGCCCCTGCTTTGGCTACATGCGAAGCAGTAAGGAATAGCTGATCGGCATCTTCGACGGTACATGGACCGGCCATCATGACGACCTCATCGCCGCCGATCATGACGCCACCAACATCCACTACCGATTTCTTGCCTCTGTACTCTTTGGCAACAAACTTATACGGCTTCGTGATAAGTATCACGTCCTCGACGCCGTCGTAGGCGCGAAGTTGGTCCATGGCGTCGACTTTCTCGTGTTCGGTACCACCGACGGCTCCGATCACGGTCTTCTCGACCCCGAAAATCGGATTGACGACGTAGCCTAGCTCTTCGAGCCTTTGGCTGACTTCTTGAACTTGTGCGGGCGTAGAACCGCCCTTCATAACGACGATCATCGTGCCACCACCGGGCTCAAAACTTCTTCTAATTCCTGAATGAAAATCTGCATTTCTTCCTCTGTTCCGACACTGACTCTCAGGCAGTTCGGATCTCCAAGCACATCGCCCGGCCGGGTGATCACACCACGCTCCAGCAGGGCTTGAAAGACGGGCCGCGCGGGCCGTCCAAGGTCGGCATAGACAAAATTCGCAAAGCTCTCGCAAGGCTTTGCGCCGGCCTTTTCAAAGGCGCCGGCGAGGATTTCGATGCCCCGCCGGTTGTTCTCCACCGTCTTCCTTACATGCTCTTCGTCCTCGAGAGCGGCGATGCCGGCAATCTGTGCCAGGCAGTTTACGTTGAAGGGTTCTCTGACCCTGTTGATGGCGTCGATAACTGCCTCGGGGCCGAAGCCGTAGCCGAGCCGAATACCCGCCAAACCGTATGCTTTGCTAAACGTTCTCAGACCGATCACGTTCTTGCCGGCGACAACGTAGTCTCGCGCGTTCGGATAGTCGAGAACGTGCTCGGCGAATTCGAAATACGCCTCGTCGAGGGCGACTACGGTGTCGTCCGGGATATCCGAAAGAAACTTGTCGAACTCCGCCTTGCGAACGATCGTTCCGGTCGGGTTATTCGGGTTGGCGATCCAGATCAGCTTCGTGCTTGAAGTCGTCGCTCGTGCCATTGCCGGCAGGTCGTGCTTATGCTCTTTGTCCAGGGAGACTTTGATTAGCTTGGACGATCCAAGCTGTGCGGTCGGATCATAGCGAGAGAATGATGGATCGCCCATGATCATCTCGTCGTCTTCGCAGCCGAGGAGGATCAAGCCGATCATATGGATCAACTCATCGCTGCCGTTGCCGATCATCAGGCTCGATGCAGGCAAATCCAGATGCTTCGATAGCGCGCTCTTGAGGTCGTAAGCAGCGCCATCCGGGTAGATGTGCATCTTTTCGGCTGCCTTCTTTACCGCCGCGACTGCTTTCGGCGAAGGCCCAAACGGGTTCTCATTGCTCGCCAATTTGACCACGCGGTTCAATCCGAGTTCGCGCTTCACCTCCTCGACCGGCTTCCCGGGCGAGTAAGGCTCCATGCGCAAGACGTTCGGACGGATCGGAATCATAACATCATTATGGCTTCCCAGGGAGCGCCGACGCAGTCCGTCTTTGGACCGCGGACACTTAGTCCGCTTGTTATCGGCTGAAGGGCAACGCCTGGAGGGCAGAACGGACCCATCTCGGGAGCCTTGAGCCGGTCCCATTTTCGGCCGGGCAATCCCTGCGGACTGGGCGTCCGCGAACCTTATGCGGACTGGGCGTCCGCGCTACGGTGGATGCAAATCCGATATTCTAGAGGCTGGTCGATGAGCTATTTCTCTTGGTTGGCGGATCCGCGGGCTTGGGTGGCCCTGGTTACGCTGACTTTTATGCAGATCGTGCTCGGGATCGACAATATCGTGCTGCTGACGATTCTATCGGGTCAGCTGAAAGACGACGAGCAAGCAAATGCACGGCGGCTTGGGTTGGTTGCAGCAATGGCATCACGGCTGATCTTGCTGTGCACACTGCTATGGATCGCAAGCTTCTTGGAGCACCCGCTGATTACGGTGTCTGGTCACGGAGTGTCCGGCAAGGACATGATCCTGATCGTCGGAGGCTTGTTCCTGATTACAAAGGCGACGACCGAGATTCACCTCAAGATGGAAGGCGACGAGCATCGCCGAAAGGTGGTTGCTGCGCCTACGCTGAATGCGGTTCTGGTGCAGATTTTCATCCTCGACGTCGTCTTCTCTCTGGATTCCGTGATCACCGCGGTCGGCATGGTGAAGACCATGTCAATTCAGATCATTTCGGTGGTGTTGGCGGCCGGCGTAATGATGATCGGCATTCATGTGTTGGCGAAGTTCGTCGACAAACACCCGACGGTTAAGATGTTGGCGCTTTCTTTCCTTGTCCTGATCGGCGTGAATCTCGTCGCGGAAGGATTGGGCTTCGATATTCCCCGAGGCTACACCTATTTCGCGATGGCGTGGTCGGTGCTGGTCGAGATGCTCAACCTCCGCTTCTTCAAACGGAGGAAGATGCACCTTGTCGTCGACACTAGTTCTGGCCCCGCCAATCCGCCGGGGCAACCTCTTTCCAGCGGTTCCGGATCGCCTGCAAAACCGGCTCAGAAAGGGGGCCAAGCTGGGCATAAGCAGAATTCACGGCCCAGCGGGAAGGGTTCTTCGTCCCGACGATCGCGACGTTAACGCCGGGCTGGCTCAAGGTGAACCGAAGGGCTTTACCTACAGCGTCGTCGTCGATGAGAAAGTCATATTGCAGCTTCTGAAGGCGTTCCCAATAGGTTTTATGGTAGCCGTTGGTTGGAGGCTCGCCGCCCGTCTTCCAGGCCGCGTTTGCGATTGGCCGCTTTGCGATCACTCCCATCCCTCGGTGGACTGCTTTAGGCAATGTAAGGCTCAGACCCTCCTGGTCCGCAATATTCAGGGAGGTCTGAAGGCTGTCGAATGCGCCGCATTCAACCGCGTATAGGGCATCGTCATGATCTCCGCTGTAGCCTACATACTGTGTCTTGCCGGCCTCCTTGGCACGTAGGACCACATCGATGACGTCGCCCATTCTCAGCAAATCCGCCGAACAAGAATGGAGTTGCATGAGGTCGACGCAGTCAGTTTGAAGTCGCTTGAGGCTGCGGTCGATGCTTTGCGCCAGCAACTTTGGATCCCAGTCGGGAAGGTCGATCCCGGACGAATGGCCGCACTTGGTGAACAGATAGAAATCGTCACGCCTGTTCGCGACTGCCTTTCCGATTTTCTCTTCGCTGTCGGCATAACACTCGCCGGTGTCGATGACGTTGAGGCCGGAGTCGAGCGCGGCGTTTAAGAGGCTGTCGACGTCCGCTTGCGGGGCGCTCTCGAACCCGATTTCGGCGCCGCCGAATCCGAGCACGCTGACGAGCATGTCTGTATTTCCGAATTGTCGCTTTTCCATTGATTACCTTTGGAAGAGTATATTGCCTAGCTGAGGCTTCCTGGCAAAGCCGCCAGATTCGGAACCTCGGTAAGGCTCATTCGGTCAGATCGATCGGAAAAGGAGCCTTACAATGAAAGGACTTAGAATAACAGCCATCGGAATCGCATGCGGCGTTTTAGCCGCTGCCGCATCGGCTCAGGGAAGCGGACGTGTAGCGATTTGCCCGTGGCAATTTAATGACGGCAACGTCACTTCGCGGACAACGGTGACCGACACGCTCGCGAAAATCCTGGAGCGTCATGGCTACTCGGTTTTGACACAAGGAACGGTTGAAGATAGCTATCACAGCATGTCGCACTCAATGCGGTTGCAGAATGGCATCCCCGGCATGGATGATCTTGGACGTTACGCAAGATCGGTTAACGCGGACCATTTGGTTTACGGCACGACAAGCTGGCACACGCGAAGCATTTGGGTCGGAACCGGTCCAAAGACAATCTCCACCGCAGAAGTCGATCTGTCGGTATATGACGTCGGATCCGGAAAGATCGTGTACCAGCGCCACGCAGTCGGACGAAGCGATGAGCGAGAGTCCGTGCTGAAGGATATCGGCGACGTGTTGGTCACTCCTCTAATTACCGTTGTAAGCGGCGGTCCGGCAACGCCACGCGAGCAGAGGGCTGCTCAGATCGCTGTCGCAAGGGCAATCAGACCTTGGATTCACCACGACGACCGGGGCCGCTAAGAATCTAACCCTGCATCTCGGCTAGTTTGTTGAGTCTTTCCGATTGCTCTTGCCATGCGGCCATCCTGCCTTCCAAACGCTCCTTGAGCAGTTGGTGGTCGCGGGTGAGACTGAAAACATCGGCGGTCGGGCTCAGGTTCGCGAGTTCCTGTTCGATCTCTTTGAGCGTTTCCTCGTCGTCCGAGATCTCCAATTCGATCTCGGCAACGAGTTTCGCTGCTCTTGCGATCTCTTTGCTGAGTTCTCTCGGCGTAAGTTCCGGTTCTTCAGGCTTGTCCTTGCCAAGCAGTTTAGGAATGCCCGGCGGCTGAGGAGCAGCCTTTTGCGCCTTCACGTTTGGTTTATTCGATCGATTTCGATACTCGCTGTACGATCCCGGATACACGATCGGGCCAGACCGGCGAATATCCAGCGTCTGTTCGGTGACTTGTGTCAGCAACCAGCGGTCGTGCGATATGAGGATCAGCGTTCCCTTATAATCCTTGAGCACTTCAGCGAGCGCTTCGCGTGAATCCATGTCCAAGTGGTTCGTCGGCTCGTCGAGAATGAGCAGGTTCGGCTGAAGCTGGGTGAGTCTGGCAAGCGAGAGCTTATTCTTCTCGCCGCCGCTCAGAGTCTTAACGGGACGGTAGACATCGTCGCCGGTCAAGAGGAAGCGGGCGAGAAGGTTTCGGGCTTCGGGCGGCTTCATGTCCATCTCCCAAACCATCACATCGAGGGGAGACATCTCTGGATCCAGGTCAGAAGTGTCCTGCGAGAAGTAGCCGGTGATGATATTGGAACCTACCCGGGCACGACCGGCCAGAGGCTCTAGTTCCCCGAGCAAAACCTTGATTAGCGTGGATTTGCCCGATCCGTTTTCGCCGATCACGCCCCACCGGTCGCCATAGCGGGCCTCCCAATCAAGCCCGGAGAAGAGTACGGTGTTTTCCCCGGTTTCTGAAACAAAACCGATGGAGAGCTTCTCCGTCGCAAGGGCGATTTCGCCGCTTCGACGAGCATCGCCGAAGCCGGCCTTCATCCCTTTTTCGTTTTTGGGCGCGTCGACCTTTTTTTCGATGAGCCGGTTCATAAGCTTTAGACGGCCTCGGGCTTGGGCGGTCCGCTGCGAGTTCATGAAGCGCCGGACATATTCGTCCATCTTGGCGATCTCCAGCTCTTGCCGGCGAGCGACTTCAGCCTGACGCTCATCCTCTTCGGCCCGAAGCTGCAGGTATTTCGGAAATGGACCTGGATACGACTTTACGGAGCAATCCTTCATAAGCAGGACGCGTTCTGCGGTGTTGTCGAGAAAGGCTCTATCGTGCGATACCAGGAGCACGGCGCCGTGGTACCCCTTCAGCCAGCCCTCAAGCCATTCCGTGGCCTGCAGGTCCAAGTGATTTGTGGGCTCGTCAAGGATCAGAAGGTCAGGTTCTTCGAGGAGGAGTCGGGCAATTGCCAGCCGCGTCTTTTCGCCACCACTCAGCTTGTCGGTTTGCTTGTCGAACTCGTCCTCAGTAAATCCCATTCGTTGGAGCACGACCCGGATATCTCGCTCGGCCGAATACCCCTCCGCGTCTAAAAAGTGCCCATGGAGCAGCGAATACTCCTCAAGGTCTTCGTCCGATGGGGAGCCCAGTTCGAGTTTTGCCTCCAACTCCGTCAGGCGTCCGCGAAGCACCAGTTGCTCTGCAACCGCGGCTTCTGCTTCCTCGAGCACTGTGTGACCAAGCGTTACCGGGGCTTCTTGCCGCAAGTAGCCGACCTTGGCGCCTTTGGCAAATTGTATGTTGCCAGTGTCCGGCTCCAACTGCCGTGTGAGAATCTTGACGAGCGTAGTCTTTCCGGTTCCGTTACGACCGACCAGAGCCACCTTTTCTCGAGCATCGAGCCGAAAGGTGACCCCATCAAGGATCTGGTCCACGCCAAAGGACTTGGCGACATTGGAGACGGAAAGGAGCACCTTCCAATTATGGAGTGTTGGAGCGGTGGAGTGAAGTCAGGAGGAATGGAGGAAATGGAGGAATCAGGCTTCCTCTCTTCCTGTTTTCCTCTCGGATCGTCGTCTATAGCCCTATTTCGCAATCGCAAAGATGCTCGCGTCGAAGACGTTTGGGTTGCGCTTGATAAGTTGGAGTGCGTGGGCACTTGGCTCCTTATCGACCGTGATCTGAGCGATGGCGGCTTTGGCTCCGCCGAGAATGATGTTTTCCATCTCTTGCACGCTGGCGCCTTCGTCCTTTAGCACTGCCAGTACGTGGGCGAGTACGCCGACTTTATCCAGGTGGCGTACTACTAGCAGGTGGGTCGCCAGTTCGGCACGACTGATGTTTACGACATTTGGAACCATGCCGGTCAGCTTGTATTCGCGAACGATTCGTACTGTTTCGGCGGCAATCGCCTCTTGAGCCTGGTCGGTACTTGCGCCGATATGGTGGGTGCAATATACGTTTTTAGCGGTGCGCAGTTCGCCGTCGTAGGTACCTTCACCGCCGGTGGGCTCACCTTCAAATACATCAAGACCGGCGATAATTCCCTTGTTCTTAACTGCCTCAAGAAGCGCGGCTTGGTCGACTACTTCGGCCCTGCTTGTGTTGACGAAGATGGAGCCTGGCTTCATCTCGTCGAAGAATGGACTTCCGATAATTCCCCTCGTGTCCGGTGTTAAGGAAACATGAATCGAAACGGCGTCGCTCATTCTAGCTAGGTCGGCAACAGTGCTGGCGCGGCCTATTCCGAGGGCGGCCGCGATATCGGGGGTCATCCAACGCGAGTGGGCAATCACATTCATTCCGAATGCCCTCGCCCGCGGAATCATCTCCTGCGAGATCTTTCCCATACCGATTAGACCGAGAGTTCTGCCAAATAGCCCTTTCGCCTGGCTGAATCCCTTCTTATTCCACTTACCCTCCCTGAGTCTTGCCACGTTGTCAGCGATGTGCCGATCACAGGCGATAATGAGGCCGAACGCCAGTTCCGCAACGGCTTGTGAGTTCTTACCGGGGCAGTTGCTGACAAGCACACCGTGCTGGCTGGCAGACGCAACGTCGATCGTGTTGAAGCCGGCGCCGGCCCGAATAATCACGCTCAGCTTCGAGCCGTCGATCATCGGCCCGGTTACCTTGGTCGATCGAACGACAAGGATGTCGGCCTCGGACGAAGCCAATCTAGCCGCCAGCGCGTCGTCCTTCAGATCCGGCTCGTAAAGCACCTCGGTCCCAATCGCCTTCAGCCCATCCAGCCCGCTCTTTTCGAACTTATCCGCCACCAAAATCTTCATCAAACTGTCGCTAAGTTTACCGACGAATACATAAGTGTTGAAGTGTTTCGCTTCGCTAGTGTTAAGAGTGTTCGAGGCACGTTGAGCGGTCTCCGTTTCCCTCGAACGCTTTAACACTTAACACTTCTTCACTCACCCTATTCCAAACAAGCCCTTCTGAGCAGGGGAGCCAGCGATGGCTTCAGCTAGCCCTGCCGGCGATTCAAGGGGCGCTCCGCCCAGACCGATCAGGGCTCTGCTGGCTTGGGTGCCGTCGTCGCGGACGATGAGGGGGCAGATGTGGCGTCGGGTGGCTTCTACGGCGCCGATCCAGGTGCCGCCTTCTTTGAAGCGGGCGTGGGCGATAACCGTACATTCCGATGCGGCATAGATGAGAGCGTTCCGTTCCATGGCAGCGGCGGTACTGAAGATCTCGTCGGGAGAACAGACCGAAATTCCGCAGCGGTCTTTGCGCGAGTATTGATCGATTCCGTGCGGGAGAATTTCGACCGCGTGACCGCCGGCCGACAGGGCACCTGCCGCACCGGCGTTGTCGCATCCGGCGGCGGCACCGGAGACGATCGCGTAACCGAGCCGGACCGCTTCGGCTCCAATTCCCATCGCAAATTGGTGAATGGACGGGTCGATATGCCGGCTGCCGACGATTCCGATCATCTGCAGATTGGGAATTGCCCCACGTATCCATACCGCAGGTGGAGCGCTCTGGCTGAGCCGCTCGATCCATCGGGCAGGATAGTTTGGATCGACCGAAGTGAATGCCGAACCCAGCTCGACCAGATGCGATGCAGTTTCAACCAGTCCGTCAGATTCTAACACAATGGCTTCTTCCCACAGGCCCGCCGCTCGGAGGGCTTCCGGTGCTCCGGAAAGTGAACAATCCGCCGACCGCAGGGCAGAAACGACCTTGACCCACTTTCGGCGCGTCAGAGTTAATGGGCGAGACAAACCGCGTAGGTAGAGGGAAGTCAAACAGACTGAGATTTGCTGTAGCATTAACTCTATTCCAAGCGCCTAAGACAACCGGCCATTCGTGCCAATCAACGGATTTGCGGTCTCGACTAAGTGTAAACTGACGACTCGCCGTCCCTCATAGCCCAATGCTAAAGCACTCCGAACTTACTCGAAACCGCATCGCTGCTTTCCTTAAATACGAGCTAAAACCCCAATTGCACGGCCTGCGATCGCCGTTGAAGATTGAGATTAACTGCAATCCGTGTGCAACGCAAGCAGAAGCAGAAAAAGGTCCGTGGAAAGAGGTCACAAAGGGCTTTGAGTATGGCCCGGCATTTACCACGTTTTGGTTTCGATTAAGCGGAACGATTCCGATCGAATTTGCGGGTTCTTACGTCGCCGTCGTGGCCGAGGTCGGCGGAGAGCGAACGGTTTGGAAGAATAACTCGCCATGGTGTGGAATCGACGTCGAGCATAGTGATTTTGGTTGGCTTGAAGGGGCAGGTTTTTCTAACGGTGATACGCTGCCGAAAGGGGGCGAGAAGGTCGTATTTTACGTGCAATCGTACACGAGAAACGCGCAGACCACGGTGCACGGCAAAGAGCAGCCGAGAACCCCGACAACCGAAAAGGTTGAATGCGCTGAACTCGTGGTCGTCGATCCGGATACAAAGGACCTCTACTACGACGTCGACTTTACGTTGAATCTTCTGCAGACGCTGGACGAAAAGGACCCGGCCTATTCGACGATCCTCCGGGCGCTGAACGATGTCGTTAACAGTTATTCACCTGCCATTCACGAGTCTCTGGTGCGTTGCCGAAAACTCGTGCGAGACGCATTGGGCTCGCTGAACGGCGAATTCAAGCATACGATCTATCCGATCGGGCATGCGCACCTCGATACCGCTTGGCTTTGGCCGTTGCACATCACACGAAAGAAGATGGCGCACACGACGTCGACTCAACTCGGCCTTATCGAGAGGTATCCGGAGTACGTGTTCGTTCACAGCCAAGCCAGTCAATACGAATGGCTGGAGCAGGACTATCCCGTCCTTTTCGATCGGGTTAAAGCGGCAGTCAAACAAGGGCAGTGGGAGCCGGTCGGCTCTATGTGGGTGGAAGCCGATTGCAATTTAACCGGCGCCGAATCGATGATTCGCCAGTTCCTATACGGCCGCCGCTACTTTAGGAGCAAGCTCGGTTATAACACCGAAGACATGTGGCTGCCTGACGTCTTCGGATATTCGGCCGCATTGCCGCAGATTCTGGCCAAGTTCAATATCAAATACTTCTTGACTCAGAAAATGTCTTGGAGCCAGTTCAACAAGTTCCCCCATCACACATTCTGGTGGCAAGGGATCGACGGAACGCGTGTTTGGACCCACTTTCCTCCTGCCGATACCTATAACGCCTCTTGCGAACCCAAGGAGGTCGTGTACTCGGTTAAGAATTATAAAGACCACGCTAGAGCCGATCAGTCGATGTACGTCTTTGGTTTCGGTGACGGGGGCGGCGGCCCGACCGAGCGCCACCTGGAGTTTCTCCGACGGGGCAGGATGGCGCCGAACTATCCGGACGTTGCCAGCGGGAAGCGAGCCGTCGATTTCTTCCGTGAGTCGAAGGCCCGGTCCCGAGACCTGCTGACTTGGGTCGGCGAACTCTATTTGGAACTCCATCGAGGAACCTATACAAGTCAGGCTGCCAACAAAAAAGGGAACCGATACAGCGAATTTCTGCTTCGGGATGCCGAAATCCTCTCCTGCTTTACTCCCGGGTTCCCGGCCGACTATCCTGCTGCCGAACTGGAAGCGGCTTGGAAACTTGTGCTTTTGAACCAATTCCATGACATCATTCCGGGCTCATCGGTTCACGAGGTGTATCAGGACAGCGCGGTCGACTACTCGAAGGTCACCGAGGCCGGTAACCGGATCATCGCCAGTTCCCTCGGCCAAATCGGTTCGGCATTTGATACATCGGCGATGGCTTGTCCGGTTGCGCTTTTCCAAAACGCAACGATGGTAAGCCAAGGTGATATTCCATGGGACCTGGAAAGTGTGCCGAACTCACTCGCCACCGCCGAAGAGAACTTGCCCGTTCAGTTGGTTACTGAATTTGACGAGCGAAAGCTCATTTTGCCTACGCCACAGGGCGCCCTGGGCACGGTAGTCGTCGGAGACCTCAGTGAAGCGACCTCCACGACGAAGTACCGGCTCAAGAGCAGCAATCGAAGGATCGAAAACGACGAACTCATCGTTCGGTTCGACGTCCATGGCAACATCACTTCGATCCAAAGTCTTGAGGACCAAACCGAATTCCTCGAGCCCGGCAAACTCGGCAACGTGTTCCAGATCTTTGACGACAAGCCGAACTTCTGGTCAGCTTGGGACGTGGATGCATTCTCTTTGGAGACCGGGCAGGACTTGATCCGTAGTGAGACCTTTGAGATCGTCGAGAAAGGGCCGGTAAGAGTGGCAGCCGAGGTCGTCAAGCGATTTGGCAATTCGACGATCCGTCAGCGAATCTCGCTCGGACCAACTCCCGGAATCCGATTCGATACCTTGGTCGATTGGCATGAGGAAGACAAACTGTTGAAAGTTGCCTTTCCCGTCCACATCAACGCCTCGAGGGCTACCTATGAAATCCAGTTTGGGAACGTTGAGCGGCCCACGCATATGAACACGAGTTGGGATATGGCCAAATTCGAGGTTTGTGCCCAGAAGTGGGTTGACATGAGCGAAGGAGACCAGGGCATTGCGCTCATTAACGATTGCAAGTATGGATACGACGTCCATGGCAACGTGATGCGATTAACGCTTCTGCGGTCGCCCAAAGCGCCGGATCCGGAGTGCGATATGGGCCGACATCGGTTCGCATACTCGCTGGTCCCACACTATGGACCCTACAACTATGCTGGGATTGTGCAAGCGGCATATGCGTTCAACGCACCCTTGCGGTCAGTCTTGCTTGATCCGGCCAACGGCGAAGCGGGAACCCTTCCGGCACTGGTTGCCTGCGAGGATCGAAACATCGTGATCGAGTCGGTCAAAAAGGCAGAGGACTCTAACGACATTGTAGTAAGGCTCTATGAGTGCCATAACAGCCGGGGCCAAGCAGAACTGATCTGCGCAAGAACGCCTTCCGTCGCCATGCTGTGCGACCTGGAAGAGAACGAAATCATGGATTTGGAAGTCCAGGACGGCGTGGTCAGCTTTGAGTTTAAGCCGTTTGAAATACTAACCCTCAAACTAAAACTGTAGATTCGGACTATGCTATTTACAGCGGTAATCGAGGTCGATATTCCGCTGGTTAATCCATGAAGTTTCGTTGGCAACGTGGATGGGGTGGCAACCGAGGGTCGTTACCTTACCTCGTGTTCATTCTTTCGCTGGCCGCCACGGTTTGTGCCTGGGTGTGGGCAGGGTTAGTCGTTGGAACCCAAGATGCCGACAGGTTTCGATCAACTACCGAAGAGGCCGAGTTGGCGATCAAGGATCGCATTGACGACCAAGAAGATCTCGTGCGGGCGGGCGCGGCAACCTATGCTTTGCAGGGTGGCTGGACTCGGTCTCAGTTTCACTCTTATGTCGATAATCTGAGCCTGACTGCAAACTATCGGGGCTCACTGGGCTTGGGCTTTATTAGAAAAACTTCGCGAATGGATTTGCCAAGCCTCGAAAAAAGCGTTCGGGCGGAAGGAGAAGTCGGGTTTAAGGTTCACTCTGCTCCCACCGCGGAGGAGATCTACCCGATCATCTATTTGGTTCCTGAGGACTCCAGTTTGCCCTCGATCGGTTTCGATGCTTTTTCAGATCCAGTACGAAGAGAAGCGATGGTGTCCGCGCGAGACCAGGGCCAACCGACCATCACCGAAGTCATTCCTATCCCGGCTGTCAAGCCGGGAACAAAATCACAGCCAAGCTTTATTATCTTTTGCCCAATATATAAAGGCGGCGAAATTCCGGAATCGATGACGGATCGACGAAAGTCGCTGTTAGGCTTCGTATTTAGCCGTTTTAGTTGCAACGAGGTTTTCCACGACGTTTTGGAAGGGGAGGCGCGAAAAAATCTGCAGATTGACATCTTCGACGAGCGAATCGACAAGAAGCCAACTTGGTTCTATTCGTCCTCAAGTTCGGTTGTGCAATGGCAATCAAAACTCGGATTCGTTGGTCCAATACCGGTGGCGGGACGTCAATGGACGATTCATTATCATTCGAGTCCTGAGTTTGAGCAACAGTCTGCCGGCTGGCTTGTCGATTGGATTCCCATCGCCGGCATTCTTGTGAGCGCCGTACTTGCCGCAGTGAGCTTCAGCCAAGTAAAGGCGTATCGGCAATTGAACAAGCAAGCAGCGCAAATGCGAGGGCTCAACGAAAACCTTGAGCACATCGTTCAAGAACGGACCACCGAACTTCAGGCAACAAACCAGGAACTCGAAGCGTTTTGCTATTCGGTATCGCACGATTTGCGCGCGCCTCTGCGCAGCGTCGACGGATTCAGCAAATCACTTCTGGAAGACTACGGAGACCGGTTGGACGAGCAAGCTCGGGATTATATAGGCAGGGTCAGAAGGGCTTCACACCGGATGGACGAATTGATCAGCGCGCTACTCAACCTTTCACGAATCACGAGGCTGGAGATTGTTCGGCAACCGATCGACCTTTCCCACATGGCGCATTTGACAATCGAAGAGGCGCTTGAGGGGCGCGACCGAACTGAATTTGATGTAACGATTAGGAAAGGCATGACGGTTGATGCCGATCCAAAACTGATTCGTGTCGTGCTCGATAACCTCGTGCGAAATGCAATTAAATTCAGCGCGAAGCAGCCGATATCAAAAATTGAAATAGGATTGAAGAGCGGCAGCTTCTTTGTTCGTGACAACGGCGTGGGTTTCAATCCGGCGTATGCGGAAAAGCTGTTTGTCGCGTTTGAGCGCCTACACACCCAAACCGAATTTCCCGGATCCGGAATCGGCCTTGCAACGGTTCAGAGGATTGTGCACAAACACGGTGGAGAAGTCTGGGCGGAAAGCGAGGAAGGCAAAGGCGCCGTGTTCTACTTTACGTTGCGGTAGGCAGGCGCCACTGCCTAACCGCCGAACTTGTAACCGACTCCACGAATCGTCAGAAGACGGACAGGGTTATTGGGGTCCGGTTCAATGCGCGTGCGAAGCCAGCGCACATGAACGTCAACCGTGCGGGCAGAGACGAATGCGTCGCGGCCCCAAACGCGATCGAGCAGGGTCTCACGTGAAAAGACCTGACCGACGTTCCTTGCCAAGAAGTAGAGCAGCGCAAACTCCTTTGGAGAAAGGCTGAGCGCGGCGCCGTCGAGCGAGACTTCGTGGCTCCTTGGATCTATCTTGAGGTTTCCTCTCTCGATGATCTCCTTGACCGGTTCGCCGGTGGATCGCCTAAGAATAGCCTTCACGCGCGCAGCCAATTCCGACAAATTAAACGGCTTGACGACATAGTCGTCACCACCCATCTCAAGACCCTTTACCCGATCCGACTCGTCCGCTCGCGCTGAGATGAAGATGATTGGAGTCGAACTATCCTTACGAATCGCCCGACAGAAATCCATGCCGGAACGTTGGGGCAGCATTATATCTAAAATAATGAGATCCGGCTTGACTCTGCGGTATAGCCGCATGCCTTCTTCCGCTGAATCGGCTGTAAAGGTCGAGAACCCTTCCTTTCGGAATTTGTTCTCTACAGTTTCAACAATAGAGGGTTCGTCATCGATGATGAGCAGCTTCACCGAGCCGGCTCCTTGCGAATCGTTCTGTAGTTTTTCGAGTAGCGCCATTCGATCACTGCGTTTACGCGCTCGTTTTTATCAGACTTGCGGCACGATGCCGAAAGTATTAAGAACTTGCCCGCAGCTACTTTTAGCCGATGCAGGTTAAGAGACTGTAAAGCGTGATTAAATATGGCCACCATAAGGCGTCCCAAATGCCTTTCGAATTCCTGCTTTGCAATTCTAACCGGTTGAGAGGGTTTAGTGCGTCGCAATAATTTCTACGTTTGCTCGCGGAACGGTGACGTCCTCGCCGTCACTGAGTTTGGCTCTCAAGACCCTCACCTCGGTACCCGAGTCGAGAACTACAAGATGCGCCGGCAATTCGGTTACAGTTCCTAACTTTCCGAAATAGGGCTCGCGGATCACGCGGATCGGGGTGCCTTTTTTAAGCTCGAACGTGTCGGGAGCTTGAAGAGGCTTTGCGACATCGGCGGCGATCGGTGCGATGATCTCCGGTCGAATAACCCCGGCTCGAATTTGGGTGGCGCCATTGATGCTGGCGGTTTGGCCTTCGAGAGACCTAAGAAGAGTGAATGTCCGCTCCGCCATCCCTAGATAGCCAAAGCCTTCCGTAACCAAAAGTGTAAGGTTGATCGGCTCTTGACCCGTGATGGCGACGCCGATGTCGAAGCCAAGGAACTTGGTCAGATCGCTATCGCGGATTCCGCCCGCGATGAGTCCGATGACGCCGAGCGAAGACGCTTTCATAATAGCGTCGTAGCTCATTCCGGCGCCGCCAACGAGGATCTTTCCGCTGTCGGAATCTAAGACGTCGGAGGCTTCGAGGACTTTCCCGGGATCGCTTACCGCAATGCGAATTACACCGACCCGCTCGCCTCCCACTCCGAAAATGCCTTGTACCATCGCGCATCGCGTTTCGACGATCACGCCCTCTTCAGGCAGGACTTCATGGACCGTTCCCTGGATATAAGCCTTGATATCCACCGGGATCGATGGCTCGCGGATGAGCAGGTTACCGGTCACTTCCGAGATGGACTCAAGGGTGCCGACATGCTCGGAAGTCACAGCCGGAGCCTTAAAAAAACCAAACAGCTTTTTGCCTTCGGCGACCAACTGATCCTTAACGATCGAATCGCCGACCTTAACCTTCAGCAGTGAGTGAACGTCTTGGGCTTCAATGCCAAGTTTTTCGGCGACCTTAATCGTTTGAAGTACACCTGGAAGCATTGCTTGCGCAACAACGTCTAGCGGTCCAACTTTAGCCCCCGACTTCACCAAAACTTCGCCCTTGATCGGAAGCCGACGGACCCGTCTCACGACAATGTCTCCACTTACGGTGAGTCCCGGCGTGTATGCACTAGCCAATGGTTTTCGTTTCCTCCAATCCCGCGAGTTCGTCGCGGCGCGGATGAGTTTACTCTGCCCAAGGGACAAGGCGGGAGAGGCGTGGGAGGCGTGATAGGCAGACAAGAGCCCCTAGCCCTTTTTGATGGCTCGTGCGAAAAGGGAGAGGGGCAGGGGGCATAGCCGTTAAGTTAAGCCTGAAAACGGTCTACAGAGCGGCGCGGTGCTTCGAAGTTGACATCAATCGTAGGTTCGAGAGCAGCCCCTAACCTCTTTCCTCCGCGAGAGAGGTCGGTGAGTCCCGAGGTACGAGGGCGAACCGGAAGAGAGGGATTCGGATTCGAACTGTCCCTTCCTTAACTTCCATCCCATATTGGAACGAGTTCAAAATGCTGATGAAATGGTGACTTCTTCAAGTTCTGACCGGATTTCACTCTCCCCCGGTTCGGCCTCGTTCCTCGGCCTTACCGGCCCCTCCCGCGGCGGGAAGGGGCTTGGGGCCGCTGCCAGCCACGAATGCGTCCTGACCCCTAACTAAACGGCTTTGGGGGCAGGGGGTGAGGGTTCCGGAAACGCTCGAATAGTGCCTACATTGAGGGGATTACCGTCTTCGGTTTAGTTCCGAAATCGCCGTTTCCGACGATAAATCCCAGCTTCTCCAGTCATCCTTGTCCATTCGCTCTTTACGGCGCTGAAGGGAGGATAGGACCTTTTCTCTCGCATCGAGAGGAATGCTGGGAAGCGACTTGAGTAACTGGGGGATGGCATCGTTGCTCAATCCAACGAGGTAGTCAGCGTCTATCGACTTAAGCGCGCGAGAGGTGTTGAGTTTGGCAATATAGGCGTCTGGGTTGAGCAAATTCAATGCTAGGACGACGATGAGGAGACTTGCCAATGCACCGGCTGAGAACTTGCTAGACCGACCCCGAAGAGTAGTCGCGCAGAACCAACTCAGAACGAATGCAAGCCAAAACAGAATCGCGACCACGTAGAGCCGTTCGCGCGTAATTCCGTAGATCGCGACATATAGCTGCATTCTAGTGAACGCGGAAGCCATCACCACGAAAATGAGGCAGACCAAAGTGAATGACAGGGACGCATACGAAATCCACTCGCTGCGATTCTCCTTCTTCAACAGGTTGTGTCCGGCTACCACTACTACCAAGCCGAGGAATGCCGCCAGCACGAGCTCGAAAAAGCCCTGGCGGGCATATTCGGCATAGGAAAGATGCGCCGTTCTTTGGACAAGTTCGGCGCCTCCGAAGAGGTATCGGAACTGAATCGCGACGAATGACAGAAAGAGCGCATTCAGCGTTGAGAGCACAATCGTAATTTCGGTGATGCCTAGTTTTGGGCCGATTCGGCCGAGCTGACTGTCCGGCCTGCTGTCTGGAGCGTGGAAGATCCGACGAAAAAAACCTCCGACGATCCAAACAGATGCCGCAAATACACCGAGGTGAGAGACGATCTCCGCCGGGTCAAATGAGACGGCGCGCATGGCGAAATGACTGAATACAGCATCGGAACTGGCAAACAGAACGCCAAATACAAGGAGCAACGGAGCCGCGATGAGTGCACCCCCGGTCCACGACGCGAGTTTTTTGCCTAAGTTCATTTGACCCAGGAGTTTGCCGTTTCCTTCGAGGCGCGCCAAATCAAAAAAGTCTGTCAGGAAGCACGCCCAGCGCTCTACGAGGCGAAGTGGATAGTCGATAAGGGTTGCCGTTCCGATTTGCCCTTGGCGGGCCCTCAATGCAAATACCCCAACAAGGAGTGAAAATGAGATGCCGTTGAGGATCTTGAGGTCGTTTGAGTCGCGCCAGGCGAAGAGGCTGGCAAAAAGTAGGGCAGGAGGAATCACCCACAGGACACCCCTGCCCAAGCTCACGGTTCGGCTCCGAAACAAATACGCCCCGACCGCAAAGATTACGAACGCATAGATAGAGAACCCGATGCCCCATGGGACATCGCGGAGGAGTAAGTCACCTGCGACGCCAAGAAAAATCGTCGCAGCCAGGGTCTTCAAAGCAAGCTCAAGCTGTTTAGAATCCTGCATGTTTCTGCTAACAGCACTGTTGCGAACAAAGTTCGCAACAGTGCTATTAGCAGAAGTGCTTTTCGGCCTCGAGGCCGAGTGCTTATCGCTTCGCTAAGTGCTTTTGCGCTTCGCGCGAGTACTAGAAGTGCTTCGGAATGGTTCCGTTCATCCCTAAGCACTGTGAGTACTTCAAAAGCACTCGGCGTAGCCGAAAAGCACTAGCGCGAAGCGCGATAGCACTTTGCTCAGACATGGATCTCTCCAGCGTTGACGCTGGGGAGATCCATGTCTGAGCTATGCCCGGGGAAGAGCTTGGCTTCGGGGTCGATGTAGGTTTTGGCGAAGCAGACGGCGGTGGCAGCTTCGCCTACGCCGGTGGCGATCAGCTTTAGCTTTCCTTCGAAAGTTGCTACGTCGCCGACGGCGAAAACTCCGCGGAGATTCGTTTCGTACCGGTTGTCGACTTGGATCTGGTTTTTCACGATATTTAGCCCCCAGTCCTTAATTGGTCCGAGGTTGGATTTGAAGCCGATGTTGACGATAACTGCGTCGCAAAGGAAATGCTCAAGCTCTTTGGTCTGCGTGTGTTCAAGCGTTACTCCGGTTAGCACATCGTCTCCATGCAGTTCCTTAACGGCGTACCAGATCTTCATCGCTACACGGCTATCCTTGACCTTCTGGATACTCTCTTCGTGCGCTTTGAACACGTCTCTTCGATGGATCAAAGTGATGTCATCCGCCGTGTCTTCGAGGTTGAGGCACCAGTCGAACGCACTATCGCCGCCACCGACGATGGCGAGCTTTTTGCTTTTGAATGCCGATTTATCTCGGACTCCATAGTGAATGCCCTTGCCGACTAGCTCGTCTTCTCTAGGTATACCGATTTTTGTCGGCGTGAACGCTCCCGCTCCGGCGGAGATAAGAACAGTTTTCGAAGGAAGCTCTAATCCCGACGCCGTTTTGATAACGTATCCGGTATCGATCTTTATCAATTCGTTGGCAGTTTCTTCAAGAATGAGCTCTGGATTAAATTGGATGCCCTGGATGATCATTTCACGGGCAAGATCCTTGGCTAAGATTTTTGGGAAGCCGGGAACGTCATAAACGTACTTCTCAGGATAGAGGGCGGTTAACTGTCCACCCAATTCCGGGAGAGAGTCGATGATGCGAACTGACATCCCCCTGAGTCCCGCATAAAAACTCGCAAAAAGGCCGCAGGGGCCGCCACCTATGATCGTGACATCTACCAAGTTAGAGCTCATTACTATCTACGCCAGCCAGATACACTCCCCTTTGAGCTTCTTCAGGGTACCTCGTGCCTTAAATTGCCTCATCTCGGTTCCGCACGTCGTGAGGCTGCACCGTTCATAAACTTGCACGGTGTTAGGAGAATGCGGTTATTTGGGCGCACTCTCGTCGTCTGCGTTTGAAGGCACGCGATCTTGGCCGGCAATCCAAGCCTCGCCGTCGGCGTCGAACTCCTTTTTCCATATTGGGACGTCTTCTTTGATTCGATCGATGAGAAACCGGCAACATTCAAAAGCCGCAGCACGATGGGCGCATGCGGCAACACAGAAGACGGCTATATCCCCGGGAAGCAGTTCGCCGATTCGGTGAGCAACTGCTACGTTGGCGTTCCATTGGACGGCGGCCTGGTTCGCGATGTGCGTCATTTGTGTCAGAGCCATCGACTTGTGAGCTTCGTAGATCAGCTTCGATGTATCGATGTCTCCGGTTTGTGCTCGGACTTCGCCCGAAAAAGTCACAACCCCACCCAGATGTGCGTCTTTCACAGAATCCGTAAGAGCCAAAACATCTAAAGGTTCGTCTGCCAGCCAAACGTTCTTTACTTCACCCACGAACACATGATGCTCGTCTCCGAGCCAGAATCGAAACATGATTTCGTCGAGCGAGTCGGAAAAGATTCTTAAATCCCTGTCTTCATCGGACTTATCGGGCGCTGCTCTTCGACAGGCAGCAATGGAAATGTTGAGCCAATTGCCCCACTACAACTGGTCCGGCATCTATCGGTTGGACGGTAAAATCCTAATCCTCGACGAATTCGTCGGGGCCTCGACCGACCACACGCGGATTCCAGTTGGCCAAGGAGTTTGCGGAACCGCTGTTGCAGAGAACAAGAACCAAGTCGTCGACGACGTCCGTGAACGCACCAACTATTTGTCATGCAGCACTCAAACGCGATCCGAAATCGTGGTCCTCATCAAACGAGGCGATGAAATTCTCGGTCAGATCGACATCGACGGACACGAAGTGGGAGCGTTCGACGAGTCAGATGAGGGGCTTCTTGAAGGTATTGCCAGACAATTGCAGGAAAGATGGTGATTGTTTGATTCTGCATGAATTGTCCGGGCTAACGGCTGTTTCCGGTTACGCGGTTAAATTATGCAGAAATGCGTACTAATTTTTTCGAAGTTGGTAAGTAAACATTTACCAAACAGATTACTGGCCCAATAGTCAGTGAATTTAACCGTGAAAACCCCAAGCGTCTGAGCTTTATGGTACAGGCAGCTGTGACCTAAGCAGGAAATGATCCCCACGAAACACCTTGCCCCTTCCGTAAATCTACGTACGAGCATGCGAAGTAAGTAGTCTCAATTTCGAAGAATTTAGCGTCTACCTGCCTCACTTAAAAGTGTTACGCACAGGTGCTTGATTCGTGTCGTAAAATGCAACGTTCGGAAGGACCTTATGTTGTCGCGTTTACCAAGAAATGCCCAAATATATTGGTTGGTAATCGCGATCAGCGGCGCATGCGCGATTGCGGGATCACAGATTCTACCGCTACCCAGTAAGACCCAAGAGGTCTGGGAATACGTGGTTGTCGCCCTCGTCGCGATCTTCTTCGGTGGTCAAAAGATCAGCCTAAACAAGCGTCGAAAACAAGACGAGGCAATGTCGATCACCCTTGGATTCGCTATTACTTTCGCGGCGATGATTCGCATCGGCCCCGTAGTTTCAGTGCCGATCGCCGTGTTGGCTTGCTTGTCGGGTTGCGTCTATCCACGGCGGCAAAAGTTTCACCAATTGGG
>Ga0206819_10151_pt1 | contig 25242 bp, 31 predicted proteins | sample Alteio_BWOrgCont_87_FD_152855 | JGI IMG/M metagenome (GOLD analysis project Ga0206819, IMG submission 152855) | Enriched cells from forest soil in Barre Woods Harvard Forest LTER site, Petersham, Massachusetts, United States -... | ecosystem: Environmental > Terrestrial > Soil > Temperate forest >... | reverse complement strand
TGGCACGCAGGGACATTCCTGGATTATGGCTCATGAGAAGGAAGAAGAAGCCTTCGCGCAATTCATGGATATCTTTCCCCATCATTCCGTCTTATTGCTGGATACCTACGACGTTAAAGCTGCGCTCGAAAAGGTAGTTGCGATCGGGCGAAAACCTCGCGGCGTCCGCCTAGATAGCGGCGATCTCGCCGCGGACAGCGCCTGGGTTCGACAGCGGCTGGACGAAACGGGATGGGGAGATGTAGAAATCTTTATGTCCGGCGATCTTGATGAAGAACGGATCTCGTCATTGTTGGAGGCCGGAGCTCGCGTGGACACATTTGGAGTGGGCACGTCGCTCTCCACGTCTTCGGACGCGCCATCGCTCAGCGTCCTTTACAAGCTGGTCGAAGTGGAACGTGGCGGCGAAGTACGCGAGGCCGCCAAATTCAGTGCCGCCAAGGTCACCTATCCCGGCCGCAAACAGGTTTACCGCCAAACCGATCCTCGAGGCCATTACACAGGCGATGTGATCGCACTTCAGAATGAGAGTATGCCGGGCGAACCTCTCCTTGCTCCGGTGATGCTCGAAGGAAAGCGCGTAGGATCCGCCGCATCATTGTCGGAATATCAGAAGCGCTGCCAATCGCAGATGGAGCGTTTACCCGCCGCTCTTCGTGGTTTGCCGGTGGCTGGAGACCCTTACCCGGTGCGGCATAGCGCGCGTCTCGAAGCGATGCTCGAAGAAGTTCGCGAGCGCACTGTGCGGACGGCGGCGCGTCCTTAGGAGTATCGTTGGTTTCCCGCCAATTTATTTTTTGGGACGTGGACACGCAAGCGGATTTCATGCTGCCCGGGGGCAAGCTCTACGTCCCGGGCGGCGAAAAATTGATTCCTAATTTAAAGCGTCTGACCGATCAGGCCCGCAAAAACCGCGTCTTCCTTGTCTCCGATGCGTGCGTCCACACGCCCGATGATCCCGAATTTCAGCGTTTTCCCCCGCACTGCGTTCGCGGTACTTCTGGCACGGAAATGATTCCAGAAACGGTTGCCGAAAGATTCCTGATTCTCCCGAATCGGCGAGGAGCGAGTGTTCCAGGCGATTTAACACCTTACCAACAGGTCATCCTGGAAAAGCAAACGCTCGACGTCTTCGATAATCCGCATACAGACACGGTCATCGAGCGAATCAAGGAATTTACCAACGTTGACGCCGAGTTCGTCGTTTTTGGGGTGGTCACCGAATATTGCGTTCGTTGCGTTGCCAAGGGTTTGCTCGAACGCAGACGACGCGTCGCATTGGTGCAAGACGCCATCGAGACGCTCAAAGCGGAAGACGGAGACAGTGCGCTGGCGGAACTGCGCTCGCTGGGCGCCAGAACGATCGCCACACGGGATGCCATCGGCTTACTCACAGCCGCGAATGCAAAGAGAGCCTGAGGCGCAGTGCAACGCTCAAACTACAGCGTCTTGATGTAGGAAATCAGCGCGCGAATCTGCTCCGGTTTGACGCTTTCTTTAAAGCCGGGCATGTCCTTTCCCCCCGCCTCGATCCATTTCTCCAGAGTAGCGTCCGTAACCCTTCGACCATTAGAAAATGTCCGCTTATATAGATCTTTTAGACCAGGTCCGATTTTCTGAACCGTCGTCTCCGTGAAATGGCAGGCGGAGCAGTTCTGCCGAAAGACTTCTTTGCCAGCCGTTGCCCGAGCGATGGTGGAAGCGCCGGGCATCGACTTGGTTTCCTGAGAGCTTCGCGGAGACTGTGCGGAGCCTGGCATCACGCAGAGCGCAACGACCAGAATCAGAGCGACGGCGCACCCGCCGCGAGCCGCTGCAGCCCCTCGCTTCACGACCGAACAATCTCCTTCAGAGAGTCCTTCCGGGCGCTAATCCGCCGGCGAAGAATCCGCGGCCGCGACCGGTTTGAAGACGATATTGTAAATCCACATCAGCACGGTTGTCGCGAATCCGATCGCAGACACCACCCACCACATCTCTTTGGGGCGATGCAATACCTCGCCAAAATAGTGCACCAAGTATCCTCCCAGTTTTCCGCCAATGAGATAGCCGATGGCGATAGGAAGAAAGGCAAAGCCCATGTACGTTCCCTGCTGCCCGGCTGGGGCCAATCTCGAAATATATTCATAATAGCGAGGCGACTGCACGATCTCTCCCACCGCGAGAATGAAAAGAGCCGCAATCACGAAACCAGTGCTGGCGTGCAGCAGCAAAATCAACCAGGAACAGCTGGCGATGAGAATCCCCACGGTCATCGCGGTAAACGTTGGAATTCGTCGCGTCAGATAGCTCACGACGATCTGAAAGAGGATGACGGTCGCCGGATCGACGGACAGCAAGAGATCAATCTTCGCGTTCGGATCGATATATCCGCGGAGAAAAAGGGGCAAAGCGATGAATTCCTGCCAGAAGATGATCCAAAAACCGGAAAAAATCAGCAAGAAAGTGACAAACGGAAGATTGGAAAAGACCACGAGCATGTTACGCAGTGCTGCGGCGATCGTGGAGACCCTTTTTTCGCCGGAGCGGGAAGGCTCTTTGTAAAAGATGAGTGTGACAAAAGACATCAGAAAAACGCACAAAGCCGACACACGAAAGACATTTTCGATTCCCAGTGATCGCCGCACGAGAAAAGCGATGATCGGTCCGAGCGTCCCGCCAATATTGACCAGCGTGTAGTAAATCGAAAAGCCGATCGAGCGCACCGACTCGCTTGAGGCGCGCGCCGTAGTTCCGGCAACGCACGGTTTCACGACGGAAGGACCAAGCGCCGGGATCATCAGCACCAGCAGCACGACCCAGTACAAGGGAAATGCCTGCCGCAGCGGCGCCATCCATTCCGCGCTCAGGGAGCCCATGAGGAAATATCCGACGGCCAACGTCAGGTAAGCCAAGGCCAGGGACCTGCGGAAGCCGAAGCGGTCCGCCAGGCTTCCACCTAGTATCGGCAGAAACCAAACGGCGAATCCGAAGAGTCCCATGAGCGTTCCGGTCTGCTCGGTCGAAAGGTGAAGGGACTCGTGCAGGAAGATCGCCAGCACCGCGGCCTGGGCGTAGTAGGCTACGCGTTCGAAAAGCTCCGTGATGTTTGCCACCCAGAAGGCAGCTTCAAAGCCGCGGCGAATTTCGCCTATACGGGTCTTCAGACTCATTGGATCTCGGCGTTTTTCATGCGGGCCGTGCACATCTTATAGGATAAGCTGGTTCGAGAGCACTTCGAGAAGCCACGGGCAGATGAATCAGAAACGACCATCCATCGTGATCGTTGGCCGACCCAACGTCGGAAAGTCGACCCTTTTCAACCGGCTTATAGGAACGCGCCGGTCGATCGTCAACGATCAGCCGGGAATCACTCGCGACCGTATTTATGGCGAAGCGGTCTGGCGCGGGCGGGCATTTGACGTTGTCGACACGGGCGGCCTCGTGCCCGACGACCGCGCCGCCATCCCGCGCGAAATCTTCCGGCAGGCACAATCGGCCATCGCGGAGGCAACTTCCCTCGTTCTTGTCGTTGACGCTCGCGCTGGCGTAACGCCTCTCGATCTGGAGCTCGCCCGCCGCTTGCGGCAAACGGGCAAACCCTTTGTCATCGCGGCGAATAAAGTCGACACACTGCGCCAGGAGGATCTCTCCTCCCAGTTCTACGAAATTGGCACAGACGTTTTTTCCGTCTCCGCGGAACATGGTCTGGGCGTGGATGCCCTCCTGGACGGGTTGACGGCCGATTTTCCAGCAACGCCCGAAGAGGAAGCCACGACACCGGAAAAAGCGGAGACTCAAGTGGCCATTATCGGCCGCCCGAACGTCGGGAAGTCAACGTTGCTGAATCAGTTGGCCGGCGTGGAACGCTCGATTGTCTCGGACCAACCCGGCACGACGCGTGATGTCGTCGACACGGTGGTGATCCATGACGGTAGAAGCTATCGATTTATCGATACGGCAGGGATTCGACGCAAAGGCAAGACCACGGCCATTGCCGAAAAGCTGAGCGTCGTCATGGCACGAAAACACCTGGAACGCGCCGACGTGGTCCTTCTGACCGCCGACGCGGCCCTGGGCATTACAGCCGGCGATGCGACCATTGCCGGATACGCCGAGGAATCGGGCCGCTCCGTAATCGTGGTCATGAATAAATGGGACCTGGCGATCCAGAAGGCGCAGGAAGCCGCGAAGGAAGCTCAGAAGAACCGCGGAGACAAGCAGCACAAGCACAACCGAGATCGCCGCGCCAAGCCGCTACCCAGCGATCCCGCGCGCTTGGCCGCCGAATACGAACCCCTGGTGCGCGAGCGGCTTAAATTCATTCCCTACGCGCCCATTATTTTTCTTTCGGCGCTGACCGGCGACCGCGTCGCAAAGCTCTATGCCTTAATCGACCAGGCCGCCGAGGCGCGCAAGCGGCGTATATCCACAGGCGAGCTCAATCGTTGGCTGGCGAGCGTCGATCTCTCGCGTGGAACCTCCCCCGGGGCCCATCGCATTAAAATCTATTACATGACGCAATCCGGCGCTTCACCGCCGACATTCATTCTGTTCACAAACCAGCGCCAGCGTTTGCATTTTAGCTACGAGCGTTTCCTCGAAAATCGCTTGCGCGCACATTTCGATTTTTTTGGGTCGCCCATTCGCTTTATTCAACGGTTTCGAGAGCGCGAGCGCGAAGATAGGGAGCGCCTGGCTCGAAAGCGCAGGCAAGCCGATTGACTTGCCTCGAAATCGGCATAGGATAGATTGCAATGTCTGAAAATGGCCATCAGGAAATCTCCACAGACAAAAGTCTCTATCGCATTGGTGAAGTCAGCCGTATCACGGATACGAAGCCGTTTGTGCTGCGTTACTGGGAGACGGAATTCCCCACGTTACAACCCGTCAAGAGCCCGAAGGGGCACCGGCTGTATCGGCGAAAAGATGTCGATACAGTGTTACTAATAAAGCGGCTCTTGTATGACGAGGGGTTTACGATCGCGGGGGCCCGCCGTCATCTTCGCGATGTCGGAGAAGCGCCAGTGGAACCCGATTCACATCCCGCCGAACCGAAAGCTGCTCTTTCTTCTCAGCCCAATCCTGCTCCTGAAATCAGCCGCAAGGTTTTGCTGGACCTGCGGGATTCGCTGCAGGCGTTCTTGACGCTGCTCGAAAGCGAGTGATAGGCTCGAAAGCGACCTCCTAACGCTTTGCTTGGCCGGTCGGGACGTGGCGCAGCCTGGTAGCGCGCACGCTTGGGGTGCGTGAGGTCGCTGGTTCAAATCCAGTCGTCCCGACCATTAAATCCGATCGTTTAGCCGTCGATGCCTCTATTGCGCGGCCGCCTACTCTCGTGAATTGCGGATTTCCTCATTGAGGAGAATGGCTTCGGCGACTTCACGCATTGACTTGCGGCGCTGGCGACTTTCGCGCTGGAGGGTTAGATAAGCTTCTTCTTCGCTAATCTTAAGATCGCGTTGCATGATGCCTTTAGCCCGCTCCACAACCTTCCGGGTTTCCAATCTTGCCGACAACTGTGAATTTTCGCCTTCCAGGCGTGCCAACTCAATTTCCGCGCCGACCAGGAGGCCGACGGCGGAAATCAGACGGATCTGGCGATCCGTATAGCGGTGAGGCGAACGATGCTGCAGATTGATAACGCCCACCAGCCGGCCGCGACTGAGTAACGGAACGGAAAGAAATGCCTCAAAATGTTCCTCGGGCAAATCATTGAAGAATTGAAAGCGCGGATCCTGGGACGCATTCTGGCTCACGGCGACGGGCTGGCCGTGTTGCGCAACCCAACCTGCGATCCCTTCTCCAATTTTCAGCTTCAGCCGATTCACAGCCTCGGGATGTGGATTCTTCGACGCCCTCAACAGTAGTTCGTCGTTCTCGAGGACGTAGACAAAACAGGAGTCGCACTTCAACACGGACGTAGTGAAGTCCACGACTTCGGAAAGCACCTGTTCGAGCGGGGCCGGGCTGATAGCTTTCGTGGTGGGCACGAGCAGCAGGGGCGCCACCTGCTGGGGAATGACTTCGGTCAAAAGCTGAATGTGCCGCTCGTTTTCTTGCAGTTCCGTGGTCGACTGCTGCAGCGCGGCCGTTCGTTCCGCAACCAGCATCTGCAGCTGAGTGCGCGCCTCCTTGAGGTCCTCTTCGCTCTTCTTCTTCGAAGCGCTTACCCAACTGGCCAGCAGGGAGCAGATTACGAAAGCCGCAAAATAACTGACCTCCGTCGCCTTAACGGCAAACGAATAAAGCGGCGGAACAAAAAAATAGTCCACGACCAGGGTCGAAAGCAGAACCGCAAAAAGGCCCGGGAGCATTCCCCCGAGCCACGCGCTGGCCACGACGCCAGCAAAAAACAGGAAGAGAAACGGATGAGGGAAAAGCTGCTGCAAGGGTAAGGTCAGGACAAGAGCGGAGAACACGAATGCGAACGCTAATCCATAATGCCGAAGTAGGCGCTCCATACTAATTCGGTGAGCTTTCCGCACGGGCGCCGAGGTCCCGTCATTCAAGACGTAGTAGTGGGTTTCGATGCTAGTTTCCACGGGCTCAGCGACTCCTTGGGTGTCCTTAGGCACAAGGCCTTATTCTTCGCGGTTCTTCCGAGAAGAGCGTGTTACTAAAATCACTTTAGGCACCGCGCGATCTCAAGACAAATTCAAACTTGCGTTACGTGGCATCGATTTTTTCCCTGCAAACCGGCTAGACCGAAACGCGTTCCGACAAACGGCCAAGCGCTTCTCAGCCTGCCGCGATTGGGTTTCGATCTAAAGCGCCGCAACGCCGCGCTCCTGATTGCGGATTCGAATCACCTCTTCAACCTTGAACAGGAATATCTTTCCATCGCCGATTTTTCCAGTAGCTGCGGCCCTGGTGATGGTTTCCACAACCTGGTCGACCATCTTGTCTTCAATCACGATTTCGAGCTTGATCTTAGGCAGGAGATCGACACTGTATTCGTGGCCGTGATACGTCTCGGTATGACCCTTTTGCCTACCATGCCCGCGCACTTCGGAAGCCGTCATTCCATCCACACCGATTTCAATCAGGGCTTGCTTGACATAGTCAAACTTCGAGGGCTGAATCACCGCTTCGACTTTGGTCATCATCTGCTTTTATTTCCTCCTTATACGTAAAGGCTGTGGCGCACCGCCAGACAGTTCCTCGTCCTCTTCAATGGCCTCTTCATCCTCATGGAGATCGACTTCCTCAGAGAGCATCGTTAGCCAAGGAGAGCGGTTAGAACGCTGCTTGCTATGCTCCGAGCGGCCAGGGCTGATGCGCTTTCGGTGGCCACTCGCAGCGCGCTTGACTTTGATGCTCATCTCGACGCACCTCCCACTCCCGACATCGTTCTGAAATTGATGCTCGTTTTGGGTTTCGCCGGGCTTCCTTCCAGCTGCGGGAAGCCCAGCGAAATCCAGGCTGGACGTGGAGTCCTCAGGTTGTCAGCTTGTCCAGACCGATGCGAGCCATCGTTTTGCTCGGCGTGAAGTTATTGGCCTTTGCAGCGGCCTCGGCTTGGATTGACAAGCCGCTAGGCGCGGCGAAAGGCGAGATCTCGTACTCCGGATACGCCGAGATCCCGTGCTCGTGAAGATCCATGCCATACAACTCAGCTTCCCTCGGCAACCTCAGGAGCCCAGTTGCGTTGACCGCGAGCATGACGACCATGGCCACGGCAAAGGTTGCCGCGGTGATGCAGGCGCTGCCAATGGCTTGGGCAAGGAGCACTTGTGTGCCGCCACCATAGAACAGACCCTTGAGTGGGGCGCTATTGTCGGGACTTATCGGCCCGGTGGCACCAAATTGACCGCTGGCGAATAGGCCGAGCGACAACGTTCCCCAAATGCCACAAAGCCCGTGCACCGGCCACGCGCCGATAGGATCGTCGATGCGGAGCCACTCGAGCAAGTCGACTCCCATAATGACGAGCACTCCAGCCACACCGCCGAGCAACACGGCGCCGGTGGGAGTAACCCAATAACAAGGGCAGGTGATGGCGACGAGCCCGGCGAGGAAGCCATTGGTCGTGAAGCCAGCGTCCCACTTCTTGGTCATGAAGTAGCCGTAAAGGATGGAGGAAAGACCCGCTGCGCAGGCGGCCAGGGTGGTGTTGGTAGCAACGCGGCCGATGCCGACAAAGTCCATGGCCGAAAGCGTGCTTCCGGGATTGAACCCGTACCAGCCGAACCAGAGGATCAGTCCGCCGCTGACGGCGATGGTAAGGTCGTGAGGCAGCATGGGAGCGCCGCCATCGCGTTTGAATGTGCGGCCGAGGCGTGGACCGAGAACGATGGCGCCGGCAATGGCAATGAAGCCGCCGATGGTATGTACGACAGTGGAACCGGCGAAATCATGAAAGCCTATGCCGAGCGATGGGAAAAAGTTCCCCGCAGTGCCCATGTTCGCAAGCCAGCCATCGGGGCCCCATGCCCAGTGTCCGATGATTGGGTAAATGAAACCAGTGACGCAAATGCTGTAAAGGAGATCGCCGACGAATCCGGTTCGGCCGATCATAGAGCCCGAAGTGATCGTCGAACAGGTGTCCGCGAAGGCGAACTGGAAAATCCAGACGGCCAAAAAGGCCACGCCGGTAGTTTCGTAAGTGGCGGGGGAGTTTTGGAGGAAGAACCAGTGGTAACCAATGAATCCGTTACCGTGGCTAAACATGAATGCGAAGCCGATGGCATAGAACAGAATGCCGCAAAGGCACGTGTCCACGACGCATTCCACCAGAACGTTGACGGTCTCCCGCGAGCGACAGAAGCCCGCTTCCAGCATGGTGAATCCGACCTGCATGCCGAAGACGAGAAACGCCGCGATCAGCGTCCACGCCGTGTTCACCGGATTTACAATGTCAGAGGCTTTTACCTCCGGCGCCGGCGCAGTTTGGGCATAGACGTGAGTGAAGAAAAGGCCGGTGGCGACGGCCATGAGCGCAAGGACAATCCCGACTCCCATGACCTTTCCAGCGAGCAGCGTCCCCCCATACCGACGCCACTCAGGTTGCTTCAATCGTAATCGTAGCCGTGAAACTTTTTCCGCTAAGGACAACCTCTTGTCGCAAGCAATAGCAGACATTATGTTTAGCTCTCCTTTCGAATAGAAATAAGTGCGTTTACTGAAAACCGTATTCTTCAAGTACCTCGTTCGGTCAAAAGCTCATTTCAAATTCGTCACCGGGCATTGGCTCCAATCGTTCTTCGTTCAGGCAGAACCGAAATCCCATCAACTTGGCTCGCATCACCAGGGAGGCCCGCTCATGTACCTGCGGGTCGTCCCGGCAAATCGTGCCGGCAATGATCAACTCGGGCGGCTCGCGGGCCGACGAGGGGCGAAAAGCTCGTAGTGCGGCCTCGTGCAAATTGGGCAGAGCATCAAACGCCAGGTCGCGCACGGCGATGGCATCCGCCAAGGCTTGTATCGACGCATTGCGATCCCGGGCTGCCTGCCGCAAGTCGACGTCCCAGATGTCCGGAGGTCTCGCCATCCAGTCGCAAGCGAGCGTCTCGTCTCTCAGTTCCAAACGCAGAAATTGGAGCGGCGCGCGAGACAGCTCGCCAAAGCGCATCTCCCGGCGCATTCGACGAATGAAATCTCCGACCTGCCACAGCGCATTCATTTCCGGTCTCCTGCTTTTTTGCCGGCCAGACGGGTCAGTCCGTCAGCTCCGGGAACGTAAGAGAGGGCCAATCTCACGAGCGTCCAATCCGCCGGCGGTAATCCGAGCCAGCACAAACAGCCCGCGAGCAAGGGCTCCAGCAAAGTCATGGCTCCTCGAGTCATGCTTCCTTCAGCGCACCCATTCGGGCGCCGGCGATTCAAATAAAAAAGCGTGAAAGTGATTGGCGGGAAGCTGTTGGGCGTGGTCCCCGAAAAAACCAGGTGCGATTCCTTGCCCTGGACAGGAACTCGGTCCAGCAAACTACCCTGGCTCTTCGTGGAGCGTGTACTACAGGTTGGACACTACAAGGTGTCGCAGAAAGCTAAAGAAGAACGCTTGCAAACAGCGCGAACAGAATGTGCGGTTTGTCGCTCTCGGCAGGGAGAAGCACCACACGATTCGTTCGAAAGTGCACGTTCAACTCACGGGCACAGCCTAGGGATTCGTAGAGCGAAAGGCAAACGCAAAATTCAGATAGCGCCGATCAACAGATCGAATCGCTTGCCAGTTCGGCTGGCTGAAGGCAGCGTGCCCGCAAAGACTCTAGCCAACTCTTTTATCTCTGGCTTCGTGGTGTGGCTTTTCTCCGCTTACTAGGCCCCCAATCCCAATAAATTGGAGTTTTATCGATTTGGGAGTCGTCGACTTATAAGTTTGAAGTTGACTCCGCTCCTTAAATTTTGCACACTGCCGCTGGACCGATCCAAAAGTTGACTGGGTCGCTCTGTTTTCCTCTTTCGACGCCGAACGAGGGCCGCGGTTGGTTTTTCTGTCTTGAACGATCTCGGACACGATGCAGTGTCCAAAATAATTAAACAGTAGGCTCGACGAAGAGCCGGTTAGTTCGCTGCGCCCGCACTTTCAAAGCGTTTGCGTTGCGCTTTGGTTCGCGGGAAGCCGCATTTCCTGGCGATGTTCTTCGCATTTATTGAGCTGGACTTATCACTTAAGTGTGTTCGAGAGATGCTGACGCTAACTACAGCTTTCGCCCAGTTTGTCAGAGCGCAGGCGATGCCGCCTTTCCTCGTCCTGCGCGATCTGGCGGCGCAATTCGCCAAGATCGTTCCTGAAACGCGGGACCGGTTGAGTTTTAGGCGATTTTGGGGAGAGGAGTTCCTGACGACTGACGTCTTTTTCGTTGCCGATAGCTACGAGAACGTTCGGCTCAGAGATTCCTTCAGGCGTGCGGAGGCGCTCGCAAGCCAGGAGCGGTCTGAGGGATCCATGGGCAACGAAATTATCCAAGGTAGTCTGTGTCCTCAAGCGGCCGCAATGCTCACGGCGCTTTTCCTGCGCTATTCGGGCAAGGCCCTAAAGATCATCTCCGATGCTGAACCGATCTCCGAAAAAGACGCGATCCTGATTTGCTACGGCACCCCTGACACAAACTTCAAAACGTTTGAAGCGGAAGCTTCCTCCGGGAGCAACTTGTGCCAGTTCCTTGGCCACTCAAGAGGCGGCCACCGCGGATTCCGGGTAGCGAGTCAAGTCCACTGCATGGAGAACCGCGCTGGTGAACTGTTTGACAAAGCCGTCGTCCAGCGGATTCGACAATCTCCCACACATGCCCAGGTCATTTGCGCGGGGCTGTCCGAATGGGGCAGCCTCGCGGCCGTCCACTATCTCGTGAAGAATTGGAAAAACCTGCAGAAGCGCTTCGACAAGTTTCAGCCGCTCAGGGATTTCTGCGTGCTTCTCGAAGTTCCGTACGGGCAATTTGAAAAGACGCGCGAATTGATCTCTGTGGTTTCCTGGGAATCCAGACCTGCGCACCAGCACGTTCTGGAGTCGAGCAATGTCTGAACGAAGAACGTTCTGCGTGGAGAGAACGGGACCAATTGCGCCTGGGGCAGGCCCATCATGAGCACTGAATCCGTTGTAACAAAAACACTGGTTGGTTCTCGCCCTGTCGCAAGGGTAGTCGTGGCCACCACGGCTATGCTGAGCTTCATCTCCTTCTGGCGGGCAGCCGCGATTGTCCTGAACGACATGGGCTCTTCCGCCTTTTATGCAGGCGCCATCGCCGAGCAAGCCTTTGGCAAAACGGCACCGTGGTTCATCCTGGCGATTATGCTTTTCGCTTACGCCGTTCGCGCTCTCTATATGGAGAGTTGCAGCATGTTCGTTCGTGGCGGCGTCTATCGGGTGGTTAAGGAGGCCATGGGCAGCAGGCTCGCGAAGGTTTCGGTTTCTGCGCTGATGTTCGATTACATTTTGACCGGACCGATCAGCGGAGTATCTGCGGGCCAATACCTTACCGGATTTCTAAACGACCTTTTTCGTTACGCTCACTCGACGGTCGTCCTGCCGGAAAATCTCACCGCAGCGCTTTTTGCGATTGCCGTGACGATCTATTTTTGGTGGGAAAACGTCAAGGGGATTCCCGAATCGAGCGGCAAGGCTCTGCGCATTATGTACGTCACCACAGTAATGGTTGTGCTGATGCTCGCGTGGTGCGGCTATACCATTTGGATGCGAGGCGTACACCTGCCGCCATGGCCCGAACCCTCCAATATGCATTTCTCGGACGCGGCGTTGGGCTGGCTGCGCCATACCAGCTGGCCTTATACCATCGGTCTGGTCGGCATTTTCATCGGGTTAGGGCATTCAGTGCTGGCTATGAGCGGCGAGGAAACGCTGGCACAAGTTTATCGCGAACTCGAGCACCCAAAGATCCCCAACCTGAAAAAAGTCGGTTTCATCATCTTTGCCTACAGCCTGGTTTTCACGGCCGGAGTTTCATTTTTCGCGGTGATGATCATTCCGGATGCAACCCGGTCTCAGTACTTTGGAAACCTCATCAGCGGGCTGGCGATGAATTTCGTCGGTCCATATACTCTCCGTCTTGTATTCCAGGCATTCGTTGTTCTCGTAGGCGTGCTCATGCTTGCGGGCGCGGTGAACACAGCGATCGTCGGATCCAACGGCGTGCTCAACCGCGTCTCCGAAGACGGTATTCTTCCGCAGTGGTTCCGGCAGCCGCACCGGCGCTTTGGGACTTCCTATCGCATCATCAATCTTGTCGTGGGCTTGCAAATCGCGACAATCATTCTGAGCCGGGGCAACATCTTTCTGCTCGGCGAAGCTTATGCGTTCGGCGTGATGTGGAGCTTCGCGATGAATAGCGCGGCGGTTCTCGCGCTTCGCTATAAGCAGCCCGGGCCGAGGGAATTCCGGGTCCCCTTGAACCTGAAAGTCGGCGAAGTGGAAATTCCGGTAGGGTTGGTATGCATTACCATCGTGCTGCTCGGCCTGTGCACGATCAATCTATTCACCAAGCAAATCGCCACCATATCGGGAATCATCTTTACCGCGGCGTTTTTCACGACCTTCACGATTGCCGAAAAGATCACCAAGAGGCGAGGCACGGCGGGCGCGGGACTCGATCAATTTAATGTAGCTTCGCGCACGGAATTGAGCACAGCCACATTGGGGATTAGGTCCAACAGTGTGCTTGTCCCGGTGAGCAATTACCACGCCCTGTATCATCTCGGAGCCGTGCTGGATCGAGTGAAAACCGAGCGGCGCGACATTGTCGTGCTGCATGTTCAGGTTCTGCAGCGCTCCGCCTCGGGTGCAATGGAGTTCGAGACGGACCAATTGTTCGGCGGCATCGAACAGTATCTATTTACCAAGGCCCTGGCGATGGCGGAGCAGCGCGGTAAGCCGATTCGGCTGGCCGTAGTTGCGGCAAACGATCTGTGGGACGGCATCCTCCGAGCGGCGGTCAACCTGCAGTCGTCAACCATTGTCCTGGGGCGCTCCACCAAAATGGGCCTCGCCGAGCAAGCGCGTCAATTTGGTCTCGCTTGGGAAGCTCTTCCCGATCCTCGACCGCCGTTCAACCTGGAGATCTTCACTCCAGTTGGTGAGCACGAATTTTTCTTACTCGGACCGCACGCACCCAATCTGACCAGAAACGAAGTGAATCTAGTTCACCAGCTTTGGCTGCGTCTTGGCGATTTGGTCATGCCGCAAGAATTGCATCACCATGACGTAGTTCATTTCGCTCTCAATGAGGTCAAGCAGGAGTTGATACAGGGTAAGGAGCATGACGTCGCTCAGCGCCTAAAAGAACACCTAGCCCAGAACAAGCAAAGCGCGACCGAACGGAAACCTGAAGTGAGCTAGAGCGTGACGAAACGTGACCCTTCTTCGCCAAAGACCGACCCGCACAGGCTGTAGAAAAGCCCCGCCCTCGCGCCCCAGAGGGATTCCATCCAGAAGCAGAGCAGGGCGAGAAGTTGATGCACATTTGGTGCGCATCTAGAACAATCCCGGTCACACCCTGTCGCAGCGTGTATGGCTTCTCAGGAGCCGGAAACCCGCGAAACATTGCCTCAATCTTGCTTGGTAGCTGATCGTCGGGAACGGTGAGTAGTGACTCATTTTGACTCTAAAAGTGCCGCGATCTCAGAAATATCCCAAACCCGATCGCGGATTCCAGCCGCCATTGCCGGTGTAACCCGTGCAGCGGCCCAGGGAGGGAGCCGGTGGACGAAGCCGTTGCCAAACTACAGCGCATTCACGAACTATTGGCAGAACTAAAACGCACCAAAGAGAAGACCCCTGAACACGAAACACTCCTAAAGAAGATTCGTATCCTGTCGGCTGAGTATCAAGCGCTCACTGAAGGGCCAAAAACGCACCAAAAACCAAAATGAGTCACTACCAAACGGTGCTATGCTTCAATTACGCTTGGGTGCGTGACGTCGGTGCTTCAAATCCAGCCGTTCCGACCATTTTCTCGCTCGGAAAATCTAGGTTTGCGCCCGTACTCATGAGACAGAAGTCTTAAGAATGATTCGTTGCACAAGTCGATTGCCCGTTGCGGCTCCCTCAATCCAAGAATCTCGTGCCTGACATCCTGATCACAAACGATGACGGAATTCATGCCGCCGGCCTGCGGGCGTTAGTGGCAGGCTTGGCTGGACTTGGCACGATCAGCGTCGTGGCGCCTTCCCAGGAACGTAGCGCTGCGGCTCAATCCATCACAGTGCGCCATCCCATCTTCTGCGAGCAGATCGCTGAGCGCGAATGGTCTGTCGACGGAACGCCGGCCGACTCCATGATGGTTGCGCTACACCGGCTACTCCCGAAGCCTCCAGATCTGGTGATCTCTGGAATCAACCGAGGCGCGAATTTAGGCGAGAATGTGTTCTATTCCGGCACAGTAGGCGCGGCCACCGAGGCCGTTATCAACCATGTTCCGGCCGTCGCCATCTCCCTAGCGCATCGCGGCGAGGGCTTTAAGTACGACCATGCCGCTCGGTTCGCCAAACAGCTCGGGCATCTCATTCTGCAGAAGGGATTGCCGACCGGCGTTCTTCTTAACGTGAATGTCCCGATCGAGTGGAAGGGCGGAGTCCGGTTCACGCGTCAGTCCGGAAAGGTGACCCGAACCGTCCTACAGGAAGGAGCCGACCCCAGAGGCCGTATCTATTACTGGCTGAATGAGGAGCCGGTTGGCGGCCCTCTTGACCCTCAGAGCGATTATGCCGCTGTATTTGAAGGGCTTATATCCATAACCCCTATCGAACTTGAGCGCACTCACGAACCTTCGCTGAACCACCTCTCCCACTGGGCGGGCCTGCTCGCAGACGGCACAAGATCTAAGTAATGTAATATCATTAACTTGCAATGTTTCTTTTTGTCTTCACTTCTATCTAGGACGCTAAGCCTCTGGCTGTGGAGGCTTATCCCCATGTACGTCTCGACTCGCGACGATTCTCTTATCCCGGGGCCCCACTCCCCATCGGCCTCGCCGCAGAATAAAACAAAGTATGTATATTCAATAGCTTACATAATAACAACCTCCGTTTTCTCCTAGTACGCCCGTACTCCGCAAAATGAAGCTTCCCGCCCATCGTTTTGCCGGGCGCCCAAACGGTAAATTGCTTCCCACGCGAACAACATAATCTCTTACTGAGAGGCCAGCAAATGGAGCGTTGGTGGTGTCCAGATTGTCTAGCCGAGATTGAACCTGATCGCCACGGTCGTTGCGGCCTATGTAGCTCCGAGGCCCTCAGCAGGATGGCGAGCCGCAAGAAATACCAAAAACCGGAAGCGGGCGCTCTGGCTCTAGAAGGCCGGGGTTTCATTCTCCGGCAAAGCATCGAGCACGCTCCTCGGGAGCCTGGCGGCGCTGGTGCACTTCCTGGAAACGCCCCTACGTAGAATTGCCCTGGCGAGATTAGGGTCTCACGATCATCTCTGTACACATTAGACATTACGAAGTCTCTTGTATTGCACAGATTTCATGAGGTTTGCAGCAAAAAAGAGTGTCCTGATTCGCTCTCAGGAGAATCGAAGAACTAAGGAGGAGTGGACTTCAAGGCAGGCCCTTGGGCCGCCTAGCAAAGAGGGATTGGAGGAATAAGCATCATGGAGACAAAGCCACGAACTCTTCTACTCCTATTCGCAGCCAGCCTGCTATCGGCTTCCTTGATTTCTGCTGCAGCGGGGGCAGAAGCCCTGAAATCCACCGGTACCGCAAAATCCCACTTTGTGGGAGTCGCCTCTTGGTATGGCCTGCAGCATCAGGGCCTCAAAATGGCAAATGGGCAACGGTTTGACCGCCGAAAACTGACCGCGGCATCCTGGTATGTGCCGCTTGGCACGGTCATTCGGGTCGTCAATCTTGAAAACGGTAAAACCGTGACCGTCACGGTCACCGACCGTGGCCCAAATTTCCGCCTTCATCGGATTCTCGACCTGTCCGAAGCGGCCGCCAGAGAACTCGGCTATATCGAAAAGGGCGTGACCCCCGTGTTTGTCTCTCCAGTCCTGTCTTACGAACCACAGCATGCCCAGCTGAACGCTAGTCTTATTGCACCGCAAGATGCGGAACTCTTGGCGACCTTCGCGTCGCCAGTGATGGAGCCTTCCGTTCGCTAGGGTCCCGTATAACCAACGGCCGTCTCACATGACGGCTGAAGTGTGCCGACTCGAGCAGGCATTCCAATGCACTCGCAGACGCGAAGCGGCGCTCGCTGAGACGCGAGCGCCCGCCACATCTTATGACTCGCCTACCGTGTGGCGAACACGCAAGAGTAGCGCCAGCATTCCCGAAACAATCATGCAAACCAGAAGGAAAATCAAACCGGGCGTGAAGGAGTTCGTGACCGTCCGCAGATAGCCAATGAAGAAAGGTCCTGCGAATCCGCCCAGATTGGCGACGGAATTGATCAATCCGATCGATGCGGCCGCAGCAGATTCGCTGAGAATCGCCGTGGGCAGAGCCCAAAAGCTGGGCATAAACGCGGTGGTGCATGCCCCCACGATCACCATGCACAAAAACGCCAACGGCAAGTTGGCGCTCAAGCGGATCGCTACCCCAAGGCACCCTGCGCCCAAAAACAGAGGGAAAGCCGTATGCCAGCGCCTCTCGTTGGTTCGATCCGAATGCCATCCATTCCAAAGCATGGCAACGAGACCGGCGACGTAGGGCAACGCAGAGAGCAGCGTGACGGCCATATTCGGCAGATTTGTGGCGCGCTGCACGATGGTTGGAAACCAGATTACGAAGCCATAGATACCAATAATGGCGAAGAAATAGACCAGCGTCAGCAGGATTACCTGCCGGCTGCACATCGCTTGCCTTGTCGTCCATTCGCGAAGCTTCGATTTTGCCGCTTTCTCGCGCTGCAGTTCTGTATCGATCCAAGCGCGCTCATCGGCAGCCAGCCATTGCGCCTGCCGCGGCCAATCCGTCAGGTAGGCGAGCGTCAGAAAGCCGAATAGGATCGCCGGAATGCCCTCGGCGATGAATAGCCATCTCCAGCTGGAAACGCCGGCCCAATGCTGGCTAAGAATCCATCCGGCCAGTGGCGATCCGAGAATGTTGGACATGGGGATCGCCGCCATGAAGATTGCTCCGGCTTTGGCTCGATCTTCGTAGCGAAACCAGTGGGTGAGGTAGACGACGATTCCCGGGAAAAAACCCGCCTCCGCAACTCCAAGCAGAAAACGCGCCAGATAAAACTGGTGAGGCGTATGCACCGCCGCCATCAGGATCGTGACGAAGCCCCAAGTCACGAGGATGCGAGCGATCCATTTGCGAGCGCTCCAGCGCTCCACGATCAGTGCACCGGGTATTTCAAAAAGGAAATACCCGATGGAGAATATCCCTGCGCCCAACCCAAACACGCGATCGCTGAAGCCCAGATCACGCGACATCTCCAGACCCGCGTAACCTACATTTACCCGATCGAGGAACGCGATCACGTAGAGCACGAAAAGGAATGGCAGCAGGCGGCGGGAGATCCGCCGCGTGGCACGCTGCCCTACATCCATCAAAACCGCGGTCGCAGACATTTTGGCCAAGCGTTTGTAGCACACTTCCCCGCTTAGCGTTGACCATTGTCACGATATAAAACGCGCCGCAGAAACCAAGGTTCAGGCGATCTCAGGATCATTCGGTAGCAAACGAATGGGCGATGCACTGAATCCAATAGATAGCCAATAAGCGGACTTTGCATGGAGGAGCAACTGAAATGCGATTACGCAGAAACACTGTCGCCGAAATTTGCTTTTTCACCGTCATTCTTTTCATTCCGGCCCTAGCGCCCGCCCAACAAACCAAGTCGGCCTCCGGGACTTCCGTTGAGGTGGTCGTGGGCGTAGAACCGAAGCACGGCAACGAAGTGCCGACGATTACCGAACAGGACGTCATTGTGAGTCAAGGCCGAGACCGGCGACAGGTTACGGGCTGGGTCCCGGCGGCCGAGGATCGCGCCGGGCTGGCTCTGGCAATTCTGATAGACGATGGCGCGGGAATCAGCTTCGGTTCTCAAATGGAAGATATTCGCGCGTTTATCCAAAAGCAGGCGCCTGCGACTTTAGTTGCAGTGGGCTATATGCAGCACGGCACGGTGTTTATGGCGCATGATTTCACGCGAGACCACGCCGCGGCAGCTAAGTCATTGCGGTTGCCGATGGCTTTTGCTGGCGCAGACGCGAGCCCCTATCTCTCACTCAACGATTTCATCAAGAAATGGCCTGCCAATCCCGCGATCGCCCGGCGCGAAGTTCTCATGATCACCAACGGCATCGACACCCTGTATGGCGGCGGATACCAGGACCCCTACGTGGATGAAACGATCAAGAACGCTCAATGCGCAGGCATCGTGGTGTTCTCGATCTATACGCCCGCAGCGGGCCATCTCGGGCACAGCTACTGGAGAATTAACTGGGGCCAGAATTATCTCTCTCAACTCTCGGAAGAGACCGGCGGCGAATCCTACTATTTCCTGGGCCCGCAGGCGCCTGTCTCTTTCGGCCCTTATCTCAATGAAATGACTCGGCAACTGGGCCATCAGTTCCTGCTGACATTCGTGGCCAAGACCCAACAGAAAGCCGGAACAGAATCGGTGAAAGTCTCCACCGAAATTCGCGACGTCGATTTGCTGGCTCAAGACAAGGTGTGCGTCCCGGCTTCGGCGGAATGAGCTCGGAGCTTGCGTTTGTTACTCCACGAATCATTCATCGGCACGGCGGCCGGATATGGGCCGACGGCGCCGTCGATCAATGTGCCACTTTTTACTTCATGCTGCCGGAAAGTACCAAATCGGGAGAAGCCCCGGGAGCAAAAGCATTCGGCCGGACCACCAGGAGATCGTCCCTAAAAGCGCCGTCGAGGGTTCGTAACGATCTGAGCTTCACGGGCTAATACCGCCGGGGGCTGATACCGGGAGATAGCTGAATCGACAGAGGCAGCGGGTCATGAAGCCCTCCGACGAGCACGAGATGGCATCCTATGGGCCATCTCTTCGCGCTTCGTGCTCACCGCTGCCTCGCATCGAACGGCAGCCACCTGGGAACCCCGGTGCGATTCAGAGTTCCTCGTTGTCGCTGTCCGATCCTTTTCGTGCGAGCCCCTAAGCAGTCACATACTCCTCGAGAGCTTGGCGGTCTTCGATCAGCAAGGTCGAACCGTGCAGCTCCACCAGGTGATGGCTCTTGAATTCAGTCAGGGTGCGCGTGACCGTCTCCCTCGTGGTGCCAATGAATTCGGCGATTTCTTCGTGGGTCAGGGGCAATTTTACGCGAGTACCCTCCTTCGTTTGCTGACCGCTCACCGCGAAATCCAAAAGAAACTTGGCCAATTTTTCGGGTACCGAAGCAGAAAGGCCCAAATTCCGTACCTGCTCGCAGGCAACCCTGTATTGCGAGCCGAGTTGGCTGGCAATGATCGGGTAAGCCTCCGGATGCCTCGCGATGTAACGCAAGAAGGCATCGCGCGGTATGAAGGCCACCTGGCATGGCCGCAATGTCTCCGCGGTGACCTCGTGCGGAGTTCCCGCGAGCGCAGACATCAGGCCCAGAACTTCGCCAGCCTTCGCGATCCTCAGGATGAGCGTCTTGCCCTCGCTCGAACTGATCGAGAGCTTCACCTGGCCTTCACAAAGAATATACACGCCACGAGCGGCCTGCCTCTCGATGAAGAGCAGGGCGCCTTCGGGATACGCCGAAGAAAACTTGATCGCATCGAGATCCTTTACGGCCGCGGCCGGCAATTGGCAGAAAAAACCATTGCAGCGCAGCTTGCAGCTCTCGCAGTTGTCACCCAGTTCGAAACCGTAAGGACCTTTCATTTTGATTCTCCTTTTTCGTTGCCGTATCCCTGCTACTGCCATTTCCGCTTTTGGGACTGCTGGCCCGAGCTTCCTCAGCGAAATATTCCGCCAGCGGCGTATCGGCTTCGAATTGCGCGCGAGTCTGGCGATAGATATCCGCCAAAATCTTCCTGCCCTCGCGGTCGACATAGGTGACGTCGCAGAGATCGATGGAGAGCGCTTTCTTTTCGAGAGCGGCACACAGCGAATGCCAGGTTCGATCAAGTTCGCCAACCCAAGGCCCTGCGACACGGCCCTCGAGCTTCAGCGTTAGCTTCTTTGGTTCTTCGTTTATCGTGATTCTCAGCACGTCATACTATGTGGCAATCGAGGAACCAAAGTGCGCACGGACACAAACGCGATACCTAATACCAAGGAAAGACAGGAGTTAATAGTTTTGTAGGGCGTGTGCGACGATCCTATTTTGGGAAGGTGACGAAATAGCGGAGACGATTATTCGTCTCGGAGACTGGATTTAGTCTGCGCATCACCCGGTGCGAAGTAACCGTAGGAGGTGACGCAGATCACAGCAGGCGCTTCTCTATTCCGCGAAAATGATGGTGGGGTACTTTACCATGCGATTCCCTCTGCATCTCCCAAATACACGAACGTCGCTCGTTGTTGTAACGGACTTGGTGGTTTTTCTTTTTGCATCCGGCGCCATAGCGGCAAAGGCACAGACAAATGCAACCATTGCAAAGCCGCCAGATGGCCTGATCTATTCGCTCAAAGGACCCGACCTATTTCGCGCATATTGTGCTACGTGCCACGGGTCCGAGGGTAAAGGCGATGGCCCTACCGCGCCAGCGCTGAAAGCCAAGGTGCCTGATTTAACCCAGTTGGCCAGGAACAATGGCGGGCCATTTGACGCGGGGCGCGTGCGAAAGATCATCGCGGGCGACGAGCTTGTAATCGCGCACGGCTCTCGCGAGATGCCAATTTGGGGCCTCATTTTTCACCAAGTCGAGGAAGATCAAGATTTCGGCGCAGTGCGTCTCGAGAATCTCGTTAAGTACGTGGAGTCGATCCAATCGTTAGAGCCTTCGAATTCGGCATCTTCACCCTCGGGCACAGAGCTTTACCAACAGAACTGTGCCGCCTGCCACGGAAGCGACCTGAAGGGAGGAGATCGTGTTCCTTCGCCTTACAGAACTCCGCCGGATTTGACAACATTAGCCAAACGGCAAGGTGGCCAATTTCCCGAGGATTATGTTTTCAGCGTATTGGAGAATGGTGTAGTTATTCCGGCCCATGGGCCTGCCGAGATGCCCGTTTGGAGCGCGGCTTTCCGTTCCGGGGATCAATTGAGCGAGCGTCAAATCAAACAGCGGATTTCGAATCTGACGAACTACATCAAAGCGCATCAGGCGAAGTAGCGCCGCACTCAACTGCAATGGATAGGAGGCGATACAAACGCGAGGCGGGAGTATTCGAACGCATCGTCACTCTTCCCCTCCGACCCAACTTCCGCTGGCCGCCTCTTCGAAACGCGTAAATTTACCCAAGAATACAAAGGGGATACTATCCACTGGCCCATTTCTCTGTTTGGCGATTTTGAGCTCCGTCTGCGCCCGCTCTTCCTCGGTAACCTCGCCCTTCTTTTTGAAAAGATTCGGGCGATGAATGAACAGCACGACATCCGCATCCTGCTCGATGGCGCCCGATTCACGCAAGTCGGCAAGCTGGGGGCTGCGTTCCTCGCGCTCCGGCGCACGAGTCAGCTGGCTCAGGACCAGTACAGGCAGTTTGAGCTCCTTCGCGAGTGCCTTGAGTCCCCTGGTGATGCTCGAAACTTCTTCGTTCCGATTCGAAAAGCGCCCTCGAGCGGCGATCAGCTGCAGGTAATCCACAATCACCAGCGAGAGCCCGCGATCCCGCTTGAGGCGCCGCGCCTTGGCGCCAATTTCAGTGACGGTTGCGGATCCTGAATCGTCGATCCACAGCGGCGATACCGATAGCTGCGCCAGCGCCTGCGTCATCTCCCGCCAATCTTCGCGGCGTAGATGACCGGTTCGAAACCGGTGGGCGTCCACGTGCGCCTGCGAGGCCAGCAAGCGCATCAGCAGCGACTCCTTGGACATTTCCAGGCTGAAAATGGCCACCGTGGCTTGCTGGTGAAGCGCTACATTTTCGGCGATATTGAGCGCTAATGCCGTCTTACCGACGGAAGGCCGCGCCGCGAGGATGATCAATTCGGAAGGCTGCAACCCGGAAGTCAGGCCATCGAGCTGCGCATAATTGGTCGCCAGCCCGGTGATGCGCTTGCCCTCGGTAATGACGCGCTCCAGCCGCTCCATGTTGTCCTGAACTACTTCCTTCATGGAGACGAGTCCCGTTCGAATGCGATCTTCCGCGATTTGGAAGATCGAAGATTCGGCGCGGTCCAGCAAGGCATCCGCTTCTTCTTCGGCTTCGAGGGCCGTTTGCTGGATGGATTGCGTGGCGTAAATCAGGCTGCGCAGCAGGGACTTCTCTTTGATGATCCGCGCGTAGTGTTCCAGATTGGAAATTCGCGGGACTCCATCGACGAGCTGCGAGAGATAGGCGGCTCCGCCGGCGGCTTCGAGCTCCCCTTTGCGACGAAGCTGATCGGTGAGGGTGATCAGGTCGATGGCCTCCTGCGACTCACCGAGCTGGATCATGTAGTTGAAAATGCGCCGATGCTGATCGGAGAAAAAATCCTCCGGCTTCAGCTTTTCAATCGCCGCATTTAGAACGTGATTGTCGAGCAGGATAGCGCCGAGGACGCTGCGTTCGGCTTCCAGGTTCTGGGGTAAAGGTCGTTCGAGAGTGGCTCCGGCCATGAATTATTCTTCGCCCTATATTCGCCCAGCACAGGTTCCAGATGCAAGCACTTCCGTCTTTCGCACACGCGGCACAAACGAGGTCGGGTCTCGCCACCTGGACTGGGGGCATTGATTCTGCGGACCCGCTCGGCAGCGGTCAAGAAAATCAGGAGCACTGGTGGTGTGGAAATTTTTTGTAATGTGGAAAGATAACAGAAGCCAAAGACGAATCACGCTAAGCAATATCTGCGACCGCCCACGGAGAATCCAGGAACAAAGCACGCGTCAGCTTCGGTTCGGCGCGCGGCCACTGCCAAGCCATCCGTTCGAACGCTATCACGGCAGCGGGTTTCAGCCTTCGCGGGAAACGTTGACCTTGAAATTCGCAGTGACGCCATGGACCAGTTTGGCCGTTACTTCGTATTGGCCCACGACCTTGATGGGCTCCGCGAGTTCAATGCGTCGTTTATCGAGCCCAAAGCCTTGTGCCGCGAGCGCCTCTGCAATATCCGCCGCTGTAACCGAGCCGAAGAGCTGATCGCTTTCTCCGGCTTTGCGCGAAAAACTAAGCGTAACGTCCTTCAACAACTCGGCTTGTTTCTGCGCTTGGTCGCGTTCGGTTGCCGTCCGCTTGTTCAGGGAGGTGCGAATCTTCTCCAAGCGCTTTAGATTCCCCGGGGACGCTTCCAGCGCGAGCTTGCGCGGCAGCAAAAAGTTTCGGGCATATCCCTCCGCGACGGTAACCACCTCGCCGCGGGTGCCCAGTTTCTCGACGTCTTCCTGCAGAATAATTTGCATTGGATCTCCCTCTTGTTCCGCCGGCCTAGAGTTCTGTCGCGAACGGCAGCAGCGCAATGTTTCGCGCTCGCTTGACGGCCACGCCCAGCCAGCGCTGGTGCTTCGAGCAAGTGCCGGTCATGCGTCGCGGCAAAATTTTGCCGCGCTCCTGCACGAAGGGCTGGAGCATCTCCACTTTCTTATAATCGATGAAATCCACTTTTTCGACGCAGAATCGGCAGACCTTCTTTTTCCGGAAGTACTGCCGCTTACCGCGTCTGGGACCCCCGGGAGCTCCGCCGCCTCCAGGAGGGCCAGAGCGCCCTTCTCGTGACGGGGGCCCGGAATGCGACGGTCGTGCTGGTTGTTGCTCGCTCATGATTCAATCTCGACTTTCTCTTAAATTGAATTTCGTTGGCTTAGCTGGCCGGCGGCTGCTCTGGCGCTGGACCGGCGGCCGGAGCCGCTGGTGGCGCTGGCGGCGCCGGAGTTGCTGGCGTTGCCACCGGCTTGCGGGGCCGCCGGCGCGCGCGATGCTCCCGATGGGACACGAGCTTCTGCTGGCGCTTGATCTCTTCATCCAAGCGCACCGTCATATACTTGATGACGGCGTCGGAAACCTTCAGGCGACGCTCGAGTTCCTTGATCAAGTCGCCCTGCGTGCTCTGGAGCGCCATGTAAACATAAAGTCCTTCGCGCTGCTTGGCCACGCGATACGCCATCTTCCGCGTTCCCCACCTCTCCACCTTCTCCACTTTGCCGCCGTGCTCGGAAGCGGTTTGCTCGAGCGTGTGCACGATTTTCGTAACCTCTTCCTCGGGCGTTGTGGGCATGCAGATAAAAATCAGGTCGTACAGCCGTTCTGCCATGTTTCCTCGTTTCGGTATCCGGCGCTTCCGTAGGAGCGCCGTAACACGCTAAATATCGGTTTCGTCCGCGGTTTCCCCGGGTGGCGCGACGCGCCGGTTAAACCGGTTCATCGCATGCGCCATTCCCAACGTCAGTATCAGCTCCACAGCCTCGGTGGCCTGCTCCGTCATATCCGCGGCCATCTCAAGATCCGCTTTGCGCATCGGCCGCAGCACATAAGCCGCGAGATCGCCGACTGGATGCTCCGGCTGGATGCCCATCCGCACACGCGGGAAATCCGTACTCCCAATCGTGCCAATGATCGACTTCAAGCCATTGTGGCTTCCCGCGCTTCCTCGTTCCCGAATTCGCAACATGCCCCAGGGCAGCGCCACGTCGTCATAGAGCACGACCATCTCCTCCGGGCCACATTCGAAGCGCTCGAGCAGATCGCGCACGGCGAGGCCGCTCAGATTCATCATCGTATGCGGCTTGGCCAGAGCCACGTCTTGCCCGCCGAATTGGCCTAGCCCGACAAGCGATTTCGCCTCCGGCCGCTCGACTCGAA
>Ga0206819_10150_pt1 | contig 25278 bp, 20 predicted proteins | sample Alteio_BWOrgCont_87_FD_152855 | JGI IMG/M metagenome (GOLD analysis project Ga0206819, IMG submission 152855) | Enriched cells from forest soil in Barre Woods Harvard Forest LTER site, Petersham, Massachusetts, United States -... | ecosystem: Environmental > Terrestrial > Soil > Temperate forest >... | reverse complement strand
CTGAAACGGTACGAATATCCGGCGACCTGCCTAATAACGGCGGCAAAGATACTGTTATCTGCAAAATAGCTGGTATCGTTCCTTTTATTGTCATGAAAGGAATCGTTCTGAAGAACCGAAGAAAAGAAAAAGACGCGTATGATATTGAATATGTTTTACGTAATTACCGAGCTGACGCCACCGGAATAGGAGCAATCGCTGAACTAATGGCACCCGACTTGGATCATGCAACTGTTAAAGAAGCTCTGTCAAACATAGAAAACGCCTTTTTAAGTCCTGATCACTATGGACCAACAGATATAATTACTTTTCTTGAAATTGATGATGAAGCAGAGCAAGCTATTAGAAAGCGCTCTGCTTATGAAACAGTCCAAAACTTCCTAAACACACTCCAATCAAAAAATAAGAAATAACGCCCACCGATATCAGAGAATATCTAAACTCTACACGATAAATATTCCCGCCGCAGTACATGCCACACATGCAAGAAAACATCAGTCAGGGGATCTGGCGTCAAGTATGGCGAAGCCACCGCTGTGCGGCTTGGTACTTGACGCTGGGCTGGCTGATGTTAGGCTTCTTTTGCCAGGCATGGTAAACGAGGCGGGTACATAGAGAAAAAAGCAAGCTAAGGCAGAACCGAAGTTCCACCTTGCTTGCTATTTATTTAGGCAGCGATTTCTCTAGATGAAGATTCTTCTTGCGGTTTCTTTCCGCAAAGATGAAAGTTTGTCATCTTGATAGTCAATGCCGCTGCACTTTCTCCTTTTTTTGTTTTATAAAGGTCCAGCCCAAGCCGTCCTTGTATAAGGACTTCTCGCCCTTTAGTTATATGATCGATCACTCGTTCTGAAGCTTCATTCCAAGCCTGCACTGTAAACCAGAGCGTTTTATTTTCGCCATCGTTTACCGCTACTGAAAATTTAGCCATGCTTTTGCCGGATGAAAATTTGACAATTTCTGGGGCTTTTCCTACGTGTCCGATTATTGTGATTGTGTTGTTCATGAGAGAACCTCCTTGTATTTGTTTCTGACGCGACCGAAAGAGCATGAGTGCGCTGCACTTTCCCTGTTAGCGGCAATGGCTGCGCGAAGCGCACCTTGAATAAGGTTGCCATTGCTAGCTATAAAGGGTCATGCTAAGGTCAGCAGTTCAGAAACGCCAAGGAGGTTAATAGAACAACTAAGCACACAGGCACGAAGAAGCCACATGATTTTTTTACAAAGAAGGCAACAATGGCTGTAAATTAATAGCGGTAAAAAGTGATGGTATTAAGAACATCTACGTATTCTGCAAGCCTAGAATAGATAATGATACCGATTTCGATACCATCAAAAATACAATGAATCGCATTAAGACGACGCGGGATTCAGTTTCAAAAAGAGAGAAAGCCACGCTTAAATATATAAATGCGAGCAACATAAAGGAAAAGAATCGCTAGAAACCGAGATATAAAAACTGTATAAATCATTTAATAGCAGAGTAGGAAGAGAAGATGTGCTGACGCTAAGTGTTCGATTTGTCAATTGATTGACTAGTTACTATGCCCTAAAACTCAAAACAAAAATAACAGTCATCCTTACATGGCGTTTCCATATCCGTTCTTATAGCACAATGCTTTCGACGATATTTCACAGCTCGACTGTCAGTGCTTATATGGTAACGCTTAAATAATAAAGGCCAATATTCTAAAAGTATCTTTTCATTATCTAAATGTCGATGTTTATGCATTGATATAAACTTTGTTTGAAAGTCCAGTCGACAGCATAATATACGGCTCAACTCATCTGTAATGAGGTTAATTATTTTAAGAGACAATTTTGCCAAAATGATAGACCGTGGTGGCTCAAACCAAACGAAAACAATGTGCGGTCCACGTACACTTTCGCCTACGATCTCTATTTTTACAGATAGTGTTTCTTCTCTAAATAAAGCAGGCAAAATCTTTGGCTTGATAACGACTTTGGTTTCAAGACTTATAGAATAAGCTTTCTTATCTGGATGTAGTCTGGATCTATGAAAAACCGTCTCAGAATTCTTTAACTCAGGCATTTTAAAAATGCCTGCCATGATATTAGGAATGTTGCCCTTCCCTAATTCATTAAGATCTCGAAGAAGGTTATGCAATCTGATGGTATAAATGGGACAAATTATCGGTACTTGTGTAACTCTTCTTAGAGCACTCTTCAAGCCAAGATACTGAATAGGCAACTCCAAAATCGCCATTATGAAAACAGCGAAGCTTAAAAATTTAAGCTGGACTTGCAATGGTGCAACATCGAATAGGTTTAGGATCAGCAACAACAGTATGAGCGCTATCACTACCCCTGCCCGAATAGAAAAGGGTAAATGCAGATCCGCCTTTCTTAACCATCTGTCTATTGTGTCTATCCGTTTTGGCGTAGGCCCAAAACTTGCATATTTAGCACCTTGAATTTCTACTGGTTCAAATGGTTGAAACGATGATAGTTTTGTGTGATTTCTTTTACAATAAGCTTTGAGTATCTTTTCTCTGTCCTGGGCAAAATAATAGATCTTCTCTTTAATTGCCTCCTTAATAGTGCCCTCCTGGAATAAACCAGGATTGATATAGTGAATCCAGTCTTTAAAGCGAGCTATGTGATAATTAGGAGGATCAGGCTCGCAGCAAAGTTTTAAAACTTTATACAGCTCACTTTCGGGATATTCCCAATCTACTCGATGTTCTTGGGTCTCAATATTAACGGCAGAAACATCCGCAGATTCGGGTACAAAACACCTAGATTCCATATTTCTAGGCAAGTTCATTCGAAACCTATAGTGCTGGACGTTTCGGAGGCTCTCCATGAATTAAACCTGTTTCGTACTATATTCTAATAGGACAGTTAGCCTAATATTTTTCATGTACCCATGTTAGCCAAGACTCATGCAACAAGAATATTATTTTTGTCCTTTTGACAAACATCGTTCTGTTTAGGTTGCTTAGTGCTCAAGACATATAGCACTTTACAATGGGCACGAAAATATCTTTTTATGAGATGGAGCAAAAATTTATAATGATCAAAATATACCGCGTGGTTTTTGAAGCTCCTCTGCACTCAAATGCCGAAATTTATTCGCAGTGAATAGTGCCACTGGCCGTGTTAATTTTAAACTCCCAGGCAAGTTTAGGTGTACACTATCTACAAAATCTTGATCGTTGAAAGCGCGCCAATCATTATTTATATCCACAAAATCCGCAGCATTTTTTTTGCATATCTCGATTATCTTATCCGTATAAGTATTCCAAAACTCGTGCAGTAATAGATTTTTATTTGCCGCGGTAATAGGCAAATCAAAAACAACCGCCCGGATTTTGTGTCGCGCCAAGTAGCCTAATAAAGAATCGAAACAACGCATTTGCATAACAAAACGGGACGATAAAGGATCTTTATACCTCTGTCTATATTCTTCGGTATTCTCTGAAAAAACGTAACCATCGCCGAGACCTATTTTTATCTCATTTGGACGAATATGCTCAAACGGTTCACCTAAAGTAAGAGGAGAGTTCTTCTCAGAATAGTAATTAAAAGTCGAACCGGAAATGCCAGTTGCATTTTTAGGGCTAAACCAAGAATTTCGCAGCTTGTCTGAATCATCATATTTTGCAAAAAAAGAAAATGCCTCGGTGGACAAGGGACTTTCAAAACAATTATCAATAAAAGCCCTCGGCGAGATGCCCAACACAACAAGTTGCGGCCTATGTTGCTCCGAAAATAATGCTCGGCTAATAACTAACTGGTCTGATACCATAGCACCGGGTAATGCGCACACAAACACCTTCCATTTTTTGCCAAGCAAATTGTCTAAGTCATGCTCAATTACAGCTGAGTGGTGACCTCCCGTAACATCAACACTTTTGCCAAAGACATAAGTGTCAGCACCAAATAATGCACCCAATTGTGAATCACCAAGTATCACAACATCGGGGGTCTTAGAATAAGCACAATAGTCCTTCGCTAGCCACCAGCTCTGCATATGAGCTTCGTTGCTCTGAAAAGCATTCTCTAAAGAGTTAACATGTACTTTGTCGTTTGATGATGCCGTCGCAAAAGCTGCTCTTTCACGCTGTATACCTGCCTCAAACTCATCATAACTATAGTCTCTATCTGCATTTTGCTGATTAGTTGCTAGAACCAAACTTACCTTGCAATCATTATCAACTTCTGTCTTTAGAGGCGATAATGGAAACGGGATAAATCTGTATCGTTCTGTAGCTAAGATCTGTAATCTATTTTTTGACCATTCAGGCAGTCTATCAAACTGGATTTTAGGAAGGACAAACCAGGTTGCTTTTTTCTCTCCTATCGCGCTAATTAGATCGCGTTGATAGCAGTAATGGAGCATTTGCCCAGTTCTGAATGGCAGCCAACTGCAAAGAAAATACTGCCCAAACAGATCCGTACTCACTACTAATCTGTTCTTAGGATTTTTACTCATTATTATCTCAGCAAATTTATGTGGTGCCTCTGTTCGCATTTTGACTGGCAAAACAAATAGTGAATATACGAGCGAAAAAATCGACGTAGCAATAAAAACAGCAAATGGCAATATAAAGCAGTACTTCTGATAATTCCCTTTAACAGTATCGAGGCTGTCCATAAGATACTTTGCCATTAAAATACTAGCAGCAGTCAATGCCGGTAAATTGTAATAGCCCCAATTACTTTTTGAAATAGTAAACGTTACCAGATGCAAAAGAACGAATATTAATAGAAACACAGTACACTGTGTTTTCGTATTGTTAAAACTAAGTTTTATAGCCTTAGCCATTTTCCAAATAACAATAGGTAAAAAGACTGACCACGGCAAGAGTTGAGAAAGCAAACTTAGAGACATGTAATAAAAGGGATGTCCAAAATTGTATTCAACAATATTTGAGGAAAATCGGCTAACCTGCTCATGCAAGTACATCCAATTAAGCGCGTTCAGGCCACTGTCCTTATAGAGAGCTATGTGCCAGGGCAAAGTTATTATCAAAAAGATTCCAATGCCAAATAATAAATGTTTTGGCTTAATGATATTGATTTTTTTATAAAGCACTAAAAAAGCTATAAATGCAGCAACCGGAAAGATGATTGCTATAAGACTCTTAGTTAAAAAACCAAATGCCATACTTGCACTCGCAATACAGAACAACCTGGTCCTATGCTCCTCTTTTTCGAAACCTAAGAAGAGAGTTATCAATGTCAAAAGATCAAATAGGCAAAGAAGCATATCTGACATGGCAGTTGAGGCCATTTCGGCAAAACCAGTGCAACTAGAAAGTATTAACGCCGTCAACACACCCACAAATGCACCATAGTTCTTTTTAGCAAAATAAGCACTCAGAACAATAGCTCCAAGAGCACTAAACACAGAAGGCAGTCTAGCGGCAAATACAGATATACCAAAAAATTTGTAGCAAAAGGCAATTAGCCAGTATGTCAAAATAGGTTTGTCAAAAAATTCTTTGCCTTCATATAACGGCGTAATAAAGTTGTGACACTGAAGCATCTCACGGGAACATTCACTGAAACACGATTCCACCCGCGTAAACATATCCAGGTTAGCTGCTCTAGCTAGATAACAAAGACAACTGATAGCTGATATAAAGAAAATACTTACGGCAAAGACTTTTCCAGCAGATTTACTTGCAACGGCACTCTGCCGTATCAGAACATTGAGCATTCTCTAGGTACCTAATAAAGTACTTGATAATATCAATTCTGAAATTAATAAGCCATCTAAATTTCTTAAATAGTTATAGTTAACTGGGCGAAACGCTCAAGAACGCACCAATTATTGTTTCAATAATTGCTTTGCTTCCATGTTTTCCATAATAGCTGACACAAAATCATGCTGAGACCACTTGATCTGAGACAAGTGGTAGGACAATTTAGCTTGAGCAAGTTTTGTCTTATCTGGAGACGATTGGAGAGCGGAAATGGCTTTTTCTAGACTTTCCTTGGCCAAATCTTGTTTGCCTTTAGAACTCCACAACATTCCTAATTGATCTAAAACAGCAGCACGATTATAGTCACCGTCTGCTTGAAAACCAGCCCAATGTTCCTCCGCTGCCTTGTAATAAGAGGCGGCTAAGTCAAATTCATTATTTTGTCTCAGAAAATCAGCCAGAAAAGATTCACTATATGCTACTTGGTCAAATCTACGTTTTATATCTGCGCCGCGCAAAGTAGCCTGCATATGCTGAAACTCTTCCTTTGCCGTGCTGTCTTCTTTTAATAACATAAGGGCTCTGGCCCTAACCAAACTAGCCAGTAAACTCTTAATCCGATCATAATAGCCTAAGTCTTTAAAAGTAGCTAAAGCCTTTTCGCTATATTCACGAGCAGAAGTCAGATTACCAATGAAAAGATAGCACAAGGACAGTTCAGACGTAATTTGTGCACCGATTTCTGCATGCAGCAAATCTAGACTAGCAGCACAATTTATCGCATCTAGATATCCAATAATTGCGGCATTTAAATCACCAGCATTCCTAAATTTCCTTGCTTGAGCATATTGACGTGTGAGCTTCTCACCTCCTGCAAGACTTAGTTGAGTAAATGTGGACAAATCAATACTTGGGGGCTTTGTTTGCCTACATATCAACGGGCGAATATCTATTCCTTGTTTCAAAATGCGGGCATCACTTTGAGGAATATAAGTAGATAAAACGAGATTAACTGCCAATACAAAAGCTACCAAAAGTGTCGCTATTATCCCAAGTCCGCTCAGTGCAAAAATGCGAAATTTTGATTCTTTGCCAGAAGTAATACCTAGCTTAGCTAACAACTTCCTTTGTGCTTGCGTAAATGCTAATCTAATATTTGCAATACCTGATCCAACAGACAGCCGCTTCTTCTTCAGAGACAGTTTTTGCAATTTTGCTTGTACGTTTTCCAGCTCCTCTCTTAATTCGTCCGTGCTAGCAAATCGTTGTTCAGGATCTTTTTGCAGACATTTATAAATGATTTCATCAAGCTTATGCACAATAATTGGATCTTCATCGTTTAGCACCAAAGACGGTGGCTGGGCAGTCGTGTGCAATGTCATTAATGCCACAGGATTATCTGTGTTAAATGGCACTTCACCAGTCAACGTTTGGTACATTAGACAGCCTATAGAGTATATGTCCGAACAATGAGTGGCTCCCTGATTATTAAATTGTTCAGGACTCATGTATTTTGGACTGCCTATTATGTCTGAGGTGTTCGTCAAAGTCTCAAGTACCGTGGCACCATCTACAGCACGCGCCTTTGCGATTCCAAAATCAATAACTTTTACCAGATCGCTTTCAGTTTCATCCCTAATTAAAATGACATTACTTGGCTTTATATCTCGATGAACAATGCCACTTCCATGGGCTCTGGCAATCCCAGCACAAAGTTGAATGAAAATTTTTAGGCTTCGCTCAATACTGAGCTTCTGTTTTCCACTAAGATATTTTGACAATGAGTTACCGTCCAAATACTCCATTATGAGATAGGCAATCCCTTGCTCTTCATAGAGTCCACAATTACTAACGGACACCACATTGGTATGATTGATTCTCGACGCAGACTTTGCTTCATTGATAAACCGTTTCATACTTTCTGGTTGCTTTGTTAGCTCCTTAGAAAGTATTTTTATCGCGGCTAGTTGATGAGTTAATTGATGTTTAGCCTTATAGACAGTACCCATGCCGCCAGAACCAATAAGTTCAGTAATCACATAATTTTGAATCACTGCACCTATGAGAGGATCATTGCTTGGTCCCTGGCTGCTCAACTGTTCATCCTTCCGATAAATCGGTATCTTTCAAATATGACGATCAAACTTATAGACGCGACCCATAAATCATAAACTTGTTATACCCCAAATATCTAAAAATTTTAAGGCTATCTCTATCTACTATCTCATTGCTGAAAGCTCCCAAATGCAACCCATACCCCACACATCTGAGCAGTTAAGTCAACTTATAATCTTCCACCCATGGCGGCTCTTGTCTTCCGCTTGCCAATTGCACAAAATTCAGAGTGAGAAGTGTTTTACTTGTGTATCCTCTTGAATATTGGCATGTCTGACGTTTGACGAGTGAGACTGCAAACAGCAAGGAAAAGAACAAATTGATGTTGCCAGTAGTCACAAAACTTCCACAATACAGTTGCATAATGCAAAATCGTTCGATGATTCTTCAGAGGTGAATTATGAGCAATACAAAAAACAACAAAGGTTTATTCAAACCAGGCTTTCTAGAAAAGTTAAACGCCGAAGCTATTGATCAAGCAAGGGCTCCATTAAAAACAATGGAAGACTGTTATTTTACCCTGGATGTCTCTAAGGCGGCTTCTTTTGCGGAAGTTCAAAGGGCGTACAGACACCAATTATACAAACACAATTTGTCCAACGTAGAACCAAACTCTTCACCATACGTTTACCGTGCTCAGATGCTACCAAAGATTAAGGAAGCCTACCGCCGAATTTGCGAATTGCTTCAACAAGATCCAGGGCAAGGAGTTCTTGAAACAAAAGACAGTTTAATTAAAGAACGGGAGGAGCTTTTAAAGGACTGGAAAGGCCATAGCTGTGGAACCCCTGCCGTATCTATTAGCCGGGAATATGATGAGCGTATCGCTATGTTGACAGACAGTTCTGTGCTTTAACAATTATGCAATTAGCAATGAAGATAATTCAGGCTGTCTATTAACGCTTTTGGCATGCTTTTATGCTACGTTGCTAATTCCAGCGGCTGAAAGCATATCGTTTTGTGCTTTTTCCATGGCCTCGCGTATTGGGTCAAATGCCATGCGAGCATAAATTTGGGTTGCTGTTGGTGATTTATGTCCTAGAACTTTTCCTATCATTTGTAAGCTTTGATTGCCCATTGCCATGTAACTACCTAGGGTTCTTCTTAAATCGTGCATGCGCAAATTTGATAATTCAGCCTTACGCAGCAACGCATGCCAGCTTCTTTTTGGTTCAACTAAATGTCCTGTTTCTCCCGGACCTGGAAAAACCCATTCCGAGGCTTTAGTTTCAGATCGCTCGCACAAAATCGCAAGAGCCATACTCGGCAAAGGCAACGTATGCGAATCACCTGATTTAGTTCTAGGAATTCTCCATATGCCTAAATCAAGATCAACATCTTGCCAGCGCATAGACAATACGTTTGATCTACGAGCACCAGTAAATAGACTTATATAGAGATAGTCTCTCATTCCGGTATCATTGGGAAATTCTTTGAGGGCAGAAAAGAATGAAAGTAATTCCGTTCTGCTCAAAAATCGTTCTCTTGCTTGTGTTCTGTATTTCTTTATCCCAACCCACGGATTTGCGCAATTGATTAGCTCATTTTTTATGCACCAATTAATAGCTGCTCGCGCATAAGAAAGCATATGGTTAGCAGCAGTCTTTCCGTTCTCCTCTCCGACTTTATTCATTCTATTTTGAACTTCGCCTTTAGTTATTGATGACAGCTTTCTGTCATTCCAATCAGAAAGATAACGTCTGAAATCTCCCTCAATGTTTTTTACTGCAACACAATGCTGTTTTACATGACCGTTTAAATACGCTTCAAATGATTCTCCCAAAGTTAATTCGGTTTTCTTTACTTTTCTCTCGTCATGCGGGCTTTCACCTTTTGCTATTAGAGACGCGATTTCTAGAGCCTTATTACGCGCTTGCTCAACGCTAAGATCTGGAAACCCTCCAATAACAAAGCGTTGCGAAATCTGATTTTTTTTGCGCCTGAAATAAAATGTTTTACGCCCATTGCGTGTGACAGCAATAAATAACCCATGGCTTTTGGTATCACCATAATAAACGCATCTGCTTTCCGAAGGTATCGGAAGATCTTCTATTGTATGTTTAGTGAAGCTGAATTTTTGTTTTTCCATATTCTCTGATGCCCCTTTTATGCCCCCTTTGGCAGAAAAAATAGCCAATATTTAGAAAGCCACCGTAATTGAAATATTACCACAAACCCGCATCAATAGCGGATCTTAGAACATTGGGGAAAGTAGAGAAAAACCAAGAAAACAATGCGGTATAATATTCCCAAGCTATAGGTCGCGAGTTCGAACCTCGTCGCCCGCTTATTTTCCAGGATCGATGATTTCTCCGGTGCCATTTTGGTGCCACCTCAAACAGAAATGTTGAGAAAATATAAGAAATAGATAAGCCATTAAATGTCTCAATACGGTTATTCAAAAACTTACAACGATCTTGTTTCACCAACTGATCTAACCGTTGCTATTCGCGAACACGCCTATCGCGATGATTTTGGACAACATAGTTGGATCACCAGCACTGAGATGGATCTAGTTATTGAAAAACTATCACTAAGCAAAGAGAGTAAAGTATTAGATATAGGTTGCGGAGTTGGCGGACCGACAATGTTCATCGCAAATAAAGTCGGATGCCAAATTATTGGTGTGGATATGGAACCAAATGGCATTGAAGCTGCTAATAAATCAGTTCATAGAAATGAACTTAAAGAAATAGTTAGCTTCAAACAACTAGACGTGTCTCAAGAATTACCTTTTTCAGACCAACAATTTAGTGCGGTTGTATCTATAGACGTGATTATACATATTCAAAATCGCGACGTTCTTTTTAGTGAAATCGCTAGGATTCTACAACCAAGAGGAGTTTTTGCTTTCACCGACGCAGGTGTGGTAACCGGCACAGTAACTGATGAAGAATTTGCTGCCAGAAGTATTAACGTCCTTACTCTGTTCCATTCACCTAGTTATAACGAAACGATTTTACGTAAGGCAGGATTTGAGATAATCGACATCAAAGATACTACTGATAATTTAATCCAAATTGCCGGGGGCAGAAAAGAAGCACGTCTGAAATTTAAGGACGAGCTCGAAAAATTGGAAAGCGCTGAGACTTTCGCTCGCGAGCAACTATATCTTGAAACAATCTTAAAGCTGGCAACAGAAAAGCGACTTTCTCGTTTTACTTATTTCGCACGAAAAAATTGACCATCTAAGCCCAAATCGCCAGCCGCTAAAATGTCACCGATAGTGGCTTTACGGATTTCGCTGGCGGGCAAATTCAAATTGCCAGCGCTAAAAATGAACACCCATAAGCGTTTCGGGATTTCGCTGGCGCCTTCTTATCCTGCCCTACTCACGACCCATTCATTTCGGATCCAAACCATCAATGTCGCGCGAGCATGGACTGCTTGCGCTATAAACGAAGAGAAAAGGTCAGATTTAATTGTATATCTAGGCATATTCGGGTATATTTAAAAGTAAAGAAACTAAAGATACTATACTTCTAAAGGTTATAAATTATGCCACAATTAGCAGACGATCCAAAAATAAGCGCCCTTAAGGTCAGCACGCAGGGTCAAGTAACCTTATCCAAAGAAGCTCGTCAGCTTCATGGATTGGATTCAGGTCAGACAGTTATTGAGATTGCGCTTCCAGGGTGCATTATTCTTTTACCTCAATCGAAGGTTATGGCAGATTTAATGCTTCGGGCACAGGGGGAGTTAGGCAAACTAGGAGTAACTGTAGATCAGCTTAAATCGGCTGTAAATAAACGCAGCAAGAGCCGGCTGAAGACTCGCTATCCTGGGGTATTTAATGACAAGACATAATAATCTTGTTTTTGTTGACTCGAATGTTTTGATCGAAGCTCTCTTTTTGCCCGGTCATCCAGCCGTAGCTGTGACCACTTTAGCAATCAATAGACAAATCGATTTAATAACTTGCGAAATTGTTATCGAAGACGTCGAAGATGAAATATTAGAACGGTGCCAAAAAATCAATAATTGTTCGATTATTGATTTATGGCATACTTTTCAAAAAGAAATCCGCATAGAAGTAGAGAAAGATCCCTCAGAACGTTTAGTTCTTGAAACGTATCGCAAATTCATGCCTGTGATGCGTCATGAAGCCGATATTCCAGTTCTAGCCTCGGCAATTCAAACCAGAGCAACTATAATATTGTCTGGCAATACAGAGCACTTTAATGATGCTGTTTCGGAACGATGTGGCATTAGAATAATGACCTGTGCAGATTTTTGCAGCCAACTAGTTAGTGGTGAACTACCGCTTATAAAATTACGAAAATAGAGCCGAAATGAAAGTAAACCCAACTTTAAAAATTGGCATACTAAGTGCAGTCTCATTGATATCTGTTGTCGCCCTAGGCATTTGGCTTTATCAGAACCATCTAAATAATATGCATAAACGCTACTATCATCTCAACTTGAGGAACTTACAATCTCTTTCGGATCAACTAAATGTAAAACTGACTGCTATCACCGAACCAGTTTCAATAAAAAGTGGTAAGTCTCAAATCTCGGCAAAACCAGCAGATATAAGATACCTAAATTTTTACATCCCTAAGTTTATTGCCGAGTTATCGAAATATCCACCTGAAGTTATTTTTACGCTTGGACTTAAGGAAATAATTATAGGTAGTGATGTGAAGCTTGATGAGTACCCACGCGGTGGAATCAATTCTCATCACCTTAATATGCTGTTTTTCGACTGTCGGTGGGTGAATGCCGATAGTTGGACACGACAAATAATCCATCATGAGCTGTTTCATCTTATTGACTGGAAAGATGGCATCCTTTATCAAGATCCGGAGTGGGAAAAACTAAATCCATCTGAATTCAAATATGGCTCCGGTGGTATTTCACTACAAAAGCCTTCCGATTGGACTGCAGGACAGCCTGATACGAGTCTTAAAGGATTTCTCAATCGATATTCAATGAGCGGTCTGGAAGAAGACAAAGCAGAGATATTTGCCCATATGATGGCTAACTATAAAGCTGTAAATTCTAGGGCCGAAGCAGATCCGATAATCAAAGCAAAAATGTCTCAAATGAAAAAACTACTCTACCAATTCTGCCCAGCATTTAACGAGAATTTTTGGTCTAAGATAGAAGCAAAGTCAACTCCAACCACCTAGATTGATTAAATAACTTAGAAATACGATCTTAAGCTGCGCTACTAATTCCTGCAGCTGAAAGCATGTCATTTTGCGCTTTCTCCATTGCTTCTCGTATCGGATCAAAAGCCATTCTGGCATAAATTTGTGTGGCTGTTGGTGATTTGTGCCCTAAGACTTTTCCTATCATTTGCAGGCTTTGATTTCCCATTGCCATGTAACTACCGAGTGTTCTCCGTAAATCATGCATGCGCAAATTTGATAATTCAGCTTTACGCAGTAATGCATGCCAATTTCTTTTTGGTTCAACTAAATGACCTGTTTCACCGGGTCCCGGGAAAACCCATTCCGAAGATTTCGTTTTAGATCGTTCAGTCAAAATCGCAAGAGCCATACTAGGCAAAGGCAAAGTGTGCGAATCACCTGACTTAGTTCGAGGAATTTTCCATATACCTAAATCCAAATCAACATCTTGCCAACGCATAGACAATACATTTGATCTACGAGCACCGGTGAATAGACTTACATAAAGATAATCTCTCATACCAGTATCATTTGGAAATTCTTTTAGAGCAGAAAAGAATGAAAATAATTCTGTTCTACTTAAAAATCGTTCTCTTGCTTGTGTCCTATATTTCTTAATCCCCACCCACGGATTTGCGCAATTAGTTAGCTCGTTTTTTATGCACCAGTTAATTGCTGCTCGTGCATAAGTGAGCATGTGATTAGCAGCAGTCTTGCCATTTTCTTCTCCAACTTTATTCATTCTATTTTGCACTTCTACTTTAGTTATCGAGGACAGCTTTCTGTCATTCCAATCAGAAAGATAACGCCTGAAATCTCCTTCAATATTTTTCACTGCAACACAATGTTGTTTTACATGTCCGTTCAAATACGCTTCAAATGATTCTCCCAAGGTTAATTCGGTTTTCTTTGCTTTTCTCTCATCATATGGACTTTCGCCTTTTGCTATTAGAGATGCAATTTCGAAGGCCTTATTGCGTGCTTGTTCGACACTAAAATCTGGGAAACGCCCAATAATAATGCGTGGTGAAATTCCATTTATTCTGCGCCTGAAATAAAATGTCTTGCGTCCATTGTATGTGACACAAACTAATAGTCCATGAACTTTGGTGTCGCCATAATAAACGCGTTTGCCTTCTTCTGGTATAAGCAGATTTTCTATTACCTGTTTTGTGAAATTGAATTTTCGTTGTTCCATATTTCTGGTGCCTTTTTGGTGCCACCTTTTGAATCAAAAATAACCGATGTCAGTAAAACCATCGGAATTGAAATATTACCATAGACCCGCGCCAGTAGCGCATTTTAGAACATTGGGGAAACTATAGAAAAACCAAGAAAACAATGCGGTATAATCTTCCCAAGCTATAGGTCGCGAGTTCGAACCTCGTCGCCCGCTTATTTTCCAGGATCGCATATTTCTTCATTTGCTCCCTGGTGGCCCCGCCAACAGAAATTTTGCGTGCATTCAAATCATTCAGATCATCAAACACATTTGGAAATTGTTTCCCACAAGATATTATTTCCATAATTGGCGACCGCCTTGTCTGATCATTTCATCAACCAATTCGTTGACTAATCGATCTCGTTCTTCTTTATCTGTTGATTGCATTTCTAATTTCATGCTGCGAAAAATATTTTCTGCTTCAGCAGCGATTTTTTGTCTGGCTTGATCAATTACAGTCTGCTCTAGCGATGTTTTTGGAACAAGCGCATAGACTAACTTACAGTTCAATGCTTCTGCAGCCCGAGCAAGTGTTTTAAGCGATATGGTTTCTTCAAGTTCGCTTCGCTCCATAGAAATTGTACCAGACTGACTTATGCCCAATCGATTTGCCAGTTGCGTACTACTCATATCTAGAGCATCCCGAATCTCGCGTATGTATCCAGCTTTAAATCTGGGCATGTTTTTATATTGGCTCAACTGTTTGTCGAGTTGCCATCGTCTCAGTGTTGTGGTGATTTTTGACATAAAGTATTTATAAGCTATAACTTATAAGATTATATCTTATCTATTAGCTATAGCTTATAAAAAACACATTAATCGGTACAATATTCCTATTTCAGTTAATATTCCCACGCAGGAATATAGGGTATATTAGGAATATGATTACGGAACAGGAGATCTTAGGTAAGTTAAAAGAGGGTGTAGTATTACATCCCCTAACTTTTCGGCTCAAAACAGAGCAGCCAAAATCCTCTAAACCATCAATAGTCTCACCAGATGTCTTTGTTGAAGGAACTCGGGACGCTCAAACCTATATCTGGGGTCCCCGAAGTTTCACTTTTGCAGTAGAAATAAAACGCTATAACAGTGCGAAAAGTGTGACTGAAGCAATCTATACCGCAAAGCAGACTGTTCGAGCTTATGGTTCTTTATGGCCAGAATCTCCAGGCACCGAAAATCAGATATATCCATTAATCATTACGCCATGGCTTTCATGGGAAAATCTAATGCTCTTAGAGAATGAATTGGTCAGCGGTATTGATCTCTGTGGTAATGGAGCAATTACATTACCAGGGATACAAATTAGAAGAGCCGGACAACCAAATGCATACCCCGATTCTCGCTTGGTACGAAACGTATACTCTGGTAATACGTCACTTGTGGCAAGGGTCTTTTTATTACGCCCGTCATATACAAGTGTCAACAACATAATAGAAGAAATAAAAACTCGCGATGGTGAAATTACACAACCTACTGTCTCCAAAGCAATTCGCCAATTGCAAGAAGATCTGATCATCAGCAAAGAGAAAAAAAACATTCGACTTGTGCAATCAGATAAGTTGCTTGAACGTTTATCATCTGAATTTTCTAAGCCTAAAATACGACAAACAATTCAATTTAAGATTAATGATGCACCGATTGGACGAACCTTATCCGATGCCGCTAAAATTGCAGGCGCCAAAATTGCTCTCACTGGTAACAGCTCTGTCGATTTATTTACTGCATTTGCGCAAGAACCATTGGTATCTTTTTATTGTAACAAACCCCTTTCAAATCTCCTGAAGGCACTAAAAGAACCGCCAGAACTCGATTCAAAATTTCCCAATGTTAGATTAATCGAAACAGAGGATCCAACTGTTTATTTCGACGCAAAATATAATGAAGCTGACAGTGTGTTTACTTCTTCAATAGTACAAACCTGGCTCGAATTGAATGCTGGTGACGGACGACAAAAAGAAGCAGCTATAAAAATCAAACAACTCATTCTCGAAAACTTACAACAGCAATAATGGAAAACCAATGAGCAAATCACCACTTCTTTTAGCTTTAATTGAACTTGCTTCTGAGCTTGGGGCTCAGAAAATCAAGCTTATACTTGCTGGTGGCTATGGATTATATTTAAAACAACTCCAAATGCAATCATCACTCGAACGCACCCTTATTAATTCAGATAATTGGACTCAACCGCGAAGTACTATAGATCTGGATATTTTTCTGGAGACCGAGCTAGTGACCAGCTTAAGCGACATGCAAGCGCTGCGCTCAACTATAGATAAATTAGGCTATAAAGTAATTGAAAAAGCAAAATTTATGCACTTTGCCAGAGGTGAAAAAGCAAATGCAGTAGAAATCAATTTGCTTACAGGTCCCATTGAAAAAGTGGATCTCAAAGACAAAGTAAAAATAAGTAAGCCCAGGGTACGTCCGCATGGAGACATAGAATTGCACGCTTATTTAACCGAGGAAGCAATAGATCTAAGCTCTAATCTTGAAGAGTTTTTAATTGGAGATAGCAAACAAATCAAAATTTTCTTACCGCTATCATTCCATTTCTTGTTAATGAAGCTGCATGCCTTCAACGATAGAATGGCTGATCAAGAAAAACAACGCACCCATGCATTAGATGTTTATCGTATCATTGCCATGCTAACCGAGCCAAACTACAAAGACGCTCTTCAACGCTCAAAGAAATATGTAGATGCTCAAAAGGTAAAGGACGCAATACATATTGTCAAAGCTAATTTTAATAACAAAGATTCGTTAGGTGTTCTTAGAATACGAGAGCATCAGCTCTATCATGAGTCCTTTGATATTATGACATGCCTAGATGCCCTGAAAGAATTATTCCATTAATTCCTAAAAAACAATTTGCAACTTATTCATATTTGTTTTCACTCAGCAAAATCTTGCACATGCGCATGCAGCACAATATCATCTCCGCTGTGCATAAAAAGTACGTTTTCACTCTTTTTAAATGAGCCTTTGTTGACCAGATCAATCAAAGCGCCCAATACCCGCCCAGTATATACTGGGCCAATCAAAATACCTTCTGTTTTTGCCAGAAGTCGAATAGCATTTCGTTCCAAATCTCCCACAACACCGTAACCACCACCTAGATAATTATAATCAATCACAATATCTTCCAATTTAAATTCACGACTAACATCAAGCATTTTGGCTGCCAAATTTAAATTTTCTAGAAGAGAAGTTTTGAATTTATAATCAGATTTTTCATCAGGCTCCTGGTCAATGCTAATGCCAATTAGCTTTCCCTTATATCCGCTCAGATGCGCACCAAGAATAAGTCCTGCTTGAGTACCACCTGAACTAGTTGCAAAAACAATATGATCGATTTGAATACTTGCAGCTTGCATCTGTTCTACAATTTCAAACATTGCTGCCACATAGCCCATTACGCCTAAAGCATTAGAGCCGCCAATGGGAATTAAATAAGGTCGTTTACCTTCGCTCCTAAGTGCACTCACCACCTCTTCCATTTTTTTATTGCGTAATGATCTAGTAGTCCAATAAAAATGTGCACCCAAAAGTTGATCTAAAAAATAATTTCCTTCCGGCACTGATGGAGGCTCTCCGCCAATAACAAGATGGCACTCAAGCCCACAGTGAGCGGCAGCAGCAGCAGTTTGTCGACAATGATTAGATTGTGGCGCTCCCGCTGTCACTATACAATCAGCATTTTGTTCCAGCGCATCAGCAATCAAAAATTCTAGCTTACGGGTTTTGTTTCCTCCGCTTGCCAAACCAGTTAGATCGTCTCTTTTAACAAAAATATTTGGCCCATTTATAGCCTTAGAAAACCGCACTGCTTCTTCAAGCGGTGTTGGTAAATTAGCAAGATCAATACGCGCCAGCCGCCTAAGCGATTTCGGCAAAAAAGAAGTTTGAGGAGCGCTCAATCTCTTGCTAATATTTTTTAAATTGACGGTCATTATGCCCTTAAATGAAATTGTTATTTTAGCAGCGATCTCCATCGTCCATCAAGTTTTCAGAATTTTATATTTCAAACTCCGGGCTCTCTGGGCTGAGTATGTGAGTTTGAACAGTACCACCACAAAGTTTCTCTACCAATTCAGTTAATCCAGCCATAGCTTCTTGCAAATTATCTAATGTAAATGGCGGCATCATCATGTCTATATTAATAGCCACTCGCTTAGTTTGCTCACTTAATTTACTAAAATCTGCATTACGCCAAGTCCAACGACGACACATCACACGCTTGGACTGCGGAGTATAATAAATTACTTCACCAGCAATGGGATTTTCAATTGACTCAGGTTTAAATAGAGGTGCAAAAGTTTCATCTCCTTGAGCAATGCCTAGACACAAATCTCCACCATCCAAAGTATCTAAATCATCTCCTCCACATGGGATTACCCACTTTAAACTAGTGACATTAAAGAGATCAACAATTTTATTTATTGATCGAGGCGGCTTCCCTTTTCGCATTTGCTCCATAAGAAAGCGAATGCTGGGTGTAAATTTATTTGGATTGACACCGAATTTCTCATAAGCAGAATTCCAAACTGCAATACGTTCTTTCTCATCCACTATTTGCTGTGCGTCTATATTAGCGATTGCTTGACCAAGAAGAGCCGAGGTTTGCGCATTGGAATGATTATTATCAATCCCAGTAGCCACTATTACCCCGCGGCGAAAATTGGGAAACATTTCAAAAATTTTTGGTTCTACTATGTATTTGGCCATTATCTATATACTCCTTACATTGTTCATCTGTTCATTTCAATACAAAACAAAAAGCCATCTAAATCAGTTAGATGGCTTTTATATTGAATTTTGATCTTCAATTACAGCGCCAGCTAACCATCCTCGCGGTAAGAGTAGTAATAATAGTTGTAGCTGTTTGAAATGATCATGAGATGACCTTAGCAGGCTCAAATAAAAGAAGTAAGAATGATTTACGGAATTTAATAGAAGGAATTTTGATAATAAGTTTGCAAGAAGCGATGAATAGCTTGAGCATACAAATCAGAATCAACGATGCCGATATCATTGTGCGAAGCGTTAGGCAGCAAAACAAGTTGTTTTGGTTCGCAAGCTTTTACAAAAAGTTCTTGTGAATAACGACACGGTAATATTTTATCTTTCTGTCCATGTATCAAAAGTACCGGTGGATGGGGTCGGCATAACGCAGCCTCATTATCTAAATATGGTGATTTAAAAAAGCAATCAGGATAAAGTCGCAACAAAAAAATTCGATCTCGCCCAGCTTTAAGAAGCGATGTCCAGCCAGACTGCAAAATAATGCCACCGGTCTTTCGATATTTACTTATCTCACAGCTTACGCTACATCCTAAAGATTCGCCAAACACAATAACATCATCCGGTCTGACAAATTTTTGCTTGATCAAATAATCATATGCCGCCAGTCCATCTGCACATATGGCTTGTCGTGAAGGCGTCCCTTCACTTTTACCATAACCCTCATAATCATATACAAACACTGAACCATAAGGGAGAAGCGCTTTGATTAGGTACAATCGATGACAAACATTCCCGCCATTTCCATGACTAATTAAAAAAGTTTTTTTGGCTAAAGGCCTGTTGAAATACCAAGCGTGAATAGACTTATTCCTTACTGGTATAAATATGTCCTCTTTAGTTACCTTCAATGGAGTCATGATCTTCTCTAATTGTTCATCCACTTCCGGATAATATTTACGATCAGGGAAGAAAAGAAGTCCATCATAAAAAGAACCTATAACAAGCGGAGAAAACAAAATATAAGAAATAATGAGCGCAATCAAATAACTGACTATTTTATGCTTGTATAAAAAGGATTTGTAAGTGTTCATAGAGATATTCTTTGTCCTACACACAAGCTACACTTCAGGCAAAAACAAGATGCTTATATAATTCACTATAATCGTGAAAAATAAAATGCGGTTCAGCCTCTTTCAATTTTTGAAAATCATAAAACTGATTATGAACATCAGGAAAAAACAAACCAGCTTTTATACCAGCGGCTTTAGCCGCTAAGATATCAGCAGATGAATCTCCAATTACCAGAGTTGTTTTGGTTTCACTGTTCAAACGTTTTAGGGCAAGTAACACAGACTCTGGGTGCGGTTTAAAATTTTCTATATCATCAGCGGTAACCAAAGTATTAAAGAATGAATCGATGTCTAAATTTTTGAGAATTTTTTCAACAATAGTCCGAGGAGAAGAAGTGACAATTGCCAATTTAATATTCTGATTGGCACAGTCTAACAATATTTCTCTTACCCCATTAAATAATCTGGCTTGATCAAAACTTCTATGCAGTCCTTCGTATACAAATTGTCCAAATTCTATAGTACAAGGCAGATCAAATTCAATCACCACATCTTCAAAAGCGCGGTAAAAACATCGCTGCACAACAGTTTCATCAGAAACTCTCCGCTCAAACTTTGAAAAAGCATAATGAAATGCCTGCAACCACAATTCCAATGACGGGGTCAATGTGCCATCAAAATCAAAAAGTATAGTTGAATAAGTTGGATTCATCTTCTCATTATAGAACATGATTAAATTCGCTTTGAATTATGCCTTATCTCAATGAAACATTATTGTGTAATATTTATTAAGATAAAATCTGCAAAAAATATTCACGGCTTTTTTAAAACTTAGTGAGTCAATGCATCACTATTTTGTCGGCACTTTGCTAATGTCAGCGCAGAAACCACTTCAGCATCACTTGTTTGACTAAAATCAATATAGAACTGTCCGACTGCTTTAAAATCTTCTGGTATCTCAAGTGCTACAACCTGATTATATTCCTGCTGCAATAAATTGCAGGCGCGCCTTGAAATAACCGGAGTAGCAAAAATTGTTTTTGCTGCTCCTTGTTCACGTAAACTACAAGCAGCAGCAATTGCTGTCATACCAGTTGCCACTCCATCGTCTACAACAATAACTTGTTTGTTTTGCAAAGCCAGGTCTTCTGGGAGCTGAGCTGCTTGTCGCCATGTGTGCTCCAACATCTTTGTTTTATTGGCTAAATATTCTCTTTCCTTATCTATATATGATTGCGGAACGCGCAAAAATTCTTTCAACTGAGAGTCTACGATTACAACGCCATTTGAAGTAACTGCTCCAATGGCCAACTCTGGTTGATCAGGGGCGCCGATTTTTTTAGATGTAATCACATTAAGCGGACAATTCAATGTCAGCGCAATCTCCAATCCTACAGGTACTCCTCCTCTCGGCAAAGCCAAAACAATCATTTTATGCGCATCTAACTGCTCATCTTGTGCAATTAATTGCGTTAATTGCTTTGCTAAAAGTATTCCGGCTTGCTGACGATTTATAAACATCCAATTACACTCGCACCCTACAGTAAGATTAGCAGGCTTATTTTGCATCAGTCAAAATAGCGCTAATAGTTTTTCTATTTGTACGTTACAAATAATCTTTTAGACTTAGCAAGACTAACAATGACACTTAATTCAAGTAAGCCTTAAGATTCATTGTATCCATATTATTTTGCAGTTTTTTAATGGCTTTATTTTCGAGCTGACGCACCCTTTCTCTACTTAGACCCATTTCTTGTCCACATTCTTTAAGAGTTAAGGGCATTCCTTTAGTGAAGCCATATCGTAATTTTATTATATCTCTTTCTTGCATAGTCAATTTAGCTAAAACACGATCAATTTGACTTCTCAGCAAACGACTATCAGTAAGCATTTCTGGATCAGCTACCTGTTCGTTTTCAATCATTTCAGACATAGGAGTATCGCCCTCATGAGAAAGAGCAGCATCCAATGAAATCATAGTTTTTTCTGCTTCAAACGCGCGCTTTACTTTGTTGGCTTCAATACCTAAATTAGTCGCTATTTCTTCCACTGTAGGAGAGTGTGAAAGAGAAAGAGATAATTCACGAAAAGACTTTCGTACTTTAGACAACGTTTCATTCATATGTACAGGTACACGAATAGTCCGTGATTTGTCCGCCAAAGCACGTAAAATCCCTTGACGAATCCACCATGTGGCATAAGTAGAAAATCGACAACCTTTCTCAGGATCAAATTTGTCTACTGCTCTCAATAAACCAAGACTTCCTTCTTGGACCAAGTCTTGAAAGCTAAGCCCGTGATTTTGATATTTTTTCGCTATACTTACAACCAAACGCAGATTAGCTTGGGCTAGCTCATTACGTGCTGACTGACTGCCAGCTTTTATTTTTCTAGCCAATTCAATTTCTTCTGTACCAGTTAACAGCTTATGTTTGCTCAAAGTTTTGAGATAAGAATATACTGAGTCGTTAGCTTCGCCTTCAGTCTTTTCGTGACTTATATATTGAGTTTCTGAACTTTCGCTGCTATCTGTTCCTTCATCAGAAAAATCATCCTGTCCTTTTTCAGAGGCGAATGTTAATTCTGTTTTTTCATCTTCAATTGCGTATTCTATGTTTCCAGACATTTTCTTTGCTTATCTTTTAAGCTCTTAGTGATGGTGAGGACAAAACAATTATTGCGATCCATATTTCCGTTCGCTTCAACAACTGCTTTCCAGTCATTCCTACACCCGAGCAATGACCCCCACTTCTATGTTCCCGGGGGGACCGTCCACCTAACCAATTGACAGCTGCATTAATTTATTTGTAATCATTGTTCATTTATTGTTTCCTATCTTAATCAAAAAGCAAGATTCTATAAAATTGAACAATCATTACATAGAACTCGCTTCCATCTACTATCTCATCCACTCCAGGAAAGGATAAAGTGAACTCACGAAAACTATATAGCAGGACAAAGTTATTGCAACCACCAGCAGCGTGGTATTTACTACAGCCCCATGAAGTCTGGGCCACTGCCTTGAGAAGTAGCATTTACGCGCAAGTTAACTTCAGGACAAACAATTTCACAAGTGCGGCAATGAATACAATTTTCTAAGGACATTCCATGCTTTTTGAGATCACCAATAATATCTATGCGATGTACTTCTGCTGTGCAATCCGCTACACAAGGAGTGGTTTTGCCCAGTGCACTATATGTGCTAATACAACGAACACAAGTGTCGGCATTAAATTCATCAATGTGATGATTGCCTTCATGGTAACGAGTGGAAGCATAGAAAACAGCATCCGGTCTTGAATAAATTGTTGCCTTATCATAATGAGGCTCGTCATATTTAGGCTCTACAAAGTCTGGCACAATATGCTTATAGTCTGCTTCATACTTAATAGGGCCAATATTTACTTTGCCTTCAATTAAAAGCAATGCTCGCACAGCATCTGCTGGAGCGCGCAAAGGATGGATTAAACCTAATTTGAGCATGCCAAGCCATGGATTCGATTTATCAATACTTTGAGCCATAGCTGGCAGATATTCACCTAAAAGTTTGGGATTTTCCAGGAAAGCATAACGGAAATATCTGTTTTGGTATAAGTCTTTAATTACAAAACTTTCGTTCAACCTTTGTTGATATGGTTGAAGGGCAGCTTCACTAAAGTCTTGAGCTATTAAAGCATTATGCAAAACTTCAGCGCCCACATAACCACATTCCATAGCCCGATCTATGCCAGAAAGACTTTTTACGTCCAAAACACCTAAAGCATCCCCAAGTAATATGGCACCTGGTACTGCAAATCGTTTTGGCAAACTGTAATAACCACCTTCTGGTAAAACGGCAGCTCCATATTTTAATAACTTACCGCCATGAATCATACTCTGTATCCACGGGTGCTTTTTATATTCTTGCAATTTTAATTGCGGATTCAAATTAGGATCTTGGCTATCCAGGCTTATAACCATACCAATAGTAAGCTTATTATCTTTCATTCCATAAACAAAGCCACCACCGAAGGTGCCATCTAACAATGGCCAACCTAGTGTATGCCAAACTTTGCCCGCATAGGACTCATTGCATTGCCAGACTTCTTTAATGCCTATTGACCAGGTTTGTGGACAATCTCTTAATTGATAATGATCAATCACGTCACGTGAAATAAATCCTTTGTCGCCAAAGCAAGTAAATTTAGCAAAAACATAATCGTCATCACTCTTTGGATTTTCACTAACACATACACCAGCAACTCTGCCTTCCTCAAACACTACTTTGTGGGCTGAAAAACCAGTAAAAAGATCAACTGTCACACCAGATACTTCTTTTGCCTTCTCTTGAACTTGATTAGCTATCCAGGATGTTACATAGCTCAAAGTCAGGACAAGAGATCCTGTTTTATCAAGAGACTTTGGATAAAGAGGATGGGGCATATCCCATTTTTTTTCTATGCCTAAAACAGAAAATTCACTCTTTCCACAAACTGCCTCAATAGGAAAATTAAGCTCTTTGTAATTGGGCCAGACTTTTTCTATAACATGAGGCTTAGTAACCGCCCCGCTAACAATGTGCGCTCCAAATTCTTTTGATTTTTCTAAAATAGCAATAGAAAATTCTTTTCCATTTGCTTTTGCTAATTCCAAAAAATGATATGCCAAAGTCAAATTAGAAGGACTACCGCCTACAAGGAGAAGGTCATACTCTATACGTGAATTAGCGTGCGCTACCAACTGGCTCCCCCCTCTTGTTTTTTATTTATAGCTTGAAATTCTTTGATCATTTCTGGAACAATCTGATAAACATCGCCCACTATTCCGTAATTGGCAAATTTGAAAATTGGAGCGTCTGGATCTTTGTTTATGGCAATTATCATCCCCGATTTAGACATACCTACTCTGTGTTGAATAGCACCAGAAATGCCACAAGCAATATAAAGTTTAGGACGCACTGTTTTTCCTGTTTGTCCCACTTGATGCTGATAAGGAATCCAGCCCAAGTCAACAACTTTGCGCGAGGCACCAATAGCAGAATTAGGGAAACAATCAGCTAGTTTTTTCAATAACTCAAAACCTTCCGGAGATCCTAGTCCGTAACCACCACTGACAATAACATCAGCCTCAGTTAATTTAAAACCTTTAGATACTTCACGTAAAGTGTCCGCCACAACCAGACGATAATCTTCTTGTTGCAGATTTACCGGCACATTGATTATTTTACCTGTTTTGTTAGGATCTGCTTTCAATGGAATCATTACGCCTGGGCGAGCAGTAGCCATTTGCGGATTTTTCCACGGCCCAAGAATTCGTGCTTTTAAACTTTCACCAAA
>Ga0206819_10149_pt1 | contig 25292 bp, 22 predicted proteins | sample Alteio_BWOrgCont_87_FD_152855 | JGI IMG/M metagenome (GOLD analysis project Ga0206819, IMG submission 152855) | Enriched cells from forest soil in Barre Woods Harvard Forest LTER site, Petersham, Massachusetts, United States -... | ecosystem: Environmental > Terrestrial > Soil > Temperate forest >... | reverse complement strand
GGTGGGTACGAACCAGTCGGGGGACGGCGATTTAAGAAATCCCGACCGGCCCAATGTAAATCCGACCTTTCAGGGAAACGCGCTGCCCCATACGTTCACGGAATGGTTCAACCCAGCGGCTTACAGCCTGCCGACCGCAGGGACGTTTGGGAACGCTGGACGGGGAACGATTAACGGGCCGGGTCTGGAGGACTTCGATTTCTCGATGTTCAAGAACATTCCGATTCAAGAGAACAAGAGGCTGGAGTTTCGGGCCGAATTTTTCAACATTGCGAACATCGTGAACTTCGCCATCCCCAATGTGGTTGTCTTTTCCAACGGCACGATCAGCCCTTCGGCGGGACGCATCAGCGGCACGACAACGGATCCACGGCGGATACAATTCGGTCTGAAACTTATATTCTGAGCTGACCGGAGACAACGATTAGGGGGTGGGATTGCCTCCCGCCCCCAGGGATTTGCGCGGGGATATTCACCGAATCCTCGACTTACCTGGACCGCGGCGGTTTCCACATCTTCCGTCGCTTCGGCGCCCCTACATCGATACCTTGAGTGCCCCGAATCTCTCTCACGTTTCCGAGCGCTATATCAGCTCATTCCGAATCGTGATTTTCGGCTGAGTTCCCGCAGCGACAAAAAATGGTCAGGAGCGGGGGGTAGCCTTGCGAGCGGGGGAAAGATGGGGCGTGCCCCACAATGAACCGACGCCGTTTTCGGCACCGCCCAACATGCTTTTCAGCAGACCGAGGCGGCATTGATCAGATCGGGGCAGTTTGCGTCACACTCTAAATTAAAATTTGGCGATTTCGGCACTCTTTTCTTGACAAAGTTTGCCACAGCATTTAGTAGATCAAGTGAGGGAAAAACTGTTTGCAATGAGCCATTCGCCGGACCAGGAGCCTTTGCCCAGTTGTTACGCCGGTCCTGACGCGGAGCATTTGCGGGTCAGCGGTATTGCGATAGGGGCCTCTCGCATGGCAAGCAGTCAAACTTGGGGTAGGAGTGCAAAGATCGACTAGGGGAAGCCGCTTCGTTTGGGCTGACCCGTGGTCGGGTGCTCACCCCGGCCACGGGCTTTTTGTTTTTGGGCCGCTTTTCGGTGGGCATTCAATTATCACGATCGCTCAAGAGACGCCCAGGATATGGCGGATGCAGGGTAAGGGAGGTGAGACCCGATGTTGCACGCGACGGAAGTGCTCGGCGGGGAGGCGTACGACGCCAACGGTAGCTTTGTGGGGCGGGTCTCCGAACTCTTTATCGAGCCGGCCGACCAGCCCAATCGGGTGGCTCGGTACCTGCTGGCCCGAGGCAAATACCTCCCGCTTTTGGCGCGGCACGACCAGGTGTCTTCGGTGGCCCCGGGAATGATCAAGCTCAATGTGGAAGAGAAAGAGCTGGAACATTTCCACACGAACGAGGCCTGGCTGGCGGTACGGAAGGATTTGCTGGATCAGCAGATCATCGATACGCACGGGCGCAAGGTGGTGCGGGTGAACGACGTGGATCTATCGGAACAGCGCACCAACGGCACCGTAGAGCTGCGCGTGACCGACGTGGACGTGGGCCTAACGGGGGCGGCGCGGCGGCTGCTGCAAGGCTTGGCTTCGCCCGCGGTCATTCGCCGCATCCAGCAGAAGCTGCCTGCCCGAACGATCCGCTGGGAGTTCGTGAACCTGATCGAGCCGGACCCGTTGCGGCGAGTGAAGCTGCGCATCACGCACGACAAGCTCGAAAAGATGCATCCGGCGGACCTGGCCGACATCATGGAAGAGCTCTCCCCGGCGGAGCGCCAGGCGATCATCGCTTCGCTCGACGAACAGACTGCCGCCGAAGCGCTGGCGGAACTGGATTCGCGGCTGACTTCGCAGATCGTGGAGAAGATGGCGCCGGAAAGAGCGGCGGACATCATCGAGGAGATGGAGCCGGACAAGGCTGCGGACGTTCTTGCCGGTCTTTCGCCGGAAGTCTCGCAGGATGTGCTGGAAGAGTTGCAGGGAAAAGAGGCGCGCGAGGTGGAAACGCTGCTGAGTTATGACGAGCACTCGGCCGGCGGGATGATGACGACGGAGTTTGTATACGTGGGCGAGACGGCCACGCGCGGGGAAGTGGTGGAGTGGGTGCGCCAGCGGGCCGACATCAACTCCGAGAACCTGGACACTATCTTTGTGATCGATGGCGATGCCAAGTTTTCGGGGGATATTGCCGTGGGGCGGCTGCTGCTGGCCGAGGAAGACGTGACACTAGCGCAACTGAAGTCGGAGCCGCTGGTTTCGGTGGCTCCGGACGCAAAGGAGAAGGAGGTTTTTGCGCTTTTCGATAAGTACAACCTGCGCAGCCTAGCCGTGGTGGACCGATCGGGAAGGCCGATCGGAGCAATCGCCGTGGACGACGTGATCACGCGGCTGCGGGAGAAGCTGTAAGAAATACGATGCGATGAGTGTGGCGAGACCAGATATTCGCCGCCATTTTTAGGGAGATTCGGGGAACGCCGACGAGCTCATGAATTGGACGATCAATACGAAGACGGAAGAGTTGCAGCGGCGTGCCGTCCAGGTGCGGCGCCGCAGCAAACATTTGTGGCGGCGCCTGGCGCTGCTCTTGGCCGTGCTCGGTCCGGGGCTGATCACCTCGAATGTGGACAACGATGCGGGAGGCATCTCCACGTATTCGCTGGCGGGAGCGCAATTTGGGTATGCGCTTTTGTGGTCGCTGATACCGATGACCATTGCGCTGTACGTGACCGAGGAGATGTGCGCGCGCATGGCCGTGGTTACGGGCAAAGGGCTCTCGGATCTAATTCGGGAGGAGTTTGGGTTTCGGCCGACGTTTTTTGTCATGGTGGCGGGCTTCCTGGTGGACTTAGGGAATGTGGTGGCGGAATTCGCGGGCGTGGCATCGGCGGTGGAGATTTTTGGGATAAGCCGGTATATCGCCGTGCCGATCGCCGGGCTGGTGGTTTGGGTGCTGGTGCTGCGGGGAACGTACCGGCAGGTGGAGAAAATTTTCCTGGCGCTGTGCTCGTTTTATCTTGCGTACGCATTCTCAGCGATTCTGGCGAAGCCCGATTGGCTGGATGCGGCGCGGCATACGGTGATTCCATCGGTGCAATTCAACAGCGGCTACCTGCTGATGGTCACGGCGCTGGTGGGTACGACCATCGCTCCTTGGCAGTTCTTTTACATGCAGGCAAGTTTTGTGGAGAAACGCATTGGGGCCAGGCAATATCCGCAGGCCCGGGCCGACGTGATTGCGGGCAGCGTGACCTGCATGGTCATCGTGTTCTTCATCATCGTGTGCACGGCGGCGACGCTGTATACGTCCGGGCACCGCAATATCGCCGACGCCGCCGAAGCCGCGCGCGCCCTGGTGCCATTAGCCGGCCGCTGGGCTTCGCTGCTCTTTGCGTTTGGCTTGCTGAACGCGTCGCTTTTCGCCGCATCCATCCTGCCGCTATCGACGGCGCATGTGATCTGCGAAGGCTTGGGGTTCGAGGCCGGGATCGACCGCAAATTCAAAGAAGCGCCGATTTTTTATTGGCTGTACACGATTCTGATCGTGGTGGGTGGAGGACTGATTCTGATTCCACGGGCGCCTCTGTTTCGCATCCTGGTGCTCTCGCAGGTAGCCAATGGCGTTTGGCTGCCGGTCGTTCTTATCTTCATGATTCTGCTGATCAACCGGCGAGACTTAATGGGCGAGCACGTGAACAGCCCCACGTTCAACGTGATCGCCTGGGTGACCAGCGTGGCCATGATCGCATTGACGCTGGTGCTGATCTATTTCGGGCTGTTTCATCCCTCCGCGGCGACCGGCGGATTGTAGCCAGGGCGAGTTGCACGCCGTGGGACGCTGTGTTAGCTTTGCGGTGTAAAGGGGCGGGCGCCTATCCGCGCGGTTCATTACTTGCCCGGAGATTCCCCGGCAACATCGGATCAAAAAGTGCAGCCACCGAAGTTACTTGAATCGGCCAGCCGTGAAGAGACGCGCTTGCTCGACCGGCTCGATGCGCGCAGATTGCCGCGGCATATCGCCGTGATCATGGACGGCAACGGGCGCTGGGCGCAACGCCGGCACCTGCCCCGCGTGGCCGGCCATCGGGCGGGAGTGGAATCGGTTCGCATCATTATCGAAACCTGCGCGCGGCTCAATATTCCGGCGCTCACGCTCTATGCGTTTTCCATGGAGAATTGGCGCAGACCGAAGGCGGAAATCGATTTTCTAATGCGCCTCCTGCGGCAATATCTGCGCAAGGAACTGCCCTCCATACATGGCAACAATATCCGCCTGCAGACCATCGGCCGGACCGACCAATTGCCCCAAGAAGTGCAGGAGGACCTGGCAAAAGGCGTGGCGCTGACGGCGCAGAACTCCGGCATGGCGCTGACCGTGGCGCTCAACTACGGCGGGCGCGCCGAATTGGTGGATGCCTTTAACGCCATCCTGGATCGCTATCGGAACATCGGAACGAACGGCAACGGCGCGCAGGCGAATTTTCGGGTCGACGAAGAGACCATCGCCGAAAACCTTTATACCGCCCGGCTGCCCGATCCCGATCTGCTGATTCGCACGAGCGGCGAAATGCGCATCAGTAATTTCCTGTTGTGGCAGATTGCCTACGCGGAAATTTACGTCACCGAGACGCTGTGGCCCGATTTTCGGCGCGAGGAGCTCTACACCGCGCTGGCCGACTATCAGAAACGCGAGCGGCGCTATGGCGGGCTGGCCGCGGAGCGTCCGGAAGTTCCGGCCTTGCAGCCGGAATGAACTTCCCCAAAAACAGATGACGTCGGCAAGCTCGAGTTCCGAGGCGAAGGCTCGGCCGGGGACGGTCGCGCGCGTTTTGACGGCGGCGATACTGATCCCCGCGGTGGTGGCCTTGGCGTGGTGGGGTTCGACGGCGCTGGTGGCGACGGCCGGCGGGATCGTCGCGTTGCTTGCGTTGGTTGAATTTTTCTCTCTGGGCTCGGCCCTGAATCTGCATGCATATCGCGTGTGGACGGGGATTTGCACGCTGGGAATTTTTGTTCAGCAGTGGATGGCGAGCGCGGCGCAAACGTACGAAGTGGGCCGCAACGTGCGGCTGACGGACTCTTCCGGGATTCCGGAGGTGCCACTGGAGCTGGTGCTCTTCGTTTTTCTGCTCGGATGCGCGGCGATTATTTTCGTGTCGCGGCGGGCGCTGGCGGAAGCGCTGGGAGACGCGGGGATCAGCGCGGCGGGCCTGCTATTCATCGCTTTACCGCTGAGCTCGGTGGTGCGCATTCACGGCGTGAAATCGATTGGTCCGAAGCTGCTGCTGTTCACACTGGCGCTGGTTTGGGCGGGCGATACGCTGGGCTATTTTGTGGGGCGTTCCCTGGGCCGCATACCCATGGCTCCGCAGCTGAGCCCCAAGAAAACGTGGGAAGGCGCGGCCGCGAATCTGCTTGGTTCGGCCATCGTGGGAGTTGCATTCTACCGGTGGCTGAATATCGACGCCTTCTCAGCTGTGCTGATGGCTTGCCTGGCGAACGCCGCGGGACAGGCGGGCGATCTGCTGGAGTCCGCGTATAAGCGTGGGGCGGGAGTCAAGGATTCGGGGACGCTGCTGCCGGGACATGGGGGCGTTCTCGATCGCATCGACGCTTTGATTCTGGCCGCGCCGGTGGTCTGGTACTATTTTCACTTCCTGCTGGATTCGCACTTCTAAACGCGAGACGCGGCGAGATCCTTTTATATGAAAGCACTGGCCATACTCGGTTCTACTGGCTCGATCGGCCGACAGACTCTGCAGGTGGTGGAGTCGATGCCGGAACGATTTCGCGTGGTCGCGCTCGCGGCCGGCGGGAATCTCGAGGAACTTGCCGGACAGATTGCGCGGCATCGGCCGCAGCTCGTCTCGGTGGGCGATGCCGCGAAGGCAGCGGAGCTGCGCGAGCGATTGGCGCAATCGGCGAACGGCGCGGGATTTCCCGAGATCGAGCACGGCAGGGAAGGCCTGATGAACGTCGCGACGCATCCGGGAGCGGAGATTTTAGTATCCGCGGCGGTGGGTGTTGTCGGTCTCGAAGCGACGTATGCGGCGGTTCGGGCGGGCAAGCGCGTGGCGCTATCGAATAAAGAAGTCCTGGTGGCGGCGGGCGAACTGGTGATGGCCGCCGCAAAGGCCAGCGGCGTTGAATTATTGCCCGTGGACAGTGAGCACAATGCCATCCACCAATGCCTGCGGGCGGGACGCGCATGCGAGGTTCGACGGCTCATCCTGACGGCTTCGGGCGGACCTTTCCGGCGCACGCCTATCAAGGAGATGGAGCGAGCCAGCCCGGAGCAGGCTTTGGCGCATCCGAAGTGGCGCATGGGCAAGCGCATCAGCATCGATTCGGCAACGCTCATCAACAAAGGATTCGAAGTGATCGAGGCGCGGTGGCTCTTTGGCGTGGAGCCGAGGCAAATCGACGTGGTGATCCATCCGCAGTCCACGATTCACTCCATGGTGGAGTACGTAGACGGTTCCATCTTGGCACAACTCGGCCCAACGGATATGCGCATGCCGATCCGATATGCGCTAACCTATCCGGAGAGGGAAGGATCCAACGGAGTGGAATTGAACTGGGATGCATTGCGGCGACTGGATTTCGAGAAGGTGCCGCCGCGAAAATTCCCGTGCCTGCGACTGGCGCGCCGTGCACTGGAAGAGGGCGGGGCGCAAACATGCGCGCTGAATGCCGCGGACGAAATTGCGGTGGAGGCGTTTCTGGAGCGCCGGTTGCCGTTTTCGGGGATTGCGCAGGTGATCGAAGGAGTCCTCGAGCGCATGCCCAAGGTGGCGCTGGGTTCGATAGACGACGTGCTGGCGGCGGACGGCGAAGCGCGGAGGCTGGCGCGGCTGTTGGTGGCGCAACAGGCTGAACCGACGGACGAGGGGCGCGTTTCGGAGATCAATCGAGTACAATAAAAGGAATTGAGAGAACTTCTGCCGTGCTAACAGGAATCATAGCGGTTGCCATCGGGTTGGGCGTCATGGTTTTGGTCCATGAATGGGGACATTTTGTCCTGGCCCGGCTGTTTGGCGTGCGCGTGGAGGTCTTTTCGATTGGCTTCGGGCCGCGGCTTTTTGGAGTGCGGCGCGGACCGACCGACTATCGGATCAGCGCGCTGCCACTCGGCGGGTACGTGCGGATGGCCGGCGATAATCCCGCGGAAGAGCGGCGCGGAGATCCCGACGAGTTTCTTTCGAAGCCCCGCTGGCAGCGCGTCCTGATCGCACTGGCCGGCCCGACGACGAATTTCCTGATGGCCGTGGTACTTACGGCGGGTCTGTTTATCCATGGCGGCGAGCAACCTTCGTATGCAGAGAAACCCGTGGTTATCGCGGGCGTGGTGAAGGACTCCGTGGCGCAGAAAGCGGGGATCCAGGCGGGGGATCGCATCGTGTCCTTCGCCGGCGTGAACGATCCGACCTGGGACCGCGTGGCGCTGGAGCTGGCGCTTTCGGCTCCCGGGCACTCCGAGGCCGTGAAGATCGAGCGGGGCGACCAGCTGATCACCACCAGCGTACAGAGCGCGCCGCAACCGTTCGATGTCTTAGGTTATCCGGCCGAGCCTGTGGTCGTTGGTTCGGTGGCCGCGAACCTGCCAGCGCAGCACGCAGGTCTGAAGGAGGGCGACACGGTCGTCGCCGCCAACGGCCAGCATCTGGACGCACCGTCGCAATTCTCCGCAATCGTGCAGCAGAGCGGCGGGAATCCGATGACGCTGGATATCCTGCGAGACGGGCAAGCGCAAAGTTTGCAGTTGCGGCCAATGTGGGGAGATCCGGGGGACGGCATGCCGCGCTGGGAGATTGGCATCACGTTCCGCTTCGTCACTTCCCTGAAGCGATACTCGCCGCCGATGGCGCTGGTGAAGGCCACGCAATTCCACATCGTGCTGGCCAACAAACTGATTTATCTGGTGGGAGAGCTTTTCACGGGCAAGGTTTCGCTGAAGCAGGTGCAGGGTCCACTGGGGATCGTGCAAGAGTCGAGCCGGGCGGCGAAGCGCGGTTTTGGCGACGTGATCAGTCTGATGGCGCTGGTGAGCCTCAACCTAGGGATTCTGAATCTTCTGCCGATTCCCATTCTCGATGGCGGCCACATTTTGATGCTCGGCATCGAGGGACTGCTGCGCCACGATCTGAGCTTGCGGATCAAGGAGCGCTTCGTGACGGTGGGGATGGTGTTCCTGCTGCTGATCTTCCTGATCGTGATGTACAACGACGTTCTTCGGCTTTTCCCCGGCCACTGATGCCATGGCTTCCACGACGAATCATCGGCGGGTTTCCTCCGGCGAGCGGCTGAACGCTTACGCTGAACCTGGAAAGCTGCGCAGCGCGCTTTCGCGGCGTGGCGTGCGGCTCACGCGGCAGCGGCGCGTCCTGCTCGACATCATGGACCAGGCCGAGCAGCACCTGACCGCGGATTCCATCCTGGAGCGCGCGCAAAAAATCGATCCCAAGGTTCATCGCGTGACGGTCTATCGCACGCTCGAAATGCTGAAGAGCTACGGCCTGCTCGACGAACTCGATCTGCTGCACATTCACGGGCACCGGCATTATTACGAGAGCCACGGCCCGCGCGACCATATTCACGTCGCTTGCCTGCGCTGCGGCAAAGTACGCGAAGTGGAGAGCGATCTTTTCGAACAGCTCAAGCGGCAGGTGGAGCGCGATACCGGCATCGGCATCACCGTGGCGCGCGTGGAGATCGGCGGGTACTGCGACGAGTGCCGCCCGATGACGGCGACGCCGGGGTCTTCTTCTTAGGTTCTTCGACGCTGTTCTTGCAAGAAAAGCGAAAAGCAGATCCCTCACCGCCATCCGCACAAGGCGCGGCTACCACCCCAACCCACGCAAAAGCGGCGTGCGTTGGGGACCCCGTTGCTGGGTTCGGGATGACAATTTCTAAATTGCGGGGAGTGATGTCAGGATAAAGGAAATTCAAACTGACCCACTACCGCCGAATACGGAGCTTAAGAGCGGACGGGCTGAGCAGCGGAAAGGTCGCGGCGGCGGAAGTAATCGCGGATTTCGCGGAGATCGGCGGCGATTTGGGCGCGAAGTTCGGCGGGACCAGCGAATTTCTTTTCGTCCCGCAGCCGTTCGGAGAAGCGCACCTCCAGCCGCCCGTTCGTGATTTCCCGCGAAAATTCGAACAGGTGAGTTTCGACGCCCAATAAGGTGCCGTCGAAGGTGGGCCGGAACCCGACATTGGTAGCGGAGCGATACCAGCGTCCTTCGACGAGCGTTTCGGTGGCATAGACGCCGGCCTTGGGCAGGAGTTCCTGCTCCGGCGCGAGATTCAGCGTGGGAAAGAGCACCGTGGAACCACGGCCCGCGCCGCGAACGATCTCTCCAGTGAGAGCAAATGGCCGGCCCAGAAGGCGCGCGGCGGCTGTGACGCGGCCTTCGGCGACGGCGTTTCGCACGCCGGTGCTGGAGACAAACTCGCCGTCGAGGATTACCGGTTCGACGATCTGCACGGAGAATCCGAAGCGCTGGCCGAATTCGCGGAGCGTATCCACGTTTCCTTCCTGACGGTGGCCAAACCGAAAGTTCTGGCCCACGAGAACTTCCGCGGTTCGCAATTGCTCGACCAATACACCGCGAATGAACTGCTCGGGGCTGAGGCCCGCGAGCGCGCGATCGAAACGCAAGATCAGAGCGGCTTCGATGCCGATGGCGGCGAATCGCTCCATCCTCTGTGCAAGCGTCTCCACCAAAGGCGGAGCCTCGCCGGCACGGAGCACCTTGAGCGGATGGGGATCGAAGGTGATCACGCCAGCGATGCCTTGGCAGGCCCGCGCCGCGGCAATCACCTCTTGCAGGATTTTCTGATGGCCGAGATGCAGTCCGTCGAAATTGCCCACGGAGAGCACGGCGCTGCGTCCCGAGGAGCCGTAGCGCGCGGCCCACTCCGCGGTGGTATGGAACGTGGCGAACTCGCTCATGCCGCCACCTCGAAGCTCAAGCCATCGTAAGCAAGTTGCACGTGGGGAAAGCCCAGACGCAGCAGGCGCTCGTTTGTTTCGCGGTGAGCCAGATCGTGAGCGATGTGGGTGAACCAGGCGCGGCGCGGGCGCAATTGTGAGACCAACTCCAGCGCCTGGGCCACGGTCTGGTGCATGGGATGAGGCTCGTCGCGCAGCGCGTCCATCACCAGGTCGTCTACGCTGGCGAGCAGCGGCATGGATTGCTCCGGCACGTGGCTGAAATCGGTGAGATAGGCGAGGCCGCCGACGCGGAAGCCGAGGACGGGCATATCGCCGTGTTCGGCGAGAATGGGGCGCCACGGGAGGCCTAAAAGATCGAAGGGGCCATCGATTACGTGCGGAATGACTTCGGGAATCGCGCTCAGAACCGGCTTGCCATCGAAGACGTAGGCGAACGTACGCCTCAAGATCGCCAGAGTTTCCTCGGAGGCGTAGATGGGCACGGCAGATTTTTGGCGCAGATTGAAGGGACGAATGTCGTCGAATCCGAGGATGTGATCGGCATGGCCGTGGGTGTAGACGACGGCGTCCAGGCTGTCGAGGCCGTAGCGGAGAGCCTGGAAGCGGAAATCAGGGGTCGTGTCGATCACGACGTGATGGCCGCCGCGGGAGACCAGCATCGAGGGGCGGGTGCGATTATCGTGAGGATCGTCGGAACGGCAGACACGACAATGGCAACCGAGACTGGGAACGCCCATGGAGGTGCCCGAGCCGAGCACGGTCACGCGCACAATGGAGGAGTTCTCGGAGGAGCGGGGAAGAGACACCAAAGTGCCTCCGCTAGGGGCGAGCCTTGGCCTTTTCCTGCATCGCTTTTGCGGCCGCCTTGGTCATTTCCATATAAGAGAGTTTCAAGCTGCCGAGGACGTCGAGGAGCAGGCGGTCGTCTTCGGAAGCCAGGTTGCCACGGCTGGCTTCGCGCAGGCCGTCGAGCATGTCGATCAGTTCCCGGGCGCCCTCAAGGTCGAGCATGGCCTGGCCGGTTCGGGGGTCGGGGTACGCTCCCAGAAGCATGGCCGCATTTTGGGCCACAAAATTGATCAGCATCTGGATGCCGCGGGAAGGCTTGGGGAGTTCTGTCTCGGCTGGGAGCGCCGGGGCCGGCTCGATTTTGGTAGCGGCCTTGCTGGTGGCCGAACCGGACTCCCGCTTTGGCGCGCTGGGGGCAGGCGCCGAAGGATTGGTCAGCACAGACGCGGCTGCGGGTTCGGTCTCCTGCTTACGCCGTTCCTGTTGAACGGCCTCGTCGCGTATTTCGCCTTCGGAATTAAAGAGGCGACGGTCGATGACTCGAAAAGACTCTTCTTGCTTTGGGTCCACCAAGGCCAACTCCGTATGCTTTTGTGCTCGCAAAACCCCGACAATTGGGGGTTTTTAGTTTAGCATCTGGGGAGTGGCGCGGACAACCGGCAAGGGCTTATGGTAGTGGGTCAATTTGAATTTTGACCTCTTATTGTCACGACCAAGAAAATTCAAACTGACCCACTACCGAGCTATTTTCAAGGAAGCAGGCGGGTAATCGGTTTATTTTGTAACCATCTTCTAATTGTTTGGCAGTTGATCGAATCAAAATGTGAGCCATTTGGTGAGCGCTTCCAGCCCAGCGGTCGGCAGGGAACACTTCCCGCGAACCACCCGGGGGGCTGAGCTACCGGTTCGCGAAGGCAGGCCCCGAGGGTGGTGGGAACCGCTCTTTGTGGTCACTACGTGGTTGATTTTGGCTGCGCGGCTCTTCCGCCTGGTATCTCGAGATGCGGTGAATATCTTTTTCAACGACCAATGGGATTTCGGGGACGCCACACTTTTTCAGAAACATCCGCTGTGGGAAATGTTCCGCTGGCAATATGGGCCGCATCGGCTGGGCCTGGGCCCGCTCGTCGCGAAGCTGGTGGAGCCTCATTTCCGGTGGAATAGCCGGGGCGAGGCTTTTATGGCGACCGCCATCGTCACCGCGGCGGCGATTGGCGCGCTCTACCTGAAAACGAGGGTATGGGGTCCGCTGCGCTTTTTCGATATCGCCATCCCGCTGATTTTCTTTACGCCGGCGCAATACGAAAGCTTATGGCTCACGCCCGATTTCGCGCACGGGCCACTGCCGCTCTTGCTGCTGGTGCTTTATTGCCTGGCATTGACTTGCGAGCGACCGGGCGTGAGGTACGCGCTGATTCTCATTCTAAATTTCGCGGCGATTTACACGGGGTTCGGATTATTTATCGGCTTCGTCACTCCGCTTTGGCTTCTGCTCGATTACTATTCGCGGCGTGAAGCGCACCGACGCACAACCGGGGTGGCGGTTGCCCTGGCGGTTTCTATCGCGTCGCTAGGCTCGTTCTTTGTGGGTTATCGGCTCGATCCGGATGCACCCTGTTTTTCGCTCGAACCTCATTCCCCGGCCAGCTACCTGAACTTTGCGGCGTTGCTGCTGGTGCATTTCTTCGGCCTCCGTAAGTATCGGCCCATTACGTCGGCGTTGGGCTTTATCCTTCTGGCGGCGATGGTTTTCGTGCTGGTGAATTTGGGGAGGCGCTTCCGAAGCGCGAAGAGTTACGCGACGAGAGATTTGGTTCCCGCGGTTCTGGCCGGCTATTGCCTGATTTTTTGCGCCGCCACAGCTTACGGACGTTCTTGTTTTGGCACTTATGTGGCTTTTAGCAGCCGGTATACGGAATACATCGCACTAGGGATGCTGAGCCTATACTTTTATTCGCTGGCTGCGCGACCGGCGTGGGCCCGGAAATGGTTGCCGTGCTTGCTGGTGGTGTCGCTGCTGGCGGGTGCGGCCCCGGTGCTGCCGGGGGATCGACGCGCCATGCAGTATTATCACGACGGCAAGAGCAATTGGCGAAGCTGCTATTTGAAGACCGAGGACATTCACGGATGCGACATGGCGGCGCAGTTTGCGATTTACACCATGGGGGAACGCACGGGCCTTAAAGAGAAGCTCGAGTATTTGAAGCGGACGAAGCAGAACTTGTATTCCGACATCGACAACGAAAAAGAGGAAGGCCATTAATCGCGAGCGCGCGGCGCCGGGCTATTGTGAGGCCACTTGAGCTTTCCTAGCACAACGCAAATTCGGGGCGGCGAGAGGTCGCGAAGCGTCTGGCAGGGGCTGGCGAACTATCCCCGGCCGGAGGCCACACACCTGAAAGAAAAACTCGAATTTCTGAAGAAATCAAAGCTAAACCTATACTCCAATTTGCCTTGAGCGACCTGCCGGCGTACGAAGGCTGCGAGTCACGGCTAGGCAGAGCCGCCTCAGCCATCGTTACTATTCAGTCGTCTGCGTTTCGGGAGTTCTTGACCCAACCGTATCGAGTTTATACACTGCCCTCGCTTGCGGTTCCTTGTCTTTGGACGCCCGCATGGGCGTGACAGCCGCCAGGTCAAGCAACAAAAGAGCGGCGCAAAATCCCTTCGGAAGGTGAACAGTGAGAAAATCGCTGGTCCTAGCCCCAGTGTCTCTTGTGATGTGTGCTCTCGCCGGTTTGTCGCCGGCGTTGTGTTTCGGTCAAGATGAAATCAGCCATACTGCGCTGACCGCCGATGCTTTCACGACGGAAGCGGAAGCAACTGCCTCGCCGGCCTGGCCATCTGCCTCGCCCATCCCGGCGGCGCTGCCGGCTCAACCGGCGCCGCAGTCCGGTTCGGAGTCTTCGCCGCGCGTTGGGATCGGCGTGATGGTAGGGACGCTCGGCGTAGGGGGACAAGTCGCGGTGCGCGTGCTGGGACCCCTGAACGTACGCGCCGGTTTTAGCGGAATCGGCATCGGTTATAACTTCAACAATGACGGAATCAACTACGGGGCGCATCTGCGGCTCGAAGGGGCAGAAGCAACCGTCGACTGGTTTTTCTTTCACGGCATACATTTGAGTGCAGGCGGTCTTCTGTATAACGGGAATCGGATTACGGGCACGGCTTCGGTGAACAGCAGCACGACGTTCACGCTAAACAGCGTGACCTACGAGAGCAGCACCACCACGCCGGTCACCGGCTCGGTGGGCGTTACGTTCAGAAAGGCCGCGCCGGTCCTGGGATTCGGGTTTGGCAATCTGGTTCCGCGCAAGGGGAGGCACTGGAGCATTACGTCTGACTTTGGCATAGCTTTCTCAGGCTCACCCAAAGCGGCGCTCAATTTGAGTGGACTCGCGTGCACGCCCGGGCATAGCTCCGGCGCGGCCTTTTGCCAGGACGTGGCCACGAACCCAACCATACAGTCCAACGTAATCGCGGAACAGAGCAGCCTGAACAGCAAAATGTCTTTTTTCAAGGTATACCCCCTGTTTTCGCTGGGATTCGGCTATAGCTTTTAAGTGACTGCGGCGTGGCGGGTCAGTCTGAATTTTGGCTTCGTGTGTCAGGATCAAGAAAATTCGAACTGACCCGCTATCCGCCACGCTCGATCTTGCGAATCCGCCGGCCGCTGCCGTAAAGTAATCCTTTCAATCGAATTCGACGATACAAGCGAACCGCCCACCGTGTCCCGAACAAGGTCTCCGCGTGCCAAGTCGAAACATTCGCGTGTCCGCCGGAGCAATCCGCGTCGCGCGCAGGAATCGGCCGTGCCGCGCCTCAATTTGAAGGGCGACGCCCGGGCCGGCAAGCGGATCGGCAAGGCCTTTGAATCGCTGGTGGCTCTGCAGGCGCGGCTACGTGCTCCGAACGGCTGTCCCTGGGACCGCGAGCAGACACACGACTCGCTGCGCACTTTTCTCGTTGAGGAAACATACGAGGTCCTGGACGCGCTCGATAGCGGCGATCCTCGGAAGGTCGCGGACGAGCTGGGCGATCTGCTGCTGCAGATCGTCTTTCACGCGGAACTTGCCGCGGAAGCCCGGAAGTTTGATATCGGCGACGTGATCGAGCACATTTACTCGAAGATGGTGAGGAGGCACCCGCACGTCTTCGGCAGCGTCCGCGCGGATAGCTCCGCGGAGGTGCTCAAGAATTGGGAACAGCTCAAGGCCAAGGAGCGCGCAAAGAGTAATCAGGAAGCGCAAGCGCCCGCGGCGACGAGCGCGTCGATACTCGATGCGGTTCCGCGGAACCTGCCGGCCCTGCTCGAGGCGCATCAGCTTACACGGCGCGCCGCGAACGTCGGTTTTGACTGGCCGGATGTCAACGGCATCCTTGCGAAATTGGCCGAGGAGAAGAGAGAGCTCGAGGAGCTGCTGGCTTCCGGTGGAAGCCGCAAGGAAGAGATCGAGGAAGAAGTCGGGGATCTTTTGTTCGTGGGCGTGAATCTGGCGCGTTTCCTGGGTTTCGATGCGGAGATCGCGCTCAAGAAGGCGAATCGCAAATTCGCGCGGCGCTTCCGCGAGATGGAGCGAATCGCCGCGACGCGCGGGCAATCTCTCGGACGACTTTCTACCGGCGAGCTTGACTCGCTTTGGAACGAGGTCAAGAGCGGGAGTTCCGGGAACGGGGCAGGGAAGCGGCAGAAGGTAAGCCCGGTATAACGCGGTTTTCCATAGATATATCGACCGGACAGCATCCCTTGGCAGTCGACCGTGCAGTAAGAATGGCTTTTGCACAGGCAGAGGAGTTACCTTGATGTGGGTGAATTTTCATGACAACTGCCGCAAAGCGCGCTAAATCGCTATCCGAAGATAAACTGCAGGAGATCGTGGTCCGGTCGTGCTCCGGACTGGCGGAATTCTCGGCCTGTATTGAAATCGAGCGCGCGGTGTGGGGCTCCGCGGACGTGGATATCGTGCCACTCCCGCTCTTCGTGGTAGCCGCGGAAACGGGCGGGCAGGTGTTGGGGGCGTTCACGGGTGAGCGAATGGTTGGCTTCACCCTGGCGATCGCGGGGGTGAGTGGAAGCAAGCCATTTCTGCACTCGCATATGACCGCGATTTTGCAGCAGTACCGCAACCAGGGAGCGGGCCGGAAGCTCAAGCTTTTCCAGAAGCAGGAGGCGCTCGGGCGTGGCATCGATTTGATCGAATGGACGTTTGATCCGCTAGAAATCAGGAACGCATACTTTAACTTTCGCCTGGGTGCGATTGCGCGGCGGTTCATTCCCAATATGTATGGAGTGACGACCAGCCCGCTGCACGGGGGATTGCCGACCGACCGGCTAATCGCGGAGTGGCACTTGCGCTCGCCGCGCGTACGGCGGGCGCTTGCGGAAAAACGCGGAGGAGCGGCAAAGCTGCGCGGGAAGAAATTCGAGCGCATCAGCGTACCCGCGGAGTTCGGCCAAATCCGCGGGACGAATCCGGAAGAGGCCACGCGCCTGCAAGCTGAAGTGAGACTTGAATTCGAACATTGGCTGGGGCGGGGCTACGCAGCGACGAACATCGAAATATCTGATGGAGGAGCTGAGTATCTGCTCGAGCCGTGGGATGAGGAATGAAGTAGCGCTTCAGGTAAGCGAGTGAGACTGTCTAATAGCGCGCTGTCGGCGCGGCGACTTTCTTTTAAGTAACCGTTCACAATTTCGGTAGTGGGTCCGTTTGAATTTTGCCTTCTTCTGACACGATCAAGAAAATTCAAACTGACCACTACCCAAAAAAATCCGACGTCATTTTTTCTTATTTCTTATGCGTATTTGCGAAGCGACGCTGCGCGAAATTCAAATGCCGCTGGTGCGGCCGTTCGAAACGAGTTTTGGACGGACCACCGACCGACGCATTCTTCTGGTGGAGGTCAACGTCGACGGCGTGGCCGGCTGGGGAGAATGCGTCGCCGGCGAACGGCCTTCCTATTCCCCGGAGACAATCGAAACCGCCTGGCTGGTGCTGCGCGACTTCATCTGGCCCACACTGGCCCGCAAAGAATTTGGCACCGCTGCCGATGTGTGGCCAATGCTCGCCGCGATCCGCGGCCATAATATGGCCAAGGCGGCCATCGAGGCGGCTATATGGGACGCGGAGGCGCGGCAAAAGAATTTGCCTCTGTGGAAGCTGCTCGGCGGAACGATCAAAGAGATTCCCTGCGGCGTCTCCATCGGCATTCAGGAAAACGACGACGAACTCGAGCGCGTGGTCGAGCAGGAGTTGGCCTCGGGCTACCAGCGCATCAAGATCAAAATCAAACCGGGCTACGACGTGCAGCCGGTGGCGCGCTTGCGGCGGCGGTTTCCCAAAGTTCGCCTGATGGTGGATGCGAATTCGGCTTATAGCCTGGAAGATGTGGCGCAACTGCGCGCGCTCGAAGCCTACTACCTGATGATGATCGAGCAGCCGCTCGGTTGGGACGATATCTGGAGTCACGCGGAATTGCAGCGGCAGCTCATGACTCCGATCTGCCTCGATGAGTGTATTCACACCGAGGAACACGCTCGGGCGGCCCTCGCGCTAAGCGCCTGCCGCATTATCAATATGAAGCTCGGGCGCGTGGGCGGATTCACGCCGGCGCGGCGCATCCACGACCTTTGCCTGGAACACGGCATTCCCGTATGGTGCGGCGGCATGCTCGAATCCGGCATCGGCCGCGCGCATAACATCGCGCTCTCCACGCTTGCCAACTTCAAGCTGCCCGGAGACGTCACGGCCAGCAAGCGTTACTGGACCGAGGACGTGATCGATCCTGAGGTCACCGTCACGCCGCAGGGAACGATTCGCGTGCCGCGCGGTCCGGGCATTGGCTATGAACCGCGGCGCGACCGCATCGAGCAACTCACGGTCAGACGTGAAGTGTTACGTTAGACTGCGGCGCCCCGTTGCTCTAAAGGTCGAATGCTTTCTGACCTGAAAGGTTCGCGAAGTTTATGCGAATATATCCCCTCGCAAGGAGGATCTGGTTTGATATGGCGAAACGCTGCGCGATTTCTTCGAGAGGGCCTTCATGCTCGCTCGGCCCCAGTTCTTCGTCGTTGTATGAGTTCTCAATTATGAAGTGGCCGGGCTTTTGAGCTGAGGGGCGAACATATATTGTCGTTTTGCGGGCAATTTCGCCCTTGGTTTCATAGCGGGCGTAGAGGACCGCATTCGGCTTTTCTGGATCTGGCTTGGGTGTGGCTGAATCCTTAGATTCCCGGCTTGACGGTTCTAGCAGAGGCGAGCTCTGCGAGCCTTTTGCACCAGGATTCGCAAGCTCGGGCTTGAGTCCGACGGCGGGAGCGCCAAGCGTCTGTTGGTGAAGTCCTCGAAGAAGCTCCTGGTATTGTTCTTCCGAATATGGGTCTCCGCGCAGATCGACGCCTCGTTTCGACTTGATCCAGACGGGTAGCGACGATTTCCAGTCTCCACTGCGCAAGACCGGGATGAATTTCGCTTGACTAATGTCTTCTGCAAGCTCACCGGTAATAATCGTTGCCTCATACCCAACTCCGCCGGTGCGTTGATTTGCACTCTTGGCGTAGCCGGATGTACATATCAAGACAACGAACTTACTCGCAGCGACACTCTTTTCCATGAAGACGTTCCTGTCGCCGCCTATCGGCAGGTGCCAGCGATCCAGGATAACCTGGACCCCGCCTTCTGAGCGCAATCTGGTAGCTAAATCTAGGACCCAAGCTTTATGTTGGTCGGAATCCCATGAGTACGAAATGAATGCGGTAGGGGCATCATCCTCATAGGACGTCGTAGCCGAAGGGCCTTTGGTCGAAGGTTTAAGGAGAAATGGGCGTTGGTCAATCGGCCGGCCTTCTTTCGCGAACTGGACGTAGGTCTCTCCGGCTATTTTCTCCAGATGAAAGCGAACGGTGTCAAGAAAACGCGTTGACAAGGCACGGAGGATTTGATCGGTCCGCTCTTCATCTTCTCGCGACCATGCGCTTGCAGGATCATATGGCGTATTTCCCGACGGCCGCATGTGGACAAGTTTGGGCGCTCTCCAGGTGCGCCAGTAGACGAATTCCTCCATGTCGTCCGGCGTCGTAGTTTTCGACGGCTCTTGTTGATCACAGCAGTTCTTGATCCACCTTCCGACTATGCGCTCTTTATCGTCGATCAAAAGCCCAAGCTGTAATTTCGCCCACTCGATAGGTCCTCCCTTTAGGAGACGGTCGTTTGCCAGTGCAATATCGAGGAGTTCTCGAAATTCCTTCTTGGTGGCGTGTGTTAGGCCCGTTTGGTACACGTCCATGTATTGTTTAAAAATAGCGGAGGGATTTCTAACTCTCGTTGCTAGGTGTAGCTCTTTATAGCACCACTGCTCGGTGTGAAAGCTAAACTTGAAATGCTCCCATTCAAAACGCTCACGGATGTGCTTCACGGGATTCAGTAGCAAATCGGGAGTTATGTCTTCCCAATCGGGCTTTTCGGTCGACATTTGGTGGGCTCTGTGGCGCGCTCAGAGTTAGTCTGAGAGCCTCATCGTTTAGTAATATTATCATCAGCCTTAGAGGCTCAAGGGAGTGAGTATTCGAAATTTCAAGCGAATCGCGGTGATTCCGGGAGACGGCATCGGCATTGAAGTAATACATGAAGCCGTAGGAATTCTGCAGGCTGCGATCAGCAAGGGTGAACGCGAAGCGGAATTCGTGGAATTCGACTGGGGGGCGGATCGCTTTTTGCGCGACGGCACCACGCTGCCGACGAACGCGGTGGAGATCTTCCGGCGCGATTTCGACGCGATTCTATTCGGAGCCGTGGGGGATCCGCGGGTGCCTTCGAACCGCCATGCGGCCGACATTCTTCTCGGGCTGCGGGCAAAGCTCGACCTTTACGTGAATGCCCGACCGGTCGAACTCTTCGACGCTTCGCTGACTCCGCTGCGCGACCGCACCGAAAAGGACATTCGCTTCGTCATCTTTCGCGAGAATACAGAAGGACTTTACGCCGGCCTGGGCGGGCAATTCCGGCGCGGCGATCCGGAAGAGATTGCCATCCAGGAGGACGTCAATACGCGCCGCGGCGTGGAGCGCATCATTCGCTACGCCTTCGAGCACGCCCGAGCGCATAAGCTCGGCAGAGTGCTGATGAGCGATAAATCCAACGCGCTTACTTTCGGGCACGAGCTTTGGCAGCGCGTTTTCGCGGAGGTGCGGCGCGAATATGCGGAAATCGAAGCGCGGCACCTTTATATCGATACGCTCGCCGCCGAGTTGGTACGGGACCCAAGCCAGTTTCGCGTGATCGTGACATGCAATCTTTTTGGCGACATCGCGAGCGATCTCGCAGCGCAGTTGGCGGGCGGATTGGGGATCGCGCCCTCCGGGAATATTCATCCGGGGCAGGTGTCGCTATTCGAGCCGGTACACGGCTCGGCGCCCAATATAGCGGGCAAGGGCATCGCCAATCCGATGGGTGCCGTGCTCGCTGCAGCGATGCTTTGCGACCATATCGGCTGGCGCGATCTCGGGGAGTTGATGCGCGATGCGGTGCGCGCCGCGATTCGCGCGAAACACACCACGCGCGACTTGGGCGGAGAGCGCACGACGCGCGAAGCGGGCGGCTGGATGCTTGAATACGTGCGGAGCGCGCGGGTCGAGACCTAGTGGCCGGGCGTGCAAACGAAGCGATGGGAGGGAATATGAAGGCGAGGGGCTCGGAGGGCGAGGGGGCTTCGGCAAACATCACCCAAAGGATTCAATATCTGGGGGATTGGAGAGGGGAGACCCTTGCTCGTCTCCGCCAACTCATCCACGATGCCGATCCCGACATCCAGGAGGAGTGGAAATGGGTGAAGCCAAAATCGCCGGGAGTCCCCGTGTGGTCCCATGACGGCGGCATCTGCACAGGGGAGTCGTACAAGCAGGTTGTGAAGCTCACCTTTTTTCGTGGAGCCTCGATCAAAGATCCAAAGAAACTCTTCAACTCCAGCCTCGACGGGAACGTAAGGCGTGCGATCGACTTTCGCGAAGGGGAGAAGATCGATGATGCCGCCTTCAAGCAACTCATCCGCGCTGCGGTGGCAGCCAACTCCGCTGCGCGGGCCGAGCGGGCGGGAAAGAAGAAGTAACGCTTGATGGCCGTTCAGCCGCTGCTCGTCCAATAGTCGTATTGGCGGGGCCGGCGGCTCTGGCGCAGCCCCCACACGAGAAACATCCCCAGAAGAAAACCGCCGATGTGCGCCCACCACGCTACACCGCCCTGGTTGATCTGGCCCAGAGTACTTACGCCGCTCAGGAACTGAATGACAAACCAATAGCCCAAAATGATGAGGGCCGGAATACGCATAGTAAAGAAAAAGAAGAGCAGCGGAATGAGTGTGAGAATGCGCGCGCTGGGAAACAGCACAATATACGCCCCCATAACGCCAGAAATGGCGCCGCTCGCGCCAATGGAGGGAAGCCGCGAACCCCAGTTCACGACCATCTGCGCGAGTCCCGAGCCGATACCGCATATAAAGTAAAACCCGAGATATCGGCCGTGACCGAGCGTATCTTCCACGTTGCCGCCAAATACATAGAGGAAGAGCATATTTCCGAGAATGTGCAGAAAGCCGCCGTGCAGGAACATGCTGGTGACGAGCGGCACGAGCGCCGGGCCCAGGCCGATGCCGGGATGCGCCAGCGCGTGTTCGGCGCGAAAGGGCACCAAGCCAAATTGCTGGACCAGTAAATCTCCTGCGCGCGGGGGCAGCGTGAGCTGGTAAACGAAGACGGCAATATTCGTAAGGATGAGCAGAATATTGACGATTGGAAATGAGCGACGCGGTGTTTCGCTGCGAAGGGGGATCATTCAGGGTTCATGTTTTACGCGAAGAGTGCTTCATGGCGGTTCTCGCATGATCGCTCGCGCGACGCAGTTGGTCATCCGAGAAAATGCCTTCACGGCGAATGCCCTCTCGGCGCAGCTTCTCGATTTCGCCGACGGAGCGAATTCCGCCGCGAGCGCCCGGCGAGGTGCAGTTCAATGCCGCTGCGGCGCATGCGAATTCAAGTATTGCTGGAAGTTTGTCGCCGCGGAGCAGGGCATAAGCGAACCCGGCGTGAAAGACGTCACCGGCGCCGGTAGTATCCACCACGTCGACGAGGAAGGCGGAAGAGTAATGGAATTGCGATCCATCCCAGGCCAAGGCGCCGTCTTTGCCGAGCGTCGCTCCAGAGATGCGACATCCGAAGCGGAGCGTTGTTTCGGGCAGAGATACAAATAAATCCGGAATGCCGAGCAGTCGTTCGGGGAAATCGCGCGAGCCGATCATAAAGTCGACCACTTCAAGCAATGCTTCAACTCCTGGATAGAGATTGTCGAGATCCGCTGTGACGATTGCACCTGCCTGGCGAGCGCATCGCGCCGCCATGGTAGCGGGCGCACAGGGGTGCCCATCGATGTGCACGAGGCGCGCGCCGTGGAGCCACTCCGTCGGCAAATCTTCGGGAAGGAGATCAAGGCGCTCATCGCGTTGCCATAGGATGGTGCGCTCGCCGGTGGATTCATCGACAATGATGTAGGCCATTTGGCTCGCGCAATTCGGCACCTCAATTAAATGCGCTTCCACGCCTTCGCGTGCAAACTCCTGGCGCTGGAGGCGGCCAGCGTCGTCATCGCCGATTTTGCCAACATAACGGCTGCTCAATCCCCAGCGGTGGCAGGCGATGGCGGCCGTGGCCGCTTGTCCTCCTGGAAGCACGGAGGAAGAGATAACCCTGGTCTTAGAGTCGAAAGCGGGGAAGTGGGGCACACGGAGGAGCGTGTCTGTGGCATTGAGGCCGATGGAGACGATGTCAGAGCTCGGAGGGTTGGCGCATTGTATTGGTGGCCCTGAAAGCATGAGCCAAAGACTCTAAGCCAATCGTACGGATTTGCAAGAGTTTCAGCGCGTTCGAAGGATGCGAGTTGCCGATTCGACAAAATGCAATCCCGATAAAGGAGATGCGGTGCCAGGAGAGGGCAGGGTAGTTTGAATTTTGACTTCTTGTGTCACGATCGAGAAAATTCATACCGACCCCACTACCGGGAGCAACGCTACGTTGCACACGAAGGCGCGCTATGATAATTACTTCGATTTGTATTTTTCGGTGCGCACCGACTGATTATTATTGATCATCGGCGGTCGGCGCGCCGACATGGCGATGCCGGCTCGCGAATCTGAAGTGCTGATTCTCCGCAGCTTTCCTTTGGGCGAAGGCGACCGGCTGGTCAGCTTTCTCAGCCGCAGCGAAGGACGCTTGCGCGGCGTAGCAACGGGCGCGCGCAAACCGAAGAGCCGTTTTGGTTCGACGCTGGAGCCGTTTTCCTACGTGCGCATGTGGTTTTACGAGCGGGAGACGCGCGACCTCGTACGCATCAACCAGTGCGAACTGATCGAATCGTTTCTCGACGCGCAGCGCGATTACCCCGCGAGCGTGACTTTTGCTCTAGTGAGCGAAGCAACGGAAGCTGTACTCGGAGAGCGGGAAGTCGCCGAGCCCAATTTCCGGCTGATTCTGGTGACCGCGCGAGCCATCAAGGCAGGAGCGAAGCTGCCGCTGGCGCTGGCGTATTTTGCGTTCTGGACGGTGCGCCTGGGCGGATGGCTGCCGGCACTCGATCGTTGTACGCGTTGCGGCGCAACTTTTCATAACACGCGCGCATACCTGGGAAGGAGCGGTGGACTCTTTTGCCCCAACTGCACGCATCCGGGGCAATGGGTAATATCTAAAGAAGCGCTTCACTTAATGCGCCGGATGAGCGGCGAGAAGCTCGAGGAATTAATGAAGGCAGATTTGCCTGTAGCGACCGCAGATGAAGTGAAGAATCACATGCTGAATCTGATCGAGCAGCACATCGAGAAGAAGTTGCAGACTCGTAAAATGCTGGATGATGCTCTGGAGCCCCTTACGTGAAACCCGCTGTGAAATCGCAAGGAAAAGATGAGAAGGTGAAAGCGCAGAAATTGGTTGGGCCGAGCTTCCAGGATCTTATTCTGGAACTTGAGAAATTCTGGGTGGACCGCGATTGCGTCCTTCAACAACCATATGACGTCGAAGTCGGGGCGGGGACGATGCATCCGGAGACCTTTCTACGCGTCCTCGGTCCCGAGCCTTATCGCGTCGCCTACGTGCAGCCGAGCCGCCGTCCTGCGGACGGGCGTTACGGCGAAAATCCGAATCGTCTTTACAAGCACCATCAGCTTCAAGTGATACTTAAGCCGCCGCCGCTGGATATTCAAAGTATCTATCTCGAAAGCATTCGAGCCATCGGCATCGAGCTTTCCGAGCACGACATCCGCTTTGAGGAAGACAACTGGGAATCGCCCACGCTTGGGGCATGGGGTATCGGATGGCAAGTATTACTTGATGGTCTGGAGATTACACAGTTCACCTATTTCCAGCAGTGCGGAGGAATCGACCTGGATCCAGTTTCCGTCGAACTGACCTATGGACTCGATCGCATCGCCGCTTACTTGCAGAACGTCGATAACGTCTTCGATTTGCGCTGGTCGAACAACCGCCGCTACCGTGAAGTACGTTTTGCCGAAGAGCAGCAATTCTCATCCTATAGTTTCGATTACGCCGATCCCGAGATTACGCGTAAGCTTTTCGATCTGCATGAAGAGGAATCTAAGAAATTACTTGAGACGTTTGATCAGGCGAGCGAGGAAAAGAAGCGCAGTTTCCCTGTCCTCGCCGCGTACGACCAATGCTTGAAGTGCTCCCACCTATTTAATGTGCTCGATTCGCGCGGCGTTATTTCCGTCACCGAACGTGCCACGCTGATTGGCCGCGTGCGGCAGATCGCGTGCCGCATTGCCAAGGCTTACCTTATGCAGAGCGCGCTCACGACTGGCTCCGCGGAAGCCGAGGTGAGCGCATGAAGATGACCGCGAGGACAGACGCAAAATCCGCAAAGCCTTCGCGAGGGAAGGGGGAGCCTGCAAAGTCCGGTTTCGGCGAATTGTTTCTCGAAGTCGGTTGCGAAGAGATCCCCGCCGGGATGATCGCGAACGCTGCGAAAGAGCTTCAAGTAATACTTAAAAAATATCTTGTCCTCGAGAAATTAATCGACGGGGAAGAGGTCACTACCTTTGGTGCTCCCAGGCGACTGGTCGCAACCTGTGCGCGTGTTCTCCTCAAACAAGAAGACGTACAGAAGGAAGTTGTGGGACCGCCAAAGTCCAGAGCGTTTGACGCGGAGAACAAGCCCACGCAAGCGGCTACTGGTTTTGCGGCAAAATACGGCGCAGGCGTGGAAAAGCTTTTTATGGTGAACACGCCAAGCGGCGAATATGTCGCCATTAAGCAGCTCATTCCAGGCCGCACCGCCGCCGAGCGCCTGGGCGAAATCATCCCGCGCGCGATTGCGGAGATTCCATGGCCCAAGACGATGTATTGGACGGGCGCCAAGGGATTGAGATTTATTCGACCGATCCGATGGGTGGTGGCGCTGCTTGGCGGACAGAAGTTGCGGCTGGAAGTGGGCGGCGTGACGGCAGGAGTGACTACGGAGGGGCATCGCTTTCTGGGA
>Ga0206819_10145_pt1 | contig 25822 bp, 16 predicted proteins | sample Alteio_BWOrgCont_87_FD_152855 | JGI IMG/M metagenome (GOLD analysis project Ga0206819, IMG submission 152855) | Enriched cells from forest soil in Barre Woods Harvard Forest LTER site, Petersham, Massachusetts, United States -... | ecosystem: Environmental > Terrestrial > Soil > Temperate forest >... | reverse complement strand
CGACGGCTTTCGGAATGATCGCGATTTCCCTACCCCTGTTTCTATCTAAGGACCTCGATTTCATAGCCGGAAGTCAGTCAGTCAAATCCAATATTTGGATGATGACTGCGCTTCCGTTCTTGCCGTGGATTCCTTTGCTCTTCGCGACCGCCATCGGCATGGGCGCTCGTCGCTCCGATATGCGCGGCTCGGACGGTGTCTATCATCTTTATCATGCCACCCGTCCCCTTACTGCGACTGACCTCTATCGGGCAAAAATATTGTCTATTCTGGGTGGAGTCCTGCTGGCCGCCGCGATCACTATAGTAACGATGCTGGCGTGGTTGATGCTTCCGGCAGTATCACCCGATGGGTCGAGCAAGCCGTACCTTATCATCCTCCAATCGGCTCTCCCGTTGAGCGCCTGGGAGATCTTAGGGGGAATAGCAGTCTGTCTGGTCGCCTGGACACTTCGAAACCAAGTTGTTGGAGCATTCGTCGATTACCTTCCTTCGCATAGAATCGCCAGCCTTTACCCCTTTGCGGTAGTGTTGGTTGGAGCGTCGATCTATGCAACTGCCGGTGCGAATGGCCAGTTCCTGCAAGACCCGGTCAGCGTCCCCGTCGTATCGACGATCCTGGGAGTCATCCTCGTCGCAAAGCTCGGATTTGCGATCGCGTTTGCAGTCAAGCTTTACCGCCTGCGGCCACCAAGTTCGCTCGAATTGGTAAAGGCCTTTGCCGGTTGGATCTTCCTTGCCGCATCCTTCTCCACCGCGTTTGGCGTCATCGATTACGAACTTCCTGCCAAAGCGATCCCCGCGTTTTTTCAACACCCGGTTCCGGAGCTGCTCGGCATTTTGCTCGTACCGTTAGCAAGACCCATCGCAGCCCGCATCGCACTTGAGTTGGGGAGACATCGGTAAGCGATCACCCAAGCGCTGGGCCAATCGTCCCGTCGCTATAGACGTGGACATTGCAAATGTGATTGGGTGAGAGTTGATGCTGAATCTCAATGTGGCGCGCCTTGGATCGATTCGGAGGGCAGTTGCGATTGCTCTGGCCGCGATGGCTGCCGTCACCGTGCCCGCTCAAGTACCGACGTCTTGGAAGTCGGTCGGAATCGGTGGCGGAGGATCGCTGTTCGCGCCGACTTTCAACCCGTACAACTCCAGTGAGATGTGGCTGGGCTGCGACATGAGCGGCTTGTATCACTCAACCAACTCCGGCGCCAGTTGGAGCCTGGTCCCGTTTACGACGATCCAGTCCGGACCGTACGCACCCCAAGTGCAGTTCACCAGCAATAAAACGACGATGTACGACATCGATACGACTAACGGGAACCAAACGCCAGTGAAGAGCACGAACGGCGGCGCCTCGTGGAGCGCGCTCTCGAACGATCCGACCGGCCAAGGGGCCTGGTATCTCCTTTCGGATCCGACCACAACCACGCGGCTCTTCGTTTCCAGCTATTCGACACTCTACTTCTCCAAGAATGCCGGCGCAAATTGGAGCACAGTCGTGGCGGGAAACAATAACTCTGGCGTCGTGGTCGGAGGAGCCTTATTCGATGGCAGCAACATCTATGTCGGTACGAGCTTGGGCGTTTTCGTCTCGAAGAACGACGGGACATCCTTTGCCAAGCTAGAGACCCCCGGAATTCCGTCGACCGAGCAGATTGTCAGTTTTGCTGCCGCCAAGAGCGGAACTACGACGCGGTTCGTTTCCGTGACCCTCGCCGTCGGCCAAATCTGGGGAGGCATCGGTGGCGACAACTATGGGAACTACAAGAACGTATACACCCTCGACTACGGCGTATCTACATCTTGGACCGCAAGAGGTTCCGGCATACCAAGCAGCAACTATCCGTTCTTCGTCGGAATGGCATTGAACGACATCAATGACGTCTATGTCGCGGGTAGTTGCGATGCCGGAGTGCCGATTGTTTTCAAGTCCACCAATGGCGGAAAGACGTGGGCCAACATACTGGAAACCTCGAACAACGGCAATATCATCACCGGCTGGCAAGGTGCAGGTGGAGACCACAACTGGTCGTACGACCAGCTCGTATTTGGATTCACGGTTTGCCCGACAGACTCCACGAAAGCGGCCTTCACGGGTTACGGCTTCTGCCATATCACTACGAACGGCGGAAAAGGCTGGCAGCAGGTTTACGTAAACCCTTCAAGTCAGCACCCTGCCGGCGCGTTGACTCCTAAGGACAAGAGCTATATCGGAAACGGCCTTGAGAACACCTCCAGTTGGTGGCTGGCTTGGTCCGACGTAAACGACATTTGGGCTTCATTTACCGACATCAAAGGCATCAAGAGCACCGACGCAGGAAATTCCTGGAGCTTCAACTACACCGGCCAAAACTCAAACACCTCGTATCAGGTCGCTATCGGCCCGACCGGCACACTATACATGGCGACTTCGTCGGTCCACGATATGTACGAGAGCACTCATTTGACAGATTCCTCGATGAACGGCGGAACCGGCGACGTGCTTACCTCCATTGACAAAGGCAAGACTTGGACCAAGCTCGGTTCGATCGGCCATGTCGTCATGGGAGTCGCCCTCGATCCGACAAACACCAAGCGCCTTTTCGCAACGGTGGCAAACGGCTCGGTCGGCGGAGTCTATGAGTGTTCGGATATCACGAAAGGCACTTCGGCGACATGGACAAAGCTTGCCGCGCCGCCTCGGACTCAAGGACATGCCTTCAACATCTCGGTTCTCAAAGACGGAACCCTCGTCGCAACGTTCTCCGGTCGAATGGCGCCGAGTTTCACCGATTCTTCAGGCGTCTTCGTCAGCACCGACGAAGGGAAGACATGGGTGGACCGGTCCGCTCCAAACATGCATTGGTGGACCATGGACCTAACCGTCGACCCCACCGATACCACCCAAAAGACTTGGTATGTTGGCGTTTACAGCGGTTGGGGCGGTACCGCCAACAATCGCGGCGGGCTGTACAAATCCACCAATCGCGGCCAAACCTGGACCGAGGTCTGGACGTCCGACCGAGTCGGCTCGTGCACGGTCGATCCAAAGAATCCGAAGCTCGTGTATGCAACGACTGAAACCGAAGGCCTATGGGTATCCCTCAACGCGACAAGCACGAAACCGACATTCAACCAAATCTCGACCTACCCCTTTAGCCACCCAACCCGCGTCTTCTTCAATCCCTACAAGTCGGGGGAAGTCTGGATCGTAAGCTTCGGCAACGGCCTACGCATCGGCGAACAGAGCAGTCCGTAAGAAGAAGTGAGCGCGGACGCCCAGTCCGCATTTGGACCGCGGACGCTTAGTCCGCTCCGGAAAACTCCAAAGCAGTCACAATAAAGGGGATGGAAGATTCGACGATGAGTCGGCGTGGCCTGCTCAAGAATGCGGCAGTTACAGGGGCAGTTGCAGGATTGGGAGGATTGGCATCAGTGGTGTTGGGTGAAGAAGGTCACTGGGAAACGCCGATCCCAGCGGCAGCCGGCGCATCGATGGTCGGCGTACCATTCGAGCGGCACAACAAAGTGCGCCTGGGAATTATCGGCGTTGGCGGACGCGGGACGGGTGTGCTTGGCGACTTTCTCGGCGTTGAGGGAATCGAAGTTAAAGCCATCTGCGACGTCATTCCGGCAAAAACAGCCCACGCGGCTTCCGTCATCGAAAAGGCCGGACAGCCTCGTCCAACCGAATACCATGCCGGCGACCACGATTACGAGAACCTATGCAAGCGCGACGATCTCGATCTGATCTACATCGCTACCCCATGGATTTGGCATGTCCGCATGGCGCTCAGTTCACTCGATCACGGCCACCACACCGCCGTCGAAGTGCCGGCCGCGCGAACCCTCGACGAGTGCTGGGCTCTGGTCAACGCCTCCGAAAAGGCTCACAAGCACTGCATGATGTTCGAAAACTGCTGCTACGGCGAGACCGAACTCATGGTATTGCGGATGTGCCGCGCCGGATTGCTCGGCGAACTGACGCACGGTGTCGGTGCTTACGACCACGACCTTCGGTCGGAGCTATTTAGTTACGGCGGCGAAGGACTCTGGCGGCGATTCGAGCACCTCGATCGAAACGGCAATCTGTATCCAACCCACGGACTAGGCCCCGTGGCGAACTACCTCGAGTGCAATCGGGGCGATCGCTTCGACTACATGGTTTCGATGAGCAGCCAATCGGTAGGCCTCCAGGCATGGCGCACTGCCAACCTGCAGGCCGACGACCCACGAATGAAGGAGGTTTACCGTTGCGGCGACCAGAACAACAGCCTCATCAAGACCGCCAATGGCCGCTTGATTACCGTGGAGCATAACGTCAGCGAGCCGCATCCGTACGACCGGATCAACCTGATCGCCGGAACCAAGGGAATGTTTCGGGACTACCCGCCGCGTCTCTACATCGATGGACAGAAGGAGGGCGAGCAGTTCGTCGGCCTTGAGAAGTACAAACCTGAATTCGAGCACGCCCTCTGGTCCGCAGAGGGAGAATTAGCTCGGAAGAACGGAGGGCATGGAGGGATGGACTACATCATGTGCTGGCGCGTGATCCAGTGCATGAAAGATGGCCTCCCTCCCGATTTCGACGTTTACGACGCTGCAGCCTGGAGCGCGCCGGGGCCCTTGAGTGAGATTTCGATCGCAAAAGGAAGCGCTCCGGTGAAGTTTCCGGATTTCACAAGGGGGAATTGGCGTCAACCGAGACTGTTCGCAAATGCTTAATCAAAGCAGATTCAGTCGGTAGTCCTCGGTCCGCCGAGCCATCCATTCGATAACCTTGTCGCCGGGCATGGGCCGAGCGATGTGGTAACCCTGCGCAAAGTCGCAGCCGATTTCCTCTAGGAAGTTGAGAGTCTCGGCGTCCTCGACCCCCTCGGTTACGACATGAAGATCGAGACTGTGGCTGAGGTCCACTGTGGACTGGATGATTGCCCGGGACTCGTTGAATGAACCGGCCGTCATCGCGAATGACTTGTCCACTTTGATTTCAGAAAAAGGAAGCCGCGCCAGCATTGCTAGTGTCGAATTCCCAACGCCGAAATCATCGATCGAAATATGAAAGCCCTTCATTCGAAGGCGAGTAAACATATCCAGAGCGAGCAGTTGGTCGTCCGTGGCAGCGGTCTCGGTGACCTCAAGGATTACTTGACTCGGCTTGATCGACCGACTCTTGCAGCTCATTTCCAGTTCGTCGGGAAAGTCGGAGCTTCCTAGCGTCTTGGCAGAAATATTGATTGAAATCGACAGATGCGTGTTCGATTCGAGACCAGAGTACCAATCCAGGGAAAGCTCGATGACTTGATTTGTAATGGCTCCAATTAGCCCAATACGCTCGGAGAGCGGTATGAATCGGTCTGGCATGATGATGCCCCGTACCGGATGGTGCCATCGCGCAAGGGCTTCGAATCCTCGGACCATGCGAGTCATGCAATCGATTTTGGGCTGAAATACCAATTGAATCTGTCGTTGCTCGATTGCGACTTGAATGTCCGACATGGTGACCGGCTCATAAATCTCCGGAGTTAATTGGGCGCGTCTGCGCTTTTCCGTCGGCTCTTGCTGATCGACGGAAAGAAACGCACTCAGTGCGGCGACTGAAAACGGCTTTGGCAATATTTCGATCGCATGTAAGCCATGTTCGGCAGCGGATCGTTTTGCGGCGTGGAGGACTCTCTTTCCGATTCCACTCGTAATGCCGATATTCGCTTCGCATCCCTCGGCGCCAAGCCGCTGCAGCACTTCGACACCGTCCATTCCTGGCATGACCAGATCAAGAATGATGTGCGTGGGGTTCCAAGTTCGAATAGCTTCGAAAAAATCTGAAGCATCGGTAACCGACTTCGGCTCAAAGCCGAGATGATTTGCCATCAACTCGATGCTCCTGCCTACCGCATGCTCATCGTCGAGTATCAGCACTCGGCCCTTAAATGGATCCATGGAACACCGTCATTGCTGCTTCCGAATACGTATTCTTAATCGTATCATTGTAACGCAAATACCATCCTCAAAGGAACCTATCGCTCAAGAACCGATCGCAAAGCCGAAGTCAGCATATCTTGGGTGAAGGGCTTTTCCAGAAAGGCGCGAACACCGATTTCCTTTAGTTCCTGTACCTTTGAGGAAGCAAAGTTGCCGCTCATCAAAATAATCGCTGCCGAAGGCATCGTTTCCATAAGTTCCTGCGCGAATTCTCCACCATCTTTATTTGGCATATGCAAGTCAGTAATAACGGCCTTCAACTCCTCCCTGTGACCTTTGACCTGCTTAATGGCATATTCACTGTCCTCCGCCGTAAGAACTCTAAAGTTAAGCGCTGTCAGAACGGTCTTGGCGGCGACACAAATCTCTTCAGCATCGTCGACGACAAGGATCAGATCACCCCTGCCGTCGAGAGGTGGCAAGTCAATTACCTTTGCTGCGGATCTCTCGGTATCTGGACTTGCGCAAGGAATGAAAACGGAAAATGTCGACCCCTTTCCCGGGGCTGAGTAAATGTTGACGAATCCAAGATGGCTCTTTACGATTCCGGCCACGATCGAAAGTCCTAACCCCGTTCCCTTACCTTGAGGCTTTGTGCTGTAAAAGGGCTCAAATATTCGGTCTAGGACATGTTGTGGCATGCCTGCGCCGGTATCGGACACCCTCATGAAGAGATACTCCCCGGGCTTGCCTTCAGGGATGAAGTTCGCATAGTCTTCGCCGAGTTCGATCATCTCCGCCCTGACGAGTAACCGACCGCCGTCGGGCATGGCATCGCGAGAGTTCCCGCAGAGGTTCATCAATACTTGACGAATCTGAGTCGCGTCTCCCCAGATCGGCTTGAGAGCTTTGGCAAATTCGGTCTTCAATTCGATGTTTTTTGGGAAGGTCAATCTTATGAACTCCTCAACCCCTTCCAATAGCTCTTGGGGATCAAGTAGCTCGGGCTCGACATACGCTCCTTTGGAGAACACGAGAAGCTGCTTGAGCATGTCGGCGCCATGTATCGCACCTGCTTCAATCGCCCCGATGAGTTCCGAGTCGCCCTGAGCCTGAAGTTTCATGAGTTCAAGAGACATCAGGGCCGGAGTAAATGCGTTGTTCAGGTCGTGGGCGATCTTGCCGGCAAAGGCGCCGATAGACTCCATTCTCTGGACGCGGGAAAGTTGCAATTCAAGCTTTCGGCGCTCGGTTAGATCCCTGATTCCAGCGATGGTAAGATTCCCGTCAAGCTGCTCGAGCGGGCTAAGCATGATCTCTACCGGGATCTCCACTCCATCCCTACGAAGGCCCAATAGCTGCGTAGGGAGCGCGATCTTTCTCGTGCTTCGCGAATCCACAAACGATTTGATGAGCCTTTTGTGACCGTGCCTGAACCTTTGAGGCATAAGCATTTCAACCGATTGCCCGACTAGCTCAGCACGGTCATAACCAAAAAGTGCTTCGGCCTGTGAATTCACCAGGATAATTGCCCCTTTCGAATCGACGATAACCATTGCATCGGGAGCAGACTCCATGAGGCTACGGAACCTGTTTTCTGCTTGAATACGAAGCTTTTTCTCCGTTGCCTGTGTAAGCGCCCTCGCTACCGCGGTTGGAAGCCGCACCAGGCTTTGCTTCAGCACATAGTCCGTTGCTCCTAAATGAAGGCAGTCGACGGCCTCGTATTCGCTCAGTCCGCCGGAGATCATGATTACAGGAACCGCCGGGTGGAGTGAGATTGCGAGCCTTAGCGCAGCCGCACCATCGTATCCAGGAATGCTGTAGTCGCAGATAATAAGGTCGAAGTCCTTACTTGCAAGGGCACTCTCGAATTGATCGCGAGACTTTGCGATATGAATGTCGCATTCGAATCCGCCGGAAACAAGCCGGTCTCTAATTAACTCGGCATCGAGAGCACTATCCTCCAAATGAAGCACGTGGATCGCTCCGCTCACACTCGACATTGTAACGGGCATTAAGATCATTGCCATGACAGGAGGCGGTTTTTGGGCATGGCAAACCATCTTTTGGTGACGCTTTAGCATTAGCGGCGCGTCGTATATGGAAGCAGATGAGGCGTATTACGAAACTTAATCGGTCCGGCTGGCTATCAGCCGCAGCTATCGCAATTCTCGGGGTTGGGATTTGTACGGCAATGGGCCTCAGAGCCCCTAGGCCCCTAGCGGAAGCTTCAACCCAATCGAAGTGGAAATTCGATGGTGCGACGGCATGGGACTACCTTGTCAAGCAAGTCGATTTCGGACCGCGCGTACCCGGTTCTCCTCCCCAAGAAGCGTGTAAGGATTATCTTTTAGCGGAGCTTAAGAAGGGCTGCCCTGACGCTCACTTCCAGCAGTTGACTCATCGATGGTCGTTCAACAACAAAGTCCTGCCCATCTACAATGTGATCGGCACCCAGAATTGGCAGGATGCCAAAGTCCGCGTCGTTTTGCTGGCTCACTGGGACTCCCGGCCATTTGCCGATGGCCCTAATTCTCCCGCTGCATACAACACAAAACCGTTTCCATACAAGCCGATTCCCGGAGCCGATGACGGCGCGAGCGGCGTCGCGGTTTTGCTTGAGTTGGCTCAAGCCATTAAAGACCGCCATCCCGGAGTTGGCATTCTCTACTTGCTCGACGATGGTGAGGATCTCGGGCCGGATATGTCGGAGATGCTCATTGGCGTGGATTATTTCGCCAAAAACATGCCTTCACCCAAACCCAACTACGGGATCCTTCTCGACATGATCGGCAAGAAGAACTTGCACGTCGCCGAAGAGCAGTATAGCGTGAAAAACGCTGAAAAGGTCACGAGCGCTTTCTTCGCGAATGCGCAGCAAGTCGGACTTGGAAAAACCTTCCCTGCCACCCTGGGTGACGACATCGAAGACGATCACTATCCGTTGAACGAAGCAGGCATTCCGACTCTAGACTTGATCGACTTCAATTACGATCAGTGGCACACCGTCGACGACACTCCCGCCCACTGCTCGAAAGAAGCGCTGGTGGCAACCGGCATCGCGTTGGAAAGCTTTCTGCTTCGCAATCCACCCTTCAAACCATAAAGCGAGGCAATTACCTCACTCGTAGGGGCGAGGCGCGCCTCGCTGCCTTTCTTGGAAGAAAGTTAGAGCTTCTTAACTCAAGTTCGGCCCGGGATTCAAGCGAAGGGCGCCGTGATATAGTTGGTTCTCAACATCCCTTAAGGAACCTAACATGAACTGTCGCTTAGCTATCCATCCTAAATCCAAATACATGAGCATTGCCGCTCTTGCACTCGGCTCATTGACATTGGGCTTCGGACAATCGGTCGATCCGAGCCTCTATTCAGGCCTCGTCTGGCGAAATATTGGACCATTTCGCGGAGGTCGGGTAGCCGCAGTTTCCGGAGTCCTCGGGCAACCTGGTGTTTTCTACATGGGCTTGCCCCTCGGCGGGGTCTGGAAAACAACCAGTGCCGGACAAACGTGGTTCCCCGTATTTGACTCCGTCAAGGACGCGTCCTCCGTTGGCGCCGTAGAAGTCGCGCCATCCGATCCGAACGTCATTTACGTCGGCATGGGCGATATGGTGACCGGCGGTGGAATCAACGAAGGCAACGGCGTATACAAGTCCACCGATGCCGGCAAGTCCTGGGTTCACTTGGGCCTGGACGAGACCAAACAGATTCCATCCATCTTGGTCGATCCTCATAACCCGGATATCGTGCTTGTCGCGGCACAAGGCAACATCCACGCCCAGTCCGACCAACGGGGCCTTTATCGAAGCTCCAATGGCGGTAAGACCTGGCAAAAGACGCTTTATGTTGACAACCAAACCGGAATTCAGAAAATCGCGTGGGCATACGACAATCCCAAAGTGATGCTCGCGACGACTGTCCACCACTATAACGCTCCTGGCGGCGCCGGACGAGGAGGCGGTGGTGGCGGATTCGGTCGTCCGGCGGTGGGTACCGCTCTTTATAGGTCCACCGACGAAGGAATTACATGGAAGAAACTTGACGATGAGAGTCTTCCCGATCTGGCAGGAAGAACCTGCGTCGCCGTAGCCATGAACACGAACTCCAAGCGGATGTTCTTAGTTGGAAACTTCGGCCTATACCGGTCGGATGACGGAGGCGATTCCTGGCGACAAATGGACGCAAGCGATCGTAGGGTCGCCAACGGCCAGGGCGGATACAACTGTGGCGTCTACGTAAACTCGAAGAACCCGGACATCGTTTACGTCATCAACACGTCCAGCTACATTTCCAAGGATGGAGGAAAGACTTTTACCGGATTCAAGGGTGCTCCAGGAGGCGACGATCCCCAGCAGATGTGGGTCGACCCGACAGACGGCAACCGCCTCTTCTTGGGAACCGACCAGGGTGCGACCGTCTCTTTGGACGGTGGGGCAAACTGGAGTTCCTGGTACAACCAGCCGACCGCCCAGGTCTATCACATCTCCACCGATAACCAGTTCCCCTACTGGGTTTATGCAACTCAGCAAGACAGCGGCAGCATCGCAACTGCAAGCCGAGGCAACCTCGGCGCCGTAACCCCGATGGACTGGCTTCCCCATCCCGGATATGAGTTCGGTTCGATCGTGGCCGATCCGCTCAATCCAAAAATCAGCTATGCGGGAGGACCGGGTCGTGGCCTCATCAAGGTGACCTATCCGAGCGGCCAGTGGATCAACGTCAGCCCAAGCCTCGATTCGACGGCTGCTCTCCGACAGGTGGGCAATCAGCCGATTGCGTTTTCCCCCACGAACCCCAAAGAGCTGCTCGTAGGTTTTCAATACCTGGTAGCGTCCACCGACGGTGGAATGCACTGGAAAAAACTGAGTCCTGATCTTGGTTATCCAAAAGGCGTGAAGCCGCCGGTCCCAGGTGCGGCTAGACCCGCCGGCCCCAGACCCGCTACCCCGCCGCCGACTGCCGGCGCAACCGGTGCAACTACGGCAACTGATGACGATGAGGATAACGATCAGGATCCCGACCAACTCAACGAGCAGCAGGGTGGTCCGAACGCGGGTGGATCGATCGAGTCGTTCTCGGCATCCAGCGTCAACCACGGGATTATCTGGGTCGGCACCAACAACGGCCTGATCAAAATCACCAAAGACCATGGAGCGACCTGGGAAGATGTCACAATCCCCAAACTTCCGAACCCGACCCGAGCCGATATCTCCGCGATCGATGCTTCTCACCAAGACCCGGCAACGGCTTATGTAGCGATCGACTACCACACAACGGGCGATTACAAACCGTACATCTATCGGACTCACGACTATGGCCAAACTTGGTCGAAGATCGTCGATGGCTTGCCAACCGATCTTCCCAGCGGTAGTTTCGCCCGCGTGATCAAAGCCGACACGAAAAAGTCCGGTCTCCTGTTCGCAGGTACCGAGAGTTTCGTGTATGTGTCGTTTAACGATGGCGACACTTGGCAGTCGCTCGCGCTCAATGCGCCGAACACTTCGTATCGAGACATGGTTGTCCATGATAATGACCTGGTCGTTGGAACTTACGGCCGCAGTTTCTGGGTCCTCGACGACATCTCGCCTCTCAGGCAGATCACACCCGCCGTTGCGACAGAGCCCGCACATCTGTTCAAGCCGGGTGACGCAGTAAGGGTACGCAGGAACGTGAATGGCGATACGCCCTTCCCGCCCGAGATCCCCCATGCGCTCAATCCGCCCAACGGTGCGATCATCTATTACTACTTATTCTCAAAGCCTTCGAGCCCGATTACGCTGGACGTCTCGGACTCCAAAGGCCAGCCGGTTCGCCATTATTCGAGCGAATCGGAAACATTGGCGAACGATACGCCCCCGCCAGTGCCGGACTTCTGGATAGAGAAGCCAAAGGCGATGCCGGCTGAAGCTGGAATGAGCCGCATCTGTTGGAACTTGAGGTACGACAGCCCTCCCGCTTTCTCCCACAGCTATGAAATCAACGCCAATCCTGGCGAGACTCCGCCATCGCCCGAAGGACCGTTGGTAATGCCCGGCGAATACACTCTGACGCTCACCGTCGACGGCAAAGCGTACAAGCAGACCGTCACCGTCAAAAACGATCCTAGGTCACCGGCCAGCCCAGGAAACCTGAAGGCCCAGGTCGAGTGCCAAACCCACCTGTACACCTGCATCAAAGCAGCTTGGGACGGCAGCCATGCCGTGACACTGATGCGAGCGGCGATCGCCGATGCCACCCGGGGCAATACTTCTGCGGACGTCACGAAGGCGGTCACCGACCTTACCACCAAACTCAACGCGATCGGCGGCGCCGCCGGGGGCGGTCGCCGAGGTCCCGGAGGCGGAGGCTTCCGAGGCGGCGGCCCAGCCGGCCCACCGACGTTCAATACCGTTAACGGCATGCTCGTTCGAGAGTTGAACACCCTCGATTCCGGCGATATGGCGCCAAGCGAGCCTCAACTAAAAGCATGCAAGACCGCATGCGATGCCCTCAAAACGGTGGAAACGGCCTGGAATACTTTCAACACGAAGGATCTAGCCGCGTTTAACGACATTTTGGCCAAGAACAACTTGAAGCCTATAGCGCTCGCCGGCATCGGAGAGAAGATGAAGTAGCAATTCGCGAAGTTAGCGTATTCGTGGAACCAGTATAAATACCAGGGTGTCGAACGGATCATCGGGCATCCTGTCCGACCAAAGACCCATTTGGAGGTTTCACGAATGCGCTTGATGAGTTTGTTAGCGACAGTCGCCCTGCTTCAGGCCGGGCAAGTTACAACCCAAACGTCTCGAAAGCCCGGTCCAAACGTATGGATCTATAACGCCGTTCAATCTGGCCCTGAAGTAAAGCTGGACTTGTTGCTTGATGGAGCGTCAGTGGCAAGTGCCGTTTCGAACGATTCACTTTCTGGGCCGTTTTCTCCAAAGGACCCCAAAGCAGCCGTCGTTGCGGTGAGAAAAGCAGAAGGCACCGCGAGCTTGCTCGAGGTACCCTTGAACACAACCGAAACCGACCACGTGCTCGCGCTAGTAGGCGATCCGGACAAGAAGGTTGATTTTGTCGACCTTGGCATCAAAATAACGCCTGAAACGAACGGCCAACCGCGAATCAGCGTCCTTAGTGCGATTCCGAAGGATGATGCAGGAGACGACATCGACATTTACGTCTTGGGCGCCAACGATAAGGTGGAATCAGTGCAGCCGGCGGCAAAAGCCATTGCCTATAAGGCAGCCGCAGCGATTCCAGTCGCACCAGGAACCTACACCATAGTAGTCACGAAAACTGGAGCCAAGGACATCCTTGCCCAAAGTGATGCCGTGGAATTCAAGGCGAAGGACCGCAAAGCGGTGATCGCGCTTCCGAAAACCCCAGATAGAGCGGACAAGCTAGCAGTAGTTAGCCTCTAACCGCATTTACCGATCGCTTGCCTGAAACGGCAGGCGATCACAAACGAACAGCCAATCTTTTCCGCTGTAAGGATACATATCGGGCGTCTCAGAGGGTTCCTGAACCGTCGGAATCCTGTGGGTTCACGAATCCGAACGGCTCTGCTGCTTTGCGTGCTATCTTGCGCTTGGTTCGGCGGCTTTCTGGCTATAAGCAATTCAAACGCACCGACTCCACCCCCTCCCGAGTCGGATGCATCCAGAAGCGTTCGAAGGCACTTCACGACATTGGCGGTTGCGCAGCGCAAGCTACTTGAAGTTGATCAGTACTATGGCTCCAGGCACGAATCGGGAGCGATCGACGCCATTGTCGACTTCACTGAACCGTCAAGTATTCCGCCTTGGACGATCGGTCTCGACGGATTCCTACCGAAGCATGTCGACATCGCGCAGGGAGAAAACGGAATCTGCACCATTAACGCCGTCTTCACAAGGCGCCCACCCTATGCTTGGCCTCGAACCTTGGACATTACCCTCGGTAAGGACCGCGTCGAACGCGTCGATCGCGAAGAATCCTACGCCTCAAAGGAAATCGCCTTCTATCGGCTCAACAACAGCCTCCGCCTTGACTTGGAGAGTCCCAATGGCCAGTTCACCTGGGAAATCAGCAACGACAAAGCCCTGATGATGTCCCCGCGCTGCCTATTCCGCCAAGACCTCTACAAAGAAGGCGAATGGGTCAAGTCCCTCATCGCGGTTGCAAAGTAGGGGCGATGCGTGCCTCGCAGTTCGAGAAGCGACGCACGCGTCGCCCCTACAACTTCACTGCTGCAAACGCTTTATCGAGGGCGCCGATCAACTCGTCGATATTGCTCTTATCCGCGATCAAGGGCGGGCCTAACCGCAGGACGTTCCCATAGAGACCGCCTTTGCCGATGAGGACTCGCTGCTTTTTGGTCTCCTCGAATACCTGAGCAACTGCTTGAGGCGAGGGCTCCTTGGTTTCTCGATCTTTCACGACTTCGATGCCCTGCATCAATCCCATTCCGCGAACGTCGCCGATGATCTGGTGTTTGTCTTTCAGTTCCTCAAGCTTCATCCGGAAGTAATCCCCAGTCACTTTCGAGTTCGTCCGAAGATCCTTGTCTTCGATCTCCTTGATCACGGCAAGCGCAGCAGCCGTCGAAACCGGATTACCGCCGAACGTCGAGAAGGACAAGCCGGGAAAACTGTCGGCAACCTCAGGGGTCGCCACCGTAACCGCGATAGGCGCTCCGTTGCCCATGCCCTTTGCCGTCGTGATGATGTCCGGCTCAACGTCCCAGTGCTCGATCCCGAACCACTTTTCGCCGGTTCTCCCAAAGCCGGTTTGCACCTCATCCGCGATGAATAATCCGCCGTGCGCCCGCGCAATTTCAACCGCCTTTTCGAAGTATCCCGGAGGCGGTACGATGAAACCGCCGACTCCAAGGATTGGTTCAGCCATAAACGCTCCGATCTCTCCCGTCGTCGTCGTATCGATCAACTCCTTGATGTCCTCCGCGCATTTGATCCCGCAACTCGGATACTTCAATCCAAAGGGACAGCGGTAGCAGTAGGGGGCGTGAGCATGAACCATTCCCGCAACCTGCGCCGGAAGCGGACGCCAAGGCGCGTGGCCGGTGCCGGACATGGCCGTCGCCGAGCGTCCGCTGTAGCTGTGGCGCAGTACCACGATCTCGTGGCGCTTGGTATGCATCTTTGCGGCAAGGATCGCCATGTCGTCTGCTTCGGTTCCCGTGCTCGTGAAGAAGCTCTTCTTTAGCCTCCCTGGAGTAATCTCCGCCATCTTCTCGGCCAAGTCCGAGAGGTTGTGGTTGGCGTAAAGCGTGGAGGTGTGCGAGAGGCGTCCAAGCTGCTCGGATTCCGCCTTTACAACCGCCGGATTCGCGTGCCCTACGCTAATCGTCAGTACGCCGCCAAAGCAGTCGAGATACTTGTCGCCTGCCTCATCCCACACGTACATGCCTTCCCCGCGAACAAGCGCCAAAGGCTCTTTGTAGTACATCGCAACGACAGGGAAAAGAAACTCTTTGTGCTTACTTACTGTGTCTGACATGCTTATCTCACTTGCGGAAATCCTAAATCGACTTTGCTCGTCGCGGGATCCGGCCAACGGCTGGTTACGAGCTTGGCGTGGGTGTAGAACTGAACGCCTTCGGGGCCGTACATGTGCAAGTCGCCGAACAGCGATGCCTTCCAGCCACCAAAGCTGTAATAGGCAACCGGCACCGGAATCGGAACATTGATCCCAACCATGCCTACCTCGACGTCGAACTGGAACTGGCGCGCGGCGCCCCCGTCACGTGTGAAGATCGCGGTTCCGTTGCCGTAGGGGTTGTCGTTGATCAGCTTGAGCCCTTCCTCATAGCTCTTAACTCGAACGATCCCTAGGACCGGCCCGAAGATCTCGTCGTCGTAGCAGCGCATTCCGGGTCTGACGTCATCGATAAGCGAACAACCCAAGAAAAAGCCAGGTCGATCGGACTCAGGACCGTTTCGCCCATCAACAGTCAGTGTCGCCCCTTCCCGCACTGCTTGGTCCAGGTGCGAGGCAACCCGATCTCTGTGCTCGCAGGTGATCAGCGGCCCCATTTCGTTCCCTGCAACGTTGCCCGGTCCTATTTTGATCTTGCCGATTTTCTCCTTGATGGCCGAGATCAAAGGCTCGGCTACATCGCCAACTGCGAGGATGATCGAAATCGCCATGCAACGCTCTCCGGCCGAGCCGTAAGCAGCCGACACAGCCGCATCAGCCGCCATGCCGATATCGGCGTCCGGCAGCACGAGCATATGGTTCTTAGCTCCACCGAGAGCCTGAACGCGTTTCCCATGCTGGGTTCCCCTCTCGTAAATCTGTCTCGCGATCGGCGTCGAGCCGACGAAACTGACTGCCCTGACGTCCGGGTGCTCAAGCAGCCGGTCGACGGCGACCTTGTCTCCCTGAACAACGTTGAAAACGCCATCGGGAACCCCTGCCTCTTGAGTCAACCCGGCGAGCAACAGGCTAACCGACGGGTCGCGTTCCGAGGGCTTCAGCACGAAGGTGTTACCGCAAGCTATCGCGTTCCCAAACATCCACATCGGAACCATCGCCGGGAAATTAAACGGCGTGATGCCTGCCACAACGCCAAGCGGTTGCCGGATCTGATAGACGTCCACACCCCGGCTAACCTGCTCGGAAAATCCGCCCTTTAAGAGATTCGGAATGCCGCAGGCGAACTCGATGTTCTCAAGCCCCCTCGCGACCTCGCCACCGGCGTCGGCAAGCGTCTTACCATGCTCGGACGTGAGCATCGCGGCAATTCGGTCTCGATTCCGATCGATCAGATCCCGCAGCCGAAACATCGTCTCCGCGCGTTTCGACAAAGGCGTAGCACGCCATTCCTGGAAGCTTGCCTTAGCGGAAGCGACCGCCGAATCAACTTCAGCAGGGCTCGCCAAAACAACACGTGCCTGTTCCGTACCTGTTGCGGGATTCCAAACCGGCGCCGTTCTTCCAGAGGTAGATGGAGTTAACTTCCCCCCGATCCAATGGTCTACCCGCCTCAAACTCGTCTCACGTGGTGCGTGCTTCGTTTCGATTGAACTCATCGGGGCTGCTCACTTATCCACTTGGCTGCTTTGCGAGCGAGCACATCCATCGCCCGAATCGCCATTTCGAGGTGGTCCTCTTTCGTGTCCTCGATCTTGTTATGGCTGATTCCGTACAGAGACTGCACGAACATCATCACCGTCGGGATACCGACCCGAGAGACTTCCGCCGCGTCGTGAAGAGGACCCGACGGCAGCTTTATTCCATTCCCGGCAATCTCGAAAATCGCCTCGTCGCAAAACTGCCTAAGCTGAGGATGGAACGGAACCGGTTCAATGTTCCAGATCCTCGACCATTCGACCGAACAGCCGTGCTGTTCGGCAAAATCCTCGCTCGCCTCTTTGGCTTCACGGTACATTTGAGCCAGCGCTTCCGCGTTGAGATCACGCTGATCGAGCGTGGCCTCACACCGCCCGACAACCGCCGTCACAATCCCCGGGAAGGTCTTTACGCTTCCTATGGTACATACCGCATCCTTATGCTTGCCCGCGATCGAATAGATTTCGAGAGCCAGTTTTGCGAGAGGAGCCAAAGCATCGCGCCTGTCGCCCATCGGCGTCGATCCGGAATGCGCCTCCTGTCCGCTAAAGGTAATCGAATGACGCTCCACCCCTTTGGTACCCATCACCACCGCAAGCGGCAAGCCCAATCGCTCAAGCACGGGACCCTGTTCGATATGAAGCTCCAAATAGGCCGCAGCATTTTTCTGCTCCGCTTGCGACTCCGGGAACCGATCGATGTCTACGCCGCAACGGCGAAGGGCGGCCTCTAATCTGATACCCTCCTTGTCAGTTCGGCCTCGGTCAACTGCGATCGAATCCGTACCGGCAAATGCCGATGAGCCCAATAGGCTTCTGCCAAACCTGGCCCCTTCCTCATCGGCCCAGTCGACCACGCGAACCGTTACCGGCGGACGACCGTTATATTCCGCCGCGAATCGGCGCAGAATCTCAAGTCCGGTCAGCACACCAAGTGCCCCATCCAGCCAGCCACCGTTGGGCACGGAATCGAGGTGGCTGCCAATGATAAGCGCCTTTTCCGACTCTCCCCGCAAAGTCGCCCACCCGTTGCCCGCCGCGTCGTAGTGATGTTCGACAGGCAATTCTGCAAGCTTCGACTCGAACCAGTTGCGGGCATTGAGCCAAGTGTCCGTCCAAGCCACTCTCTGGGCGCCGTTATCGTCGGCGGTGAGCGATCGTAGCTCCTTCAACTCGGCAATAGTTCGCTTTGGATCGAAGGTCATCGCTTGTCTCACTTGCAAATCGGTTCTCGCCGAATCATCTTCCCTCGGCCCTTTTCGCCGACAAATTGACCGTCACGAACTTGGACCTTGCCTCGAACGGTCACTACCGAAGGACGTCCTTCAATTGGCATGCCTTCGAAGCCACTGTAATTGTTGTTAGTGTGCTGGGTCTTGGCTGAAATAACGCCACGGTATTCCGGGTCGTAGATGACCAGATCCGCGTCGGATCCGACTGCAATAGTTCCCTTTCGGGGAAATAGCCCAAAAATCTTCGCTGCTTTGGTACTCGCCGCATCGACAAATCGGTGGATATCGATGCGTCCGGCCTTGTATCCGTAAGTGTACAGAAGGTTCACCCGCTCCTCTATGCCGGGAATCCCATTTGGGATCTGGGTAAAGGAGTCCATTCCCATCAGTTTCTGCTGTAAGTCGAACGGACAGTGGTCGGTTCCTACCGTGTCGATGAACCCTGCCGAAAGCCCGCTCCAAAGTGCATGTTGGTTCCGTTTGTCTCTGAGCGGCGGCGACATCACGTGCTTCATCCCTTCCACACCGTCTCGCTCTGCATAGGTCTTGTCCAATAGGAAGTGGGGTAATACCGACTCAATGAAGAGGTTTACACCCCTTGCCTTAGCAGACATCGCGACCTTGAGCGCAGGGATACAAGATAAATGCACCACGTAACCTGCCGCCCCCGTGTTCTCGAGAAATGTCGTAAATCTGCCAGTTCCCTCTGCTTCAACCGACTCCGGCCGGCTCGGCTCATGCCACTCCGGCCCCGTCCTTCCTTCCGCAAGCAGGTTCGCCTGAAGCCGACTGACGAGTTCCGCATTCTCGCAGTGAGCCGTTACTATAACCCCCAAGCCCTTGGCGAGTTTCATCGTGTCGTAAGTCTCGCCGTCATCGATCCCGAAAAAATTCTTGTAGGCGAGAAAAATCTTAAATGAGCTGATCCCGTCGTCGACGATCTCCTTGAGTTTGGCGGGGGTGTCTTGCTCGAACTTTGTGACCGACATGTGGAAGCTGTAGTCGCAGGCGCTTGCCCCTTCCGCCTTCGACTTCCATAGGTAGTAGCCCTTCAGCGGATCGTCGAGGCGCGACGGGCAGCACATCTCGATGTAAGTTGTCGTCCCTCCCACAAGCGCGGCAATGCTCGCCGTTTCATGGGTGTCCTTCGCAAACGTCGCCATAAACGGCAGATAAACGTGGACATGGGGATCGATAAACCCGGGAAACACCAGCTTCCCTGTCGCGTCAATGACTTGGGTTTCCGGAGGAACATCCAAGTCCTTCCCAATCCGAGTAATCGTCTCATCCTCGACATAGATATCCGCGTAATATCGCGAATCTCCAGTGACGATCTCTCCGTATTTGATCAGTAAGCCCATCTTAATCTTCCTTGCTCCACGCCGGTATTGAATCTCGATTTGTCCACGCGAGCCCCGTACCTCTCCCCTCCGAGGGAGAGGTCGGTAAGCCTGAGGAACGAAGGCGAACCGGGAGAGGGGGCTCCGGTAAGAACGGTCCCTTCCATATCCATCGACTTTTCGCCCTGCTCCATCTTTGAAATCTCCTAGTGGATATGAATCCCCTTTTCCTCCCGGTACCGGTTCATCGCATCCCAACTCTGTGCAACCTCAGGTTTGGATTTCGAAAGCTCATCCCAGGTGAGAGAATCCCGCTCAGCAGGCATCTCAACCATCTCGATACATCCCTCCACTGGGCAAACGTTGTGACAAAGGCGGCAGCCAACGCAATCCTCTTCGCGTACGACCGGCTGTGGACGAGACTCCACCGCATTGAGCTTCCCGTTCGACCGAACGTCGAACCCAGGCTGGACCAGATCACCCGATGGAGAAACCAGGTCGATACATTGGTGAGCCGTGTCATTACAGGCGACATAGCAGAGGTTGCACTTGATGCACTTTGAGGAGTCGATCCTGGCAACTGCACGGAACGACAGATCGAGGTCCTGAAACGCCGATAGTCTCGACAAACTCTTTCCGCGCAATCCATCGATCGTCGAAATCCCCTTCGAATCCATCCAGGAAGATAGACCGTCGCAAAGATCCTCTGCAATCCGAAATCCATAGTGCATCGCCGCCGTGCAAACCTGAAGGCTTGAGGCCCCCAAAAGAAGGAACTCGGCGCCATCCTTCCATAAGCTGATCCCCCCAATCCCGGATATCGGAACACCCGACCTGGCAACAACCTCGTCCATTGCAATGGCGGCGACCATGTTCAGCGCGATCGGCTTGACCGCCGGGCCGGCAAATCCGCCATGACTGCCCTTTCCCCCAATATTCGGCGAGATTTCAAAGTTATCGAGGTCGACGCCGGTGATCGAGTTGAGCGTGTTGATCAGCGAAATCGCATCTGCGCCTCCCGCTATCGCCGCTCTTGCCGGACCAACGATATTCGTAATGTTCGGCGTAAGTTTCACGATAACCGGGATATGAGAAGCCTGTTTGACCCAACTCGTGATCTGCTCGCAATATTCGGGAACCTGGCCCACGGCGCTGCCCATCCCCCGCTCGCTCATGCCGTGGGGGCAACCGTAGTTAAGCTCGACACCGTCCGCGCCGGTGTCTTCAATCTGCCTCACGATTTCGTGCCAGGCATCGGGCGTTGATTCCACCATCGCCGAAACAATCACGGCCCGATCCGGCCAAGCTCGCTTCACTTCCGCGATTTCGCGAAGGTTTGTCTCCAGGGGCCGGTCAGAAATCAGCTCGACGTTGTTGATGCCAAGCATCTTTTGACCACCGTAATGCCATGCGCCGTACCGGTTTGAGACGTTAAACACCGGTGGCCCTATCGTTTTCCACACTGCACCGCCCCAACCTGCTTCAAACGCTTTGTGAACCTGGGCGCCGGTGTTGGTTGGGGGCGCCGAGGCTAGCCAAAATGGATTGGGAGAACGAATCCCTGCAAACTTAATGCTGAGATCGGCCATTAGCTCACCCCCACCTTTTGTGCAACCATGCGACGGTGCATGGCCCGGGCCGCGAGCTTGCCATCTTGGACCGCCATAACCGTCGAAGCCGACCCGGCAATTCGAATGCAGTCGCCCCCTGCAAACACACCCTCCACATTAGTTTCGAATTCGTCGTTGACTTTCAAATATCCGCCATTTGTCAAGATTCCCAGCTTTGCACCCATTGCAGGCTTTTCTTGGCCGATCGCCTTGATAATCTGGTCGGCAGGCAGGATGAAGTCGGAATCTGGAATTGGAACCGGCATCGGACGTCCAGACTTGTCCTTTTCACCAAGCGAGACCGCGACGCATTCTAGACCAGTAACCTTTCCACCCTCGTGAACGACTCGAGTCGGCTGCGCCAGGAACTTAAAGGCGACGCCCTCGAGCTTAATGAACTCATATTCGTGGTCGTAGGCAGTCATCTCCTGATCAGTTCGCCGGTAAGCCATCGTAACCGACTCCGCGCCAAGCCGCTTTGCGATCGTCGCACAGTCCACTGCGGTGTTTCCCGCCCCGATGACAATCACTTCGCGACCAATCTTCAAGTTCCCCCGATCCGTCTTGCTCCGCTCGATGACGACAAGTCCGTCCTCGATCAGGTCCTCGCCGGGAATACCGAGGCTCGGGCTCCATCCCAACCCGAGCGCCAGGAAAATTGCATCGAAATCGCTTTGCAATTCTGGAAGCGTCAGGTTCTGTCCCAACTCCTTGTCGTATTCGAAACGAACACCCATCCGTCCGATCATGTCTGCCTCACCCAACGCGATCTCAATCGGTTCTCGGAGTTTAATGATGCCGTACGTCGAGAGGCCGCCCGCCAAATCCCGCCTGTCGAACACAACGACCTCATGGCCCAGTTTCGCCAATTCGCCTGCACATGAAAGTCCCGCCGCTCCCGCCCCCACGACTGCGACTCGTCTGCCGGTTGCTTTACCGCGCTGAATCAGGTCAATTCCTTCTGATGCCGAAAAGTCGGTGGCATACCTCTGAAGACGACCGATCGAAATCGGATTATGGTCGCTTCCGAGCACGCATGCGCCCTCGCACAACTCCTGAACAGGACAAACTCGAGCGCAGGTCGCACCGAGCAAATTCGAGTCAAGAATCGTTCTCGCTGAACCGATAAGGTTTCCGCTCGCGATCTTCTTGATGAACTTCGGTATGTCGATATGATTCGGGCACGCATGCGTGCACGGCGCATCGAAACAATAGAGGCAACGATTCGCCTCAACCCCCGCGTCATGATCGCTGAGCGGCGGCAACAGCTCCCCCAGCGGATCCCCCTGTGCATCTCCCCAGTGCATTTACCTATGTTAGCGGATCAAAAGCGTTAAGCGTTTGGAGATATGCTTGGATTGATATGGCGTTAACCGGGTTGATTCTTTCAGTGCTGATTCCCCTCGCGGTTGCTGCAGCTCAGGGGCCGATTGTCTCTCCAGAGGTACATGCAGATCGAACTGTCACTTTTCGCTACCGCGACCCCGGCGCAAAAAAGGTCGAATTAAATCTTGAGGGCGCCGATGCAATTCCAATGACGAAGGGCGCTAATGGTGTCTGGACATACACAACCGAGGCACTGGCTCCCGACATCTATGGCTACAGCTTCACCGCCGATGGCGAGGCAAGGCTTGACATCCACAATCCCGCGATGAAGCCGAACCTGATTTGGGTCGGCAACATGGTCACCGTTCCCGGCGATCCCCCCGAGCCCTGGGAAGTTCAAAGCGTGCCCCACGGGCGGCTCGACCGGCACTTCTACAAATCCGGGATCATCGGCGACGAGCGCGACTATTTCGTGTACACCCCTCCAGGATACAGCGCAATGAGCGGACCCAAGCTGCCAGTGCTTTACCTATTGCATGGCTACAGCGATATGGCAAACGGTTGGACAGCGGTAGGGATGGCCCACGTTATCCTCGATAACATGATCGCCTCCGGAAAGACAAAGCCAATGATCGTCGTAATGACCCTCGGCTACGGTGTGCCCGATTTCGCAAGCCCAAATCGGTCGGGATTCCGCGACGGCAATATTGTCGCCCGCAACTACGAGTTGTATCGAAAGGCGCTCTATGAAGAGGTAATTCCCACTGTTGAGAAGGAGTATCGGGTGTCCTCAAACCGAACTCAGCGAGCCATTGCCGGCCTCTCGATGGGAGGCGCCGAAACGCTGTTCGTCGGCCTGAACAACCTCGACAAGTTCGCCTACGTCGGCGCCTTCAGTTCCGGCGGCCTCGCGAACGCATTCGACACCGACTTCCCCGCCTTCGACGGAGCAAAGACAAACAAAGCGCTCAAAGAATTCTGGGTCTCCTGCGGCACTGAAGACGGCCTCATCACGTTCAACCGCCAGTTGGTCACTTGGCTCAAAGGCAAAAACGCCAAAGTAGACTTCCACGAAACCCCCGGCCGACATGCCTGGATGGTCTGGCGACGCAACCTAATCGAGTTCTCGCAGCTGCTTTTTAGATAGGGAATTTGAAAAGTAGCCCCGAAGGGGCGAGCAGAGTATAGCCGCGGTTAGGCAGCAAATCCGGAGTACCATCAGCCCCTCACCCCTTCCCTCCGCGGTCGGTGAACGGGAGCAAAGATTCCAGCGAGCCTTGCGAGCCGAATCGTTGCGGAAGTGAACCGGGACAGAGGGAGTTCCGGCCCCAACTTGCAAGAGTTCGTATTGAATTCGCGATTCGCGCTACGACCGACGCAGATTCGAGCAAAGGAGGGACTGTTTCGGACCAGAACACTCTCTCTCGGTTCGCCCTCGTACTTCGGAACTTACCGACCTCTCCCCCGGCGGGAAGAGGTGAGGGGTTTCCGAAATCGCTATCAGGCGGTCACTCACCAATGTCCCGGAAGGGCTCTGTCAATCAATCAACGACGAATCTTACCTACTGCAGCATTGCTGGCAGCGATCTTCTCAAACGATCCAAGACCAACCCGGCCGCCCCTCTCATCCTGGTGATGCGCCCCTCATCCGCCGCGCTCGAGTCGGCCGACTCCCGATTCCCTTCGATCGTCGCCGACTTCTTAAACGGTCCCTCCATCTGCTTCATCACCGTCCCCGACCGAATCAACACGTTGCCCTTCAACAAATTTCCAGCCGGCGCCATCGGATTCTCGTCCAAAATCTTCGGCAACCTTGGATAGCTCACGCTCCACACCGGTGACTGGTATGGAACCTCAATAAGCCGCCCCATCATCGTCGGCCTCGACTTGGCTGCCCACCCTAAGCCCCGCGCATCGCAATCGAAAGCCAAATCGCAATCCACAAGCACGTTGCCTTGTAAAACGTTGTCCCGACCACCTCCGATAAGAAAGCCCCAATGGCACCGCTCGATCAAATTGTCGAGCATCTTGATGCCGCTGCCAAGGTCATCCACATAGATCGCCGGTTCCCATTTCCTTTGCCCGAAATCGTCCTCAAACCAGTTGTTCCTGATCGTCGTGCCGCGAGCCGTCCAGTTGCGCCCGGTGTAAACCACGCCCCCATCACCGGTCAGCGACAGAAGGTGTGAGAATCGGTTGTTCTCGATGATATGGTCGTTGCCACCATAGATGATCGCCGAATGGGGTGCATCGTGCATCCAGCAATGCGAAACACGGTTCCCAACGCCCTCAATCGATACGGCGGGGCGATACGTCTGCGATCTTCGCTCGAAATTCTTGATGTCACAGTTCTCGACGAAGTTCCGTGCCGACGTCAGAGTCTTCCGATCCCCTCCGTTGAGCGATACTCCCCCTTCCGCCATATTCCAAATATCGCAACCCCGAACACCGCTGTCATGACCTCCATTGATCGATGCCGCAGTAGCCCCCAAATCAAAAAACCGGCAACCTGCGATCGCTGTATGGTCGCAATTGGCGACCGACGCTCCGATCCCTCGCGAAAACGCGAAGTCAACCCCTCGAATCGTCACGTTCGCCGCATCCGCGATCGAGATCAAAGGCTGATCGAGGATCGAAAGGGTCAACGACTCCTGGTTGCCTAGCGGACGAAGAGGGATAAAGTAGAGTCGAAGCGCATTCCGATCGATGTAGTATTCCCCCGGCGAATCCAATTCCTCAAGGAGATTTTCCGCAAAGAAAGGTGTGCCGGCATCCACTCCATACACGGCGGGACCTTCTAATGTAACCTCGCCGGTTCCAGGATCGATCTTGCGGATTCGAATACTCTCATCGGCCCAGTCGTATTTCCAGTACCCATATAGCCAAGGGTCTTCGGCGTGAGTCCAAGCCTTTGCCCGATCGCCGATGCCGAACACCGGCAATCGCTTGGGCTTATCGTGATCCGATTCGCCGTTCCCCGGCTCGGTGACCTTGCCGACCTTTGCGTACCCCTGATTGGGCCATCGTGCGAGTGTCATCGGAGTGTCACCGATAAACAGTTCGACGGGACCGATGATCCCATCGTGAGGGAATCCACGCGCTTGAATCGGGGGAACCGCTGCCACTCCAAGCTTTGCCAAGTCGACTTGGAGGACCAACTTTCGGGCATCCACGTCGACGATCCGGTCAAGCACCGCATCGTTCCTGCATGGCATAATCGCCGATCGAGGAATCTCAATGCCGCCGGTAATCAGCGGCCGCGCCCCTCGTGCCGCATGGATAGTCAAGCCCGAATCGTGCGAATCGAGCCTCAGCGAAGAAGTCAGTCGATATCTGCCCCCCCCCCGACTA
>Ga0206819_10143_pt1 | contig 26064 bp, 22 predicted proteins | sample Alteio_BWOrgCont_87_FD_152855 | JGI IMG/M metagenome (GOLD analysis project Ga0206819, IMG submission 152855) | Enriched cells from forest soil in Barre Woods Harvard Forest LTER site, Petersham, Massachusetts, United States -... | ecosystem: Environmental > Terrestrial > Soil > Temperate forest >... | reverse complement strand
TATATCGCCGATCCCTCCCGCTTGCCCTGCAACGCGTGAAACATCAACGTCCCGCCTTTAACCTTTTCCGGCAGGCCTTTGAACTGAGTCTTGCCGTCAACGTTGGTCGCTGCTTCCAGATCAAGCCTCTTCACTCCCATGAATCCGTAAGCGATGTGGACGCGAATGCGCGCGTCATATATTGGCGAGCCCTTGGTATCGGTGACGGTAAACGAAATCGAGCAAGGGCCAGCATCTCCATCCATCACCGGAACCTGGTGGGGATCCGGCATCGACTGGGCGCGTCCCATCCCAACCCCGCCGCTCACTACGAGAAATAAAACCGCGCAACTCAAAACCAGCTTCCAACTCTGAACCGATGAGTTCATCGAATCTCCTTTCCCCTCGATTACATCACAATCTCGATTACCAAAAACAAAAGCCGCCAGCTTAAAGCTGACGGCTAAATGCTAATGGCTAAATGCCAATTGCTGCTCTACGAATTCTCGTACAACAAAACGCCTTCGGTTTCCTTTGAATCCACCGGACGATAAAACAGCTTGTTATCGCCGAGGTAAACCTCAATGAACGCCGGCCGCGTAGCAATCGTGCCCTGAATCAAAGCCTCGGATAGCGGGTCTTCGATGTATTTCTGCAACGCCCTGCGCAGCGGACGCGCACCGTAGCTGCGGTCCACCAGCGTCTGGCTGAGAATCCACTTCTTGGCTTCGTCGGTGACCGTGACCGTGATCGCCTTCTGCGCCAGGTTCTGATTCAACTGGCTGACCATGAGTTCGAGAATCTGGATCAGATCGCCCTCACTCAAAGCGCTGAACAGAATAATTTCATCCAGGCGGTTAAGGAACTCGGGGTTGAAGGTTCGCTTGACTTCGTTCTTCACCAGATCCTCAACTTTTTCCGAAATCATGTCTTCCTTGCTCGACTGGAAGCCCAGACCCTCGCGGCGCTGCAAGTGCCGCGCCCCGATGTTCGAAGTCATGATGAGAATCGTGTTCTTGAAGTCAACGGTATTGCCCAGGCCGTCAGTGAGCTGCCCGTCCTCAAATACCTGCAACAAAATATTGAAAACGTCGGGATGCGCCTTCTCAATCTCATCCAGCAACACCACCGAATAAGGAGCCCGCTTCACGCGCTCAGTAAGCTGACCGCCCTCTTCGTAGCCGACATATCCCGGAGGCGACCCAATCAATTTCGAGACCGAATGCTTCTCCATGAATTCCGACATGTCGAAACGAACCAAAGCCTTCTCGGTGCCGAACATGAATTGGGCCAGAGTGCGGGCTACTTCGGTTTTGCCTACGCCCGTGGGGCCGAGAAACAGGAACGATCCAATGGGCCGGTTCGGATTTTTCAATCCGGCGCGGCTCCGGCGGATGGCGCGAGCCAACGCACTAATCGCTTTGTCCTGCGAGATGATGCGCTTGTGCAGCTCTTCTTCGATGCGCAGCAGCTTCTGGGTCTCTTCTTCCTTGATCGAAGTTACCGGGACGCCCGTCCAGCGCGAGACTACATCTTCGATGTCTTCGCGGCCGACTACGCCGGTCGAAGATTCGTCCAAATGATATTTTTCGCGAAGAGCGCGCAGGTTCTCGCGCTCTTTGCGTTCCTCGTCCGAATAGAAACGCGCCTTCTCGAACTCGTGGTTCGCGATGGCGTTTTCCATCCGGTGAACGATGAACTTGATGCGCTTCTGCACTTCGGTCAATTCCTCCGGCAGCGAGGTCTGGCGCAGCTTTACGCGGGCGCCGGCTTCGTCGACGAGGTCAATCGCCTTGTCGGGCAGGAAGCGGTCGGGAATGTATCGGTTCGAGTGCGAAACGGCAAAGTTGATGGCGTCGTCGGTGTAGGTGACGGCGTGAAACTTCTCGTACCGGTCTTTGATCCCGAACAGAATTTTGGTGGCGTCGGCTTCGTTCGGCGGTGGAACCTTTACCGCCTGGAAGCGGCGCTCGAGCGAGCGGTCTTTTTCGATGGACTTGCGATACTCGCCCGGCGTCGTCGCGCCGATGCACTGAATTTCTCCGCGCGACAGGGCCGGTTTCAGAATGTTGGCCGCATCGAGCGAACCTTCGGCCGAGCCTGCGCCGACGAGCGTATGCAATTCATCGATGAAGATGATCGAGTTTTGAGACTCCATCAACTCTTTCATGATGGTTTTGAGACGCTCTTCAAATTGGCCGCGATACTTGGTCCCGGCGACGATCAACGACAAGTCAAGCGCCAGGATGCGTTTATCAGCGAGGAACGACGGCACTTCGCCGTCGGCGATGCGCTGCGCCAGGCCTTCTACGATGGCAGTCTTGCCCACGCCGGGCTCGCCGATCAATACCGGGTTGTTCTTGGTGCGGCGGCACAGAATCTGAATCACGCGTTCCAGTTCGCCGTCCCGGCCGACGAGCGGATCGAGTTGCGTATCCATTGCCGCTTGCGTCAGATCGCGGGAAAACTCGCTGAGCAGGGAAGATTCGCGCTGGCGCTGGGGCTGAGCTTTTTCCTGGCTGGTTCGAGCCAGTTCCTCTCGGATGGTCGAAAGTCTCAGGCCACGCTCGTGCAGAATCTCGGCGGCAAAACACTTTTCTTCGCGCAGCAATCCCAACAGCAGGTGCTCGGTGCCGATGTGTTTGTGGGAGAGACGTTCGGCTTCTTCCGCGGCATAGGCGAGCACGCGCTTACATTCATTGCTCAGCGGCAGGTCCACGGAGGTGGAAACCTTTTCGCGGATCGTGGTATGTCCCTCGATCTGTTTGCGGATCGATTCGACAGAGGCGTGCGAGCGCAGAAAGCGATTGGTCAGGGCTTTATCTTCGCGCAGAAGTCCCAGCAGAAGATGTTCCGTCTCAATATAAGGAGACCCAAACTGGCTGGCTTCATAGCGCGCGAAAAAGATGACGCGCCTCGCCTTCTCCGTATAACGTTCAAACATATTACCCTTTCCCCTGAGTTCTCGGGGAGCTGTGCGGGTGCCCTGCTCCTCGGATCTCCCTCACCCTACGTTAATGGTGCAATCAAACGGCCAACTGCTACATCCTTTATATCGCGGCTTTGGCCTGATGGAGTCAGTTACCAAAGGCACCTTACTTGACGTTTCTCCGCAAGCGCTTGCAACTTTTTGTTTGAGCCATTCGCTTGCGGGCGCCATGACTCAAATCGTACCTTCGGACTCGCGATGCCTCAAAATCTGTTCTGCTCGTACCGAGGACTTACGTCCTGGGCTGTAATCTTTTGCCCTTTCGGGGGTGGCGCTTGTCGGTCGCCCCTGCGGGACTGATTTTCGTGCGTCGTCCCTTCGGAGCTGGATTTTCCGCCGACGCCGGGCCTTTTTGCTGGCGCTAGTCTTGGCCTCACTAAGCCGCTATGCGCCCTCTCTCATTCCGACACGTCGGGAGAGAAAAGTCAATCACCGCGAGGTGCTATACCGGTAGCGTTTCCGGTGCCACCTCTTCAATTCTCCCGTGTTGCAACCTCAACACGCGCTGGCAGCGGCGAGCGAACGCGAAGTTGTGGGTCGCAATCAGGGAAGTCAGCTCATGATCGCGGTGCAATCTGGCGATCAGTTCGAAAACGGAGTCCGCAGTTCGGCTATCGAGGTCTCCAGTGGGTTCGTCCGCCAGCAGCAGCTTAGGCTGAGTGATTAGCGCCCGGGCCAAAGCCACACGCTGCTGCTCGCCGCCCGAAAGCTCTCCCGAACGATGATGCGAGCGCTGGTCCAACCCGACCTCGCGAAGCCATTGCGAAGCTTTTCCTTCCGCCTCCTGCCGGGGGCGACCCCGGAGCAGAAGAGGCATGGCTGCGTTTTCGAGAGCCGTAAACTCGGGCAGCAGGTAGTGGAATTGCCAGACAAAGCCGACTTGGCGGTTGCGAAACTCAGCGGCGGCGTTCTCCGAAAGCGAATTCAGCCGCGAATCCGCGAAGTAGACGTCGCCCGCGGAGGCTCGATCCAGAGCGCCGACGATGTGCAGCAGGGTGCTTTTACCGGCTCCCGACTCGCCGACGATGGCAAGCATCTCGCCTTTGGCCACCTGAAACGACAAATTTTCAAAGAGCGCTAACTCCAACTTGCCCGATCGAAAGACTTTCTTGAGTCCCTCGATCCTTAATATAGGGCTATTGGTTAGATGCACCTGCAGTGCTCCGCGTCTCATGAGTCTCGGGGCTTCGAGGCTGAAATCTACTCGATTGGCCCGAGCGAAGTTGCCATTCTCATTAGAACACGGCTGCGCCGGAAACGTTTCCGCAGGCTTCTGCAAGCAACTCTACTCCAGAAATCGTGGGGTGGGATGTGACCTTGGTCACGAGTTGCGGTCTAGCCGGTGGAACAGGAGCGTGGCGGTCGTCGCGCCCGCAGCCTGTGGCAAGACGAAGCCGGGTACATCCCGAGGCCGAATCCATGAAAAGGTGTCGGTGATAGACCGTGGCACCGTGACAGCAGGGTTTGCGAAAGAAGTGGACGCGGTGAACAGCATGCAGCAGAGATGTAGCTGGCGACCGGAACGGGCACCGCCAAACGCGGAGTTGCCCGTGCAAAGGAACAGCACGTTGTAGTGATCTTTCATGTCAGTTGCCGCGAGGTTTCACGGCACGCACAAAAGCACTCAAGATTTTGCCATCCACTTGCGGTGCGATTGCGTCAACGTCGATGTTCTGGCCAGCCAGAAATTCGCGGGCGTCCTTCAGGTTGTAAACACGAGTTGGTTCAAGGTCTATCTGTTCAAATCCAGCGGCAGCGAGTTTAGAGCGGTAGTCGTTTTCCTCCAACGAGCCTGCTACGCAGCCAACCCAAAGTAGAAGACTCTTCCGAACCTCCGGTACCATGTCGCCGCGAGTGACCACGTCCGACACAGCGAACCGTCCGCCTGGCTTGAGTACGCGGAAGGCTTCGCGCAGAACTGCGTCCTTATCCGAGGATAGATTGATGACACAGTTGGAGATGACAACATCGACGGAGTTGTCGGGCAGCGGTATGTGTTCAATGTCGCCCCTCAAGAACTCTACGTTCTCGACTCCGGCCTTGCGCTTGTTCTCATTGGCCAGTGCCAGCATTTCATCCGTCATGTCCAGTCCGTAGGCTTTCCCGGCCGGGCCAACTCGTTTTGCAGAGAGCAAAACGTCGATGCCGCCACCGGAGCCAAGGTCGAGGACCACTTCGCCCGGATTCAGTTTCGCTAAAGCAGTCGGATTTCCGCAGCCCAGCGAGGCAAGCATCGCCTCTTCGGGAATTTCACCAGCTTGTTCCGCATCGTACAAGTTCGACGTGATCGGGTCGCAGCCACACGACGGGCTGGCTCCGCAACAAGAACTTCCGCCTTCCTTGACGCGGAGAGCAGCTTGTCCGTATTTTTCTTTCACTACTTCTTTGATATCTGGTGCGCTCATAGAATTTTCCCTTATTTGCAGATTCGGACGACTTGTTCAGGTTTGACAGCTTTGTTTCGGGTGCAGCATTCCGCATACAGGAACTGGAGCACTTCCTGAAGTGCGTCCGTGTTAGCGGTGTATCGGAGGAACGTGCTTTCCCGCTTCACGTTGATAAGGCCTTCGCCTTTGAGTTTTTCCAGATGGTGCGACAGCGTGGAATTGGGAATATCGAGTTCTTCCTGAATCTGCGCGACGACCAAACCCTCGGGGTGGGCTGACAAGAGCAACTGCATGATCCGAAGACGGGGCTCCGAACCCATGGCAGAAAGTTTGTCGGCCAGTTTCGCTGTACGATCCAGTGATTTTGCCGCTTGAGTGTTAGGCATATTTCCATCTTTGCAGAAATACGGATACGCTGTCAATGGCTGGTGGGCGTTCGATCACGTCCTCAAGTTATTCGTAGCGCAGGGCTTCGGCTGGGAGAATTCTTGCCGCGGACCACGAGGGATAGATGGTCGCAATCAGAGAGACGCCGATGGCTACCAGGGCTACCAGCACGCCATCGGAGACGCGCGGGGCGAATGGCACGTAGTCGATGGAGTAGACCTCGGGCGCGAGCGAGAGCAGATGATAGTGGCCGCCGGCCCAGGATAGTGCGTAGCCGAGAACCAGGCCAATGGCAGTGCCGACGATCCCAATGAGCACGCCTTGGGCGATGAAGATGCGACGTACCTGCGACTTGCGAGTGCCCATTGAAATCAGAACGGCGATGTCGCGGGTTTTTTCCATGACCATCATGGTGAGCGAGATCAGAATGTTGAGCGCAGCCACGAAGACGATGAGGCCGATGGTGATGAATGTCACTAATCGTTCCAGACGTAGAGCGCGAAAGAGCGCTTTGTTTTGCTCCATCCAGTTGGTGGCCATAAAGCCTTTGCCGGCGGCCTGCTCAAGTTGCCGGGAGATTTGGCCGGCTTGGTAGATGTCGTCCACTTTAAATTCGATTACGGAAACCAGATCGCCGAGGCCGAACAGTTGCTGCGCGTCGCTGAGGCGGGTGAATGCCCAGGAGCTGTCGTAGTCGTAAAAACCGGAGTTGAAAATTCCGACGACGCGGAAGCGATCGTATTTAGGCACCATGCCGAAGGGAGTGAGCTCGCCTTGCGGGCTGGTGACGAGGACGACTGAGCCAACGGTTGCGCCGAGTTCGTCGGACATATCTTTTCCGAGAATAATGGGAGGCATGGCGGCGATGCGGTTCTCTAAGCCTTGCAGGTCGGTGGGGGATTGGGTTGCTGATGTGCGTACACCTTTGTCTGGATTCTGTGCGGGTTCATCCAGCGCTTCGGCTGAGCCGTTGGTGACTGTCTTCAGAAGATCGCTGACCTTTTTTTCTTCGTCCGGAATCATTCCCTTCAATACCGCGCCGCGCGCGCGTGGTCCCCGGGAGATCAAGACCTGCTCGTAAATCGCGGGAGCCGCAGCCACGATGTGAGGCTGTTTCGAGAGGCGATCCATCAGCTGACGCCACTCTTGAATTCCGTCGCTCTGAATGCGCAGCAAATTGATGTGGGAAGTTGAGCCGAGGAGACGGTCCTGGAGATCCTGGCGGAATCCGTTGTTGATGGCGAGTGCGATGACGAGCGAGGCCACGCCCGCGGCGACTCCGGCGATGGAAATCCCCGTGATGATGCCAATGACGGCCTGCCGCCGTTTGGCGCGAAGGTAGCGGGCGGCGACGAATAGTTCGAAGCGCATGGGGAAAGCAACCAGCAGTCAGCAATCAGCCAAATTGGATTATAGCTAGGGGCTTGTGGAAACGTTGCTTGCAACCTCTGTGGGTGTCGCGGCCGGGCGGGGACGCCCGGCCTCCACCTGGCTAGCTGAGTAGTTCATGCGGAATGATGGGCCGGACTTCAATCGAGCCTGAACGCACCGAAGGAATTCGCTCGGCCAAAGCCAACGCCTCGTCAAGACTCTTGGCTTCGACGAGGTAGTAGCCGCCAAGCTGTTCTTTGGTTTCGGCGAACGGGCCGTCTGTAACTGTGCGCTTGCCCGCGCGCACCCGCACGGTCTTGGCCTTAGAAATACGGTCCAATTCGTTTCCACCCCGCAGATGGCCGCTGCCCGCGATGCTCTGGGTGAAATCTCCGTATTCTTTCAAGATTTTGTTCTTTTCCGCTTGGCTCATCTTGTCGAGTTGCTCTTCGCTTCCGTAAATCAGCAGTAGATATTGCATTGTGATCAGGCCTCCCTGCCTGTACTGGAGGTTAGTCGAACGGGATGATTCACTATCGACAAAAGAGTTCGCATAATTTTGGTAGAAAGATTTGGTAACTCTGGCCTGCCGCGGGCGGCCGAGACGCGCCTCTTCCATATTTTGTGGCACAGTAGAAGGAAATGGCCATCGGCAAAAATCCTGCGGTCGAGCAACCGACTCCGTTTGCTTATCGGGATTTCACGGTTTACGAGTTTGCGCTGTTTCTCATTGAGTGCGCGTTGGAGATGACGTCGGTGGCCGTGGGCTGGCAAGTTTACGAGATCACCGGGCGGCCGTTGGATCTAGGATTGGTCGGGCTGGCTCAGTTTCTGCCGGGGATTTTCTTATTTCTGGCATCCGGCCACGCCGCGGATCGCGTGGACCGGCGCCGATTGCTGATGGCGTGTTATGGCGGATTTTCGGTGTGCGCAGCTTTGCTGTTGGCCATCGCGTGGCGAGGATCGCACGCGGGTCGCGCCAGCATCTATCCAATTTATGCCGTGTTGGTGTTGCTCGGAACGGTGCGCTCGTTTGCCGGGCCGGCCATGCGGGTGATGCTGCCGCTGTTGGTTCCCGAAGAAGTTTTCCCCAATGCGGTGGCGTGGAACGCGAGCGTTTTCCAGGCGGGAACAATTTTGGGACCGATGGCGGGCGGATTGATTTACACGCTCGCTCACGGTCCGTCGGAAGTGTACCTGACGGCCACGCTGATGGCGCTGGCGGCGCTGCTATCCGTACTGTGGATGAAATTGCGGACGAAAGCGCCGGCGCATGAAGCAGCCAGTTTGAACACTGTGCTTGCGGGTTTCCGCTATGTCTGGCGAAAGAAATTACTTCTGGGATTGATCTCACTAGACATGTTTGCGGTGTTGCTCGGAGGCGCGGTCGCGCTGCTGCCGGTTTATGCGCGCGAAATTCTGAAGACCGGACCGTGGGGGCTGGGGTTGTTGCGCAGCGCACCCGGAGTGGGCGCGGTAGTGATGGCGATCGTGCTGGCTCAGCGCCCGTTGCGCCGCCATGCCGGGCCGACCATGCTTTTGTGCGTGGCCGGATTCGGAGGGTGCACCATCCTTTTTGGATTATCGAGAAGCCTTGTGCTTTCGCTGATCGCGCTGGCGTTGGTGGGGGCGACCGATATGGTCAGCGTTGTCATTCGCGGCACGCTGATTCAATTGGGCACGCCTAACGAAATGCGAGGGCGGGTGAACGCCGTCGACATGCTGTTTATCGGAGTGTCCAACGAGCTGGGACAATTTGAGTCGGGCCTGACGGCGCAGTGGTTCGGAAGCGTTCCTGCCGTGGTCTTGGGCGGCATCGGAACTCTCGTCATCATTGCGATATGGGCGTGGCAATTTCCAGAATTGAGGAATGCGGATCGGCTCAACGGCGAGGCAGTTGACTCGTCAAGTGATTCGTCGGGCGCTACTTTCCTCGGATAACGGTCTTCGCTGAACTGAGATTGTCGTAGCGGTCGTAGACCCGGACAACGACTACGTGCTCAAGCGGGCCACTGGCTTTGGCTGTTGTAGTTGGTGTCGGAAGATTTACGCGGAAATCATAGTTTTCTGTTTTTGAATCTGACAATTGGCCGGCCGGCTCGACGAACTGCCACTCACCTGCATCGACCGAGTACTCGGCGCGCTTGATGTTGGAAAAACTATCCACGGCTCGGAAGGTTACGTGGAGATTGTCGCCTTCGATGGCAGCGGCGAGATTCTCGATCTGAGGCGCAGTTGAATCGACTTCGAAGCGTGCGCTTTCTTTTTCTGCGGTCAGGGCCTGCCCCGGAGAATGCGAAGGGGCGTCGGACGCTACGACTTTGATGGTGTAGCCGCCGTCGGGCAGAAGCGAGGCATCGAAGGAGTAGAACTTGTCCGTCAAATTGTCTTTGAGCAAGAGCCATCGCGCATCGCCGTCGCCGCGACAGTAGACGGAGTAGACCATCTGGTCGTCGTTGTCGTCATGCACGGTCCATTTCACGCCGATGGCATCGCGGTCATGCGTGGTGGGCGGAGGAGTGTCGAAGCGCGGTTGCTGTGCGCTTCCGGTCAAGTCGGCACCCGCAGTTTTGGGTAACGACTGGTAACGAACTCCGGCTTGAACGGTGACGTCGTCAAAATCGGGTGCAACGTTTTTCGGCAGATAGTTGATGGTGACGCTTTCGACTCGCGGTGCTGGATCGCCCGAACGCAGCACCGTTTTCCACTGGATAAAGCGCGCCGGAGGGACGGTGATCGCGTTGTCTTTCTGCAAATCGATTCTTTGCCACGGGCTCCAGTTGCGGTCAGGATTGTCCACGTTGCCGCTGCGCGCAAACAGTTCGACTTTGCCGCCGCCGCGGAATTCGGCGCGGCCCCAGCGTGAGAAGTTGTGTGCGTCGAAAACGTCGCTCTCGTAACTGCCTTCGGATTCCGGCGTCGCGCTGAGCAAAAACACTTTGCCGAGATTACTGGTCGACGCGTAAAGGCCGCCCTTGGGAGCGTTGGCAAATGCGGTGACCTGGGTGGCGCTGGCTTTGAGCAGGTCGGTGAATTCGTCCTCGCCACTGATGGCGAAGACGTGTCCGCGATTTCCGGTGCCCGCTAGCAAACGGCCGTGGGGATCAAAGGCAAGGGCATAGACGATATCCTCGCGAGAACTCCACAAATGGCTGGGAGAGCCGTCGGGCGCGATGCGGTAGATTTCCGAACCGCCCGCGGCACCAGCGCCGGGGGTCGGAAAATTGATCGACGTTGCCGAAGTGCTGGCGGGCGCAGCCGTGATCACGATTCCGCTTTGCGGCCCCATGCTCGCAGCTGATGACGGCGTTGGAATCGAAATCACCGGAGAGGAAAAGGTCGGCGGGGTTGCTCCGCCATGTTTTTCCCCGACGCCAGAGGCGTAAATGTTCCCGGCTTTGTCGATGGCCAGCGCGGTAATTTCTTTTTTCGGGGCGCTGTACAGCACGAAGCCTTCACCGCCGGGAGAGATGCGGTATACCAGTCCGCTGCCGTCTGAGCCCGCGATCAGATTGCCTTTGGCATCGATGGCCATCACGCGGATGTGCGCTTCGTCGCTCTTGAAGAAGGTGGAATGCTCCCCTTTCGGGGTGACGCGAAATATTTCGCCGTGATCGCCCGTAGCCACGTAGAGATTGTTGGCATCATCGAGGACTAGATCCCAAATGTATTTCGTGCCAGGCTCGAAATAGACCGACGAACTCCAGGCCGAATCCGCCGTCGCCTTCGGCGTCGACTTCTTACTCCCAGCGCTATTCTCCGTCGCGGCGTGTTCGATTTTATAAATCTTGCCGTCGGGATTCGTGGCCGCGTAGATGACTCCATTCTTGTCCACGACCAGCGCCTGCACCTGGAGCTCTTGCGGCTCGAAAATCACGGTGGACTTGCCGTCGGGCGTAATTCGATACACTCGCGCCGGCGAACCGGCGGCAGCGAAGAGGTTGCCGTCGCGGTCGGCCGCGATCGACCAAATGTAAGTCGATGGAGTGGTCGAGAGCGCCGTAAAAGCCGGGGCCAGTTCAAGGCCCCCGGTACTGCGTACAGCGACGCCCTTGGTCGTGCCTTTAATAAGGTCGTCGAATTTCGATTGTTCCCAGGTGCGCGTGCCTTCGGCAAATACGAGAGAAAGCAGTAAAAAGATGGGAAAGATGACGAACAGCCAACGCAGACGAATCAAGTTTTTACCTCAGTTTCGGAAAAGAAAGTTTAGGTTATCACGGCGCACATTTGATCGTATCGGATGCGCGAGCTTGCAGGGAACGCGCAACGGGCATGTTTCCTCCGCTTTCCATCATTTTACGAATGCTCTCGGTCTTGGGATTAAAATCACAGTCGACGGCAGCGGACAAGAATGTCCGCTCTACACGGGGGGACACACATTGACAGCCGCCGACTTTCGACGAATCGCTCTCAGCATGCCGGAAGCAACAGAAGGCTCACATTTCGGGAGTGCCGATTTCCGGGTGGGAGGGAAAATTTTCGCCACGCTTGCCCTCGAAAAAGAAGGCTACGGCGTGTTATTGCTTACTCCCGAAGAGCAGGCTGGCATGGTCGCGGATGAGCCCACGATCTTTTCTCCAGTACCCGGCGGTTGGGGCCGCAAAGGTTCCACGCGGGTCAGTCTGGCGAAAGTACCTCCGGATATTCTGGAAGCCGCACTGCGATTGGCATGGCGCAGAAAAGCGCCGAAGAGTGTCCGCTTACCCAAATGAGGTACTTATCAAGGAGCCAGTAGCGTTAGCAAAATGTGCTCCATCTTTGGTGACGCGATCTCGGCAGCCATCGATAGAGCATCCTGCTGCGCATTACTCAGCTGACGCAGATGTTCTCGTCGTAAGGAGCGGCTGCCTTGACTTCGGCCAATGTCTGCCCTTCGGGTAGACCATCCACGAGACGGCTGGCAGTTCTTCATCGCAGCGGCTGCCCCAGGCTCCCACAGGAAGCGGCTTTGCCCGCGGCCGAGAAACGGATCACGGCAGATTCATCGCTGCAAAACGCGCGGGTGCCCGAAGCTGGATCCGCGGGCATAGCAATGACGCTGTACCTGGAGGCTGGAGTTCCGTCGCATCCGCTGAGCGCGAATATGTAGCCGTTTTTCTTTCCGCTGGCGAGCCGTGGATCAATCAACATTGCCTGATGCTCCGTGGGTTCGCCGCCTGCACCCATTCCGCCAAGATCTGAAAGTTCACAGGTGAAGCCGCGTCCCGGAAAACTCGCCACATAGGTTACCTCGGCCGCATTAAGGGTGCGAAGCGCACCCACAGCGGATGCTTCATTTGGCACCGTCATTCCGCTCATTGCAGTCATTGGTGGCAGGCCTCCCGCGATGGGCTGGACGCCTACGCCGGTAGTGGCCGGTGTCAATTTGGCTGCTACGCCCTTCAGGAATTCAGGGTCGGTCAGCGATACTCCGACTGCCGCCGAGACTTCATTAAGGCACCAGGTGCCCGCTTCCTGTTTCATAGCGAGGGTTAGCCTGAATTTCGCGCCTGCAGTTTGCGTTGCTCCATCTTTGAAACTGCGAAATGAAAGCTCAATCTCATCTTCTTCGCCGCGCAGATCATCGCGTTCCACCGTGACTTCAAACTTGCTGCGTGCCTGGGGATCCTCGAACGACAGGAGGGTTGGCCCAGCTTCGAAAGTCTGAAGTTGCTGGCCGTGGCTGAGCTGGCTGGTCAGGGCAGAGAAGCCGGCCAGGAGAGGTGTGCCCGAAGTCGTGCCCGCCTTGTGCAGGGCCGCGCGCGTCACTTGCGGAAGATGTTTTTCGAATGTTCCTGGAGTCTTGCTGAAAAGCATCTCCAATAATGCCTGCCGCGCGGTTTGGGGTGCGGGCTGGGCAGCGGCAGCGGAAGCCGCGAACAAGCCGGTTAACGAGAAAATGAGCGCACCTCTAAGCGGTTTGGCAAGCATCGATCCTCCCAGCGACTGAGGATCCATGATCGCAGCTCACACTGGCCCTTGCCAGTTACATAAGTAAGGCGCCCGACATCTCATGTGAGCAAGTCCGAGGCCAGCCAGCGTTTCGCGCCTTTTGCGAAGGCCGGGGTTCATCAATGCGAGCCCGTTGCCGGTTGACCCCTGCCATTACTCATAATCCGAACCAGATCATTCTCGAGCGCCGCGGCTGCGGCTGGAGCTGTGGACTCCCGGGTCAGCACGGAATGCAGTGCGCGGGTATAGGCCTTGGAGACCGCCTCGTAGTTCATCCCCGCCACCGTCGACGGGCGCGAAACTATCTCACTTCCCCCCGATTCTCCCGGTTTGTACCACCAAGGATAGATTTCCCTCATCACAGATGGAACTTCAAAGTATTCCACTTTCCGACCCGGCTTTTGAGGATGGTTCGCCGTGAATTCTGCGTGCTTGCGAAGCAGGAACTGGATGAACTTGACGGCTTCGGCGCGGTGAGTTGAATTGCGGGATATCCCCAGGGCGTAGCCTCCGATGGTGCCCACACGCGCGCTTTTTCCGGCAGGGACGCTGGTCACTCCCGCCTGGTCGCGGAACGGCTTATCCTGCGCAAAAATCTCGTATACGATGGCGTGGCTGAGCAGAAACGCAGCCTCGCCAGAAACCCAAAATCTATTTTCCGCGTCCGTAGCGGTGTAAGAAACCACGCTCGGAGGAGAGATCGAGCCCACCCAATTTGCCGCGCGTTCCCAAGTGCGGATAACGTTTGGGTTGTTTACGCTGATTCTTCCATCGGACTCGATGATGTGGCCACCTCCTTCCGCTGCTTGCCATTCGAGTCCCTCCATTGCAAGTTGTTCGCTGTCGGTTGCGATCGCTCCGGCCCAAATGAACCCCCAAAAATCTTTCTTGCCCTTTGCGCGCTCTCCAGCCTGAATCCGGGCGGCCGTTTTCTCCAGCTCATCCCAGGTTCTGGGTGGCGTTTTGTAACCGTATTTGGCGAGGAGGTCCGTCCGATAAATCAAAACCTGCACACCAAGCGGCTGATTGGGCATTCCCACAACTTTCCCCTGAACCATGTAGCTTTCGATGATCTCGCGATCCTCCGACGCAATCTCTTTGGGAAAGTAAGGTTGCAGGTCGATGAGGTAGTCCCCCATGGTTCCGGTCCATATCGTATCGACGCCATAAACGTCAGGGGAAGGGGCGCCGCTGCGGAGGAAATCCATGGCAAGATCGAGTTTCGAGCCGTTGTCCTCCGGGGTTGGAAGATCGTTGACGCGGATGCCGGTTTCTCGCGTGAATTCCTGCAAATAGCCCTCCGGAATCATCCGATGGTCGCCAGGAACTCCTCTGCCGTCAGAATCGAAAAATGTGATGGTCACGGGCTGTGAGGACTTACTGCAACCGGAGAAAAGAGAAACCGACAGCAGGATTTCCACGATGACTAAATACCGAAAGCGATGAGAAGCAAACCGACGCCGTTCAGCGCAGCGCATTGCATGACTTATCGTCTTGATTCGGATGGACAGGGAAAGCAGTTGTCGCCGCCTTTGCAACCTTTAGGAATAAACGATGGCGCACGGCTCGCACCTCAATCGATTTTCCTGGTTGGCCCGGAGATCATGATACAAGAAACTCAACTGAGCATCTGTGGCGGGTGGCCCACCTTTCGCGCTCTTTGAGGAGCCGGGGCGTCAATGCGAGCCTGTTGCCGGTTGAGCCCTGCCATTACTCGCGCCATTCCTCATAATCCGAGCGAGATCATTCTCGAGCGCTGCGGCCGCGGCTGGAGCTGTGGATTCCCGGGTCAGCACAGAATGCAACGCATCCGTATAGGCCTTGGAGACCGCCTCATAGTTCGCTCCGGCTACCGTCGACGGACGCGAAATTATTTGACTCCCGCCTGATTCTCCCGGTTTGCACCACCAAGGATAGACTTCCATCATTACAGGCGGAACTTCGAAGTACTGCCCCTTTCGGCCCGGGTTTTCAGCATGAGTCGCGATGAGTTCTGCGTGCTTGCGAAGCAGGAATTCGATGAACTTGACGGCTTCGGCGCGGTGAGCCGAATTGCGGGATATTCCCAGAGCGTAGCCTCCTATGGTAGCGACGCGCGCGCTTTTTCCGGCAGGCACACTGGTCACTCCCGCCTGGTCGCGGAACGGCGTACCTTGCGTATACATCTCGTACACGATGGAGTGGCTGAGCAGAAACGCGGCCTCGCCGGAGACCCAGAATTTGTTTTCTGCGTCCGCAGCGGTATAAGAAACCACGCTTGGAGGAGATATCCAACCGACCCAATGTGCCGCGCGTTGCCAAGCGTGGATAGCATTTGCGTTGTTTACGCTGATTTTCCCATCGGGCTCGATGATGTGGCCGCCGCCTTCAGCCGCCTGCCATTCGAGTCCTTCCATGGTGAGTTGTTCGCTGTCGGTTGCGATCGCTCCGGCCCAGATGAACCCCCAAAAATCTTCCTTGCCTTTTGCGCGCTCTCCAGCCTGAATCTGGACGGCCATTTTCTCCAGTTCATCCCAAGTTCTGGGTGGCGTTTTGTAGCCGTATCTGGCGAGCAGGTCCGCGCGATACACCAACACCTGCACATCGAGCGGCTGCTCAGGCAATGGCATCGCCACAACCTTCCCTTGAACTTTGTTGCTTGCGGTTAATTCGGGATCCTGTGAGGAAATTTGTGAGGCAAAGTAAGGTTGCAGATCGATAAGGTAGTCGGCCATTATTCCGGCCCAGATCATGTCCACACCATAAAGGTCAGGAGAAGGAGCGCCGCTGCGGAGGAAATCCATGGCAAGATCGAGTTTTGCGCCGTTGTCCTCTGGGCTCGGAAGATCGTCAACGCGAACGCCTGTTTCTCGCGAGAATTCCTGCAGATAGGCGTCCGAAATCATGCGATGGTCGCCGGGAACCCCACGGAAGTCGGAGTCGAAAAATGTGATGGTCACGGGCTCGCGAGGCTTATTGCAAGCAGAAAAAAGAGACGCCGACAGTAGGACTCCTGCGATAACCAAATACCGAGAGCGATGAGGTACAAACCGACGCCGCTTGGCGCAGAACATGGCATGACTCATCGTCTTGATTCGGATGGATAGCGGAAGCAGTTTTCACCGCCTGTACAGCGTGGAATAAGGGATAGGGATAGCGTGCACTTCTCGCACATCCATCGATGTTCCTCGTTCAACCGGAGATTATGATACAAGAAAGTGAACTGGGCTTCTCTCTGCGGCTGGCCCAATCTTTCGTGCTCTTTGGAGAGCTGGGGGTTGCGAGCCGCGCCGCAACTGCCGATTTACGCGAGCTCTAAGGCTTGGCATCGGTGATGACCAAGGGGTGCGGCTGTGTATGTCCCGGTTTACAATGCGCCGGTGGGCGTTAATGGCTACCTGCAAGCAGGCAGCCGATGAAGAGTCGACTGGGAAAAGTGGCCACAATTCAGTATTGAATTGGCTGCGCCGATCGCACAAAAGGGCCGACAAAGAGGAAAACCATGAAAAGGTCATACACAAAATTTCAGATTATCGTCTTTGCAGTAATCATTGTATTGCAGTCGCAAGCGCAGACGGGAGACACAATCTTCCCAAAAGGCGAACTGTCCACCGTTAAAAATCACACGGGAAACATTTGGCTTAAAGAGCTCAACGTAGGCGACAGCACGTTCGACCCCAGTATTGCTGTGGCAACCTATGATGCCGGTGCAAAGCTGGATTGGCATATTCACCCCGGTGGTCAGGTTCTACTTATCACGGAAGGAACTGGCTATTATCAGGAAAGGGGAAAGCCAATACAAATCGTTCACCAGGGAGATGTAATCAAATGCTCTCCGGGCGTAGAGCATTGGCACGGTGCATCACCGAAAAGTGGCTTTGCCTACATAGCGGTTACGCCAACTCAAAAGGGAAAAACAATTTGGTTAGAGCCCGTTTCCGAGAAGGACTACAACAGTTTGAAATAAAGACTCTCGCGCGGTCGACGAGACGAAGACCCGCCGCCGCACTTTCACGCGATGTTCCGTTTTCGACTGCGCGAGTCGCTGGCCGCTTCTACTCGATTGCGTCCGGCTTTTTTCGCGCGGTACAGAGCTTTATCGGCCGCCTGAATCACCTGCTCCGCAGCGCTCATTTTTGGTCCCGCCTCTGCCACTCCGATGCTGACCGTCACCGACAGCTCATTGCTGGAAGGTTCCGCTGGCGGGGTGCGAGGCCGGCCTAATTTTCGACGCGTGCTTCTTTTATCTTCAACTCTGCGGCCGGCTCCGCGAGGAGCGCTGCGGCGTTCGGGTGTGCCGCGAACTCGGAATTTCGATTCCTCGATGAGCAATCTAAGCGAATCGAGATGCGGCACGACTTCCTTCATCGGCTTTCCCGCAAATAGAATCGAGAATTCTTCTCCGCCCACCCGAAATGCCTGCCCACTGCCGCCGACCCTGGCCAGCCGCGCAGCGACCATGCCTAGAACCTGGTCTCCGGTATCGTGGCCGTAGGTGTCATTGAAGTTTTTGAAATGATCGATGTCCACTACGGCAATCGAATAAGGCGCTTCGAGCTGCAACAACGCTTCGTTGAAGGCGCGGCGCGCAGGGAGCGCAGTAAGTTCGTCGTGATAGGCGAGGAAGTACGTATTCTCGACAATCGATGCGATTAACAGGAGCCCCGACGTCGCCCAATAAGCATTGCCGACCCGGCCAACCGCGTTTGCCTGCAAGCTCAGAAGAACGGATATCAGCGACCACAGCAATCCACTTTCGATCGGTTTGCGATAGAGCAGGAGCCGGGAGAGCAAAACGGCGAATGCCGCGAGGAAGACGAACAAGGCGAGTTGGGGAATTTTTGTCGAATGGAATAACGACCTACTTACGAATTCGATGCGAAGAAATCCGGGGCTGGTGGTCTCTCCGGGGCGACAAACCACCGCGACGAAAACGGACTCGAAAAAGAGCAATGCCATCTGCGGGGTGATGGCAGGAATGCCCAGGCCGCGCTCACGAGTCAGCGAAAGCACGATGAAGTTGATGGGCAAGAGAACGGCAACGGACTCAAACGCGATGCGGCCGGGGCCTGCCGAAATAGCTTTCCCCGCGGCGAAGAACTCAATGGCGCGGTGCGCTAGGAGCAACGTAACCAGGGCGAAGAGCGCGCGGCTGGAGTGGAAGCGCCAAGCCAGCAGAATTCCAGCGGCAAAAACCGCATAATAATAGAAGTCGACCGCAGCCGCGGAGACGGGCATTAATCCGCCGGACAACAGGAGTGCGGCTGCCAGCAGCAGGATACCTCCTGGCACGAACAACGATTTCAGCGTTCCTCCGGCCCTGACGTCCAATCGAAGGTCGATCCTTAATATTGAGCTAGAAAGCTGCTGCTGAGAATTATCGTCGCGCCGGCTGTGCGGCAGTGAGTAGCGCAGCAGGTTCCCGAAAGTGGAGTCTCACCCCATAGCAGGATTCGAGCCCGCCAAGCGGGTGCGCTCCAACTGCTACAAACGCAAGGTGCTTCGAGGCGTTATGCGCATATATATGTGCGCAAATGGCGATACCAACCAAGTGTTCCGCGTGGAGCACTTCTCAGGTTTCCAAAGAGAAACTCGTTCCCGTTTGAGGAAGGCAGGGCCCTTCGTGCCGCGACTAATTTCCATTGCGCGCTTGGTTCTTGCCTAGAATCGAGGTGAAGGTTAGAGCACCCTTATGCGCATTCTGATTGCTGAAGATGATACCGCGCTCGCCAGCTTCGTAAAAAAAGGGCTCGACGCCGAACACTACGCCGTCGACGTCTCGAATGATGGCGAGCAAGCCCGCGCCATGGCTGGCGAGTTTGATTATGACCTGGTGGTGCTCGACCTCAACCTGCCGCGCATCGATGGAGTTGCGATCCTGCGCTATCTGCGTACGCGCAAACCGACCATACCCATCCTGGTGCTGACCGGGCGCACAAAAATAGAAGACCGGGTGCAATGCCTTGACCTGGGCGCGGATGACTATCTGGGCAAACCGTTTTCGTTCACGGAGTTGTCGGCGCGCATCCGCGCTCTGCTGCGGCGCTGCCATCTGCCCGCGGAATCAGTGCTGACGGTCGACGATCTGAAACTCGACCGGGTGGAGCGCAGGGTCGAGCGGGCGGGACGGCGCATCGAGCTAACCGGCAAGGAATTTGCCCTGCTCGAATACCTCATGCGCAATGCTGGTCGGCGCATCACGCGCGCCATGATCATTGAGCACGTGTGGAATCTATCATTCGACACCTGCACCAACGTTGTCGACGTGTACGTGAATTATCTGCGCCGCAAGGTCGACGACGGATATGGCACGCGGCTCATCCACACGGTTCGCGGCGTGGGCTACGAATTGAGCGGCCGTCCCGCGGCCCAGGCATGAAGACGCCGGAGGGGGCAGTGATGTCGCCGGCGCTGGCTGTGCCGGGAGCTGCGGACGCCGAGTATCGGCAACTCATGAGCGACCTCCTTCATGATTTGAGCCAGCCGCTGAGCACTTTGACCTGCCTGCTGGAAGTAAACCTGCTGTTGCCGCGCTCTTTAAAACAAGTGCGGCACGATCTGAAAACAGCCCTCCATCAGGCTCACTCCATCGCACGGCTTTTTCGCCTTCTGCGGGCGCTGTGGGAGTCCGGGTCGGCGCAGCAGGATACAGAGACTGTGTCCCTGACAGCTTGCCTGCGAGAGACCGTGGCCGACCTGCTGCCGGTGGCAGAGGGAGCGAAGGTGAAGCTCTTGCTGACCTCGAACTCTGCCTGCAGCGTGAACTTTCAGCCCAGCCGGTTGCGACAGGCGATCAACTATCTGATCGGGTTCGCCATCGAGTCGAGCGCCGGGCAGTCCGAGATAAAGATCACCGCCGATGAGGAGCGCGGGGTTGCAAGAATCACAGTCGTGATCTCCGCGGTCGCTGGCGGGGGAGTTTTACCCCAGGGAAATCCTGCGGAAGCAGCCGAGCAGCGGCAGCGTGATTTGAAACGGCGGCTTGGTCTCGTGGCCGCGGGGCGCATCTTTGAAGGTGGGGGCGGCCAGATCGAGATTGCCAGTGACCGGCTGCGGACGACGTGCGGGAGCGAGCGTTTCGGAATCGAAGGGCGCTTGCCCCTGGTGTCCTGCGCAAAACCGTCGGGCTCGAAGTAACGTCGTGGTTTGCAGGGCAAGAGTTACCGGTCGGCAACTTCTTCCCGTTTTCACCCTCCTTCCCGAAACTGGGAAAGATTTACCGCTCCTAGAGCTTCTTAATCTTCTTCTAATCGCCTTCTAATGCCCTCGGAATGAAATCGGTAACATGACCAGTGCAGCAATACTCTCTTCGATCGCGGGCGGCGTCCTCGTCGCCAGCCCCAGCATCTCCCTTCGCGAACAAGTGCGGCAAAGTTTACAGGACGAGCGCGGACCGATTCACGAAGTGCATGGCGGGGCCGATGCGCTAGTGAAACTCGAAAGCGGCCAATGGCAGTTGTTGTTTCTGGATCGCCGGCTGCGCGATCTGGACGCGGAAGAATTGATTGAGACCATCAAGCGGCGGTTTCCGGGGATTGAAGTGGTGCTGGTCGACTCCGACAGCGGCGTTCCGTTTTCCCGACCGCTCGGGGGAAATTTTTCGGCTTGGAGTTCGTGGCGAAATCCGATCGCGAAAGCTGCGAAAGAAGATACCCGGCCGCATCTTTTGTCTGAGCCCCGGTTGTCGGAGCCTGGGTTGTGTAAACCGCGGTGCGGCAGCGCCGTCCCACCCTTGCCAGGAATGATTGGCGATGCTGCGGTGATGCAGCGCCTGTATCGGCTGACCCGGCTGGTGGCTCCGCGCATGACCACGGTGATGGTCTCGGGCGCGACCGGCACGGGCAAGGAACTGGTCGCTCGAGCCCTCCACCAGTTGAGCCCGCGCGCCGCCAAGCCCTGGGCGGTGGTGAACTGTGCCGCGATTCCCGAGGCTCTCCTGGAATCGGAATTGTTCGGACATGTGCGCGGCGCTTTCACCGGGGCGGTGCAGGGTTATGCGGGGCGCATCCATCTGGCGCAGGGGGGGACGTTGTTTCTCGACGAGGTGGGCGAGCTGCCGCTCAGCCTGCAAGCCAAGCTATTGCGCTTTCTCGATCAGAAAGAAGTACAACGTGTGGGCAGCTCGGAAACGTTGAAAGTAGATGTGCGGGTGGTCGCGGCCACCAATGCCGATCTGGCTCGAGGCGTCGACGAGGGTTCGTTCCGCGACGATCTTTATTACCGGCTCTCGGCTTTTCCTCTGGAATTGCCCTCCCTGGCGGAGCGATCCGGCGACATTCTCCGGCTGGCGGAACACTTTCTGCGGGGCATTGCGTCCGCGCCGGGGCGCGTTGCGGCCACCCTCGATCCCGAAGCCGCGCAGAGGCTCGAGGCGCACTCCTGGCCGGGCAACGTGCGCGAATTGCAGCAGGTGATGGAAAGGGCTTCTATTCTGGCCGAGAGCGGCGATCGGATACTTCCGGAACATTTATTTTTTTCGACGGCGCGACGCAGCCGGTTATCACGCGAGGAACTCAAGGCGGGCGTCAAAGGTCAAACGATCTAAAGAGGCTGTCGACCTCTCAGGGAAGACCGCATCAGCCATGTCCAGTGCGACTTTATCCGCGTTGCTGCAGCCCATCGAAGCCGGAGTGATGGCTCTCGATGAACGGTCGCTGACCCGCGCCTTCGCTTCTTTCACGGACGCCGCCGCGTCGCTCGAGCGCTCCTATGTCCAGTTGCAGGCGGAGGTCGGGCGGCTACGCCACGAACTCGAGGAAACCAATCGCGACCTGGCAGTGAGTCTCGAAGAAAACCATCGCATGCGGCAGCGGCTGAACCACATTCTGCAGGGCCTGCCCTGCGGCGTGCTGGTGGTCGAGCCGGAGGGGAATATCTCGCTGGCTAATCCGGAGACCCAGCGCTTGTTCGGCGTGACCCTTGACGCGCCTCCGCCGGCCCTACTTCGTGATCTGCTCGCGTGCAGCCAGGGCCGGCCCAGCGAACTGGAGTATGGTTGCGGCACTCCGCAGGCACAATGGATCACCCTGCGCCCGGCGCAGCTGAGCGCGGAAGACGGCAGCAGCGCGATCTTCATTTTGGAAGACATCAGCCCACTGAAGCGGTTGCAGCGGGAGCACGAGGAGTTCAGCCGGCGGCAGGCCTTGGCGGAGATGTCGACGCTGCTGGCCCACGAGATCCGCAACCCGCTGGGAAGCCTGGAACTTTTTGCCGGACTGCTGGCCGAATCCAATCTGGAAGAGGAGGAACGGAAATGGGTGGGCCACCTGCAGGCGGGTCTGAGGACGCTGGCGGCCACGGTCAACAATGTTTTGCACTTTCACAGTCAGCCCTTGCCCGGACTTGCGCCCCTTGATTTGGGAGAGTGGCTGCGCTCCGCGCAGGATTTTCTGCAGCCCTTGGCCCGGCGGGCCCAAGTACGCATGGAATTGAGCCATGCTCTCGATGGTGTGCTGGTGGCCGCCGACCGGCACCGGCTGGAGCAGGTGGTGCTCAACCTGGCGCTCAATGGTTTTCGTTTCATGCCGGAGGGAGGGGTCTTGAGAATCCGAGGCGCGGTGGATGCACACAGCAATAAAGCTGCAGTCGAGATATCCGACAGCGGACCAGGGGTTGCGCCCGAGGATCGGGAGCGCATCTTTGATGCGGGCTTCACCACTTGCGCCGGAAGTCCGGGCCTCGGACTCGCGGTGTGCCGGAAGATCATGAAGCAGCATGGCGGGGTCATCACGGTCGATGGTGTTGCCGGGCGAGGAACCACTTTCAAATTGGAATTCCCTTTGTGCGGAGGAGAGCGATGAATCAGGCGGTACTCAGACAGGCAGAGCCAAATTATCCAGCAGTAAACCCGGCGGCAATCTTTTCCGCCGGGATGAAGCCCATTCCGCCGCGCCAGGTGCTGGTGGTCGACGACGATGCCGGCATGCGGGCGGCGCTCGAAATCAGCTTCCTGCGGCATGGCTGGCGGGTGGAAACGGCGGCGGGCGCGACCGAGGCGATGGCCAAGTTCCGGCGCGGGCAGCATGCGCTGATCGTGACCGATATACGCATGCCCGACGGCGACGGCTTCGCGGTCATGCGCGAGGCGCGCGTTCTGGCGCCGCGCACTGCGGTGATTTTGTTGACTGCATTCGGCAGCGTGCCCGATGCGGTGACGGCGATGCGCGACGGAGCTTGCGATTATCTGGTCAAACCCGTGTCCTTCGACCAACTGGAGCGGGCGGCGCAGCAGATTTTGTCCCGCACTCCCGTCGCGGAGCCGGCGGCAAAAGAAAGTTTGGGGGGAGCGGATCTCGCAGCACCAAATCTGGTGGGACATTCGCCAGCCTGGTTGCGGGCACTCGATCGGGCGCGGCAGGTGGCCGGCATCGACGCCGACATTCTGATTCAGGCGGAGAGCGGCACTGGAAAAGAACTTCTGGCGCGCATGGTGCATAGGCTGAGCCCGCGCCGTGAGCGTCCATTTATCGCGGTGAATTGCGCCGCCTTTCCCGAGGCTCTGCTCGAAAGCGAATTATTCGGCTACGCCAAGGGAGCATTCACCGGGGCAGCGAGCGCCAAGCCGGGCAAGTTTGAGCTGGCGCACGGCGGCACGCTGCTGCTCGATGAAGTCGGCGAGTTACCCCTGCTCTTGCAACCGAAGCTGCTGCGCGCCTTGCAGGAGCGGGAGTTTGATCGGCTGGGAGACACGCGCGTGATGAAGGTAGACATTCGAGTGATTGCCACCACCAATCGATCGCTCGAAGCCATGGTAAAAGAAGGCGCGTTCCGGGCCGATCTTTATTACCGGCTCAACGTGATTCCCCTGAGCCTTCCGGCGTTGCGCGAGCGGCCGGAGGATGTGCGCGAGCTGGCGGAGTATTTTGTAGGCCTCTACGCGGCGGGAGCGGCGCCGGTGATGACGCCTGAGTTTCTCGCCCGCTTGTTGCACCACTCCTGGCCGGGCAATGTGCGGGAGCTGGCCAATCTGATGCGGCGGGCGGTGGCTTTGTCGGGAGCTGAGATTGGAGTTGAGGTGTTCGAGCCCGGCGAGTTGAATTCGTCTCCGTGCGCGCCCAGCCCGGAAACTCAAATACAAACGGAGGGAATGCGCCCGGGAGTGTCGCTCGAGTGCATGGAGAAGCGGTTGCTGGAAGTCACCCTGGACGCGACTGGAGGCAACCGCTCCCGCGCCGCCGAAATGCTGGGGGTAAGTCTGCGCACGGTGCGCAACAAGATTCGCGGCTACGGGCTGCCTTCGAGGAGAAGCTATGTCCATGATTGATGATCCGGCAGTCACCACGCTGAGCCGCTTCCTGGATGTGAATGTCTTTCGCAGCAAGCTGGTGATGTCGAATATGGCGAACATCGACACTCCCGGCTACCGCACGCAGGATGTGAACTTCAGCCAGGAGATGGAAAGGTCGGGGGGAGATCTGGAATACGCATCATTCTCGCCGGTGGCGCATCCGGTGCGGGGTTTGCTGGAGCGTCCGGACGGCAACAATGTGAGCGTTGAGCGCGAGAGCCTTCTGCTGGCCGACACCCAGCTGCGCTTCAACCTGGGAGTACAGCTCCTGCGGGATGAATTCAAGGGTATCTTGAGTGCGATTAATGGAGGGAGCGGTTCATGAATCTTTTTGGCATGTTGGAAGTCAGCGGGTCAGCGCTTACCGCCGAGCGGCAGCGGGCGGAGGTGGTCACGAGCAACATGGCGAATATGGAGACCACTCGCACCGCGGAAGGCGGACCGTACCGGCGACAGTTGGTAGTGTTTCGCTCGCGACGCATGCCGCAATTTCCGCCGCTGCTGGCGGGTTTCGGCAACGTATCGGCTCGGGGAGTGAAGGTGGATCAGGTGATCGCCGACGCCAAGCCGCCGTTGCAGCGCTATCAGCCGGGGCATCCGGATGCCGATGCGCGCGGATATGTAAGTTATCCGGCGGTGGATCCGGTCGAAGAAACTGCCGATCTTCTGGGCGCAGTGCGGGCCTATGAATTGAATGCGTCGGCGGTGCAATCGACCAAGGCGATGATTCAGCAGTCTCTCGATCTGCTGCGCTGAGCTGTTGCGCAAGTCCTAGGACGAGGAAAAAAATATGCCAGACCCGATTTCAAATTTACGAATTCTTCCCAGCGAGACGGCTGCGATCGGCGGTGGGGTTGCGCCCCGCGAGTGGGGATTCATGGAAACTCTGCAGGGCGCAATGGACCACAGCAAAGCCTTGCAGAGCGCGGCCGACGCCAAGGTCGCCGGGCTGCTCGATGGCAGCGGCGTCGACGTGCATACGGCCATGATCGCGGTGGAGCAGTCGGATCTCTCGTTTCAGCTGATGATGCAGGTGCGCAACAAGATTGTGGCTGCGTATCAGGAAATCTCGCGTATGCAGTTTTGATTGCCGGTTAGGAGACGGGAGTGGAGACGCCCAAGTCATTCGGTCAGGCGCTGGAGCAAGCCGGCGAACTGCTGCGCGGCCTCAGCCTGCGACAACGCGCGCTCCTCGGGGGAGGCGCGGCGCTGGTCGCGGTAACGCTCTGGCTGTTTGTGGGTCTGATCGGGCAGCCCAAGTACGTCACGTTGTACTCCGGGCTGAAGCCGGAGGAGGCGCAGACACTGGGCGCCCGTCTGGCGGGCAAGAATATCGCTCATGAACTTTCTCCCGATGGCGCCAGCTTGTTGGTTCCCGCCGATCAACTGGATGCCAGCCGTCTCGAAACGGCCGCGCAAGGCTTGCCGCGAAATGCGCGGCTGGGCTTTGAGCTTTTTGATACCCCGAACTGGGCGGGGTCGGATTTCACCGAAAAGGTCAACTACCAGCGGGCGCTCGAAGGCGAACTGGAGCGCACGTTGCAGACTCTCAGCGAAGTGGAGGCGGTGCGGGTGCATCTGGTGCTGCCGCGGGAGTCGCTGTTCAGCGAGCAGGAGCGCGAAGCCAAGGCGGCGGTGATTTTGAAGACTCGGGGTGGAGCGCTGTCGGAGCGGGCGCAGTTGGCCATTCCCCAGCTCGTGGCGAGCGCGGTGGATGGACTGCGGCCGGAAAATGTCACCGTGGTGGACGCCGA
>Ga0206819_10142_pt1 | contig 26248 bp, 23 predicted proteins | sample Alteio_BWOrgCont_87_FD_152855 | JGI IMG/M metagenome (GOLD analysis project Ga0206819, IMG submission 152855) | Enriched cells from forest soil in Barre Woods Harvard Forest LTER site, Petersham, Massachusetts, United States -... | ecosystem: Environmental > Terrestrial > Soil > Temperate forest >... | reverse complement strand
CAATCCCAGCACGGCTCCCGGCCTGCTCGGCCCCTATCTGCAGCTTTACAAAGATCTGCAGGGAAAGATCGAAGAAACCAGCGATCAATTAGGGAAGAGCGCGCAGGAAGCCGAGCTTAGTGCGACTAAGAAGGCAGCCGAAGCCACGCACGCGATGTTTGTAATGTGCGGAATATCCCTTCTACTGCTGTTGGTGGTCGCCTCTCGAATCACGCTGAATATCACCCGCGGATTGGACTCGTTTTCCGAACGGTTCCAGCGAATGGCGGAGACCAATGACTTGACGTCGCGAGTGGACCAGGACCGCGAGGATGAAATCGGAAAACTGGGAGCCTGCCTCAATCTCTTCGTCGAGAAGGTGCACGACATCCTGACCCAGATCGCCCAGACTGCTCAAGACGTTTCTGGTGCCAGCGTGGACCTGTCCACTGCCAGCCAGCAGATTAGCGCCAACTCCGCCGAGACCTCGGCTCAGGCCGACGTAGTTTCAAAAGCCGCCCAGGCGGTTAGCCAGAATCTCCAGACCGTCGCCACCGGTGCCGACGAAATGGGCAGCACCATCAAGGAAATCGCCAAGAACGCCACCGAAGCCGCGAAAGTTGCGACCTCGGCCGTGAAAGTCGCTGAAGCGACTACCGCAACCGTCTCTAAGCTGGGCGATTCTTCCACAGAAATCGGCCAAGTCATCAAGGTCATTACCTCGATTGCGCAGCAAACCAACTTGCTGGCCTTGAACGCGACCATTGAAGCCGCCCGCGCCGGGGAAGCCGGCAAAGGTTTCGCCGTAGTCGCCAACGAAGTAAAAGAGCTCGCGAAAGAAACTGCTAAAGCCACGGAAGACATCAGCCGCAAGATTGAAGCCATTCAGACTGACACCAAGGCGGCAGTGGACGCAATCGCCTCAATCAGCGGCGTGATCCACCAGATCAACGATATTTCGAGCACCATTGCCACCGCAGTGGAAGAACAGAACGCGACCACCAACGAGATGTCGCGCAACGTGAGCGAAGCGGCGAACAGCAGCCAGGAGATCACCAGCAATATCGCTGGCGTGGCAGAGGCGGCGGAAGGTACGACGCGCGGTGCTACCGATACACAGAAGGCATCGCAGCAACTGGTGGAGACATCCGCACAACTCCGCCGGCTGGTCGAGCAGTTCAAGATCAATGCCAGCGAGAGCGAGCCAGCCGCGACTCAAGCTCAGGCCAGGGCAGCTCGCGCGGGTTCCTAGGAGCCCGCTTCAGCCCGGCCAATTGCTCCGCGTGTCAGTCAGAAAACTTCGGTTTATTGCCGTTCTCTCTAACAGAGCCTTTTCTATCGAAAGTCTCTTTCCCGCCCCTAAGAGTACACCGGCCGCAAAGCGTCGCTTGGCCTACGCATCTTCACCAGTTCGTGCCGGTTTCGGCAAGAAACTTTAGGACGCCTCCGTCCGCCCCAGGTAATGGGACCTTTGGTACCCGGGAATTGGCCTTCTTCCCCTTTGCCATTGCCGATAGAGCAATACAGAATAGATTTTGCAGGCCCGAACACCCTGTCTATGGACAAAGCCTTTGGAACTGCTGTCATGCCCACGCTTAGCCCCAAAAAAGCTGCGGCTCGCGTGGCTCTAGTCAATATGAAAGAACCCGCCAGAAACACCCTTGCAGAGTGTTTCCGTCAGTTTGGAGTCGAAAGCGTCTCCGTGACCGGGGATGCGGCGGAACGCCTCAAGCGGGAGAAATTTGAGGCTTGTGTCATCAAGCTGGGTCCGGAGGCTCGGGCCGTAATGGAGTCTGCGCGCACCTCGCCCTCCAATAGCCGGATGGTCCTCTACGCTCTTGGCGGCAGCGCCCAGGATGCGATGAGCTATTCGAAGTATGGGATCAATGCAATCTTCCACGAACCCCTCGAGCGTCCGGCTGTGCTCAAACTGGTTCGAGCCACGCAAATGCTGGTACTCCACGAATTGAGGCGGTATGTTCGCATTCCGGTCATCACGGAAATATCCTTCGCGATGAACGATGGCCGCAAGGTCACGGCAACCAGTATTGAAGTCAGCTCCGGGGGAATGTCCCTGCGGAGCGCCGAGGATATTGCCATGGGGCAGTCGGGAGAGGTTTCGTTCGCTTTGCTGACCCTGCCGCGGATCTGGGTGCGCTGCGCGGTAACTTGGCGCAACCCAGGTGGCAAAACCTTCGGCGTACGCTTCGACAATCAGGACGAACGCCGTTTCCGGATTAAAGAGTGGATTGACGCTTATCTGGAAAGTTAGGCGTCCGGATTTGATGAATTTTGTGACAACCCGCGTAAGAACTACAGCGAGATTTGACCTCCGTCAACTCCAAATAAAATTCCCTTCGAATAAGTCCTAATCGCTCATGATCGCGAAAATGCTATCTTTACGGCTATCGCATGGACCACCATACTTTAGCAGCCATAAGCATTGCTGGGACCGTTCTCGATGTGATGGGCAGTCTCTACCTTGCCTATGACTTACTGGGTGGACAACACGGCCCTCTGCGATTGCTTACGCGAGCAGTAACATACTCGATCGTCTTCGGGATCGGCTACGGCATTGGCCTTGGTTTGTTCTTCGGTCTCGCCGCAGGAATTGCGACTGGCATCACCATTTCGATTGAACTCAATCGTGCAGCTCGCGGGTTGGATCATTATTCGCTGCCTTGGGAAGGTCTGTTCAGCGCCCTCCGCGGACTTGCTTTCGGCGCGGGACTGTACCGTATTCTTGGCCTCGAGTACGCGATCGCATTCGGCATCCTGATCACCAGCGGCCAAGTAATCGCCTATTCCCGTGGCATGCGTCCCTCAACCGATTATGCAGCCTCGCGGCGGCCGCGCCTTACGCGGCGTCAATTTTGGGGCACGGTCGTTCGGACAGTCGGCTACATCGCGGCAGCGCTCATTTGTAGCGCTCTGGTGCACCGTTTTGACCACGCCTGGTCCTTTGCCGTCCGGGTAGGGCTGGTAACCGGCCTGGTCACCGGCATTGGGATAACGGTAACTCCTTACATTGAATACTATGCCGACAATCTTCCGGAACGGCGGCTCGGAGCCTTCGGAATCGCGCTCATCTTCTGTGGTTTTACATTGCAATCGCTGCAGTATTGGCTGGCATTGTTCGACGTACACATAACCTGATACCGCAGAGACACAAGAAAACCTCAATTCCCCAAAGAGGAGTGACCCTGTCCGCGGTTTGCAAAGCCGCAGTTTGCGAAGCGCGATTTCCTTCGTGTCTCCACGGTCAAGGGCTTCTCGGGAGCTTCGCGAATCTGCAACCGACATGTAGAATTGATTAGATGGCAGGTGCTTCCCAGTTCGTCCAGATCGACCTCGCGCGGCCAATCCGGCAGCCCAAGCCGGAGTGGCTCAGAGCCAAGGCTCCAGTAGGCGAAAACTTCCATAATCTCAAAAAACTCGCCCGCGGCCTGGGACTGCACACGGTGTGCGAATCGGCGCAGTGCCCCAACATTGGAGAATGCTGGAATCATCGAACCGCAACCTTCATGCTATTGGGAGACATCTGTACCCGGCGCTGCGGTTTTTGCGCCGTCCCCAAGGGCAAACCTGGAGTGATCGATTGGGATGAACCCCGGCGCGTCGCCGAAGCCGTCGCGACCCTCGGGCTGAAACATGCGGTTGTGACCAGCGTCAATCGGGACGACGACAACCTGGGCGGTGCCCGCGTTTTCGCGGAGACGATCCGGCAGATTCGTGAGTTGACTCCCGATTGCCGCATCGAAGTTTTAATCCCCGACTTCCAGGGCATTGACGACGCGTTACGAATTGTTCTGGACGCGCAACCCGATGTCTTGAATCACAATACCGAAACCGTGCCCAGGCTTTATCGCGTCGTCCGCTCTGGAGCTCGCTACGAACGTACTCTCCGGCTTCTGGAAAATGCCAAAAAGTTCTCGCCGGGAATGGTGACGAAGTCTGGCGTCATGGTTGGTCTAGGCGAAACGATTCCAGAACTGGTCGAAGTCTTTCGCGACTTGGGTTCGCGTGGCGTCGATATCCTGACCGTCGGCCAGTACCTGCGGCCATCCCGCGACCATCTGCCCATCGCGCTTTTCTACACGCCTGACGAATTCCGATACTTGAAAGACGAAGCTCTGCGCTTTGGATTCCGCCACGTGGAATCCGGCCCCATGGTGCGCTCCAGCTATCACGCCCACGAGCAGGCCGAGTCCGCTGCGCCCGGCGGGAGCAGCCTCACAATGAGGAATTGACCGAAGCGCCACGGCAATGGCACAATCGCGGGTCCGCTGATCTTCCCCAGGGGGGATGGCGGTTGACAGAGAAAAAATATACCGATGAGATGATAGGCGAGGCGCTAAGGGAAGCGGGCACCCTGGTGCTAGTGTTTGCGCCCCTATACGTTATTTTTGGGGGAAGCAACGCGAGCTGGGTTACTCTCGGTCTAGCCCTATTCGTGGGAATCGCGCTTCTAATTTTCGGCATCCAAGTTGAGAGGAGACGCCAATGATGCAAGCTTTGCAGTTGCTCACGGTCGTCGCAGTCGGCGCAGGCTTGGCCTTGTACGGTCACTTCAAGGGCCGGGAAGAACGGCGCAGGGAACGGCAGTCCACCCCGGATCCGAGACAACAGCCGCTTTTCCCGAAGCCTGCACTAAACCAACACATCGAACTGGTTAATCGGTGACACCGGAGTAGGGGAGTCGCACCCGTCAGAAAATCTTCAACCGGATCGTCAGATACTGCTTCGGATTTTGGCGGATTGCTTTGATCAGCGACTGTGTTTCCTGCAGTAACGCATCGGCGTGGTTGTAAACGGCGTCATCCTGCAGCAATTTCCCGATAGTGCCCTGGCCTGAATCCAGCCGGTCAGTCAAATCAGACAGCTTGTTCATTGTGTCTTGCAGCTTGTTGGCAAAATCCTGGTTCTTGGCCAACAAGCCCAAACCACCTTTTCCGGCATTGATGTCGTCGGTCAATTTCTTGACGTTGGACATGGTCTCGTTGGCGGTGTTGTAGAGCGTGGGATCCTTCAAGAACTTGCCCGCAGTACCTTTGCCTGCGTTTAGTTCGTCGATAATAACGTTGAGCTTGTCGATCGTGTTATTGGCATTTTGATAAAGCTGATCACTGACGAGAAGCTTACCGATGCTGCCTTTGCCCGAAACTACGTCGTTGACCAACCCCTGAAACTGCGCAACCGTGGCGTTAAGCCGGTTGTAGAGGCTGGCATCGTAGATCACCTTGCCGATGGATCCTTGCCCACTCTCTATATATGCCAGAATGCGGTCCACGCGCTTCTCCAGAATGTCCAGGTTTTGCAGCGTGCTCTGGCTGGCACGTACCACGTCCTGAATATCAGGTGTGTCGCGCGTGGGGAGGACGTCTTTGGGTTGGACTGTCGGGCCGTGCGCCTGGGAGCTGTCGATATCGATGTAGGTCTCGCCCAACACGCCGGCCGTCGCCAGCAAGGTAACCGAATCCTTACGGATGTTGGCCAGATATTTGTCATTGACCTTCAGGACCACTTCCACCGGCGTAAGCCGGCGCCCCTCATCAGCCACAACCTCGATTCTGGACACATTGCCGATGTCGACGCCCTGCAGCCGGACTGGCGCACCCTGTCGCAGTCCGCCGGCATTGTCGAAGTACGAAATAAGAACGATTTTCCGGGTAAAAACGCCGCCCGTGCCACTCATCAGCAGGATCAGGATGCCTAGAGTGATGCTCGAAGCCAATACCGTGAGCCCGACCTTCAGTTGAGACCACTGCAACTGTTTCTGGCTAGGCACTGATTCTCCCCGAGAAAGTCATGACAACATTCTCCATAGCAACCCGAACAACCAAACGAATGCCAGCATGATAGCAGACCGTCGGTCTGGTCTTCACATCATCCATGCCGCGGGTGCAAAGTTCCGCTAAGCAGAATGGCCGCCAGGTACGCGACAGCTCCACAAGCGAGAGTGATATTTAATCCGAACTGGATGGCAATGACCATCGCCAGGACCGAGCCCAATACGCTGGACCCCGCATTCATGGCCCACGCCCACTCCACGGTGTTTTCCTGAACCTCGCCTTTCCCGCCTGCAGGAAACTCGGGTGCGGGAAGCGAGGCCAGAGCCCTCAGCCCCGTGGGAAAAGGCATTCCCATGGCAAACCCCAACGGAACCAGCAGTGCCGCGCTCACTAACAGTTTTGCTTCAAAGGGAAGGCCTACCAGCGCGTTCAAAAGCCCCGCCAGAATGAAAACATAAAGCACAATAGCCCCCGCGATGAAGGCTAACGGAAACCATGCGCGATTGGATTGAGTGAACCATTTACGCGACGCCAGGCTGCCAGTGCCGCTCGAAAGCAAAAGCAGAAATACGACCACGGTGAGGGCGTACGTCGGGTGGCCGAGGAACAGAACGAAGCGCTGGATGAAGGCGATCTCCACGAGAATGTATCCCAGGCCTACGGCGACGAAATACAACAAACGAACTGGGCGTTGATGCACGCGTCCGCCGCGCACCGCGAGTGGGATCAGAAGAAACGTGATTACCGCGACCAGAGAAATCGCGAGCACCATGACCAGTACCAAAACACCCAGGTTTACCTTCCAGTCAATGCCTTGGCTTAAATCCTCGCGATTAAGGATTTGATCCAGCTTCAGAGTAAAAAAGAAAAAAGGCGCGTTATCCTTTACGGGCGCCACATTGTACGGATAACTTTGCGCAAAAGCGTAAGGATCATTGCGTGCGATCAAGGTAGAAAACGGGTTGTCTTTCGGGCTTGAAGGAAGATAGAGCGCCACCAGCCCTGAATTGCCGCTCAAATGCGCGCGAACCCTGTCTTCCTCTTCGGTCGTGAATGCGCTCTTCTTGGCCAGCACGGCCACTGGAATTCCGTCTTCGTCGAGATCCCCCTGAGAGACTACGATGAAATTCCGCGCGGGGTTTTGTACTCCCAGCTCATGTAACGCTTCCATCGCGACGGAAACCACACGCAAGGCCTCGCGCGGCTGCCGAAACTCCCAACGGGTGATAGCGACCATGCCGTCTGGGTTCAGATGCTCGAAATATTCTCGGAACGCCTCTACGGTATAAAGACTGTTTTCACTGAGGGCGAAAGCGCCCGCCGCAGTCGAAGCCCAAGTATCAACCAGGGTCATTTGGACGACGTCGAAGTTCTGCTTCGCGTTGCGAACAAAAGATCGTCCGTCTGTGACGTGAATGTGCACTTCGGGCCGCTCGTACAAGTGATAGGAATAATCAGCGTAGCGGCCCCGCATCACGGTATTGGCAATAATCGGATTGATTTCAATTCCGGTCACGCTCGGACTGCCATTCGCGACGGCGCGAAGCACGTCAACTCCGCCGCCCGGCCCAATAATCGCGTACTCGCCGTGCGGGCGCAGAACATTGGCCAATGCCGGCGGTGAAGACATCAAATCCTTCTGCCAGTCCGATCCCTCCCACGGTTGTTTGGGGTCGGCATTCATGATGTAAGTAGACGCGTCGGCATCGATCACTACAGCCTTTGCCTCGCCCTGCCGGTCCACTTCCACGCGAGAGATGGCATTCCAACGTGCGAACTCCACCCAGGCTTTGTCACGAAAGATTCCCTTGGCGTAGACGACGTCGATCAGCCTGCCCGAATAGTTCGCCGCGATCAACAGCAGCAAGGCTGCGACCAGGATGAGATTGAGTTTCCGCCAAGTCCCGCCGACCGCCCATGCGGCTCCCGCGACGGCTGCCATCACCGCTGCAAACAAAACGGTGTTTGGACCACCCAGCCAATTGAGTAGAGGAACAACGCCCAGACAGGCTAGTGCACCGCCCAGCAGGTCGGCTCCGTAGAGACGCGAGATGTGCCGCGATTCCCGCGCAAACAGGATCGAAAACTCCATGCCCGTGACAAAGAAAGGCACCGCCGATGCCAGGTAAATTGCGGTCAGCCGGAGAAAATTGACTTTCGACACGCTCAGAGAGACCGGAACGTGCAGCACAATCTCAAGCACGATGGGAACGGCGACGGCATTAATGGCGCAGAGCGATCCGAGAAGAGAGCGAGTGGAGAAACGGCCCAACCAGTTCTTTCCGAGATACGCGAATACTCCGCCGGCGCCGAGGCCGAGCAGCGCGATTGAGATCGCCAGGAAAGCGAAGTGATAAAAAAGCACCACGGAAAATAGTCGAGTGAGCGCAAGTTCCAGCAGGAGAGCAGCAAAGCTGCTGATGGCCACGCCAGCCAGCAGAGAAGGGCTAAAAGCCTTTTCCGCAGAATCTGTGCGGCGGATTGGCGGAGTTTCGGCGGTCACGGACATTTGAATGTTCGCTCTGGAATGCGACAGTCTAACAGAAGCTCGGCCAGAGAACGTGTGGTGATGGGCGGTCCGTCCGTGCTCTCGATCCGTCAGCTTTCCAGAATGACCTGCGCGATGGCGAACTCTTTGGTGTGTGAGAGTGAAAGCGCGATATGGACTGCCCCGAGCTTGGCGGCGAACTCCGCGGCCTTACCGTGGAATGTAATGGTTGGGCGCCCTCCGGGCTCGCGGCACACTTCGACGTCCCGCCACGTGACTCCGTGATTCCAGCCCGTACCGATGGCTTTCATCGCGGCTTCTTTAGCGGCAAAGCGCGCGGCATAGCGCTCGATGCGGTTGGCCTTGGAATCGCAGTAGCGGATCTCACCCTCGGTAAAGATCCTGCGCAGAAAGCGGTCGCCGAAGCGAGCGATCGACGCTTCGATGCGTGGCACTTCCGCGATATCGATGCCGCTGCCGACAATCATTCGGAAACTCTCACACTCGCCAATAATCTGGCCGCCAACTCTTGATGGCTTTCTTTATATCGGCAGGAGCAAGATTTGCCGATAAGGTCCGCTCGACTAACACGGGTACTTCCGCATCGGAGGCAAAGCGCAGCGCGATGAGCTGGCGCTCGCTGAGCGTTGCGATTTGTGGACGAAAAGAATCCGAGAGCAACGTGGCTAGCCGCAATCTTTCCTCAAGCCGTATGACCGGTCCTGCACCTTCAGCGCGTATTGCCGGCCCCTGATGATGGCCACGATGATCGCACTGTTGAAAACGACAATCCAGATGTGCACGAAACCAGGATGCCGTACCGCAAAAATCACACTTACGATCCAGGTGATCGCGAAAACCGGAAGCACGAAATAATGGAATGGCGGGTCGATCCTCGTATGGTTGGCAAGAGTCTGCGGCATTGCTTCAGCCATGGTCATCTCTTTTCGAGCGTAGTGGAAAGTCTAAATCAGGACGACCGAAAGCGCTTGCGGATGGTCCTATCGGCTCAGAATAGCCGGTCGCCGCAATAGTTCAGCTTGCCGTCGATCAAACGTGCTTCCTTCATAGCCTGATGCTTTTTGACTGGCCCGGCTCCGTCGATGTGGCAAACTTCGTGCCCGTGCGCCACTAGCCAGTCGGAGACCAGCATCCGATGACAATTGAAATACACCCGTTCCGCGCACATATAAGCCGTGCGAGATTGCTCGCCGAGTTTGACGAGCTCGCCAACGCCGCTCTCGAAGCCCTCGGTCAGCATATAATCCGCATAGTTGCGGAAGCTGTCGTTGCGCAACGCCACATTGGGCGAGTCGTCGCGAATTTTCTTGCGCCGCCCACCAAGCTCCTTGAGCCAGACATACCGAATCCCAGCCGCAGGCAAGCTCTTTTCCAGTGATTCCCGATTAAAATGCGGCAACCGGCGTGACATCGGAAATTGGCGAATGTCCACCAAGGTTTGAATGGAATGAGCCTGCAATGCCGCAATGAGTTCATCCAAGGTGCGAGTGGAATGGCCGATGGTGTAGAGCGTTGCCATGATTTTATTTCACGAAGGAGACACGGAAATTTAAATCAGGAATGGATTATTCCTCAGCAATTCGCTTCAGAGCCGCGACCAGAGCCGCGTCCTCTGCCGCAAACACCGTCCGCAAGTCGAGCAGAACCCTGCCGTCTTCAACCCGCGCAATGATCGGCGTGTCCGAACCGCGCAGCCGCGCCGAGACCTGGTCTGGAGTCAATCGAGTGCTCGTGATCGCCAGCAATCGAGTAGGCAGCACCGCCGAAGGCGCAGCTCCTCCGCCGATTACCGATTCGCCGTCGATCACCTCTAGCGATAAAGCAGAGGATCGAATTCTCTCCGCAACACCCTCCGCGCGCCTCCCGATTTCTTCTTTCGATAAACGCATCATGCGCAGAGCTGGAATCGCATCGTGCTCAGATTTCACATACGCGAGCAACGTGGCTTCCAGCGCCGCATACGTCAATTTGTCCACGCGCAGTGCGCGAAACAATGAGTTCGACCGCATGCGGCCGATCAAATCGCTGCGGCCGCTGAGCATTCCCGCCTGCGGTCCGCCAAGCAATTTGTCCCCGCTGTAGGTGACCACATCCACGCCTTGCCGCAGGCTGTCGAGCACGCTGGATTCGCCGCTCACGCCAATCGAGCGCAAATCAAATAGCGCGCCGCTGCCCAGGTCTTCCATCAGGGGAATTTTATGTTTACGAGCACACTCAACCAGCTCTTCGATCTGCGGTTGCTCGGTGAATCCGCTGATCTGAAAGTTGGAGCGATGGACACGAAGCAACAGCCTGGTTTTCTCATTGATCGCCTGTTCGTAATCGCCCACGCGAGTGCGGTTCGTCGTTCCCACTTCACGCAGGATCGCATTCGATTTCGTCATCACTTCCGGGATGCGGAACGATCCGCCGATTTCGACCAGCTCGCCTCGCGAAACGATGACCTCACCGTTTTCCGCCAGCGTGTTCAACGCAAGAAGAACCGCAGCGGCGTTGTTATTGACCACGATGGTGGAGACTGCCGAACCCTCGCGATGAGATGAACCCGCGACTCCATCGAGTAGTTTGCGAAAGAGCCGGTCTACGTGCACGTCGCGCTTACCGCGCTCGCCAGTTTCCACGTCGAACTCGAGATTGGAATAGCAGCCCGCAAGTTCGCGAATGTGCTCAAGCGCCAAAGCCGAGAGTGGAGCACGACCCAGATTCGTATGGAGGATGACTCCGGTAGCGTTGATTACCGGCCGCAGCGAATACTGAAGATCCTTGCGAACCTGACGCATCACCGCTTCTTCGATCCCGGAGAGAGCCAGATCGACACCATTTGCATCGAGCCGTCCGCCGGCAATTTCGTCCCGCAAACCTCCCAGCACGGCGCGAGCAGCGTCGGTCACCGCAACCTGCCCTTCTTTCACAGCCAGTGCGACCAACTCAGGACGGCGTAGAAGCTCATCCACCGACAGCAGTTTTCGGTACAGATCCGCGCTGGCTTCAAGTTTCACGACGACGATTATCCCACGTCATCGCGGAGAATGCCGAGCACTAACCCACTTCCACCAGACCGTAACTCTTGTGCCAGCGAGTTCGCATGTGACGAAGAGCAGTATCAATTTCAGCCTGTGTGATTTCGGCGTTCGGCCCAGCCAGCACTCCGGCAGCCTCGCGCTTCGCGGCTTCCAGCAACTGCCGATCGCGAATCAGATCGGCCACCTGAAAGCTGGGCATGCCGGCTTGGCGCGTACCAAAAAACTCCCCCGGACCGCGCAGCTCCAAATCCAGTTCGGCGATCTTGAATCCATCGCTGGTGCGGACCATCGCGTCCAGCCGGCGTTCGCCGTCTTCAGAGACCTTGCCCCCAGTCATAAGGACGCAATATGATTTCGCAGCACCGCGCCCAATCCGGCCGCGAAGTTGATGAAGCTGGGCCAATCCGAAGCGCTCCGCATGTTCGATCACCATGACTGTTGCATTGGAAACGTCGACCCCGACTTCAATCACCGTCGTGGCAACCAGTATGTCGATCTCGCCCTTTTGGAATAGCCGCATGACTTGCTCTTTCAGATCCGGCTCCATGCGCCCGTGCAACACGGCGATCCGCAAATCAGGAAAGATGCTCTTGCTCAGCTCCTTGTACATTTTCATCGCGGCTTTCAGTTCCGTCTCCTCGTTCTCCTCAATCACCGGATACACAACATAGGCTTGGTGTCCGGCCGCGACCTGCTTGCGCACAAAATCCCATACGTCGGCGGAGCGCTCATCCGACACGCAGCGAGTGACAATGGGCGTTCGCCCGGGTGGCATTTCGTCAATCACGCTTACATCGAGGTCGCCGTAAAGCGTGAGCGCGAGCGTCCGCGGAATCGGAGTCGCGGTCATAACCAGCACATCCGGCTCCGGCGATGCCGTCGAATTCTCCGCGGCACCAACCGAAGATTCGCCCGTCCCCGCACGATCTGATTTTTTCATCAGCTTGAAGCGCTGCAGCACGCCGAAACGGTGTTGCTCATCCACGATCACCATGCCCAGTTTTGCGAACTCAACTTTTTGTTCGATCAGCGCATGGGTTCCAATCACGAGTTGGGCGTTGCCCTGCGAAATGTGGCGACGCGTCTCGCGCTTGCGATCGTCCTCCATCGAGCCCGTAAGCAACACGACGCGATACCCCGCGCTTTCCAGAATTCGGCGTGCGGAAAAATAATGCTGTTGTGCCAGGATTTCCGTGGGCGCCATCAGCGCCACCTGGTATCCATTTTCCATTGCAATGACGGCGGCTTCAAAGGCAACGATGGTTTTGCCGGAGCCGACATCGCCCTGCAACAGGCGGCGCATGGGAAACGGCTTTTCCATGTCGGATGCGATCTCCTTCAGCACACGCATTTGCGCGCGCGTGGGATGGAAGGGAAGAATTTTCTTGATCGCGGCCCGCGCCCGATCGTTCAGCTCGAAAGCAATCCCGGTTTGCGCCTTCTGCTCGCGACGTTTCAGTTCGAGTCCCAGCTCGACAAAAAACAACTCCTCGAAGATCAGGCGAACATGCGCTGGAGTACGCGAAGACAGCAGATCGTCGATGCTTTCGCCGGGATCGGGCCAATGAACTTTCTGCAATGCTTCGCGCGGCGATATCAGACTCAGATGACGCCGCACCACTGCTGGAATCGGATCCGGAAAATCCGGTGGCAGATTCTCAAGCGCGGTATGGATAATGCGGCGAAACCAGCGCGAGGTCAGCCGCCCCTGCGCAGCAGACTCGTAGATGGGCACGATGCGCCCAATTTCGAGGGAGGCCGCCAGCTTCTGCTCGGCGGAGTCGGAAGCGCTGTCCGCTTCGCCGATGATTTCGAATTGCGGCTGCGTAAGTTGCAGCTCGCCCCCGCGGTAATCCTCCTCGACCTTGCCGTAGAGCGCAACGACTTGCCCGGGCTTGAACTTGTCCTTAAGATAAGCCGCATTGAACCAGATACATTTCAGTCGCGCCCGGCCCTGACCCGCTGTCATTTGAAATATAGGCATGCGGCGGGTACGGAAAAGACCCGAGGTTCGCACTTCGGCAATCACGGTGGCTATTTCGCCAGCTCGCAGTTCGGCAATTCCCCTGGGGTTCAGCCGGTCCTCATAGCGAAATGGCAGGTAATGCATCAAATCATCGAGGGTCGTGAGGCCTTTTGCCGCCAGTAGCTCCGCCAGCTTCGGGCCTATACCTTTTACGTATTGCACAGAGGTACTCGGTTGTAGCATCTGAGAGCGATGTTAGCAGGACGTTGTCGCAGTGCTATAGTTCGCCGGGCGTTTTCTGCTTCAACAAGAGCGCCGGTTTAGATCGGTATGTCCAAGACTGTAACCAACTTCCTCCACGCCCTGGCAGCAGTCCTTGCCGGGAACGCGGCTTACTTTCTACTGTTGAAGCATCTGCCGCCACGAGCGCGACACATACCCTTCCAGATCGATCTGGGCCTCGTCATCGATTTCTGGTTCTGCCTGGTGGCGTTCGGCCTGATCAAGACCGTCGCTGGCCGGAGACGAGATTCCAATCGGCCAACAACTTAACACCCAGTCCATTGTCATCCTGAGCAACGCGCTTTTTGCGTTGGGAAGGATCTGAGCGAGCCGCGCGATGCGTCGCGGTTCTTGGCGACGCAATAAGCGCGCGTTTGGCTCGCTTCCATACCAGACTAAGCCGCCACCCGGCCGCGAATTATCCCGACTTTGGACGCCTCTGCCTAAGACTCCCATCCAAAACAGGTTACTTTGGGAACATTCGTAACTGGCACCGGGGAGGCTAGAATTTGTTCTGCACCCATGCAAAAGATATCCATCCTGTATGACGCGAGTCAGGCAGTCCTCTCCACCTTTGAGTTGGATGAGGTGCTGCAGCAAATCTTGAATATCGCGCGCGAATATTTCCACTTGCAGAATGTTGCGATCCTTCTGCGGGAGCAGGATGAACTCTATGTCCGCTGCCAGATTGGCTGGGACGCAGGCCATGACAAAGTCCGGGTCCCGATAGGAAAGGGGATCACCGGAGCCGCCGCCCATCAGAAGCGTCCCATCTATGCCGCGGATGTAACGAAAGACGAGCGCTATATCCTTTCCGCCAAGAACACCCGCTCCGAGCTCGCCGTCCCGCTCATGGTGCGGGATCTCGTCGTGGGCGTCCTGGACTGCCAGAGCGAGAATCTCAACCACTTCGACTCCGAAACCATCGACTTGCTGGCTTTGTTTTCGACCCAGGCATCCATGGCGTTGCAGAATGCCCGCCTATATTCGCTGGAGCGGCAGCGTGCATCGCAACTCGAAGCCATTAACGTGATCGCGCAGCAGATGACCGCCGTCCTCGACTTAAAAGAACTCCTTTCCAAAGTATGTACGCAGATTCAGCAGGCCTTCGGGGTTTGTCAGGTGTCGGTGCTCCTGAAGGACGAGGAGGATCTGGTGCTCCGCGCAAGCCACGGAAAGCTTACCGGACGCACTCCCGAAGGCGGGCGGCTGCCGGAGGGATCCGGCCTTTGGCAACGGGCTCTGGACGCGGAAAAGACACTGATCGAAAATGATGTGAAGTCGCTTTCCGACTTTGGGCTATACGTCGAAACCGGCTCCAGCATGTGCATTCCTCTGGTCTCGTTTGGGCAAACCCTCGGTGTATTGGTGCTGGACACAGCCCGGGAGCGCGCCTTCAACCCCAACGACACTCAGCCCCTGGAATCGGTCGCGGATATCTGCGCCACTGCCATTCAGAATGCCCATTATGTCGAACGCGTAAAACAATTAGCCTATCTCGACGGGCTAACCGGAATTTTCAATCGCAGATTCTTCGAACTGCGGATTGTGGAAGAGATTGAGCGGGCCGAACGATTCGGTACGGGCATGGCCGTCGTTATGGTTGACATCGACCAGTTCAAGCGTCTGAACGATGAATTCGGCCATTTACTGGGAGATGAAGTGCTGCGCCAGGTCTCTTCGATTTTCCACCAGCAACTGCGGAAAATTGATGTTCTGTGCCGCTACGGAGGCGAGGAATTCGCCATCATTCTCTCTCAAACCAACGCTGTCCATGCTCTCGGCGTCGCAGAGAAGCTGCGAAAAACAGTGGAAGCCTGGCAGTTTCCGGGTGTTCCACGGCCCGTCACCATCAGTGCCGGAACGGCAAACTATTCCGACCATGGCTCGACTCGCGATGAACTGGTCAAAGCTGCCGATGCAGGTTTGTATGCCGCGAAACAGGCCGGCCGGAATCGAGTTTTCCTGGCTCCATCCCCAAAGCGCAGCTTGGCAAAGGGCTCCGGAAAATAAATCGTGTGGAGCGGACACTCCTGTCCGCTGCCGTTGACCTTGACGTCAAAAATGAATCACCAGTGAACAAGGGTGTCCGCTCTACGCTGCGAGATCAGAATTCGTCGCCGGACCCTTCAAAACCCTCTTTTATTTCCCGTTGAATTTCACGCTGACGGTCGCGCCATTGCCGCTGGACATCGCGCATCTGCCGATTAATCTCTTTAGCGCGCCTTTGGGCGTCTTGGCTCTGCCGTTCTATCTCCGGCTTTAATTCGCGGTTGATGGCCTCTTCGATCTCCGGCTTGAGGTGCGCCATTTCAGATTGAAGCGCGCTCATCTCTTCCTGCGCCTCAGCGTTGATCTCAGGAATGTTCACATCCAGGCTCTCCCGGAACAGATCCGATTGCTTGTGTTCCGGCAACGTGATTGTGATTGTTTGTTCTTTCTTGTCGCGAATTACGCTGATGCTGGCCGTGTTGTCCTTGCGCGAGCGCAGGGCGTGGCTGAAATCGCCGCTGTCGCGAATCGCTTCGCCGTTAATCTTGACAATGATATCGCCGGCGCGAAAACCGGCTTTGTCGGCGCGGCTGCCTTTCTCTACCGACCGCACCAGAACCCCCTGCCCATCTTTGGTACCGAAGAAGTCCCCGAGTTGCGGCGTCAAATTCTCCACCATCAACCCGCTGCGCATGGAAGAGTGGACCACGACAATCGATACCGGCAGATCAGGAAGCTCCGGCATTACCGGCATGGTGGGCATCGTTGGCATGTTGAACTTGAATTCCTTGCCGTCGGGACTGAAGTTGTAAGAGTAATTCTGTTTGCGATCTCCCAGCTGTACCTTGATGCTCATCGCCTGACCATTGCGGCTGATGCCCAGCGTAACCACTCGTCCCGGCGGAGTCTCGCGAATCATGCGGCGCAGTTGCTCCACGCTTTGCACGTCGCTGCCGTTCAGCGAAAGGATTACATCCTGCTCCTTGAGGCCGGCCTTGCCTGCGGGAGCATCCTGATCCACCATCGTCACTTCCACCCCGCGCTCATCCTTCAAATGCAGAGTCGCCAAGCGGTCTGGCGTGATGTCCTGCGTGTCCACGCCGAGATAAGAACCGCTCCCCCAATCCTCACTGGAGAACCCGTAACCATCGCTCGCCGAAGAACCATTGGGCGCGGCATAAGTTGTCGCTGCAAGAAGTGGCAGTGCAATCATCGTCATCAAAATTGCGCTTCGCATGTTCAACCTCCCCCAAAGCTGTAACAAATATTGCTAGTGGCTTGCCCGGCGGAAAGAAATGTCGCCGGTAGTAGTACTGACCTTGAGCTTGGGACCGCCTCCGTTCAGACTTCCCTCGGCCGTGACCGTCTTCGGCCCGTAATCGCCGCCCTCGGTCGTCACTCGGATATCCGGAAAGTCCGAGTGAATCTCGTGGCCGTTGGCAACTTCAATCGACGCCCGCACATTCAGATTCACATTAGGCTCCAGATAAACCATGATGTCACCAGCCGCAGTCTCCAGCTCGGAATCATGATGTTCGCCATTCGCCGCAATAAACTTAGCTATGATTCCCCCAGCTCCCGTCTCCGCCTGCGCCGACGGCACTCCATTCAACTCAATACTCCCGCCGCCCGTCTCCGCGCGCACCGTGCCCTTGGCCGAGCCCAGACGAATGCTTCCGCCCCCCGTTTCCATCTCGACCGATCCCCCGATATCGCCCAGTTCGATGCTGCCGCCGCCCGTACTCGCTTTCACGCGTCCAACGCAGCGCTGCACTTGAATGTTGCCGCCTCCGGTTTCCAGCGTCGCGTCCTGCAGCCCCGACACAATCGATATCGTTCCGCCGCCGCTCTCCGCCTCGATCCTGCCCTTGGCAGTATTCACCTTGATGCTTCCCCCGCCGGTGTGCAGCCTGAGGTCCGCCGACACGTTGCCCACATCGATGCTCCCGCCGCCAGTTTCGGCATTGACCGTGCCACCAATGTCATCGATGTGAATACTTCCGCCGCCACTTTCCGCATCGAGTCGGCCCGTAATCCCGTTGGCGCTGACATTGCCGCCCTCCGTCTCGATTTTGATTTCATCCATCGCCCGCGGCACGTTGACCACAAAGTCGCCGGAGAATTTGTGCGGCCTTCCACCCTCCCAGTCGGCCACAATCAACGCCGTGTCCCCGCGTACGTACGCGCTGATTTTGTAGTTATCAAACTCGCGTTGCGCCCGGTCTTGCGAATCGCTATAAGAATGATTTCGAATCGTATAATTGATGCTCTGCTGCGACCCGCCTTCGACCCGCACTGAGCCAATATCCACCTTGACCTTCAGATTCCTTACCGTCGCCAGTGATCCCGTGATCTCCTGCGTCCAGTTTCCGCCATCCCCGTAAACCCGCGTCTGTTGCGCGCTTGCGACCGGCAAGACCAACAACAGCACCGCGACGAATTTAGATAGTTGCTTCAACATTCACCTTCCGTTCCCCATCCGCTCAATCAAATTCTGGAAGTTGCGACAGCATCATCCGAGCCTGCGACCGGATGTATTGGTTCTGATCGTTCTGTGCGAGTTCTTTCAGCACCGAGCGCACGCTGCTATCGGCACGCACCGGATCGAGCAACCGCAGAGCGTCAGTTCGCACGCCCGGATTCGAATCCTGCACCAGGGCCTCAAGCACCGCATCCCGCACCCGCGAATCGCTCTTCACAAATGGACCCAGGCCATCGATCGCCTTCAGCCGCACTCCCGGATTCGAGTCGTAGCGCAACGCATACATCAGCGCCTCGCGAACATGCATGTTATTCGGCTCTTGCGTCAGCAGGTCGACGGAATCCATGCGCACGCCCGAGTTGTAGTTATTGCGAGCCGCAAAAAGTAACAGCTGCTGGATGCGCTGATCGTTAAGCGAGCCTTGCGCTTCCTGCGTCGACACCGTGTCGTACTTTATGCTGATGTGATTCGATCCCGGATCTTGCGAGATCGACTGAATGCCGGTGATCGAGGATTCCGCCGGCGCGCCGGCAGGACCCGCGGCAACCGTACCGCCCGCGCCGCTTACAACCTTGTAAGTCGTCGCAATACCGCCCGCAAAACCAACAATAAAAATCGCCGCCGCCAATGCCGGAGCAAAACGTATCTGACGCAGCCACGCCGCCGGATCGAATATCAGACGGTGCCAAAACCGGCCCTGCTCCGCGGTCTCAAGCCCCTCTTGCAATCGCATGCGCGATGCCGCGACCAAATTCGGCGAAGGCTCCTCGACCGGCAACTCCGAGAGCGTAGCGTGGAACTGGCGCGCGGTGTTCAGTTCGGCGGTGCAGTCCGCACACCGCGTCAGATGCTGCTCCAGCTCATAACGCGCATCATCAGCCAGTTCGTTATACACGTACAGCAAAACGTTTTCTTTAACCCATTCGCATTTCATAGTTGCACCCGTCACCGCATATCGGCCAGCGCGCCCCGCAGCTTCTGGGTCGCGCGAAACAAAGTATTCTTCGCCGTCTCTTCCGTCGTATTCAGCACTTCACCTACAGTCCGCAACTTCAGTCCGTGATAATGTTTCAACTCAAAAACCATGCGCTCCCGCGGCGTCAGTTTGTCCAGCGCATGACTGATGCGTTTCCCCAACTCCCGGCTCATCAGATCCCGCTCCGGATTCGCGCCCGACCGCACATCGGGAACCTGATCGAGCACATCGTACTGCTCTCCCGAAGCATCCGTCGCCACCGGCGCATCTTCCTTGCGCACCTGCCGCTTCCGCAAATGATCGAGACACAGATTCGTCACGATCCGATAAATCCACGTATAGAAGGAACACTCAAAGCGAAAATTGCCGATGCTCTTGTACGCCTTCAGGAATGCCTCCTGATAAACGTCCTGTGCTTCATGTTCCGATCCCGTGAGGTGAAGCGCCAGCCGCAGCACCGCGTGGTCGTAGCTTCGCACCAGCTCCTCGAAGGCCGCGCGATTGCCGCGCTGCGCTTCGCGGACCAACAAAGTGTCGTCGATACGCCCTGAAGCTTGTCCAGCCATATGGCCCCGTAATTGGGGGTCCTGGATTCCGCCAGCTTCTTCCCCTGCGTTCCGTCTCACTACCGGACACTCGCCAACTGCAAATGGTACAGCCCATGCTTCGGCCGGCATATTTTTCTCTGTCCTCGAATGCACCGGGACGCCATTGCCGTTCTTCCCGCTTGCATAGCTATGGACGGGCGAAACCCCCAACCGTGAGCAGGATTATAAGCAGTCTGGCAGGATTATTGCTGACAAAGAACACTTGTAGTTGGTAGGGTTGCGCCGGGTAACCAGGAACCGTCCTCCCGATCAGGAACTCTCATCCCAATCAGAAATTGTCATCCCGAGCGAAGTCGAGGGACCCTGTGTTTGACGTCATCCTGAGCGACGCGCTTTTTGCGTTGCCAGGAATCGAGGCCGGCCGGAAGTAAATGTCATCCTGAGCGTTGCGAAGAATCTGAGCGAGCCGCGCGATGCGTCGCGCCTTCTGCGACGCAATAATCGCGTGTCTGGCTCGCTTCCTTACTGAAACTACTCGACCGCTTCTTTCTCGATAACCACCTTCAAATGCGCGGTCACATCTTTATGCAGCTTGACGGGAATCGTAAACTCACCCAAAGTCCGCAGCGCCTCGTGCAGCTGAACCTTCCGGCGATCCACATTGAATCCCTTCTTATCGAGCGCGTCCCCGATGTCACTGGACGTGACAGAACCGAACAACTGATCATGCTCTCCCGAGCGCCGCTGGAAAGTCACCGACAGGCCGTCAAACTGCTTGGCCAACTCTTCCGCCTGCAGTTTCTCCTTGGCCGAACGTCGCACCGACGCCGATTTCATCTGCGCAATCACCGCTTTATTGCCCGCAGACGCCTCGATCGCAAGCTTGCGCGGCAGCAAGTAATTCCGGCCAAAGCCCTCGGCGACTTTCACCACATCGCCACGCGACCCCAGCTTCGCTACATCCTCTTTAAGAATGACTTCCATAGATAACTCCAGTTCTAAAGTTTTATAGGCTAAGGATTCGCCGGAAAATAATCCGTGGAAATCCGCGCCAATCCGTGGCCGCCTTTTAAGCCGCCCGCCCGGCAAATGGCAGCAACGCAATGTTCCGCGCCTGCTTGATCGCCAACGACAACCGCCGCTGATGCGGCGTGCAAACCCCAGTCAGCCGTCGCGGAACAATCCTTCCACTCTCCGCCACAAATTGCGCCAGCAGACGAATGTCCTTGTAGTTGATGGCCTCGATCTTTTCCACGCAAAATTTGCAAACTTTCTTGCGCCGGAAATACTTGCGGCCACCGGGTCCACCACCCTCGCGACCCCCGCCAGGTCCGCCGGGACGAGAAGAGGGACGCCGCTCGCCGCGATCCGGCCGGTCGCCGCCGCCAGAAGATGATTCAGATGCTCTAGTTTCGTCAGCCATGATGCTCCTTAAATTAGCTTATGGAGGACGGGCGTCGTCGCCCGTCTCACCGAAAACAGATTACGCCGTCGCTGCCGGAGCTTCCCCAGCCGCTTCAGCCACCGGCGCGGGCGCTGCCGCCTTCCGCTTCGCGTCCTTGATCGCCTTAATCTTATCCAACCGCTTCTGCTCCTCGTCGATGCGTACGGTAAGGAACTTAATCACCGGCTCCGTAACCCGCAGCCTGCGCTCCAGTTCGTGAATCAAGCCACCGCCGCCCTCGACCGTAAGCAAAACGTAAATGCCATCGTGAAATTTCCGCACGGTATAAGCCAGCCGCCGCTTGCCCATGCGTTCCACGCTCTTCACCAGCCCGGACGAAGAAGCCACCGCGGCCTCCAGCGTCGAAATCAGCTTGTCCTGCTCCTCTTCCGCCATATCCGGACGAACGATGAACATCAATTCATAAGTGCGATTCATTCCATTCTCTCCATCCGCCGCGAATCTTCAGACCCGTGTTCTTCCGTTCAAATCCGTGGCTAATCTTTTTCTGTATCGAGTTTGCGGTTAAACCGGTTCATCGCCGCAGCCTCGCCGTCAGTCACAATCGCCTTCACCGCTTCTGCGGCACACTCAAGCATCTCATCGACAACTTTTCCCTGCGCCTTGCGAAACGGGGACAGCAAATAACCGATCCCATCTTCGACTTTGTGATCCGGCGCGACTCCCATCCGGATCCGCAAAAAATCATTCGTGCCCATTGCATCGATGATCGATTCGATGCCGTTATGTCCCGCCGAACTCCGCTTCCTTTGCAGTCGAACCGTACCCAGTGAAAAATCCAGTTCGTCCTGAATAACGATCAGGTCTTCTTCCACCCTGACTTCATGCTTGCTGACCAGTTCACGCACCGAGATGCCGCTCAGGTTCATGAAGGTCTCAGGCTTGGCCAGTAGAACCGTCTCCGAGCCGATCAGCGTTCGCGCCGTCAGCGCGCGGCACTGGCGATTTCTCACTTCCACGCCCAGCTCGTTTGCAATCCGGTCGACAGCCCGAAACCCCAGGTTGTGAGGCGAAAGCTCGTATTCCTCGCCCGGATTGCCCAGCCCAACAATCAGCTTCACGTTCGTTCACCACAGAGCCACAGAGTCACAGAAAAATCTCAGGCCAACTTTGTCTTTGCAATCCCTGTGTCTCTGTGACCCTGTGGTGAATTTACTTCTTATCCTTCTTCTCAGACTTCTCGGCGGCTGGCTCCGCGCCCTCCTCACCCGCTTCCTGTTTGCCCTTCTTGATGACCTCAGGCTCCGCCGGAGTCGCTCCCGCCTCGGCCGCAACCGCTTCAGGCGTAGCCGCAACTTCTTCCTTCACCGTGATCACCGTAGCCACTGGCTGGTTCGCATCGGTCAGGAATTTGAGTTTGTCGCCGTGAGGCAGATCGGAAACGCGCAAGACCTTCCCGAAGACCAACTCACTGACATCGGCTTCGATGAACGCCGGAATATCGCCGGGCAAGCACTCAAGCTCCACTTCGCGCAGAATCTGCTCCAGAATTCCGCCCTGCTGCTTCACTCCCGCCGCTTCGCCCTTCAGTACGATCGGGACGTTGACGGTTAAAGTCTTGTCCATCGCGATCCGCTTCAGATCGATGTGCAGCAACGACCCTTTGATGGGCTCGTATTGCCAATCCACGATCATCGCTTTGGTGCGCTCGCCGCCGTCCAGAGCCAGATCAAAAATCGTGTTGTAGCCGGTTTGGGAATGCAGAATGCGCGAGACTTGCCGCGGATCGAGGCTTACCGCCAGCGCATCCTTGCCTGCGCCATACAGCACAGCGGGAACTTTCCCGCCAACCCGGACCCGGCGCGCATCATTCTTCGTGCCGGCTGTGCGCGGCTGTGCTTCCAATACAGTGCCTTCAGTTGCCGTTGCCATAATTTTGATTCCTGTCTACAAAAATAATTTACTGACCGATGTTTCTTCGTGAATGGATTGGATCGCCCGTCCGATCAATCCGGCGATCGACAGAACTCTGATCTTGGGTTCTTTCTGCGCCGCCTCACTCAGCGGAATCGTGTTCGTCACCACGACTTCCACGAAGTGAGACTTCGCAATGTTTTCCACCGCAGCGCCCGAAAGCACCGCGTGTGAAGCGCACGCATAGACCGCTGTGGCGCCGTTCTGCATCAGGGCCGCGGCAGTTTTAACCAGCGTGCCCGCGGTATCGATCAGATCGTCGATGACCAGGCAAGTCCTGCCGTTGACGTCGCCGATCACATGCATAATTTCAGCCACGTTCATCTCGATGCGGCGTTTATCCATGATCGCCAGAGCCGAATCCATCTTCTTCGCAAAGAAACGGGCGCGCTCCACCCCGCCGGCATCCGGCGAAACCACCGTCAGGTTCGGCAGATTCATCTTCCTGAAATGATCGACCAGCACCGGCGACGCGAACAGATGGTCGACCGGAATATTAAAAAATCCCTGAATCTGTGGCGCATGCGGATCAATAATCAAAGCCCGGTCCGCTCCCGCAGTCGTCAGCAAATCGGCCACTAACTTCGCGGAAATCGGAGCCCGCGGTTTATCCTTGCGATCCTGCCGCGAATAACCGTAATACGGAACCACCGCGGTGATGCGTCGCGCCGAAGCTCGCTTCAACGCATCAATCATCAACAGCAGCTCCATCAAATGCTCGTCCACCGGACGGCACGTGGGCTGCATCACGAAAACATCCGCGCCGCGCACATTCTCCTGAATCTGCGTGTACGCCTCGCCGTCGCTGAAGCGCGTGACCAGCGCCTGCCCGCGACTCATCCCCAGAAACGCGCAGACCTCGTCGGCCAGCGCCTCATTGGCCGTCCCGGAAAAGATCTTGAACTTATCGTCGACGCGTCCGCGTTGCGCTTTGCGCTCCGATTTTTCCTCGGCCCCCGCCAAACCCTTCTTCTCCGTCACTGTCGCAACAGTTGCCATAAAATGTGTTTCTGGCTGGGCCGCTAGGATTCGAACCTAGACAAAGTGCTCCAAAGGCACTTGACCTACCATTAGTCGACGGCCCAGTTCTGGCTGAAAACAGGTTTCAATTGTCGGTTGACGATCGGCTGGCTCTTCTAGTGTAACTCGCCGCTCAGAATCGGCAATCGAAAATCTTCTTCCAGTACTGCGGGCGCGTCAGCGTAGTCGTGGCCGTCGCCGGGACACCGGTCTTGCGCAACCGCGCGGCAGCTTTCGCGGCAGCTTCACGGGACGCGAACAACCCATAAGTCGCGGAACCGGAGCCGGATAGCGAGGCATAAACTGCGCCTGCGCCTTCGAGCACACTCTTGACCTCTCGCAATTCGGGATATTTAGGAAAGACGACTCGTTCAAAGTCGTTTTCGATCCCGGTACGGACGAGGTCGAGAAGTGGGGTCTCGGCCCGGCCCCTGCCTTTGCTCACAGGGACACCGGATGAAGCCTGCCCAGTCTTATCTTTAATCTGTGACAGACTGATCAGCCACGCACAAAGCACGCGACCGAACTCAACCATTCTATCGGACGAAGCAGAACGCGTCAATTTAGCTGGGAAGGGCACGGCTTCAATTCGATTTGTTTCACGGGAGGGCACGGCTTCAGCCGTGCCGCCGGCCGCTCCAAAAGATCCGGGCTTTAGCCCCTGAGGTCCGCTCGCGACCAATAAATCCCAATCCGCAAAAGCCTTCGGAGTAGAAACTCCAATCTCCGGAGTCGCTACCACGCAAGCAATCGCCGGCAAGTCTGGCACGGGATAAACTTCTTCGCCGTGGCCAATCCCCAACACGGTCCCACCAACCAGGAACAAAGGCACATCCGATCCAACTTCCGCCGCAATCCGCAATCGCTCTGGACCAGAAAGCCCTTTCTTCAATGCCCGCTCAAGCGCCAACAGCGCAGCCACAGCATTCCCCGAAGCCCCACCCAATCCACCCTGCACCGGCAACCGCTTCTCAATTTCGATAACGACGCGACCACGCACCTTGAGCGCTGACAGAGCAAGCTCAACCATCCGATAGCAAGTGTTTGACTGATCACAAGGCACCCGCGAATCCTCGCAACGAATCTCAATCCCCGACCCGCGTTCCACCGACACGCGAATGATGTCGTGCAGCGCGATCGTCTGATAAACCGTCCGCAACTCATGAAACCCGTCAGCCCGAAGCGCACCAATCCCCAATCCGAGATTGATCTTGGCGAATGATCGCACGGTTACAGGCATGAACCTGACATTCTACTCATAACCTGCTTGTAAGAAGAATCGCCTCTTCATCAGGGAGAAGAAGAGGCACGGCGAACGCCCTTAAGGAGTAATTTCAAATACGACGCCGCCAGTGAAGCTACGACAGCGCACGAAACCTCGTCCCGTCAAAACTCTTTCTCTACCGCGGAGTCAACAGAAACCCGTGCAAGTCGATTCCATTGCGTACGCCATAGCCAACAATCTCGCCAGCGTTGTTGATGCCGTTCGCCGCGTAGAGTACCCATCCCAAATTCGAAGGTATGAGATTGTTCAGGTCCTTCATCTTCTTGCCGTCGTAGACGAACGCGTGATTATTGGCCACGCCGACGACGATTCCAGAGTCATTGATCGCGTAACCAGTGCTGACTGACGTAGGTAGCCTATCTATATCCTTCAATTTCCCGCCGACCGTGATGTAGGCGTGCCAGGCATTGGGGCTGGCGGCGCCGCCGGTGATCTGTCCTTTATTGTTGATGGCGTAAGCCTCGCTGTACTGTCCGCCCAAGGTCCCAAGCGATTTCATCTTCCCGTTCTTCCAAATAAAACCGAGAAAAGCACTCGGCGCCCAGGAAGTTCCGACAACAACTCCGGCATTATTGATCCCGTTCGCGCTGTTCCACCCTTGTCCGCCAAGAGTTCCCAAGTCGATCATCTTCCCATTGCTGTAAAGAAATGGATGCGCGCCTCCTCCGTCTGCAAGGTACGAGGAGCCCACAACCAGCCCGGAATCGTTCAAGCCATACGCGGTCGCGGAGCCCCCGCCGAGATCGCCAATATCTACCAACTGTCCGTCGACCGTCACAAATGCCCGATACACCCCCGATGCGTTGGTGGAATATCCGGCGATCTGCGCCGACTTGTTGATGCCGTTGCCAACGGCTTTGCCGCCGCCGAGACTTCCCAAGTCCGCCATCTTGCCCTTCGAGTAAAGAATGACTACGCCGTCGCCCTTGGAATCCCCCGCCATGCCTGTGATCTGTCCGCGGACGTTAATCGCCTGCGCTTGAGCGAAATCCCCGCCAGGAAGGTCGCCGAGATC
>Ga0206819_10141_pt1 | contig 26368 bp, 22 predicted proteins | sample Alteio_BWOrgCont_87_FD_152855 | JGI IMG/M metagenome (GOLD analysis project Ga0206819, IMG submission 152855) | Enriched cells from forest soil in Barre Woods Harvard Forest LTER site, Petersham, Massachusetts, United States -... | ecosystem: Environmental > Terrestrial > Soil > Temperate forest >... | reverse complement strand
TCGAAATAGGCATTACCAAGGTTGACATAGCATTCTGCAATCGGCAGTAGTTTTATCGCTGAATTGCAGGAGGCGACTGCCTCATCGAATTTCCCTTGCTTCTGTAGGACGATGCCGAGGTTGTAGTGCGCATGTCCAAGATTTGGATTTATTTGGAGCGATTTCCTCAGCGACTGTTCTGCGTCGGCGAGCTGTCCTAGAGCCAGATATGCCAACCCGAGTTGAACGTGGGCCTCTTCGTAGTTCGGTCGCAAGCCCAGAGCTTTCTTGTGGGCGAGGACTGCTTCTTCAGGCTTGCCCACGCCGTTCAATCCCTCTGCGAGAATAAGATATACCTCAGGGATGTTGCCGCCCGCACGCAGTGCACCGGTGGCACACTCCACGACTTCAGTCCAGTTGGCTGTTGCTTTGTGCGCCGCCGCCAAATTGTAGTGCGTCTCCGGATTGCGTGGATTCAACTTCAATGCCGACTGAAGCAGTTGCTTGCCTTCATCCAATCTGCCTGTCATCAGGCATATTAGCGCCAGCTTTTCGAGTGCGACCTGATTCTTCTTGTCCTGCGCAATGATCGCGCGATAGCTTTGCTCCGCGCCGGCTATGTTGCCGGCCGCATGCATCGCCAGTGCTGATTCTATAGTCAAAGTTCCATCCCACCAATGTTTAGAGGGCGGCTTCAGCTATGTCGTTGCCGCATTGCCTTAGCCGTATCGTTCCTTCTGATGGAGGCCTGTGCTCCCCGAAGGATCTAAGTATTTTACTTGATGGAGCCATTAAGTGTGGCTCAGGTTGCTCAATCCTATAGCCATGGGTTAATCATCTACCTTCTTGATTGAGGCGGCTTGCTGATAGATACGCGTTTCGGCAGTTCGAGCTCTAGCCCACCGAGTGCTTTGAAGCGTTGGTGTATGGACTCCGCCAAGTTTTCCTCTGATTTCAGATCATCACCCAATGCAGCACGCAGTATGTTGCGCGCTTCGTCCGCCATCGAACGGTTGTTCTTTGCCGCGCGCACGCGAAGCTTCTTCTTGGTCGACTCATCCAGGTTTCGGATTGTTATGGTTGCCATTGAGCATGACCTGTTCTGGCTGCACTGTGTTCATAGTAAACAATGCTACCTTGCTGTCAAGGTGGTGGGTTGCTTGGAGCGCAACGTGGGGAGCTTCATGTTGCTGAGTAGACGCGTAGGTAGTGGTGCCGTGCATGCTGCCGATGTGCTTCGAGAATTGCTTTTCGCAATGACTTGACGATAGCGGCGTCCTGTCATAATATGTAAGCACTTACGTAAATACTTACATATTGTTTGGAGACAGGCGTTATGGACTACCTCGATGCATTGGGAAGTTTGGCGCTGGGCAGCAGGCTCAAGAGGCTGTCCGAGCGGCTGGGGCAAGAGGTCGCTGAAGTATATGCGTCGGCAGGAGCTGAATTTGAGCCCAAGTGGTTTCCTGTGTTTCGCTTACTTGCCGAACGGCAGGTGGCATCCGTCACTGATATTGCTGCCCTGGTCGGCATCACACATCCTGCCGTCAATCAATTTGCACAGGAGTTGACCAAAGCGGGTTTGATTACATCGGCCGCCGACAAAGCTGATGGGCGCAAACGCTTGCTCTCGCTATCAGCCAAAGGTAAGCGCGTCGCGGCTCAATTGCAGCCCGTTTGGCAGGCACTGCATTGTTCCATCTCCGAACTTTTTCAGGAGAGCGATTTGAACCTTTTAAATGCGATTCTTGCTACTGAGCGTGCCCTCGACCGCGGAAGTTTGCTGTCGAGATATGAAGAGCTATCACCGGCATTGCACAAAGCAAAACCGCAAGTGATCGAGTTTTCGCCTGAGCTGGCCTGTGACTTCGCTCGACTCAATCGTGCATGGATAGAGAAGTATTTTGCCATGGAAGACTCCGACCGAAAAGTATTCGCCGCCCCGGAGCAGATCGTTAAGAAGGGTGGAACGATTTTCTTTGTTCGCCTTGGCAAGAAAATAGTTGCCACCTGCGCCTTGATCAAAGTCGACGCAACAACATATGAATTGGCCAAAATGGCAGTAGACGAGGCGTATCAAGGAATGGGCATCGGACAATTGTTGTTGAAAAACTGTCTTGACCGCGCAGCGCGATGTAAGGCAACGTCTCTCACGTTGGAAACGAACACTCGTCTCAAGGCGGCGGTCACTATGTATCGCAAATTTGGATTCGAGCCAGTCGACAATGCAGTCTCACCGTACAAACGCGTGGATCTGATTATGAAGCTCGATCTGGTGAACGCCAATCCGGCTAAATCAGGCATCACACCCAAACAAACATCACTCGTCAAATAGTTGGAGATAGAGGCATGTCCATATTTTTAGTCGACGCTTTTACTGATCGGCAATTCACCGGAAATACTGCCGGAGTGGTATTGGATGCAGAGCGCTTCTCGCGTCAGATGAAGCAGCAGATCGCAGCAGAATTGAAAGCATCTGAAACAGTTTTCGCTTCGCAGATAGAGTCGAATGTATTCCAAGCGGAGTTCTTCACCCCCGTCACAGAGGTTGATTTCTGCGGACATGCTACCGTCGCGTTGTTTCACACGCTGGCTGCGCAGCGGAAGATCGATTTAAGTAGTGGCACCATTGAGCTGTTTGAGCAGACCAAAGCAGGTACATTCTTAATAACGGTCAAAGCATCCGGCAATGAGATAGTGGTGTCGATGAAGCAAACTAAGTCGCAATTCGCTCCCGCTCTATGCAGCATCAGTGAGATTGCTGCAGCGCTGTGCTTACCGGTAGAAGGGCTCGCTCCGGACTATCCGATCGGCCTGGCAAAGACTGGCAACTGGCACTTGATCGTCGCGGTAAAATCCAGAGATTATCTCAATCAGATCAATTACGATACAGTCGCGCTGTCCAAGATTCTCAACCGCGCTCAGGCGGTCACGGCACACGTGTTCTACGATGCTGGCGGCAACGTTTTCCACGCGCGCAACTTCGGACCCACCGTTGGAATCATCGAGGATCCAGCGACAGGATCAGCAGCTGGAGCCTTTGGTGCCTATCTCGCGCACGAAGGACTGATCGCTGACGGCGACCATGCCTTCCACATCGTTCAAGGAGAGCAGATGGGCAGAATCAGTCATATCAATCTCAACGTCTCCTGCCAAGATCGGCAAATGCAGCAAGCCGAAATCAGCGGAACAGCGATCGCCACCTTTCAGCTGGTTTCGGCATTGTAAGTGGCCGCATAGTTCCGAGATCAAACGGATAGCTGATGCTCGTTGGGCCCGCAGCCGAATCGGGTATATCGTCATAAGACCTATGCGTTTGAGTTTACCTGGGTGAAGCAGCATGAAATTCGAGATTGATACACGTGATGATTTGGTAACTGTGCTGGATCCAGAGCTAATAAGACCGATCGACTATTTGCGACCTGCGCTTGGAATCACTACCTATCTCTTATGTTACCTTTCCATGCTCGCAATCGGGGTATCACTTCTGCCCCTGCATTTTTCAGTGTCCTTCCTCATTGGTTCGTTAGCGGGCGGACTCTCGACATTGCCTGTGTTTATCGGGGCAATTGGTATCTATCATTATGTTTGGCGTAAGCGGTTGCGCGAAAATCCTGAAGCTTTCAGTCAGCACATTAGTTTAGATATTCCTTCAACGCAGGCGTTCGAACTGTGTCTGGCTGCCGTGTCGCAGTTGCCGAAAGCGAAGATCGAGGCTCTCGATGAAGAGAAAAAGGCAATCGCTGTTCGTAGCAAAGGCAACTTTTGGATAACTGTTGATCGCGTTGTGCTAATCAAGGTCGAGTCTGCTAAAACAGGTGGCAGCCGCATAACTGCATCATCCAGGATTAAATTGACGCGTTTGCGCGAAGCATTCATCAAGCTAGTGTGGGGACCGCGGTGGTATCCGATCGTATTTCGAGTCGACATAAACAAAAACAAGAAATTGCTCGATCAAATCGCGGTATACATCCGCAGCATCCCAAACTGGGATCATTCGTACTCGCCTGCACAGCTCGACGTCGACAGCTCCGCCGCATAACCTTATGTATAATATGCTTGCCTGAAGATCTCCGTTTTTGTAGGCGATAACTTCAAAATTGCATCTGCCGCATGCTAGCGATTTCATTAGCGCTCATCGAGTTCATCGAGCCGCTCGTCGATGTGGCGCTCAAGCTGTTCTTGCTTTCTTCGTTTGGCCGGATTTCCTTTTCCCAGCGCCTTGTTTATACGCCTAATTCCTGCAACTGCACGCCCGCCTTTCTTGCCTCCGCGCCCTTTGCCCCTTCCTTTTCGCCCGGACAGTCCGCCAATGGTACCGAGCATGATACCACCGACAACAATCAAGTTAATCCACGGAAGATCAGCCATACCCTACCTGTCAACTCGCGAATAGATTCATTATAACGTTGGCGCAGACGCAGCTTGTGGATGCAATCGCCACAGCCATTCCAACGTGAGCTTCCTTGCCAATCCCTATGCAGTTATCGATATTGGATACGCTGCCGACAAGCAATCAAAGCCGGGCTGGATTTCAACGGTGCTGAGTCAGTCTGTCAGTTAGTTGGGACTTTATCTAATTCTTATAACAAGATGCGCCTCAACTGATCATACTGTGGTTTAGTTTCTTCAATCTCCTGCTTTTCAAAAGTTAGATTGAGTCTTCCCGCAGACTGAGAAAAAACCATGGTATCGAGAACTAAGCCAGCTTGCCTGATCGCCGCAATGCTTCTTGCAGTTTCTGGATTTGTTTGGCAAGCCTGCGCGGCTGCTGACGAAAAGACATCGTGTCAAACATTTGTGCAGAGCTTCTACAATTGGTATATCCTCAAGAGCAACGCTCCTCCAGGTAAAAGCTCCCCGATGGAGATAGCTTTGAAAACGCGCGGCGATGCCTTCAGCCCGGAATTGAGCAAACGGTTGAAAGAAGATGTTGATGCCTCAGCTAAGTCTCCCGGCGAGATCGTCGGATTGGACTTCGACCCTATACTCAACACGCAGGTCGATTTGCAACGATGCACAGCGGAGAAGGTGACCAGCAGAGGCAACTCATTTTTTGTTGATGTATACGTATTCCTTAACGGAAAGAAGGAAACCAAGCCGAATATTCAACCTGAACTGATTCAGAGCAAAGGCAAATGGCAATTCGTCAACTTCCACTACAATGTCGACAACAAGCCCGACGATCTCCTCCACATACTAAAAACACTGCGTGATGAACGCAAGACATTCAAGAAATGAATCGCTGTAGTAACTTCGGTTTGAAGACGTCAGTGCGAATCTTTTTCATCTTCGCATTCGTAGGACTCGCTTTGTCGGGGCTTGCCGCACAAGCTCAAACCGTTTTCGATCTTTCGAATGATTTTTCTACCGGGGGCAATCCGAACAAGGTCTGGCAGTATGGATATTCCGCCAGTAACTCTCTTGCGATCGATCAGTTTAGGCTCGACAAGAGTACGGACTCATCTGACATCATACGGTTCTGGCACTCAGCAGCGGATAGCGGACCTGATGAGGGCTACTACCCATACATCGCCAATAAGAGCAGCAAGCGGTCGCAGGTAGGCTGCAAGCGACTGTTGGGAAAGTATGATTCTGATGCCGAAACTGCTGGTTCTAGAGAAACGGGAGTGAGAATGGCTAAGCAATTGCGACACGTTGTGTGCTTCAAGTTTCGGGATGGTGTCGCGGCGGATGATCGAGAGAAGGTGGAAATGGAGTTTTGTGCCTTGCAGAAGAAAATTCCCGGTATTGTGGAGTTGGAATGGGGCACTAACAGTAGTCCGGAGAAGTTGAATAAGGGACTGACGCACTGCTTTATTCTTACCTTCGCCAGCGATAAGGATCGCGATCAGTACCTGGTGCATCCGGCTCACTTGGAGTTTGTTAAGCTGATCAAGCAGTTTACGGATGACGCCATGGTGCTTGATTTTTGGCAAATGAATTCGAATCCTTGAGTTCTACAGTCACAGCTCACAGTTTGCGGCGGGCGCATGGTGTTTGAATAAATGACTTTGGGCTGCCGTTCGGTGATTAGTTATACCAAGTTGGACACAAAAAAACTTTGTTGTCCATCAACAACACCCAACTTGTGTTGCATATCAACAATGTCAATGATCGCTGTGCGAGTGCGGTGTTATCGCGGTGGAACGCCGTGATCAGCCGTTAAAATCGTTGATTGGCTCTGTCCGAGTTGATCGAGCAGTTTTTTGGTGATTTGCTCGGCCAGTAGTTGGTTTTCGACAATCCACGTGGACGCTGATGAGAAGTCGACTGGGGCTTGCTCGGGCTCATAGAGCCCACTTGGTCGCGGCCCAAGTTTTTGGCGACGTACGCCGGAATAACTTAATCAAAGCACCAGCGCCGGTTCGGCCACATAATCTCGCTCGGTGTTTTTCCTCTCGCTTCACCCATGCGCCGCGAAACATTGAAGCAGAATATGAGTCCCGTCTGTAGACGCCTGAGCGCAAAGTCATAGGCGTATTGGTGACTAGTCATATGACTTTCGGTCACAAAGAATTCGCATGCTCAACCGTACATTGTGGGCATGCGAAACGAATCGATGCCGGGCGCGCGGCCCTGGCACTTAATTGACTTTGTTATTCGGAGGAAAGCACAATGAAATTTGATCCTAAATTGTTAGGCAGCGCATATACCACGTTGACTCACGGCAAAGCCATGCTGGTACTAACGGCGGTGGCAGCCAGCGCCATGCTTTGTACTTCGCAACCGGGTTTTGCTCGTGGTAACTTTCAGGAGAATCATCCTCGGCGTGCCCAGCTCAACGGACGCTTCGCTCAACTGAATTCGAGAATGAGTGGCAGTTACGGTTCCCTCGGCGGACACTACCAGGGTTTGCAGTCGCAAAGCAATTCATTGCAAAGTCAGATGCGTCAAGATGCCGCCGCTAACGGTGGCCGCCTCACAAGGGGTGAGCAAAGACAATTCAATCAACAATATAGCGCCCTCGGGCAACAGGTTTCCGCAGATCAAGCAGAAGGTGCTCCCTCCGGGCAATGGATGCAAGCCCATCCTCGTCGTGCTCAGGTTCTCAACGGCGCCGCCGGAATGAATCAGACATTGAGCAATGACTATGGCAACTTGGGCGGACACTACGTCGGTCTCGAGCATCGGGACAATAACATTCGCGCCCAATCCATGCAGGAAGCCAAGGCTAACGGCGGCTATCTCACGCAGCAACAGCAACAGCAGTTAGACAACCGCGAAAACAACCTGCAAAATTCAATCAACGCGTACGCGCAGTGACACCGGTTGCAGAATGCTCACTACCTGCAAACGGATCTCCGGTTGAGAGGACCGGCGAATTCATAAAAACGAATTTGACCGGTCCTCAAAACTGTGCGACACCCTGGACCTTAAACAATTCAACTGTCAATCATCCAACTTTGATGGCGCTTGTCGGGAGGTATGACCGTGTTTTCCAAGTTTTGTCGCAACAGAAAGGCATGGCGATATAATTACATCGCCATGCGATCTGTTCGAATAATTGAAAGTTGCTTGATGCCCGCGTTTCCAGCCCACATTTCTAGTGGCACGCTTTTGTGCTGTGCCAAAATTGCTCGCGCGGCGATAACAATTCTCCTCTGTTACTGTGCACTGTTCACTGCTCTTCCGGCTCATTCTGCGAGCAAAACGGAGGCACAAACCATGGCTGTGCCAAGATTCCATTGGACCAAAAGCTTGCCGGTCGACAGCCGAGATTCGGGCATCGGAACTCTTGGGGGAACCGAGGCGCGCTGTCTCGTTGCGATGGACCACAAGCTCTATGCCGGGATCGGCTATTGGATGGATTCCGAACATGGAAATCCACGACTGCCTGGAGCACAGATTTTGCGGCTCGACTCGCCCGGCTCAGACTGGAAGGTTGATCTTCAACTGGACGAACGTCTCACCACCGGAAAACGGGCCGGACAGAGAAGATATCTTGCCATCGCCGTGCTGAAGACGATCACCATCGACTCGGATTTTTCAGGAAAGAAGTTACCTAATCCGACGGACATTGTGTTAGCCGGCACGTGGGACTTGCTCGGCAAACTCGAGGTGTTCTCCAAAGAGTCTGGTCACGATCACTGGGCTGACACGCCGCTTGGACAAACCGGCGGAACATATGCCGAGATACGCAGCTTTGGCATACATCGCGATCGTGTTACTAACATCCAGCGAGTGTTTGCCGGCGCCCGCATCACTGGTCCGGCAGTTGCATCCCAAATATACAGCGGCGCCTACGATCCGAGCGTACCAGGCGGCATACGCTGGGACGCCAAACCTGAAAATTGGCTGGGCGACCTTGCCAATTTGGCCAGAACGTTGAAGGGCAGTGCGCGAGTAACGGGATTCGCTGAATGCAACGGCAAACTCTATGCCACCGTATACAATGTCATTTACGAACGACAAGATGGTAACAAGCCGACCTGGAAGCCAGTCTGGACATATGAGCCAAAGAAACCATTGGAAAATGGCAGCAGCGGTTTCAGAGGCTTGACCGCCGTTGCCAATCCGGATGGCGAAGGACAGGTCTTGCTGGTTTCACTCGAGCATAACCCAGGGCAGATATTTCGCGTCGACCCGCGCACATGGACAAGCACGAGGGAAATGAATGTCACCAATTACCTGGAACAAGCTTTCGGAACAAAAAGCGGCTATGTGATTGCAGGATACAACGACATGCTGCTTTATGACTCGACGAATCATCAGCAGGACTGCCCGGTTTTGATAGGGATCGAAGGCAGGGCGCCTTTGATGAAGCGCGCGGTCAACAGTCACAACCCAGATGCCCACTATCTGATCAGAGAGCCGAATGGAACGTATTCGCTTCATGAGATCGTCGATCCGGCCCTGCAGCCGAAACCGGTCTTGATCTCCGTGCGATCGTTGATTTGCTCGCCATTCTCGGATGATCCTCCCGGCGCTGTTTATGCGTCTGGATATGATGCCAACGGCAACCCCGCTCACAACACCGCTTGGATATATAGAGGAACGCCCGAGAGCATTCGTTAAGGTTTGGCAGTATGTTGCATGAGCGACCAAGCATCTCCGTCATTTCAAAAGCCATTCGCTCACTGGCTTCAAGTTCGCCGGAGAACCAATTCAGATGGGCCGAATACTTTTTGATTGCAGTGGCGGCCCTCAATCAGCTTGGCTGGAAGCGCGCGGGCGACGCAACAGAAGTGATCAGCGTCGTGATTCCATTAGTGCTGTTGGTGGTGTTGGCGTTGATCAACTCGCTGCGGGTTCCGCCGGACAATCGTAGGAGAATGGTGCTGATCTTAGGCGAGCTCGCGGTTGTTGCGATCGCCAGCTTCCTGGCGCCGCACCGGATATATCGCAATCTATTTCTGATAATCATCGGCAAGGGAGCGCTCCTTCTCAACCGAACGTGCTTGATAATCGTCATTGCCGTTACGTTGATTCAGCAAATCATTTTTGTTACGCTCGTCGAGTCGAAGGCGTTTCGTTGGGTAGCATTGTTTCCGGAGGTGATGAACGGTCGTTTTATTCTCGCGTGTGAATACGTGGTCTACTTCACACTGACACTCTTTCTCGTTGTGTTGGTCTCGACTCTGTTGAAGTCCGAGCAAGAAAGTCGCCGCAGAGCCGAGCAGTTGAAGCTCGACATGGATTCGATGGCTATGACACTGGAACGTGAGCGCATCGCCAGAGACATTCACGATTCACTCGGACACGCACTGACGGGGCTAAACGTTCAGTTGCAACTCGCACAAAAACTGCAGCAAAGTGATCCCGCCAGGTCGCACGAGGCGATAAACTTGGCCAGAGGATTTGCCATGCGAGCCGTAGCAGATGTGCGCCGCGCAGTCAGAGCTGTAAGAGATTCTTATTTTGATTTCCCGGCTGCCGTCAAAGAACTTGAAGAAACATTTGAATCCGGTGGCGGCTGCAAGATCACAACGACAATGGATCCGCTGAATGTTTCGCCGCAACTCACCCACAATCTATTTTTTCTCATTCAGGAAGGACTGACGAACGTGCAAAGACATGCGCATGCGACATCGGTAATACTGGAGTTGACCAGCGACGATCAGATTCATCTGCGCATCAAAGATGACGGCATTGGATTTGTCAACGACGACGGCTCCAGTGGTTTTGGTATAAAAGGTATGGAAGAAAGGGTAGCCAGCCTGGGGGGCGTGATTTCGATTAATTCCGCCGAGGGGGAGGGCACCGAAATCAGTATCACTATACCGACAACGGCTGCTCCATCAAAGGATGCGTTAGATGATCAAAGTTCTAGTAGTTGACGATGAAGCTATTGTTCGTCAGGGCATAGTTTCATTGCTGATGCTTGAGCCTGATCTGGAGATTGTCGGTCAAGCGCAGAATGGTGCGAAGGCGATAGAGCTTGCCCAATCACTGAGCCCGGAAGTCGTGCTGATGGACATTCGTATGCCGGTGTGCGACGGTATTCAGGCGCTAAAACACATTCTCGATCACAACCCGACAATGAAGGTAGTTATGCTGACTACCTTCGACGACGACTCGATGATCGCTGAGGCGCTCAGGCTCGGAGCATGCGGTTATTTGCTCAAAGACACCGATTCAGTCAAGATTGCGGCCGCAATAAGGCTGGCATCACAAGGATTAGCATTGCTCAACGCACCGGTGCTGAAAAAGGTAGCCCGCGGTCTGACGGAACGGGACACCAATGCGGGCGTTCTGCAGAACAAGCTGTCCGCTCGCGAGATAGAAGTATTACGTTTGATTGGACAGGGAAAGAACAACAAACAGATAGCGGCGGAATTATTTCTAACTGAAGGAACGGTGAAGAATTACGTCAGCAGAATCTTCGATCAGCTAAGTGTCCGCAACCGATCCGAGGCTATGCAAATCGCGCGCCAAGAGCTTGATGACTGCTTCGAAGTCCGTTCTCCTGATGTGCTTCCTTAGGCAATCGTATCAATACACTTGACTGGAACTCCGCCAATCACTGTCCTGGTTGAGGATGACTCGGCAGAATGGTGTTAGTTTTATTGCCTAGCACCTCTGCATGACCGTATTCGACGTAGATGAACCACGTCAGATTGTTCACATTGCCAGAGTATGTATTATCAGTGATTTTCGAGCTGCTGTTAGGTTGCGAACTGCTTGCCGGCGAGACATTGATTACTGCAAATGCGCTGCTGCCGCCAATTCCACAATCTCGCAGCACATTTGAACCGACATTCGTGGTGTTGCTGCTCGTTACAGTTATCCCCTGGCTCGAAATTTCACTTAGATTGTTGTTGGTGATTTTCGAATTAACGGTATCGGCATTGATACCAGCTCCGCCGGAGATGTTGGTTATGGAGTTCTGGTGAAGTGTTGAATTAGAACAGCTGGCCAGTTGAACCCCCTGGGCGAAAAAGCTGACCTTGTTGTCGGTGATTTGAGGTGAGGTTGCGTAAATATACATTCCAAGCTGAGCGGAGTGGCCATTGCCGACTATGGTATTGCCGCTGATTTGCAGTCCGCCGTCTGAGGCGTACTGGTAGTAGATACCAGTGTTGCTGGTGGAAATCATGTGGTTCGATGCAAATGTCGTTGTACCGTATGTGTTGTAGCCAAAAGCTCCGTATGTCGCACTGTTTACGGTGTTCGAATCGAAAGTCAGAGTGTTTGCATACTGGCAATAAATCCCGTAATAGGGGGAGTTGATTGTGTTCGATGTTGCAGTGACGGCTCCACATTGGTTGCAGTAGATCGCGTAATACACGTTGGAGAACGTGTTGGAGACAACATTTACGGTAGTGTTTCCGTACGCATAGATTCCGTAATTCAGGTTAGAGAACACATTGTTTCTAGCATCTAAGGTGAGTACCCCGGAGGCTCCGGTGTAAATTCCGTATGCACTTCCTGGGCTATCAGACGTGAAAGTGTTTTTTTCAATTTTTGCGAAAGCATTAATAATTTCAGCTTCTATGCATGTTGAGGAAGACCCAGTTACAGAAAATGAGTTTGATCTGATTGTTCCGCTATCGGAGTTCTTGATGTCTATGCCGATCTTAAAGCCGGTAAATCTATTGTTTTCTATGACATACTTGTCCGCATCGTCAAGAATAAGTAGCGCGGGATTGACGGTACTCAGAGGGTCCTGTACGAATTCTATCGTCAGATTGTTAACACCTCCTCCAATGCCACTTAGGGAGAACTGGAGGAATGGATTGGTGATCTTAATGATGGAACTTGCTGATGATTCTCCGGACAACGCAACGCCATTTGCATTCAGCGGAGGATTCACATCATCCACGAGATATGTGCCTGGCGGGAAGAGGACCACGTTGCCAGCGCCGGGGTGTGCATTCGCAGCCGCGATGGCACTGGAAATCGCTTGCGTGTCGTCGGTGGTTCCGTTGCCCACTGCACCATAATTTTTTACGTTATACGTGGTCGCATACGCTGGTGCGGCGGCGTATAGGCCAGCAACAAGCAGGGCGATCCAGATAAAGCCGACAAAACGTGAGCTGATTCCAGCTAATGCTGCATGTTTCACTATGGTTACCCCGTTGAGATCTTAAGTCGTTCTGCCCAGGCCGTTCGGTGATTAGTTATACCAAGTTGGACACAAAAAAACTTTGTTGTCTATCAACAACGCTAACGTGTGTTGCATATCAACAATGTCGATGATCGCTGTGCCAGTTCGGTGTTAAGGCGGTGGAACGCCGCGATCAGCCGTTAAAATCGTTTGATTGTCCCTGTCCGAGTTGATCGAGCAGTTTTTTGGTGATTTGCTCGGCCAGTGGTTGGTTTTCGACAATCCACGTGGAGGCTGATGGGAAATCGACGGGGGCTTGCTCGGGCTCGTAGAGCCGCACTTGGTCGCGGCCCGAGTTTTTGGCGACGTAGAGGGCTTTGTCGGCGCGCTCGACGAGGTCTTCCAGGTTGGATGCATGTTTGGGATACGAGGCGGCGCCGATTGATACAGTGATGCGGCCTAAACCAGGCACTGGCGTGCTGCGGATCTGGGTGCAGAGCCGGTCGGCGATCAGCGCGGCTTCGAGCAGCGATGTCTCCGGCAAAATAACGCCGAACTCTTCGCCACCATATCTGGCGGCAGTGTCGCCGGAGCGCAGTAGTGTTTTGAGAATCGCGGCGATATTACGAATGGCGGCATCGCCCACGGGGTGCCCGAATTTGTCGTTGATTTGTTTGAGTTTGTCGAGGTCGATCATCAAAAGCGAGCACGACGTTCCTTTTCTTTGCGCCAGTCGCAGCTCTTCATTGAGCCTGTTCTTGAAGTAAATGTGGTTGTACAAGGTCGTCAATCCATCAGTGATCGCCTGGTGTTTCACCTGGGCAAACAGGTGTGCGTGCGTGATGGCGATGGCCACCTGATCGGCAATTGCTGCGACGAGTTGAATCTCGCTTGGTTTCCACTGCCGCATCTTGCCGCACTGATGCACAATTAGAACACCGACGAGTCGGTTCTCATTGAGCAGCGGCGCCGCAATCAGAGATTGCGAGCTGCACTGATCGAGGAAGTCTTTGAACGGAATTGCTCGACTGTCATTGAAAACATTGCCGATAATTGCCAGCGGCGCTTCACTGACTGTGTTGGCCGCACCACTGGTGGTGCCCTGCACATTATAGGGATCAGCGGCTTGCTCAGCTAGCTTTTGCAAGTTGATGCCCAAAAGGGTGTTGCGACCGGGATTCATTGTTCCCATGTTGGGATGGAAATCCAGATTGTCCGGATACATGTTCAACCCCTTCCCGGAATTGAAAAGCTCGCTGCAAAATTCGTGAGTAACCACGAGCGGTCCTTCCGAACGCGGCTGGGCGATCTGGCAGCGATCCACTCCCAGAGCCAGACCCAAATCGCGCGTAACGGTGTTCAAGGTCGTATCGAGATCCAGTGAGCTGCGCATCGAGCGCACAATGTGGTTGATCAACATCTCCTGCTCAGCCAAAGTTTTGGTGCGGTTGTACAAGCGCGCATGTTCCATGGCGATGGCGACGTGGCGTGTCACCGCTTCCACCATCTCCAATTCCGTATCGGACCACACACGCAGGCGGTCGCACTGATGCACCAGAATCACGCCCAGCGGTCCATTGCTGGTCGTGATCGGACAGGCGATCAAAGAACGGATATTGCGCCAATCATCAGGCGAACTAGACGCATTCTCGAACAATGGCGTCGGCCCGCCTTCGTCCAGGACATCCAGCGAGAGCACCGATCCCTGATCGAGAATCATGTGCATCATGCTGTTTTGCGTAATCAATATAGATCTGTGGCTGAGCGGCAGTCCCGATCTGGTCTCGTCGTACCAGACATAGTTAAAAACCAGCTCGTCATCAGAAAACTCAGGCGTGCCGTGCGTGTCGACCAGTGCCAGGCAGACACGGCTGGCCTCGAGTGCCAGTCCCAGTTCGCGCACCGTCGTGTTCAAAATCTCTTCCAGATCGAGCGATTGGCGGATAGCTTCAGAAAGCTTGTCCACCATGAACTTCTGATCCTGGTCCATTTCCAAACGCGCCGCCATTTCATTGAACGCGCGCGCCAACAGTCCCAACTCGTCGCGCGCCGGTACGTTGACCCGCTTGGTGAAGTCACCGTGACCGATAGCCAGCGCTTCGCGCACGAGCACGCTGATCGTGCCTGTGAAGTGCGCGGTGGCCCAATATGCCAGCAAAACGGAAATGCCGATGGCGCATGAGGCCAGAACCACCATGATCGCCAACCAGTCATGAGCGGCGCCGTAAATCGCCTCGGTGGGAACGCCGACGATCACCAACCATCCATTGGGTAAATGCTGAAATGCGTAGGCCCGCATTGTCGGATCGGCTATGCCGACGACTTCAATCGTTCCTTTATCAGCTTTTCCTGCAGCAGTTACGGTTTTGGCGTGGGAGAAATCTTTGCCCTGCCAGTAGTCGTTTTGCAGCGTGCGGCAGATGACGCGCCTGTTTTGATCGACGACGGCGACGATGTTGCCTTTGGTTTCACCCAGTCCGCTGAAAAGATGCAGCACCGCGCTTGGTTGCACAGAGGCGATCAAAACGCCGCGCACATCGCCGGCAGAGATGATTGGTGCGCCGACAAGCACAGCCGGCTTGCCTTGCATCGGTGAACTTGTGTAGTCGGAGATCTGTGCTCTGCGAGATTGCACGATCTTCTTGATGAAGTCTCTGGCGGTTAGTTGCGCACCGGCTGCGGCTCTGCGGTCGGTTGTGTCATCGACGGTGCTGATGCGCGGCACTCCGTGCGCGTCGAAGATAGTAATTTCTGTCCAGGTCGACTCCGCTTCCATGGCTGTGGCTAGAATCTTCTGGCATTTGTCCGGTTGCATCGTTTCGATCGAAGGCAGCGCCGCCAGGGCTCGGGTGGCGCTAGTCTCGGCGTTGACCCACTGTTCGAGCGTGCGCGACGAAATAGACGCCTGGAAGGTCGTGGCGCGTTCAGCTTCGGTGCGCAGGGTGCGATACTCTTTCCACAGCGAAAAGCTGCCGATCGCCATCAGTGGAGCAGCGACCCCCAGGCAGAGCAGCAGCATTCTTGTGCGTATGTTCAGCTTCGCTGGAACTTGATTCAGCAGCTGCATTGACCAATCACCATGCCAACGGTATCAACGGACACGATCAGGGGGACGGGACACCTTTTGAGACGCTTGGAAACCAAAATTTTCCTGAATTATAAGTCTTCTATATAGGAATAAAAGGCCTTGGGCAAGGAGTTTTCCCGGTTAGCGTGGGAATCCTACGATGAGAAAGTTGTAGGAACTTCGGTGGCTGAGGATTAGCAGCCGCGTGCAGACGGTTTACGTAGATGAAGCAATCTAACTTGGTTGCAATATGTGACGAACGCTTTTCGCTTCTTCCAGCTCCAACAGCAAATGGTAGGCGCGCTCAATATCAAGCGGAATCTGATTGGCTATCTCCAGCGACAGCCCCATATGCATGGCGGCGAGAATCTCATCGGCAGCCTGTTCTTTCCTCTGTTGGCGCAGGAAAACATCGACCTTGACCATGCGGGCCACGACGCATTCATCGTCGAACTCCAGGGCGCGCTCGCATAAATTCAGCGCGCCGGTGAGGTCGTTGTCGGCAAAGGCAGCGCAGGCGGCAGCAGCGAGCAAACTGCCCTTGAGCTCGCCGTCGATGCCCGGGTAGTCCGAGGTGTGGACGAAGGCTTTGCGCGCCCCTTTGTAATGGCGCCGTCTGTAGGAAACCAGCGCTTCCATAAAGTACGAATAGGGCGAGTAGGGGAAATTACCCTTCAACTGACGCACAAGCTCTCGCGAGTTACTGCGCAGTCCGGCGCCGTCGTAGAGGATGGCGACAGAGCAGAGTAGTCGCGCGCTCAGGGGATTTGCCCGCAGGGTAGAGAGTGCCTGACGCAATTGGGCCGTAATCTGCGGGCGGCTGAGTGATGAAAACCACAAGCGAAAGTTGCTGTTGCGCACAATTAATAGATAGACGATGGCCAACCAGACATGCACCACAATTAGTGGCACGCGTTGTTCCGCCGCACCATATGTGAGGGCAATTTGCCAGCGCAAACCGCCCATTCCCACCAGCGAAAGCAATGGATCGACGATCAAGTTCAACGCCAGCACAAAAGAGATGGTGTAGCCCAGTAAGGTGGCCAGAAATGGATGCGGGCGAAACAGCAGGCATGGTATCAAACATAGTGCGAATAAAGTAGTAACGATCGAACCTGCAAATACGACTGGTATCACCAACTGCGCAGAATCGAGTCCGGCAGGAACCGCCTGGTACCAGAGAAATCCATAAGTCCAGCTCTTGAGATAACCGCCGAGCAACTCGCATATCGTCGAGGTGGCACGCAGATCGAGCAAATTGAGCAAGGGAAAAATCATGAAGATGACGATGCGCCATGCAAACATTCGATCTTCTTCGTCGAGGTCGTCTTTTGTCAGCCGATCTCTTTCGACGATCAGGCGCCAGACAGTATTCGATGCGACGGCAATGGTGATGCCGGAAATGCACCACAGATACAGATTGTTCATTTTAGAAACGAGAGTTCATTATTAAAGCGGTTGCCAGTAGCTTGGCTCGTTATTCACGAGGCTTGTCATTATAGGGAGGCTGTTCTTGATAAGCCTGAGAGAAAATAAATTGAATCGAGATCAGCGCAGGAGGCAAGGATGAAGCGTTAATTACTTATTCGTGATTTGTGGGTTCAGCGCCAACTGCATTTGCTCCGGAACCCGTTTCATCAGCGATTTATCGAGCCAATTTAATCCTGCTAATGACTGCAATTCGGTCACTGCTTCGGAATAACGTTTCAAGTCATTGAGCAGAACTGCCCGGTGAAAATGTGGATCAGCCAGATCGGGGTCAGCGCGCTCTGCGGCGGCAAGTGCTTCCATTGCTTCTTTTTTGGCAGTCTCGGGATCGACGCGATTGTTGGCATTGCGAGACATGCGACTTAGTTGACAATCGGCCATAGCCATGTAGGCGCGTGCCTTTAAAAGCGGCGCAGCATTGTCGTTTTTCGCAATCTCCATGAAATTCGATTCTGCCTTTTCCAGATTTAGTTTGTCGTGAGCCAGCCAGCCATAAAGCATCAGTGGCTCCAAATCCCCTGGCTCCATCTTGCGGCAGCGATCCAGCGCTTCTTTCGCCATATCCTCGAGCGTAGCCTCGTAATAGAGCCAAGCCAATCGCAAGAGGTTTTCGTGCGTCGGGTGCTGCGCAACGGCCGCTTTTATTTGTTGATACTGCTGAGCCCAGACCGGTCTGGTTCGCTCGGCAAACCACAGTCGAGGCGCTTTTCCTTTGAGCATGTAAATGATTGAAGCGACGATGAAAAAATGGCAGACGCCGATCACCATCACCAGACTATGCACCGGTGATGTGTAAATGGCGATCCAATCACCGTACAAGTTGATGATCGACATCATGGCGTAAAAGATGGCGGAGCTGGCGATCGACCACATTCCCAGGTAGACGAGCGTTGCCACCACCGCTGGTGAGCGCATTTTTAGGGCGACGGCGAAACATATGTAGCCGATGACGATTTGCACAAGATTGCCGGCGAGAAAAATGATCAACAGTTGCTGATCGGTGAAAGTTCCACTCGGTACGACATAACCCGAAAGCACAGCGTAGTGGAACTCTTGAATGCCGCCGCCGTAAATCTTGATCGCTGCAGCATGGCCCAGCTCGTGAAACAACACAACAACCGGTTCAAGCAAAAAGAGACTGGCTTGCAGAAGAATCCGTCTGTCTTTGCCGGTGAGATTGCTGTCCCACAGCGACTGCCAATTGTCACGCACCTCTCTGACTGTGACAAACATCAAAGGGATGATGATCAACAAAAGCGCGTCTTGCGATTTTACGATCCAATCCATTTTATAACCGCTCCGTCGCCTTCGTCCCTCGGCTCCTCCGCTGTCCATCCGCTTCGGCTGCGACGGCTCCTCGCCGTCTTGCCTTCGCTGCTATTTAGTTTCCATTTTGTCGCTCCGTCGGCTTCGCCTGTTGTCAGGCTGGCGTATTCCAGAACGTTTCCTTGATTCTCAACAACAAGTAAGAGAGGAAATAGAGAGTGATTAGTGCAAGCATTACCAAAATCATGGACATCGCAGTCGGATCCGGAGTCACGACAGCCGCGACTAGCGCGATCAAAATGAGAGCATATTTCCAAAGACGAATCAGATGAGAGGAGTTGATCAGTCCCGTGAACGAAAGGCAAAAGATGATGATCGGTAGTTGAAACGACAATCCGATGTAGAGCAAGATTGACGAAACGAGCGAGATATAGAAATCCAATCTCTGATTGATCGGGGTGACGCCTGCACCGAACGATTGGAAGAAGTGCATCATCGGCGGTAGCAAGCAGATATAGGCGAAACAGACGCCGCCGAGAAAAAGTAAGGGACTGCCGACCACGATCGGTCCAAGCAGGCTGCGCTCGCGCTTCGTCAATCCGGGTGCGATGAAACGGCTGATTTCGAAGAGGACAAATGGCGATGCTATTGCCAGGGCCGCGTAAAACGCTACTTTGAAAAATACCAAGATCGGCTCTTCGAGAGAAAGCGCCTGGAATTTTATGTCACCCGCTGGTTTTTCCAGCCAGCGCAAAATGTCTTTGGTGACAAAGAGCGCTGCGACAAAAGAGCTAACAATGTAGAGGATGCAGCGAATCAGCCTTTGCCGCAGTTCATCGAGATGCTCGATGACGGTCATCACTGCTATTTCCGGCGTGCGTTCAGCCGGCGTCGGCTCTGACGACGGTTCAGCATTCAGTGGAACATTGACCACTACAGCCGGCTCTTGCACCGGGGCGCCGTTGGCAGGCTCATCATCGGCTCTTGGCGGCTGCTCCGCATGCTGCTCGGCCACGGCAGGCGGCTGGTCGGCATGTGCTGGTGCTATGGATTGCTTCGATGCCTCTGGCTCTGCCAATGTTCATTTCCTTGCTGAGCAATCGGTGATGTTGCTCCACTCGCTGGCCCAATTTTAACAAGCGGCTCGTCTTGCGGCGGCTCCCGCGTCATTTATTCCCTCCTAGATTCGCGCGAAAAGTCTGGGAGCGCCGCCTACTCGCCGCCTTGCCTTCGCTACCTGTTTCGATTTCCCTAACAAGATTTTGGTCGCCTTTGCTCGGCGCATTCGTAGAGGACGATTGCTCCGCACACGGCAACATTCAACGATTCGGTCGTTTCTGTCATGGGAATTGTCACCAGCTCATCGGCCAGATTCAAAGCATATTGCGACAAGCCATTGCCTTCATTGCCCAGCAAAATGGCAAGAGAGCCGCTCAAATTCGTGTCGCACAGCCGCTTGCCGGTCGAGGGCTTCAAGGCCAAAACCCTGACGTTGGCGCTCTTCAGTTGGGCTGCCACCGTGCCCGCTTCGACGCCGGTCACGACCGGAAGGGCGAAAAGCGCGCCCATGGCTGACCGGACCACCTTCGGGTTATAGGCATCGACGCTGCCCTTCGTCAGAACTACTCCGGATGCGCCAAACGCCTGGGCGGCCCTGATCAGCGTTCCCGCATTGCCTGGATCTTGAATGGCTTCTCCGACCACCACCAGGGTTTCTTCCCCTTGCAAACAATCGGCAAAACTAAACTGCCGGGCGGCGCCGACGGCGATTACTCCAGACGGGGTCTGCGTCGTCATCAACTCTTTGAAGATCTTGTCCTCGACGACCGACATGCTGTTGAGGCTCGTCTGGTCGATGTTAGGCATGCCCTCGGTCCAGTAGCTTTTGCTCACCACGACGTCGTGAATGATGATGCCGCGGGAGAAAGCCTCGTTAAGCACCTTGGCGCCTTCGAGCAAAAACATGCCCTCTTTCTCGCGACCGGCCCGCTCATGTAAGAGCCGAATCCGCTTGAGAGTGGCGTTTTGTGCGCTTGTTACCGGCGTTACTTTCATGCCTGCGCTCGTGCTGCCGCCGTCAACCGGCTGCCAATCAATATAACCGCTCCGTCGGCTTCGTCCCTAGCCTCCTCCGCGGATCCCTTCGCTTCGGCTGCGACGGCTCTTCGCCGCCTTGCCTTCGCTACCTGGTTTGATTGCTGACAGCCATCATGCGACGAAAGCAATGTTTTTAGACAGCTCGACCGAATCAGGCGGTGGCGCCGGCTTTTGCTTTGCCGGTAAGAGCTTTTCTTTGTGACTCTTTCTCTTTCTGCTTGGCGCCGCCTTTATCTTTGGCGATTTCTGCCAGTTTGCCGAAAGCAGGAAGGTCATGTACAGCCAACTCCGCCAGGACTTTGCGGTTGAGATGCAAATTGGCTGCGGCCAAGCCGTAGATGAAGCGGCTGTAGCTGATGCCGTTGAGGCGGCAGGCTGCGTTGATTCTGGTGATCCACAGGCTGCGGAATTCGCGTTTTTTCTTTCTGCGATCGCGGTAGGCGTTTTTCCAGGCTTGCATGAGCGCCTGGTTGGCGGCTATGAACAATCTCGACTTCGAGCCGCGAAAGCCTTTGGCGTATTTGAGAATTTTTTTGTGGCGTCGCTGGAGGACGTTTCCACGTTTTACACGAGACATTTGCCGATCTCCTTCTTCGTTTTTTCTTTAGGTTTGCTGCTGGAACTACATCAAAGAATGTTGCTGGTTTGCCGTCGGGGAGGAGTTCCCTTATGCTGCGCCAGCGCCAGCGTGCAGTCGGTTATCTTACGTACTTCTTGTAAGGGAAGCACTCCAGAATGTTTTTCTTCTGGTCTTTGGTCAGTTCAGTCCAGCCGCGAAGCTTGCGCTTCACATTTGCTGACATCCACTCGTTGATGTGCCGCGTGCCCGATTGCGTGCGCAAGATTTTACCGGTGCCGGTAATCTTGAAACGCCGTGCTGCGGCTTTGTTTGTCTTCATCTTGGGCATGGCTTGCTCCAATCAAACATGCAATGAACGGCTTAGCGCCGTCCAAACCTACAGCCGAATCGCCGAAAGCGGTTGGTTTAACCGTTTTCATCACCCGCAGGCGTAGTCGCGAGAGTGCCCTGTGTGCTTGGTCCTGCCGGCTTGGCAGCAGGAGTCGAAGCGCCAGTTGTACCCCCGCCTCCGCGCTGCGGAAGAGGCGAGAGGATCATGATAACACTCTTGCCTTCCATTTTCGGCTCTCTATCCATCATTCCTAAATCTTTCAGTTCATCGGCAAACTTTGTCATCAGGCGCATCGCCATATCCTTGTGCTGCATCTCGCGTCCACGAAGGATTGTCAACACCTTAATTTTGTCGCCGTCATTGAGGAATTTTTGCGCCGCCCGCAACTTGACCTGGTAGTCATGGTCCTCGATTTTGTAGCGCATCTTGATCTCTTTCACATCAACGATGTGATGCTTCTTCTTGGTTTCGCGAGCCTTCTTTTCATTTTCGAACTTGAAGCGCCCGTAGTCCATGATCCTGGCAACAGGTGGATTGGCATCTGGCTGGACAAGAAAGAGATCAAGCCCTTTCTCGCGGGCTGTCTGCAGTGCGTCCCTAGTTGGCACAATGCCGAGCTGTGAGCCGTCCTCACCAATCAAGCGAACTTCGCGGTCGCGTATTCTGTCATTAAGGAGCGGTAGGTCACGTCGTGCGTCCGGTCGACGTGGATCGCCTTTGTCGGGTGGTGTGCTCAAGCTTTGGAAGTACCTCGTTGTCAGTGCTAATTAAAAATTGCCGAAGGTGGGAGTTGAACCCACAAGAGCTATTCGCCCACTACGACCTGAACGTAGCGTGTTTGCCATTTCACCACTTCGGCACGCGTGTGAAATGATTCTACAACAGCCCCCCTGTGTAGTCCAATGCACTTGAACCGCAGCAGTTGGAGCTCAACGCTCTCGGCAACTTGAAGGAGCCGCAAGTGGGCGTGCTTCAAAATTTGTACCCAGTTTGAGCAGCGATTCTTTTGGGAGAAACCCTGAAATTTTGGCAAGCGACCGAGATGTCCTGATGCGAAACATGGACGGGTTGGATTTCTGAATGCAAAGAAATTCAGCCTGTTCTCAGGTGCGAAATCTGCGCTGGCGAGGATGTCGAGATCTTGGCCGGAAAAATCCTCTGGCGTTTAACCTAAAACGAAGCGTCAAGTCAGCAATGACCTGATAGGCTCTAAGAGTTTCGAATACAGTTGCGGCGGGAGTTTTCAACATGGTCGAAGATTTTGAGCTGAGAAAAATCTTGTTTCAGGGCGGGGGATGCGATGGCAAGGTCGCCATCACAACGCAGGACACGGTCTATGTCATTGAAAAACCGCAAGAAAGTGCACCTGAACATGCGTCAATAAAAGTCGACTCGGCGCGCGCGCTGCCGGGCGGCTTCCGCGTGGCGAAGAAATTCAACGCCACCGGACGGTTCGAAGCGGTCGGCCCGGAAGATTACGAAGTCTACGAATATGTCGGCGACGAGTCATTCGGCGTCTACATCAGCGCGACGGACGCGAAGTAGTATCAGTCCGAAGTTTTGTGCGGTTGCGGTTCTGAGGCGAGTGCCGTCTGCCGGCGCTGCCGCTTGCGCGCGGTGATGCACGATTGCACATCAAAACTCGAAAAAAATATGCACGATAGTGCATCACTTCTGGATTTGCACCGTCGTGATGCACAATTGCACATCAAAACTCGAAAAAAATATGCACGATCGTGCATCACTTCTGGCTTTGCACCGTCGTGATGCACAGTTGAACATCAAAACTCGAAAAAAATATGCACGATCGTGCATCACTTCTGGATTTGCACCGTCGTGATGCACAATTGAACACCAAAACTCGAAAAAAATATGCACGATCGTGCATCGCCTCAATCCGAGCAGACTGCGCGGCGCGACCGATGAAAGCGGAATCCATGTTCGCCGACGGACCTGAACCAGAACTAAGCTGCCGAAGGAGAATTCGGGGAATAAAGGATTACAGGTTGGAGCGCTCCGTTTTGAGTTCTGACACACATGCAAAGCTAGTGATTCTGTACAAAGAGGACCAGGCGCGCACAGGTTTGTTCTGCTTGGCGGCTCTGTCGCCTTTTTGGTTGGGATACGCTTTGTACGTCTCTAGCTGGCTGCTTCAGGCAATAATTCTGGGCGGCTTCTTCGGGTATGAGGACCTATTCTGTTTGCTGTGCTTCTACCTCGCGCTGGTGCTGTGCGGGGCGTTTACGATTTTCCTCTGCCTGGACAACAAATTTGTTTTGACTGAGAAGGGATTTCAGTTTCCCAGGCGATTTCTTATGGAAATGGCATTCTCGACCGAGCGAACGTGGCAACATCTTTCGGCGCTCGAATTCAAAGACGAAGAGTTACTGATCAGATTCAACAATCTTGGACAGGCGCGGTTCAAACTGGCAGGCATGCGCACGTCGGATCTGAAGGATCTGGTGGTGGCAGTCCGCTCAAACGCTCCTGACGCTCAATGCTTCTTCGACAAGAAAGCCGTGTCGCTAGGTATTCCGGGAATTCAGGCGGCGCCCAACGACAAAAGTTTCACTGCGATTTGGGAGCAGGATTTAGCCAGTCGGTTCGGCAGCACGGCGTTTGTTCCGCTCGAAACCAAAGCAGAGTTGCAAAACGGGCGGCTGACTGTGATCGGGCAGGTTTCCTTCGGCGGATTGTCGGCCATCTATCTTTGCAAGGACATTCTGGGAGACACGGTGATTTTGAAGGAGGCTGTAATTCCTTTGAACGCCGATGCCGCCAGTAAGGCGAAGGCATTGGAGATGTTCGACCGCGAGGCGAGGATTTTGAAATCGCTGTCGCATCCAAATATCGCCAGAGTTCTCGATCACTTTGTTGAAAACAATCGCCATTATTTGGTTTTGGAACATATCAATGGGCTCGATTTGCGAGCATATGTGAAGGAGCATGGACCGCAGCCGGAGCGCCTGATCATTCGCTGGACTTTCGAGATTGCGGATGTGCTCAAATATCTGCATGCGCAAGAACCCCCGATTATGCACCGCGACGTCACACCGGATAACCTGGTGTTGGATCGATCGGGTGCGATCAAGCTGATTGATTTCGGGGCGGCCAACGAACTGCTGACCACAGCGACGGGAACCCTTGTCGGCAAGCAGTCTTACATAGCGCCTGAGCAATTTCGAGGCAAAGCCGTCACGCAGAGCGATATCTATGCACTTGGTTGCACTTTGTACTATCTCGCTACGGGACAAGATCCTGAAGCATTGTCGCAGTCATCTCTTTCTGCGGAACTGGCAGAAAAAATGCCGACGCTGAATAACCTGATTTTAGGCTGCACGGCAATGGAAGTAGAAGATCGGCTGTGCACAATGCAAGTGGTCGAGGACCGTTCACGAGAATATTTGAGTGCTGTTCGCTAGGGAAGTTGCCAGATGGACAGAGTGACCGAGCCGGAAGATCTGCAACGACGAGTCGATGGCAATGGTTCTAAGTCTGCGTTTGATCATCCCACTGCACAAGAAGACAAAATCGTTCTGAAAGAGACGGCATCATATACGGTGCCTGAGCCAGGTGTGACTGAATCTGCGAAGGGTGCTGAGGCTGAATGGCAGTGTCAGGTTGAGTCGGAAGCAGACCTGACTGAGGGCGCCAGGCGTGGGCTAAGCAATGCTGAGCTGGAGCGACGTTATGCTCAGCGAATGAAGGTGGGTTCTGAGCTGCCATATGGGATCTGGTCGTACAGCACTCGATTAGAAGCATCATTAACTGCATTGATTCCGATTATGTTAGGCGTCTTGTTGTTGATGGTACTTGTCTCGAACTTTCACGTAACCGGAATTATCGCTGAATCGATTCTGCCTACCATCGATTTGAGTGGCGTCGTCAAGAATGCCTACCGAGTCAACACTTTTCAGATCATGCAGTTCTTTCCGTTTGCCGTCCTGGGCTCGATGGCAGCTTCAGTCGCCGTTGCTTTCGTCTCTGGCAGATCGCGTTCACGGCAAATTGATTGGACTGACAGCCATTTGTTGCTGGAATACTCCGGTCCCGTTTCTCTGGCGCTCAAATGGTCTTCAATCAAGTCTATCGATCAAGAACAGCAGTGGGAGTTGTTTCACGGCAGGCAGCCGGTGTTCATTGTGCGTACCGTCGAAGATAACGTGTTTAGACTGAGACTTTCTGATATCACCCAAAAGCATAATATCGGAGAGTTCTTCAGCCTCGTCAAAACAAACGCATCATCCGCGGTGGTAAACATTCTTAGAGACGCGGCTGCCAGCGATTCCTATACCGAGCTGTGGCTTAAGTATTTCTCGGCGCCGGCGGAGCGTGAGAGGACCGGGCTTTTGCAGAAGGACATGGTACTCGATAGAGGACGGTACATTGTGCACTGCACCGTCGGCGGTGGCGGCCAAGGAACCGCGTATCTGGCGACGATCGATCGCAACGTGCCGCCCCCGCCGCCTGAACCAGATGAAGATGCGATTGAAGAAAAAGCGGATTGCGGCCGCGTCAAACACATAATGCAGCCGAATGAAACTGCGCTGGCGCGCAACGAGCAAGTTGTCCTCAAAGAATATGTTCTGCCGGTTCATCGCGGACAGCTGACGGCTGAGAGAACGGCTGATAAGCTGCGGGCCGAAGCGGCCATTCTTCAGAAGCTGCGACATCCACAAATTGTCGAATTGCAAGATGCTTTCATCGAAGATTATCGAGGTTACCTGGTGCTGGAATATGTCAGCGGCGAGCCGTTGAAATCGCTTGTTGAACGACTCGGACCGCAGCCGGAAGAGCTGGTTGTCGATTGGGCATTGCAAACTTGTGAAATATTGAGGTACTTGCATGGCTTGTCACCACCTGTAGTGCATCGAGACATTACGCCCGACAATCTCATGCTGCAAGAAGATGGAGCAATCAAGGTGGTTGACTTCAACGTCGCCTACCAGGTCGATTCATCGGCAACAGCGACGGTGGTCGGCAAACATGCCTACATACCTGCCGAGCAATTTCGCGGTAAGCCTTCGCCGCAAAGCGACGTCTACGCGCTCGGCGCCAGCATATTCTACC
>Ga0206819_10139_pt1 | contig 26661 bp, 22 predicted proteins | sample Alteio_BWOrgCont_87_FD_152855 | JGI IMG/M metagenome (GOLD analysis project Ga0206819, IMG submission 152855) | Enriched cells from forest soil in Barre Woods Harvard Forest LTER site, Petersham, Massachusetts, United States -... | ecosystem: Environmental > Terrestrial > Soil > Temperate forest >... | reverse complement strand
TCGGGCGGGGATGCGCTGTCTTATGCTCCCCAGCTGGCGGCACCGAAGGAAACGCTCAGTCTTGGCGGCAAAATCGCCGAATATGCCGGGCAGTTCGCCGGTGTGGCAACTGATATCGCTATTCTAACTCTGGCAATGCGAACTGGAGCCCAATCATTTCTTCGCCAGGGTGCCACCGCGGACAGTGTTTCCCTATTTGGTCGAACGATGCGTCCTGCAACTCTAGCGACGGCAGAAGCCACCATCGCTGGTGCCACCTATTTGTTTCTACCTCTTTTCTCAGGTCTGCAAAAGTTGCAATCGTATTTGACTCAAGGAGTCAGACTAAAGTCCCACTGAAAGACAGACTTTGCTTCCTCAGGCACCAGTCCGCCGAGGTAGCTCAGCACCTTCTGATACTGCGGATGCTTTGTGGTGAACAACATGTTTGCTTCACCCAAGGTCTCACCCCGCTCCGTGCGAATTCGCACCACAATGGATTGATCCTCTTCCATCCACGCCACTCCGATCGGAGTTTTTTCTTCTCCACTTGTTTCGTTCATCCGACTTTGCTCCTGGTCGATCATCATCATTTTTCGTTCCTCCATTTTGTCGGTTTGAATCAAGGCAGCGTCGCCAGTTTCTGCTTAATCACTTCAGCGGTCTGGGGAAACCACTTCATGATCAGACTGGTGTCACTTGTATTAGCGGCGCCCCCGTGCAGCGAGGCAAAGAGATCGGCAAATGCTTCTTTTGCTCCACTAGCTGGATTCGACGGCTGAATGTAATAATCGAGGCGAGCTCTCAGGTTAGCGGGAATCTGCGCCAGGTCTTGCTGGTAGGCTGTCTGAAAATCTGGCGACTGCGAGAACCAGTTAAGATCGTGATCGACAGCATGCCCGATTTCGTGCCGGGCGACCGCTGCCTCGCGAGTGCTGCGCACCAACTCGTTGACCGAAGGATCAACGCGAGACTCAGTAATTACGGCGTCATTCTTGCCCCCGCCCGAGCTGAATAGACCCTCTGCGTTGTCCCAGGTGCCGCCTTGCCACCCTGTCGGTTGCACACCACTCAAAGAAGGATCGTAATCAGTGATTTTGCCGCCCAAGATAATTTTAGTACCCTGGTCTTCGAGCAGTTGCCTGACAGACGGCGGCAGATCGTCGATAGCGCCGGAGATGGAGTTAAAGAAACGTCCGGATATGGGGCTTCGAACATCAACCAATCGAGCAATCTGTGCGGGATCGTCGACGCTTCTGGGCACTCTGGGCAGTACCGCATCGCCTGGTTCTACCGGCGCACGAAACGCATCGATCGCTCCCTGCAGCCCGGTCATCGCTGCACCGAATGCAGTGCCAAAGGCGAAACCTCTGGCACTCTGCTGTTCCAGTTCCTGAGCTGTTGCCAATCGGCCTTGTTTCAAGGCGTTGCCTTCAGCCGTGATCAATCCACCAGCGAAGCCACCGGCTCCATTGCTGACAGCACTCACGGCCGTTTTGGCCAGCAGGCCACTGCCGACGTCACCGAACGCGCCCGCCACTTTACCGGCGACACCGCCCATGGCGGCAAAGGAGACTCCGTCGATGGCGGCGTTCTCAAACCGATCGAGGAAGAAATCTGCGCCTTGTTTGGTGGAGTCGCTGGGTGTGAGAATGCCGCCTTGAATCGCGCCGGTGATACCAAGCGAGAGTGCACTACCCGCCTCCAGCCCGCCGACGGCGCTCACCGCTCCATCTGTCAAAACGAAGTCTGCCACCGTCCCCGCCACCATACCGATTTTACCGGCAAGAGAGTGATTGACCTCTTCCTGATTGGTGAATTCCAGAGGAGGCAAATTCGTTCCGGCAATGTGATTGACCAGTTGCTCGACGCCGTTGATGGGATTGAGTATGGCGCCTGTGACCACGCCTTCACCGAACAGCTCAACTTGCTTTCCTGCCGCTTGTGCAACATGCTCTACTTCTTGTCCTGCCGCTTGGACGAATGTGACTTCTGCTTCGCCCACGGTGGCAGCAGCTTTCATGAGCGTGTGCGCTTCGTTGCTCAACTCGTTGCCGGCCGCCGTCGCCACGTCACCGACGAAGTGTACGGCCGACTCGCCTGCGCTGGTAATGTCGCCCCAAAGACTCATATCGTCTGCGCCTCAAAATATTTGGTAATGACAATCTGTGTCCAGCGCGAACTGCTGGATCGTTATGCACAACAATTACAAGCTGTGCGGCGGCTGCGCGCACAAGGCGCGGCAGGCGGCGACGCAGCAATAATGGCCATGCGTTATTTAGGAACTCAGATAAATACGTGGTAGTTCGATCACCGAATCTGCATCAGTCACCGGGACTATTTCAAGACTGCTTCGCTTGAAAAACCGCACGGCGGCGTTGCATGATAGACCAATGCGAGCACGCAATGTGCAGCGATTGGTGGAGTGTTGGTCGACTCGATGTTGGGGAGGTCGACTATCGATGAATGTTGCGGGTAGGTCCGGCTTTTCAAAGCAGAACAGGGTGAATGGACGGAATTGAATCTCTCAGGCTCGCCATATCAGTCATCAATCTGACCGATCAGCACCGAATGCGGTGCGGGATGAAATTCGTGCCTTTCTGGATTCGCTGCTCTCAACCGGCTAGAGCGAGGCGGGCAACTAGCGCGCCATAACTGGGGTTGATGGGTCGGTTGGATATAGGAGCAATAGTGCGTCCGTAATAATCTACGTAATTGCACCATGTGTCAAGTGGTGAAAATACGTAGTTGCAAATTTACAATTCGGCCGCGTATTAGTGGCAAGAGCCGCATGAATGCGAGCTGCACGAGCCGCAGCCGCCACCACCGCCATGAGACTTCGTCTTGGTCGCGCCCTGTCCCACATCAGGTGTGCTACCACCTGTGCGTATTTGGGCGTTCCAGATGCGTGATACATCGCTGCTGCCGCACGAAGAACAGGATGTGTCCGTGGGATCATTCATCGAACGTTCAACTCCAAAAACGTCGCGGCACTTCTGACAACGGTATTCATAAAGTGGCATGGATAAGTCTCCTGATCTTTGAGTCCGCTATTTAGCCGGGGCGGTTTCTTGCTTCTTAGACTGAGCATTGTCTGACGATGACGTCGTATTTGAAGTCGATGGAGAACTCGTATCCGTTGATGTCGACGTTGCAGGAGAGGTTGAACCGTCCTTGCTCGACTTGTCGGCAGAGCCCTTATCTTTGTCAGTCGACTGGTCGCCTTTCAGCTTGAAATCAAGCTTGCCTTGCACCAATGCAGTGACGTCGTTGAACATAATCAGAGCCATCAACGCCAATAGCGTAATGAAACCCCATTTGACCAGCTCTCCACTGGCCCGCTCGCCCATGGGTCTGCCGCGCACGGCTTCCAGCATCATCGTCGCCAGATGCCATCCATCAAGCGCCGGCCAGGGAAACAGATTGATAATCGCCAGGTCCATGCTGATCATGATCGTGAACAAGAACAGCTGCCGCCAATCTTGCTGCACCATGTCGTGGCCGATTTTGACTACAGCGAACACCCCATGCAAATCCTGCACACCGAGCTTTGGATGCCCCGGCGCCGGTTTGCTCGCATGCATCAACTGGCTGACCATGTCGCCCAAGGCGTTGATCATGCTCCACGTCAGCGTCCATAGTTTCACCAGGGCAAACCATGCGACCTGAAAGAAGTTGCCCTCCACCTTCTTGTAAGTAACGGGTCCCTTAGGCGCCAGCCCCATGCCGACCTTGCCGCTGGAGTTCGTGGTCATCGCCAGCTGGATCGGTTTTTTGTCGCGCAAAACATCGACATGTACAAGGGTGGCCTTGTGATTGGTCAAATACATGACAGCATCGTCAGGGCTGTTGATCTGCACTCCGTCGATATCCACCAGCTCGTCGTCGACTTTGACGCCGGCATTGGCCGCAATTGGATTCTCCGGCGGCAATGACGCCACCGCCGTCGCGGACATCGGCTGCCCCAGCCAAAAACACATAAACAACATGATGAAATAAGCAAAGATCATGTTGAAACCCACACCAGCAAAGGCAACAAGCGCGCGCTGCCAGATGGGGAATCGGCGGAAAGGCCTCAGTGGAACGCCAAAAGCGTCCTGGTTCGATTCGTCACCTAACTCCGGTATGGCGACAAATCCACCCAGCAACAAGGCATGGATGCGAAATTCGGTGCCCCACTTCCTGGCGACCACAATGTGCGGTCCAAAGGGTAGCCCGAAGCCAAATACTGGAGTTTGGAAATTGAAGAACCTGGCGACGGAGAAGTGCCCACATTCGTGCACTATGATCAACACGCTGAGAATGCCGATCATCACGAAATAGCAGACAAATTCAGAAAACACGGAATGAAGTACCTCAGATCCCGGGCGTTCCAGCTACATAGTCGACGGTTACGTCTCTATAGTAATACGCCAGAATTTGGGCTGCATTATAGCCCTGTTCGGCAAGTGCCCTTGCTCCGTATTGTGACATGCCGAGCCCGTGACCGAACCCTCGTCCGGCAAAAGTGTAGCTGTTTTCTTCATATCCGATGTTGAAGTTGGAGCTGGGCAGCTTGAGCGCCAGCCTGATGGCGTTGCCCGAGACGACCGTGGTGTTCTGCGAGCCGACTATCATCGCGTCTTTGACCCGGTTGGTCGGCGTGCGTGAGATGACAATCATCGCCAGGACCGGGCCGACATCTTTGCTGAAGGCTTTCTCCAGGTCGTCGCAGCTGACTTTGCGGGTCCAGGCGAAGTGCGGCGAGTTGTCATCGTAGTCGACAACCGACTTTAGATAGGGCAGTGGGCGGCTCCAGACGTTTTCCGCCACGTCGGTACAACCGCCGCTGGTGCTGTGGAAAAACGCCGAAATCGGCTTGCCTTCGTGCTTGAGAATCAAACCATTGGTCGCCGCCACCGCGTCGTTGCTCGCCTGATGCTCGCTGTTGACGCCGCTGTAGACCTGGTCATCGATTGTCGCCTTCAAATCGTAGCCGTCTTTGCCGTGCTTACCGAGGTTGGCCACCGCATAGGAGCGCGCCGCAATCGCTTGCGCCTGCAACGCCCCAGCCGGCCAGGTGCTGGGCATCTCCGACGGCAGGACCGAAAGCAGGTAATCTTCAAGGTCTACGATGTTTATCGCACTGACGGTGTCATGCGTCGGGCGCAGCCAGATGGCGCCTCGATAGACCCGACCGTTGCAGGCCACGAGCTGCTCACTGGCACCGGCGCCGGTGGGCACGACGACATAACCGCTCGAGTTGCGCGCGAGCACCGCGGAAAACTGCGGTGGCAGGCTAAAATTGCTATGCATCGGTACGACGCCAGACGGCATATACGCAACGTGCTTCACGCGAAAACCGCCATCGTCGCCGGCTAATTTGGCAAAGTCGTGGTCGCCCCGCCCGGTGAATGCAATTGCTTCGGCGGCATTGGCGCTGACCGTCCAATGCGAATGCGGCGGCAACATAGCCACCGGCTCGCCGGTCTTCAAGGAAACAACCGTTGCCCCGTCGGGAGCGTCGATCTGAACTGATTTGTTGGCAAGTGCCAGACCGACTTTGATCAAGATCGGCGCGGGTGGCTGCGCTTGGTTGTCATCCACAGCAGGAGCGGCGGCTATCAGCGGCGCCACTTCGCCGACCGGCTGTTGCAGCTCTTGCGGCACCGGCTGCGCAGCAATTACACCGGCATCTTCGGCTGTGTAACTCTCTTCGGCGGCCAGGGCGCCGGCCACACAAGTCTGGCAAAGCAGCAAGAGCAACAGCAGAGCGAAAGCCGCTTTCCAGCTCGTCCAGGCGCCAGGCTTGGGCTGTCTGACGCGCCCACCGCTGACTCCGTCTACTAATGCAGCCGTCCGCCACCTGCTGATCGCACGCTCGGGCGGGTCTTGCTCGGTCTGCCAGCGGGCGACAGTACCACGGCCACTGCTGCTCATGTAGGCAGCGATGGCAGCCATGCAAGCGGCAACTTCCAGATCATCAGGCTGCGGGCGAGTCACATCAGAGTCCGCTAATTAGTAAAAGAATGGAACCACGTCAGTCATTATATCTCGTGCGTGTGGCAAATAAATGCGGCAACCGCCGTAAATCAGCCAACGCTCAGCCGGTACGCCTTCCCGGCGCCTGAGAACAATTTGATTATCAGGCACCACTCAACCTGCCAAATTGCACATGAAGAAACGGCCATGAGCCTTTGCGGCAATTCCTCAATCTCGTTTCGAACCACTTGGAATGATTTAATCCCTGCCCGGCGAGAGCAAAACCACGACCCCGAGAAGCAAGATCATCGAAGAAACCATTATCCGAAACATATCCGCCGGCACTTTGGCGAATATCTTGCCTCCAGCGATGGTGCCGATCACACAACCACAAGTGAGTACTAAAATCACCGGAATCTGCTCGGCCAGCACCGACTTTTCAGCAATTAGATACACCGGCATACGGGAGAGATCGACTACCAAGCCGACGGCGGTGGCGGTGGCAATGAACTGTTCCTTTTCAAGATTGAAAGCCAAGAGCGCCGCAGACCGGATCCCTCCCTGGTTGCCCACCATGCCGCCGAACACTCCAGAGAGCGCCCCGGCAAACCAACCTGACGTTTTCCCCAGATGGACCTTCTTGTTCAGCCCGGTAACACCACTGATGCCAGCGAAGATCAGCAGCGAGGCGAAGATCATCTTCAAGACTGGATTGGTGGCACTGTTATGCAGGCTGGCACCGAATACGCCACCAATAGCACTTAGCACTCCGAAGTGAATGAAAATGCTACGCCGCAAGTGTTGGCGCAACGTCCAAAATCGAATAGCCGTAGCAATGAAATGCGGAATGCTCACCGCCGCCACCGCGACTTTCATGTCGACCTGCGTCGCCAGGTACGGCGTCAAGATGCTGCCGATGCCAAACCCCGACACCGCAGCCACAGCCCCGGCGAAGATCGCGATGAAAAACCCGATCAATTGTGCTATCAACTGCGCCTTTAGCTGCTGCCGCCTTGCAAATGCATCGCCCAAGGATATATATGGACCGTGCCAATCGCAAATGGCAAATTGCTAATCAACTCGCAAAACCCGTTCTTCAGCATTTGCAAAAGAGCCAATTTTGCCTGATACATGAGGGAAATTAGCAATAGGATAGGTGCCGGTGACTACGAAATAGCTAGCAACGCGGGTCGGAGGTCGGCGTTACTGCGCTATCCTGACACCAACTCGTTGAACAGGACGGTGCGCAGGTTGAGCAGATACGGGTCGGTTCGATCTCGCGGCTTGGTGGCTGCGACCGAGTGCAAAGCCTTGAGGGTGCCCGGTCTACCAGACATCACTAGCACGCGATCGCCGAGGTAAAGAGCTTCGTCGATGTCGTGCGTTACCAGAATTGTTGTCGTGCGCTGCTTGCCCAGAATGCCGAGCAATTCATCTTGCAGGCGAAACCGAGTATGCAGGTCGAGGGCGGCGAAAGGCTCATCTAACAGTAAGAGATCCGGCGCGTTGACCAGTGCTCGAGCCAGGGCTGTTCTCTGCGCCATGCCACCGGAAAGCTGTCGCGGCCAGTTTGATTCAAAACCGGACAGTCCAACAAGTTCCAAAATGCTCGTCGCTCTTTGTTGCCTGGTGAGTCCTGAATCTTCACCGCTCATGGCAAACTCGACGTTTTGTATCGTCGTCAACCAGGGCAGAAGCCGGGGTTCTTGAAAGACAATCGAGCGTTTCAGTCCGCTGAGCGATATTGGTGATTCGTCCACCTTGATGGCGCCCTGATAGTCATTGTCGAGCGAAAGAAGCATCCTCAACAACGTGCTTTTCCCACAACCGCTCTCTCCAAGAATCGCGAGCAACTCACCGGGGCTCACTTGAAAATGGCAGGAACCGAGCACCTGCATGCGACCGTCCCGGCGGGCGATCCATTTTTCATCAACCGCTACGGTCAGCTCTTTAGACATTGCTTTGCCACTGACCATACGTTGACCGCCATCTAGTGCAGACCCGCTCAACGGCTACCAGAGCCATATCCGATAGTCTGCCGAGAAGCCCGACGCAGATCATGCCAACGAACAGATCGTCAGGACGCGAGAAGTTTCGCGCATCCCAAATAAGCCAACCAAGCCCGTCTGATGAGGCGATGATCTCTGACACCAGTAGTAGTGTCCACGACAGGCCCATGGCTACACGCATGCCGACAAATATTTCCGGTAATGCAGAGGGAAACAGCACGAAACAAAAGCAATCCCAGGCGCTTTTGCGAAGCACTTGAGCCAGTTCTACAAGGTCACGCGGTGTCGCTCTGATCCCGACGATCACGTGCGTGCTGACAACAAAGAATGTTCCGACTGCAATCAGCAGCACCTTGGAAGTTTCTCCAATCCCACACAGCATGATCAAAAGTGGCACCCAGGCGATGGCTGGAATGGGCGCCAATACTGAGATCGTAGGTTCGAACAATTTCGCTGTAAGCTTATTCGTCGCGACGAAAGCACCAAATATGATGCCAATGACGGTGCCAAGCGAGAATCCAAGACTCAACCTGATTATGCTAATCAATGCGTGTTGGCCGAGCGTTCCATCTGCGCTCAAAGTCCAAAAATCTTTGAGTGTGTCCAGCGGGCTGGCAACCAGCGTGGAGGGAACATATCCCAATCGCACCGACAGATCCCACACTATCAATATCAATATTGGAACGATCAATGCGGTCATCAGTTAACGCCGTTTACTTTGGTGAATTACGGGCAATTTTCGCATCGGTCAAGTAATTGAAAGACTTCATCTCACTTGGCGGGAGTTGTTGACAGGATGAGCGTTTTAGCGTCTACCTGCTTGCGCACGAATCCGACAGATTTCAGAAAATCAGCTTTGCTCTGTATATCGCGTTCCAAAGCCGCATCCATGTCAGTCTGCCAATCTTGCCGCAACCAGGCTTTCTGCACAACGGCCAGCGGCAGCTTCAATTCCACAGCTACTATTTTTTGCGATTCTTGTGGATGTGTCTTTACCCATGCCCTGGTACTGTTGACTACATCGATGATCGCTTTGGCAACTTTAGGCTGTTCCTTCAAGAAATCAGCTCTTGCCACCATCACGACAACAACCTTGCCGGAAGCTTTGGGAATCGCGGTTGCACCACCGGAGATCTCTTCCTGTTCACTGAATGGTGGCCAAATCGCCCAGGCATCTATCTTCTTGCTGTCGAACGCACTTTTGGCATCAGGCGGAACCATATTCATTATCGCTACATCGTTTTTGCTCAAACGTGCGCTCTCAAGCAGTTTAAGAAGCACATAGTGGGCTGACGTGCCTGCGAGGACTGCGACTTTCTTTCCGCGCAAATCAGAAAGCTTTTCAATGTGCGAATCCTTGTGAACGATGACAGGAACGTCTACTACCGCAGAAACGGCAACAATTTTCAGATCGATTCCGGCGGCTTTTCCGACAATGCAAGGCGCCTCGGCTTCGAAGACGCCGTCTAGTCTTTTGGAGGCAAACGCTTCGTTAATTGCCGGGAGAGACTGAAACTCTTCGTAAGTCGGGCGAGCGTTCAACGGCTTTAATGCATCTTCGAAGTAATGCTTTTGCTTTGCCACTAGATATGGTGCGTAATCGACAGCTTTGGAAAAACTTCCCAGCCGGACGATCTGCTCATTTGCTAAACACGGATTCAGCGAAAGTGCTGCGAAACACAAGCTGAGTAAGAGCGCAATCACGCTCGATGTATTTGGTTTGATTGAAGAAATATGCATGTTGATCTCGTCGCGCCTTTTGCTGCCGCCACCCTGCGAATGCATCGCCCAAGGATATATATGGATTGTGCCGATCGCAAATGGCAAATTACTAATCAAGCGGCATGTTACTATTGCGCCTGCTTTGATGTTTCGCCTATCACACATTCAACCTTATGGTCGGAGCGGTTCAAGTTGCAAAACCTTCAGTTGATCGCGCCCGAGCGGTCAGCGCGCCGATCATTGCCAAACCGGCGCAATGGTTTCTTCTTGCTATCTTGCTGCTGTTTATCACGGCAGGAACGCTAATCAGATTTCAGGATCCAGCAAAGAAAAAGATCTGGGTCGATGAGACGGTAACATTAATAACGATTTCATCCGACAATTTTGCTACCACCAAACAACATCTGTACAGAAAAGCGCTGCGTCCGACTGAAGTCAGTTCGCTGTTGACTCGGCAGGATCCAACTGTATCAATTGAGCTGATAGGCGCCAATATGCGGTTGATGCAACGCGACCATGGTCCGATCTATTTCGTGCTCGCCAAAGTCTGGGCAAGTCTCTTCGGCAACACTATCAGCAGTGCTCGCCTGCTCACCACAATAATAGGTGTTTTGGCGATACCGTGCGCGTTCTTCGCGGCAGCAGAACTGTTTAATTCACGTCTTACCGGATGGATCGCAGCGGCAATAACATCGGTCTGTCCGTTTTACTATCTTTGCGGGCTTGAGGCACGACCGCAAACCTTATGGGTTGCCTTGATGTTGCTCAGTTACGGTTTTATCGCACGCGCATGCAAATACAACAATGCCAAAGACTGGTGGTTTTACGCGCTCACATCGTCGGCATGTGTGCTCACTTACCCGGTAAACCAGTTGGTAGTCCTCACTCAGATCGCGATGTACTGTCTGCTCAAGCGGAGGGGCTGCTGGAGCACCTCACTGCTAGTCTTAGCACCATCACTGCTCGCTCTGTTTGCCTGGTGGTGCTATCTCGGGCATACCTCGCTCGAATATGTTAACGCCTGGTACGGTGGTCCTGCCGCCCTTTCGTGGCTGGTTAAGAGCGACTGCAAGAACCTCGTCAGGATCTTTGTCGATTATGCTTCTCTGCCACCACTACTGATACTGCCATGTTTCCTTTTGATCTGTGCCAGCATCAAGAGCATCTGGAAAAATGCGCCTGCACTCAGCAAATTTTTCATCTTATCGGCGGCGGTATATCCTTCGGTCCTGTTTTTGTGCGACCTGACAATGGGTGGGTTTCGCAGTTCAATCATGCGTTATCAGTGCCCGCTAATCATTGCCGTACAGTTTGCTACTGCGTTTTTCGTCGCAGCGAACATCAGATCCGCTTCGCCGCTCAGAAAACGGATGGCGTTCCTCATCCTTATTACGCTCCTGTCGGCAGGCATCTCCTCTCAAATCGCGCTGGCTTTCACGGAAACCGTTTGGACGAAAGAAGATCGCAACTGTTCAGAACACGCCGCAATCCTCAATCGATTTCACCACCCATTATGGCTCACGACAGACGACTGCCTCGATCTGCTGCATTCAGCCTACCTGAAGCAACAAGGCTACCTGGAGATCGTCGACGGGTCCAAACCAGTAATAGTGGTACCCCGCGACGTCGACGCAATAGGCGCCTTCTGCTCAGCCAAAACCGTTGACCTCAAACCAACTCTAACGAAACTGGGCTTTCACCCATCTTCCGCCAGCAGCCGGGTCTTCGTCCGCTAGGGTTGCTCGATGTGATCAGAAAAGCTCGCGTTCATTTGTGAGCGTTTAATGCCCCAGTTCACACGCTCTCCACTAATTACGCGTAGGTTTGGACTATCGAGCTCGCGATCCAACAGACGACAGATGCACCACCAGTGCCGCTGTCTGTTTGCACGGAATGACATTTGCAGTGGCTGCAAGACGGCCAGGACTGCAAAGACAACCATGACGTGTTTCTGGCTCGTAGGTGATATTTACTATGATGATTCTATCGAACAATTCATTTCTAAAATCAATGATGATCGGTGCCGCGCTGCTAGTGGTGTCGCCACCCGCATTGCCAGCCAGTCCGAGTCTCTTGCAAGGAATCAAGCAACACAATGCTGGTAATTATTCGCAGGCAATTGGCCTGCTGGGAGAGGCAGAAAGCACTGAATTCAACAATCCGATCTTACATTATTATATGGCTGACTCATTTGTCAGACTAAAGCAAACTGCTGATGCAATAAGGGAATATAAGATTGCCCAATCGCTTCAGCCCAAAGGTAAGATCGCGGAATATTGTCAAATTGCCCTTCAATCGCTTGGGGCAATACCAGCCACAGTTCAACATGCATCGCCTGCGGTGGCTGCATTTGAACAAAAAGTCGACGTGAAAGCTAATCTCTGGGCGACGACACAAGTTGAGGAGCTGGAGACCGAGCGTAAGAAAGAGCTCGAAGATGCGCGCCATTTGGTCAACGCCGAGATGGATACCCAGAACAAACGAACGGCTGAAGAAAAAGTCTCCATCATGCAATCGATAGGGCAGTTCATCTCTGGCGGACGAACAACAGGAATGATACCCAACCCCGACTACGAAGCGGCAGTGCAGCAACTAGAGCTGAATAATGTGAATAAACAAAATGAGTTGACCGAGCAACTGAAGCGACGGGAGGAAGAGATCAATCATCTTTTTGATGATAAAGAGCGAGCTTACACCGGTGCCTCAAATCCGTCGGCAGCTCGGACCTTCTTAGCCACAGTTCAGCAGCCTGCGCAAACGCCTCAAGAAGTTGTCCCAGGATCGAACAGCTCTGGCAGAAGTTCAAGCCACAAGGCTTCTGGCAGCACATATGGTGGCACCGTAATGTCGTATACATACGGCGCCCACAATGAATCCACAAAACTACCAAGCATCGTTCCCTCAATATCCACACCACTGGGGATGCTCCCCATTGCAAGCACCGTACCGTATGTTGGCAAAGACAGGCTTACAATCTACGTTCGAATCGATGATGACGGCTCATGGACGGGGAATTCAGAAGAGAAGCGAATTTGGAAAGAAGAGCTTGTTGATTCTCCAGCCATGCGCGAAGCGTGGCTGGCATGGCAACAAGAGGTCGCTACTTCATTGTCCACCGCACTGAAAAGCCAAATAGCCCATTTGGCGTGCTCGAGCGTTTCAGTGACTGTTGGACGAAATGGAGAGATGATCAAATCTGAGCTCCATTTAGCCGATGATGGTCCGGACACGCCAGACGACGCAGTTTCGCAAAAGGCGCTGGATCTCATTCACACCAACGGCAACTTCCCTGCAATGCCTTCCTCATCGCATTTTCACAAAGCCATATTCACCATGTTTGTCACGAAAAGAACAGATCGCTGGTGGCATTAGTTAATAAATCCAATCTTCAAACCGAGGCACCCAATGTGGTGGCGCGGTTGCCTAATTGCCGTTTAATTCGCCAAGGCTCGCCAAACAATTAGCCAGGCCACAATCACTTTGCACAGGCCTTCTCAATAAGCTATCTGCCCACGGGACTGCAATCATGGGAAGCCAGTGCAAATTATGTGCGAATGAAGAAAGTGCCACCACGTCCAGAAAACGAAAGTAACAACGACTCAGTTCTTGCGCAGGTACATCACGGGTACACGATATGTGGACAATCAAATTGTCGACAGGCGCTGCGCACAAAGATAGGTCAATCAGCCACAGCACAGACGGCATGACGACTGGTCAAGCAGCCATGTGCAAAGGGACAAACGTACCGACAGAGCAACCAGTTTTTGTATTCGCTCCAAGGCTGTTAGCAGGGAGGAACTTACCATGGCAGATGGTCCAGCAGTAGCAGAGGCGCCGACGCCCACCGCATCAACAAACAGAGTGGAATATCCGGCAGCAACAAAAGGAGGAGATATCCCTCATGTCGGGGCAGGTATCACTGGTAACGAGGCTGGCGGCGCAATAGTAGGTCCGGCTGATCAGAAACTTTGGAAAGCAATAATGCAAGGCGGGCAGACGCCCGTCGATGTACCTAACGTGGAGATCGGTCCTTACACCCAAGCGCAAACTGGAGCCAAAGGACCGTTGCTCGATTCGAAAGTCCAAACTTTGGAACCAGGAAATAGTCGAGCCGGCGGAACGCCTCAGACCAGCGATGCCCACGGTGCTGAATCCCACCTGAGCGCGCAGGAGCGAAACGCTCTACAGATCGCCATTAATCCCGCAAACCCAAACGATAAGAGCACGAGGAACCTGGATCTGCGCGGGGTCAATTTCGAAAAGATGGTCACGAGCGGCCTGGTGGACAAGAATTTCCTGAAAGGTCGCGACCTCACGGGAGCAAAGTTAGATCATGCAAACCTCTCCGGTCTAGACCTGACCGGGACGAACCTTACCAACGCCGACCTGAGCAATGCGACACTGGATCATACTAGCGGTGATCACACTAACCTCACGGGCGCAAAATGTGTAGGCACAGCGTTTAATCGAGCATCTCTTACCAACGGAGACTTTACCGGAGCCGATTTAGACCAGGCGAAGTTCCACGGTTCTTGCTTAACGAACAACAACTTCAAGGATGCGACCTTTAATGGGGCTACGTCTTCCGACGCCGTCGAGAAAACAACTGGAAAACCACTCGCAACCGATTTCACCGGTTCCAAGTTCCAAGACGCGCACATGGCAGGTTCGCATTTAGAGAAATCGTATGGGGCGCCCGATAGTACTTACGATGCGCTCGCGGCTAAGGAGACCGCAGCTTTAAAAGCACGAGAAGCAGAGGTTATAGCTGCACTCAAAGATCGTAGTGGCAAGCACCCCGCAACGGGCTTGGATCTGCACGGCTTAGATTTGGCAAAACTGGCCAAAGAAATCGAACCGGATATGCCTGAGTATGCCCTTACGTATCACGATTTTACGGGAGCCAACTTCTCAGGGGCAAATTTAACCGGCATGCATTTGGATTTTTCAAACCTTCAAGGCGCCAACTTCACTGGTGCCAACATGGAAAAAACCGATTTCAATGGAACCTATGGTGCCGGCACTGTCTTCAAAGGCGCTGACCTTCAAGATGCACGGTTTAATGGGGCGAGCGTCCCCCATGCTGATTTTATGGGGGCCAATCTAACTAACGTCATGTTCAAAGGAGGTAACTTCTCAAACAGCAAATTTGATGGCGCCGATTTGAAAAATGCCGCTTCAGTATACACCGACAGTAACGACCATGGCACCACCACCTTTAGCGGCTCTACGTGGGACGGCGCGAAGAATCTTAAGCAGGCGGGTTTAGCGGAATCATCCGGTGCGCCTGCCGACAGCCTACATAAGACTCAGGCTGTGCAAGATGAGCACGCAAGAGATGCTGCTTATGCAGAAGCAGCTCGTAATGCGCGCATACAAGCAGCGGCTGATCGAATGTCAATCATAGACATGACGCCACCATATATGACCCCGGCGGAATATGAGCGCTATGGTGGTCCCGTCGCTGATCGCGAAGATCCGCTCGGGGGAGACTAGTTCGGGCAAACCAGTGCCGCAACCTCAAGAATTGGATCAGGCCGCTGTCAAACAACTCCGAACCCACTTCCTCTTTCCAGATTCGGCGCGCGGCCGCTCTATAATGACCGATGGCCAATCCACCTGTTAAGCGAAGAAATATCGAACGATCGTATTCACGACTTCAAGCGCTAAATTTACACAACAGGATGTTTGCGCCCCAAGACCTCGACCACATCACCGACCTGCAGCTTGCGGCCTCGTCTGATCTCAACCTCACCGTTTACTTTGACCTCACCGTTCTGAATGACAAATTTTGCCTGACCGCCGGATTGAACAATGCCGTTAAACTTCAGAAATTGATCCAACCGAATCGCATCAGAATTCTTGGTGCTGTCATTCATTTGCAATATTCCTCTGCAGTCGCTAGTGAGCAAATTGTCTGAGGCTTGCTGAAAGAGCAATACCAAGCTCGCATATACAGATCGCAGTTGTCGCATTGTGCGGATCACAACTCAAGTCGAGCGATAGCTTCCCTGCCTGCAATTGAACGGTCAGGTATCGTGACCGCTTCGTAATATCTTTATTGATTACCCATTTCTCGAGAATGCTCTTTACCGATTGCTCGGACAGACAATGTAAGAGTTCTTCCGATGTGCTTATTACAGTCCAATCTTGCCAGCCGGGCAGCGTCATTTGCTTTGCTACACCCTTGTCGAAAAAATGGACCTTGGTGCCGGCAAATTCAGTATTCTGCAGAGCTTTGTTAGACTGCTCCTCAAGCATTTTGCCCAAGCCACCCGTCATGAGTTTGTAAGCCGCAGTTGGTATGATGCGAAGCTCGTGACTTGTGTCATATCCTTTGTTGTCTGTCCAACGGATTTTGTAGCCCGAGCTGGCAGTCTGATACCCCGAGCTATTGGGTAACAGACCCACGTGGAAAGACCATTGTCCCGTATCTTTGAGCGGTCCTGTTAGCTCATAGGCACCAGGATTAGGAACAGTTACTTGCCAGCCGCGAATGGCGCACTCAGCTTTGACATCACTCAACTCCTGATTCAACACCCCTTGCGCACGCCACATCAAAAATCCGATCAAGCCGAAGAAACCGCAAACTTCCAAAATCGCCACTATTGATTTTTGATCTGCCATTGCTGGGAGTGCCTCTATCAATTAGATCATGCAAGAATGACACTATGCTTGCCATGAATCAATCCTGACTACGTCGTGCGGATCTAAGATTAATGCTCGTCAAAAGCGCTCCGTTGAGCACCGATTGCAGTTTCTGTTCGCAAGCAAAATATCTGTTTTGAGCCAGGGAAACGGTGTTCATTTCTGTTCCAACAACCGGTCCGCCACGGATTTGTATAGCCACGTCGGTATTTAGTTGGCGCTAGACGGGGAATCGCTGAATTTACACCGCATGTTTTAGTTAAGTTGATATTTTGTCTCGGCACCATCCATCTGGTTGAATTTATTCAGTGCGCCGGTGAGAAAGGCAAGGTAGCGCTCAGGGTGGTAGTTGGCGGCTGTTCTCCACTCCCAGGCGAAACCGGAGCCGCTTGAGCCCAAGGGCTTGGCACCATCGGGCGTCAACACCATGGACGTGGCGAAGGCGGACTTGAAAAAAGCAACTCTATTGTAGGCTTTCTGCAACGGTTTGAGACCGTCAAGACTTTCGGGAAATCCTTGATCGGTGACATTCAGTTCCACTGGAACAAAACTGCTGTTGATGAGGGAGATTACGTGGTCATCCGAGAGCGAACTGCCTCGGGTAATTTGCCCACCCAGTCAACACTCTTTTGCATTCTTCTCAGCCTTTTTCCCTACCACCACGACTACCAGCAGTGGCTGGTGCAATCTCTCTGCATCCGCTACAGCTTGATCCACGGTTGAACGCCATTGGATTTGCTTCCACTTCCCCTGCGCTTCGCACTTCAGCGCTGCCTGAATCTGTTCGTCACACTCTTTGGATACACCGAACAGTTTTGCCGGCGCCGATTGCACTGCAATCGTGCAAACTATGAAGAGCGACATTGCTATTGCCACGGTTCGTTTTGCCATTATTCCTCTCCTCACGGGACAGGGTCATATACACGTGGCAACGAAAAAAGTTTCGCCTTTTGGGAACTTCCTTTCCTCGGCATTGACACCCCAGGTATTGAGCGGTCATTACAATTTCGGTCGATCAGGATGACACTCGCTGCGGGGCAGGCTTCCAGGAGTTGCGCAGATAGCCAAAGACATCGCTGGAGAACTGGTGCAGTCCGACCCAGAAAGTAAAGTAGGCGACGTCAAAGATAACTGCTAGCGGCGCAAGCACAGCTTGATGCACGACGGTGAAGGCAATTGCGATCACAGCCAGATTTACGGCTGCGACCCCGAGCAGGAAGCTGGCACCGCGCTTGGTGTCACGCATCATTCTGCCGGCAAAATCATATGAACGAAAATAATGATAGAAACTTGCCAAAGCAATGTGAAAAACGTAGATGCCTTGCTGGAAATGAAAGTCCATGTATTTTCGGTACGTCGCCCAGACCATGCCTTCTGCGACAATGAAAAACGCCAAGAGCATATAATTTGAAACTCTACGATCCTGTAATTGTTTCCAAACTCCAAAAGGCAAACCGATCGACACGACGGCGATGCCGATCAAAATAGCGAACCACGGATTTTGTACCCATGAAAGTGGACAAAACAAGACGAAGGTCAGATAACTGAAACACAGAGCGGGAAACCAATAGATGGCCCAGCCTTTGGCAGCAGCATGCTTGTCGAGCACATTGCCGAAATGCAGTTCGGCTTTGACGAAATGCGGAATGAAGTAAACCCACATGATGAAGCTGAAGAGCTGAAAGCCAAGCCAACTACGCAGACCAATCAAAGCCAAAGCTCCGAGCGAAAGCGCGATCCCAAACGGCGGGATCAAAGGCTTGTTTTTCACCAACGTCATTCCCTGACCTTTGTATGCGTACACGAAATGAGCGAGCCCCATCCACGACACCATCATGTACAGATTCAATATCTCAGGACTCATCCACGCGGCAAATGGGTGAGTGTCGGAAAACAATCTCAAAGGCAGCCCATACGCGAGTCCAGCAAACAGAAACGCCAGGGCGAGCGACTGGGAGCAGAAGTCAACACTGCCAATTGTTTGATCAGACGGTTCAGCCACTTGTGTCATTTGCAGAACTACTTTGATTGAATGTCGCGAAATTTCGACGGGGCTAGAATTATCTTGCCACGTTGCAAGGAAATCTCGCCTCGGAACATACACTCGATCAATTGTTTGCGATTAATCGCAGTTATTTTGGACTCAGATGTTCCTCTGTGCCTTGGTTGCAGCCGGGTGGTCTGCGCCAAACCTAGGATTTTTCCTGGTAACAGATACGGGCAGCTGTGGAATGATATCTGGAAAGGCAGCGACGGAGTAGTCGATGGCGCAAAACGATGACGTAGTCCCGGATCCGGCTCCAGAAGAAGATTCAGACAGTCAGGAAAAACAAAAGGGCTCGCCCGGCGGCAAGCGAAAACGACGTAGTTGGTGGGAATGGTTTCCGCCATATCGACCGGCAGAGCGCTGGCGAACATTTTGGCGCCGGTATCTCAAAGTCTGGGCGGTCCTGGCGTTTATCGGAATAGTTGTTAGCTTTCCGGCTGTCAGGTCCCCTGCGTATTTTCTTGTTACACCGTTCAGCGACACCGAACCAACTCTGAGCGTTTGCGACTATTGCCCGGTCTATACCACTGCGGAAAAGCCGGTATTTGTCGCCAGTGTGTCGGGAGCAGCCGAGCTGGCTTACCGGCTTTATCCAAAATCGGCATTGGTAGTAGGGCCGGACCAAGAAACAATCGATCGCCCAGACTTAAGACCCGACCTTCCAGTCTTCACAGATGAATTGGAGAATCATCAAATCAACCAGCGGATCAAAGGCCAGCCGATCATCGAAAAGACAAGTCAGGTGAAGGCTTTAGATGTACAAAGCGCCGGGCTGGACATCAGCCTCCCTGCACTGCCACCGGGCGACTATTTTCTCCAAACAAAAGTCACCGGAAGACTGGGCAAGTCAGTTGAATCGATCGACTTCTTTCGCGTGACTAATCTCGGGTTGATCGTCAAATCAGACCCTGACAAGGTTGTGTTTCAATCGATCGATCTGACTACGAGAAAGCCGAGAAAAGATGTTGCGATCAACCTGTTCACCCGCGCACTGAAAAGTGCCCAACGGTCCGCCTTGTCTCCGCTCGGGACTGCGCACACAGACTCAAACGGACTGGCAACGATTAAGCGCGAGCCGCGCGTCAGCTACGAGGATTGGTCAGGTCTGGTTGTCGATGCGATTCAAGGTAAAGACCGCGCATACTGTGGACCATACTTCAGTCAGCGTACGAATAATGGTTCACACCACGCATACGTGCATGATTCCAGCGATGGATTTATTGGGTGGGACCTCGATGTACAGAAACGTGAATATCAAGACCAGCGAATCTTTTTCATGACCGATCGGCCTGCCTACAGATTGGGGCAGCGTGTATTTTACAGCGGAGTGCTGATGGTCTATGGCACCGACGGCATCGCCAATCGCGGCAAGGGGCAGAAGGTGCGCCTCAGTGTTGCTGACCCTTCGAACCAAATGCTTGCCGAAAAAGAGACTGTCACAGATGCATCCGGCAAGTTTAGCGGATTTTTCGACATTCCGCTCAAGACGCAGACTGGAAATTGCGATGTGAAAGTGTCGCTGCCTAATGGTCAGAAAGATGATTTCTTCGTAGCGGTCATGCAATATAGACGCCCCGAGTATCAGGTAATCATCAAACCCTCGGCACCACATTTGGTGCAGGGAACGCATTCGAAGGCCATAATCAAAGCAGAATATTATTTTGGTGCACCGGTAACGAACGCCTCGATAAAGTACGAGATCAGCCCTCATATCGATCCTGACAAACGCAGTCAGCTTGCCGAATCCATCGGACCGCCAAGTAATTCATACCACGGTCCCTACTCTGACTGGGAGGTCTCCCTGCCACAAACGGTCACCGGAACTGCGGTCACCGATAGAAATGGAGACGCCGAAATAGAAATTCCGACGGTGATACCGGCTCCTAACAGGAACGGTCCCGGCAGCTATGGCTATGGCGATATCACCTATTCGATCAAAGCACAGGCAACAGATTCCAGTCGAATGACCGTGCAAACGTGGGGTGACTATCTGGTGACGCGAGGCGCATTTGCTGTCGTCGTCAATCCATCCACCAACATCGCCACGCCAGGCGACAAGGTAAAAGCGAATGTGAAGGTATTTTCTTACGACAAAGCGCCTCTGCCATCAAAACGTGTGAGGGTGAGGCTGAGCCATTGGGAGCCCAAGAACCTGTCGCTCTGGCAGCAGTTGAACTTGTGGATCGATGCCTTCAAATCTGGGCAGCCTGCGATCACTCCCATGACTGAAATACCGGTGGTGCAGCAAGATGCAATCACCAAAGCTGACGGCACCACCGACGTGACGTTGGCTACGCCGGCGGATCTGAAGTTCAATAATTATTTCCTCACAGCAGAATGCGAAGATGACGCGCATAACGTCGTAGGCGATGTGGCGGAGTTGTGGATCGGTGGGCAGGATTACGTCTCGTCGGCCCTCAACAACCAAGAAAACGTAAGCATTCAACTGGACCGTGCTACTTACGAACCATCTACTGTTGCAAAAGCGCTGCTGCGTCTGCCTATTAAAAGCGGTGAAGAAGCGACCGCGTTGCTGACCATAGAGGGCAGAAAGCTCTATGACGTAAAGGTTCTGCAATTCACAGGACCGAGCAAGATTGTCGAGATTCCTATTGATCCGCAATGGGTTCCAAACGCGTTTGTTTACCTGACGTTTGTCGACAAACAGCATCTTCCCCAAAGCTGCATGAAAGAACTGGGTGTAAGTTCACAGCAACATCGATTGAAACTGAAGCTGACATCAGACGGAGTCACATATAAGCCCGGGGGAACAGTTCATTATCAAGTCGAGGCGCGCGACAGCAAAAACCGTCTCGCGAAGAACACGGGCGTGGTGCTTTGTGTCGAAGACCAAAGCATGGACGATATCGTCAAAAATGTTTCTACCGAAGACCAAACTTTCTACGGAGGCATCAGTGGAAATCCAGCATCAGAGATTGAACAAGTCATATTTGGAAGACCATGCACCAATTGGGTTATCACCAATTACTCATTTGGCGAGGCATACACAGGCAAGTTATCACCACCGCCGGTGTTCGACGGAGCAGGCATCGCCCTGGTCATGCTTCCCGCGATGGGGCCGGCGGCTCCGCTGGCAGTTCCGGTCTTCATCACGATGATGCTCACGGGGCGAGTTTCGGAGCAGGAGGTCGCTTACAAACAACAAAGGGCGGAGCTGGAACAAAAGATCAGTCCTGGGCCTGGACTCGTGGGCGCACCGGTGGATCCTCGATTCGGACAGATCACTGATATCGAGTTTCTGACCGGAAAAGGACCGCAATTGCAAGGCGCGACAAATGGAACGATAGGACCACAAGGGATGGTGCCCAACAGGAGCACAAAGCCGCAGCAATTTATCCGACCGCCGAGCAAAAGAAAGAACTTCAAGGAGCTGGCCGCTTGGGTGCCCACGTTAGTCACTGATGCGAATGGCATTGCCAGAGCCGATATCAAGCTGCCTGACGATCTCACCACATGGAAGGCCACCGCATATGGTGTCGAAGGTACTAACGTCGGCTCCACCGAATATCTGGTGACTTCATCACTGCCATTAATCGCCCGGCTCGCGCTGCCTCGATTTTTCAGCGAAGGAGACAGCGGATACATCACTTCCATCTTGAACAATACCTCCAATGTCACACAGTCCGTCAAGCTCACGCTGAAGGTGCCGAACGAATTCAGCATCACGGAGCCATTAACAAAGATTTTTGCGGTCGGACCAAAAAGCAGCACCAGGTACTCTTGGCCGGTGCACGTTACGCAAAGCGGCGACGCAAAGATTAGCCTGACTGCGCAGGGCACAGACTATGGCGACGCATTGGAGCGCAATCTGCCAGTTCATCCCTTCGGATACACGGCATTCTTCATGCACAGCGGTGTGCTTACCGATGTCACAGCCAAAAAGCAGTTTCCGATAGTTTTGCCTGACAACGCCAAGCTGGCCACCGGCAAGTTTCATCTTTCGCTGTCGTCATCTTCGATCGGACCAGTACTGGGCAATTTCGAAAAGCTAATTAACTATCCATACGGATGCACCGAGCAAACCATGAGCCGGTTAGAACCATCTATAGTGGCACTCAATTTGAAGAAGTTTGGTGCGCCACTTTCACAAGACGATATCGAAAAATTTCGTGATGTCTACCAGATAGCGATGGATAAGCTGCAGGATTATCAACATCCTGACGGCGGCTGGGGTTGGTGGAAAACCGATGACAGCTCACCTTACTTGTCGTCTCTCGTCATGGAAGGCTTCTTCCGCCTGAGGGAGGTTGGATATCCGGTTGATCGGGCGATCGTCGACAGAGGTTTGGCATACCTCAAAACACAATCCGATCAGCTCCTGCTGAAGAGCTGGTCTAGAGACGAAGCCATTACTCACGCGAAAATCGTATTTGTCCTCAGCTTGTTCAATGAGCGCCCGTCTACGTCGTCTACTCTCTGGCACATGACCAACGTAGACAGCATGTCTCCGGAAGAGCTGTCCTATATGACCCTGGCATTTAAAAATGTCGCTGACAATAAAAACATGAAAATTGCCCTTGCCAGACTGCTCGCGCTGCGCAATGACACCAATGACTACACCGATTGGGATCATACAGATGCACTTTATGCAAAACTGGGCATGAAGGACCACTGGTCATATACTTATAGATTTACTGGCGTAGAGGGCACGGCCATCGCACTGCGGGCGGTGTCAGCAGCCGATCCTGCGAACAACGAGGTGATCGAGCGCACAAGCCGATGGATTCTTGCCCAGCGCGATGAAAACGGTTGGGAGAACACGAAAACTACGGCCGAGGTTTTTCAGGCGCTGCTGGAAAAAGAGCTTGCGGTCAGCGGCGGCATAAAACCGGACTTCAAGGCCAGTGTCTCGATTGGTCAGAAGCTTCTCAACTCCTTTGCCTTCAACAAGCTGATCGAGCGCGGAGAAAGAACAGTTGATCTCGGATTGATGGATAAGCCCAAAGGCGCAGTGTTATCGAAAGACGGACCGGGACGATTGTATTATTCCAGTTTGCTCCAGTATGAAAGACCACTGAAGAACGGTGAGGAGCTGATCGCCAAGTCATCGCCGACAGATTTGCATATCAAGCGCAAGCTGTTTCAACTGAAGCAAATCGGCACCAGCCGCGAGCACAAACCGCTATACCAGATGATCCCACTCAATGGAAAGACCGTGAAGGAAGGCGATCTGATTCTTATGCAGGTAGACATACATACTCCACTGCCGATTCCATACGTGCTGATCGAGGCACCCCTGCCAAGCGGAGCCGAAGCCGCAGATGATGTGCTGGTCCGAGTCAAGCAGCATGACCAACAGGGCAAGGAGTTCGACGCGGAGGACAGCACTGCTAATCTGCGAACATACTGCTCGCACACCGACGTTCTCGACGACCGCCTGGCATTCTTCTACACGAGCGTAGAAACTGGTGATTTGTCGCTAGCCAAAGTGCTGCGCATGGAAATGCCAGGCAAGTTCAACGTAAATCCGGTGACCTTGCAAGCGATGTATGCAACCGGAATTCGTGGCTACAGCAGCGTCGACGCGGTAAGCGTGGGCGAATAACCGCAATCGAAGCGGCCTCTAGCCTGCGCTCCCTGGTTCCTTCGTTCTCCTCTTTTGCAGCACATCCCAGGGGCTACCACCGGAGTCAACTGCAGGCGGTTTGGCGTGCTTTGGTTTTACCGGCGGCGGCGTGGCGTGTCTCAACGGAGCAGCAACGCGAGGCTTCACCACTGGCGGTTTCTTATGCACTGGTGGCGGTGCCACATGCTCCGTTGCCGGTGCAGAGTGATGGAGATTGGATGGCGGTGTCACCTGATGCCCCGGCGCCGGGGTTGAGTCTGACTGTGTGCCGGTAGAACCTGGCTGTGGCGGTGATGCTGTAGACACGGCGGGTGCGGAAGAAGAAGATGGAGCGGATGTGTTTTCCGGCACCGCATTTGGTGTGACACTGCCCGCAGGTTTGTGTCCGATCATTGTAGGGATGGCAAATGCACCGCCAATAACAACAGCGGCTCCGATTACGGCAGCAATGATCAACGAACCGAAACTGCTCCTCGGGGGCGGGGCCTCGAATCCGCGGATGCTTTGCACGTTGACGGCCGGCTTTGGCACGTCAGCGACACCAGCTCGATTGTTTGCAGCAAAGGTCGGTGCAGCCGCGGACTGTTGCACGCCGCCCGCCAGTCCACCGGCACCAGAAGTGATGGCACCAGTAGGTTGGGCAGGATTAGCCGCCGGAGCCGACTGCGCGAACACTTCTTCGGGGTTCATGCCCTGCAGAGGATCCATCGCCATGTTGAAATACTTGCTCGTAGTCATCGATGGTTCTGGAGGTGTTTCAGCTTTGGTTGGCTGCGCCGCTTTAACATGATTGGAGTACAAGAGCAGGTCACCTGTATTTGGCGTTCCCGCGCATGCCTCAGCCAACGCGTCCCGTAATTCGATGGCATTCTGAAAGCGATCAGCAGGTTCCTTCTCCAAACACTTCATTACCATCGCTTCGATTTTTGGAGGGATGGCGACAGCGGGGTTCGTTTCTGCCATCGATTTCGGCGGCACACCAACATGCGTGCTAATCAACTCGAACACGGTCTGCGCATAGTGAAAAGGATCTTTACCGCACAGCATCTCGTACATGACGCAGCCAAACGAATAGATGTCAGAGCGTTCGTCTTCGGATTTTCCGGTGCACTGCTCAGGGCTCATGTACGGCGGGCTGGCCCACAACTCACCGGAGTTGGTCAGGCGCCGATTGTCTTGATTGAGTTTTGCCAGGCCAAAATCGACCACTTTTACCAGGTCGACGTCTTCGTCCATCAGCACGATGTTGCCCGGCTTCAAATCGCGATGAACAACGCCTTTGCGGTGCGCGTGATCGAGAGCGCCGCATACTTGCACAGCGATCCTGGCGAAACGATCGATCGGAATCACACCATGACGCGCGATCATTGCTTCCAAACTTTCTCCGCGCAGGTAGTCCATAACCACGTACGGCTGGTCGTCTTCGCCAATGACGCAGTCATAGACGGTGACGATGTGCGGATGGTTGAGCGTGCACAAAAGGCTGATTTCCCGCTGAAAACGCTCTCTGTACACCGGTTTGCTGTCGAGCTGCAAGCGCAGGGTCTTGATCGCTACATGCCGATTGACCCGCAACTGCGTCGCCTTGTAGACGACGCTCATGCCGCCGGAGCCGAGCACTTCCTCAATTTGAAACCGCCCGTCGAGCAACGTGCCGACGAGCTTGTCTGTCGACTTGCTCGTCTGTTCTCCGGATTGCTGTTCTTGATAAGTCAAATGGGTTTTGCAAGGGTTCTGACCCGTACTATATTCCCTGTCACTACCTAACCGCTACGATCATCCCAGGCTAAGTCGACTCGACCCAGATGGAACCAGGCACGGCCTGGCATTTGCACGAGCGGCGAGTAGCACCGATCGGCACATTGAAGATTATCGAACGAAGACGCTCACGGACCCGGTCCTGGACCCGGTCCTGGTCCCGGTCCCGGCCCAAAGCCGCCGCCCGGTCCTGGTCCAAACCCCGGTCCGCTCTGATCGGCGCCGCGCCCCCAAACAGTACCTTGTCCTTGCCGCCCGCCTTGTTGCTGCGGTCCCCCGCCCTGAGAACCACGGGCCTGTTGCTGTCCGCCCTGCGGACCACCTTGTGGGCCACCCTGCGGACTACCTTGCTGGCCACCCTGCGGACCACCTTGTGGACCCTGCCCACCGCCCATGCCAAATGGCATATAGCCAAGCTGATCGTGCACCATCAGAGCAAAACGCTGAATTGTCGCATAGGCATTCGAATCACGATGATTAGCAAAATCATTGTTAATCTCTCGTTCCATCATCTGCAAAAGACGCCCAGAAGTACCGTTTTTGGACATTACTTCCGTAATCAGCTGGGCGTGCTCGCTGTCGTAGGCTCGTTTGATCATGTCCGCTTCCGGCGGAATGAAGCCGGTGGACGGGCCTCGTTCACTGCCTCCTCCTGCCTGTCCGGACGACGGCGGCGGTATCGGAACTCCGCGCGCGCTCGATGTCACCTTCGCTTGCCGCACCTGCGCTTCCTGATCCGACAGCTTAGATTCGATGAAAGTCAGCCGCTCAGACACTTTCTGCGCATCACCAGCCTTCGCCAGCCCTTCGATCTCCTGCGAGATCCTTTCAAACGGAGCAACGCCCGTGCCCTTCTGTTTCAACTTTTCAATGCGGCGCCAGACCAAAAGTCGCCGCTCGAAGTCGATTCCGGGCGCCACCGCCGGCGCCTCCTCCTCCTCGACCGCACT
>Ga0206819_10138_pt1 | contig 26775 bp, 23 predicted proteins | sample Alteio_BWOrgCont_87_FD_152855 | JGI IMG/M metagenome (GOLD analysis project Ga0206819, IMG submission 152855) | Enriched cells from forest soil in Barre Woods Harvard Forest LTER site, Petersham, Massachusetts, United States -... | ecosystem: Environmental > Terrestrial > Soil > Temperate forest >... | reverse complement strand
CATGTGCGCGAAGTGAGTACGAGAGAACCCCTCCAGGTTACGCAATGTAGCCGCTCATTAATTTCTCTCTAAAAGTAGAAAACATGTCAAACGCAACTGTAAATCAATTTGGTCAACTGAACGCCACTGGCGATGCCAAGGCAAATTTCCTGAAGGTATTCAGCGGTGAAGTGCTGACTGCCTTCGAGACAGCAAACGTCACCCTGGACCGCCACACTGTCCGTACTATCTCGAACGGCAAGTCGGCATCCTTCCCTGCAACATGGAAAGTGAAGGCCAAGTACCACGTTCCAGGCGCTGAGATTGTCGGCCAAGTGTCGCCAGTCGGTGAGCGCATCATCACCATCGATGACATCCTGGTAGCAGACGTGTTCCTGGATGACTTGGACCAAGCCATGACCCACTTCGAGGTCCGTGCTGAATACTCCAAGCAGGCCGGTATCGTACTTGCATCCACTTGGGACTCCAACGTTCTGCGTACTGGCCTGCTGGCAGCACGTGCGGCAAGCACCGTAACAGGTGGCTACGGCGGCACTACTCTGACTTCGGCCACCACTCTGTATCGCACCTCCGCAAAGGACTTGGCTGCGGGCATCTACGCTGCCGTTCAAGCGATGGACGAGAAAGACGTTCCCGAAACTGACGAAAAAATCACTTACGTGAAGCCAGCGCAGTACTACCTGTTGGCGCAATCGACAGACCTGCTGAATCGTGACTGGACTGATATGCGCGGCGGCAACTACGCAGATGGCAAAATCCTGCGCATCGGTGGTTCGCCTATCGTCAAGACCAACCAACTGCCTGTAGCTGACACCACTGGTGCTGCCGATGTCCTGGCTAAATACCAAGGCGACTACAGCAAGACCGCTGCACTGGTTATGACCAAGGCCGCTGTAGGTACTGTGAAGTTGATGGACTTGGCTACTCGTATGGACTACGACCCTCGACGCCTGGGCGACCTGATCGTTGCGAAGTACGCAATCGGTACAGGCATCCTGCGTCCTGAATGCTCTGTCGAGTTGAAGACGACTACCTAATAGTCAAGAAGTAACCCTAGGGGAATCTCAGAAGAAATTCGGGGTTCCCCTTTTTCGTTTAACTACTAGGCCTTATATGTCCACAACCACACTAACAACCGAACTCGAAGCAATTAACACCATGTTGGCATCGGCTGGTGAATCACCTGTGAACAGCCTGGACATATCAGGCTTGGCAGATGTCGCAGCAGCACGAGCAACAATGGATGAAATTAGTCGAGAGGTACAGTCTAAAGGCTGGAACTTCAATATTGAACACGACTACCCGCTGGCACAGGCAACCGACATGAGCGTCACGGTCCCCGGAAATTGCCTACAAGCAGTCGTAGAGAACACCCTAGACGCCATCGCCCAGCGCGGTCTACGACTCTATAACAAGACCACTCATAGCTACAAATTTCCTCAAGGTGTCCGCGCCACAGTAACGCTGCTGTTGCCTTGGGACGAACTGCCGCAAGTCATGCGCCACTACCTGATGATTAAAGCATCCCGGGTGTTCCAGGGACGCACACTCGGCTCCGACACTTTGTTCCGATTTTCACAAGAGCAAGAGATGAGCGCCCTTACCGCCCTAAAGGATGCGGAGGGTGAAACCGGCCAGTACAACATGCTGTCCGGCAGTCGGTCTGTGATGTCTATGCTGGAGCGCTAATGCTGATAAACAAAAGCATAGCAAACATGTTCAACGGTGTCAGTCAACAAGCCGCCCCGCTGCGTCAATCCTCGCAGTGCGAGATTCAAGACAATGCCGTGGCGGCGGTTGCCACCGGCCTCCGCAAGCGTCCTCCGACATCCCACCTCGCAAAGCTCCAGACAACAACGGTAGGTAGCGCCTTCTCTCACCTCATCAATCGGGACACCATGGAACGCTATGAGGTGCTGGTTACCAACGGCAACATATCGGTGTATAGCTTGTGGAACGGCGAGGCGCGGCAGGTGTACTACCCGGACGGCGCAGCGTACCTTACCGCCGCTGACCCAGCTTCCGCGTTTTGTCTGGTGACCGTGGCCGACTACACCTTCGTGGTGAATAAGACTGTGCAGGTCAAGATGTCGCCAAACAAGGCTCCAAGCAATCCACCCAACGTGGGTTACGTAGTGGTCGCGGCCTCGCCAGCACAGCATTCATTTTCGATTTATGTCAACGGCGTTTCCGGAGCCGCAAGCTTGGGCGAGTCTGGCGGAACGCTTGGGGCATTAGCCACAACACTTACCGCTAACCTGAGCCGTAATTTAGGTAAGCTATATAGTGTCCTCCGCATTTCCGAGAACGTCATCAAGATTGTTCGCAACGATGGCATGCCTGTCACCGTCGTCACTGAAGACACCTACGGCAATCAGGCCCTGCTTCCGATCAGCAACGGCACAGCACGCTTCTCGAACTTACCCGTAAAATTCGACACAGGATATACCATTCAGATATTTGGTGAGGCGGGCAATACGAAGGACTCCTACTATGTTGAATACAAAGACGGTGGGTGGGTAGAGGCAGTCAAGCCGGGAACCTCTGGAACATTTGACGCAGGAACCCTGCCGCACAAGTTGGTACGCCGCGCCGATGGAGCTTTCCTCCTCCAGCGTGTCGATTGGGACCAGCGCAAGACGGGCGACGAAGAGTCAAACCCCGCCCCTTCATTCGTTGGGCGAACAATCAATGATGTTTTCTTCTTCCGTAATCGGCTAGGGTTTCTTTCCGACGAAAACATCCTGATGTCGCGTGCGGGAGAATACTTTTCATTCTTCGGAGCCACTGCCCGTTCCGTATTGGACTCCGACCCCATTGACGTACCGGCAGCGCACACCAAGGTTTCCATCCTCAATTACGCAGTGCCGTTCAACAAGGTACTGCTGCTGTTCTCTGACCAGACACAGTTTCAACTCACAGCCGGTGACATTCTTTCACCGCGCACGGTACGAGTCGATGTCGTGACGGAATTTGAGAGCAACGTCCGGTGTCGTCCAGCAGCCATCGGACAGGAACTATTCTTTCCCGTGGAGCGCGGGCACTCCACCGGCTTACGTGAGTATTTCGTAGACGCGAACAACAGCGGCAATGACGCGGTAGAGATTACTGCCCACGTTCCTACCTACCTCCCCAGCGGCATCTTCAAGTTGGCGGCGTCCTCCAACGAAGACACGCTCATCGCCGTGTCCAGCACTACACCCAACATCCTGTATCTCTACAAGTTCTACTGGAGCCAGAACGAAAAGATGCAGTCCTCGTGGTCACGCATCATCTTTCCGACGACAGATCGCGTATTGGAGGCCTCCTTCATCGGAACAACCTGCTATCTGGTAGTGCAACGTGCAGACGGAATTTACCTTGAGTCGATGGACTTTCAACCGTACCTGACGGCGTTCGCATTAAACTTCGAGGTCCATCTAGATCGTCGCTTTCCTGCGGTCGGCACATACGATGCTGCGGCGGGAACAACAACGTGGACACTCCCCTATCAGGACACAGGCAGATTCACGGCAGTCCTCGGTGCGGGATTCGGCGCAAACGCCGGGGCGGGACTTGACCTTACGCAACCGTCCCCCGGGACAGTACAGGCAGTGGGCAATTATGCGTCGGGAGCAGTCTTCATCGGGCGCAACTACAGAATGCATTATCGCTTTTCGGAGCAGTATCTGACGGATCGAAACAATGCACCGATGCTGACCGCCAATCTAAAATTACGCCGCTTCATTCTCAACTACTCGCTGTCTGGATACTTCCGCGTAGAGGTTACCCCTCAAGTACGCCAGACATACAGCTATAAATTCACCGGTTCCCGATTGGGTGAAGCCGCTATGCAGTTAGGTAAGCCGCCGATCACATCTGGCTCTTTCAAGTTCCCTGTTCAAACATCGAACATAGGCGTAGCCATCGATATCATCAACGACACCTACCTTCCCTCCACCTTTCAGTCCGCAGAATGGGAGGCAGAGGTTGCCATCTTAAGTAAGAGGAGCTAATGACAATAACGTACCGTGACGCCTCTCAGGAGGACGCTATCGCCCTAGCGCCGCACCTGCGCGCAGCGGATCGACTGGAAGTAATGCTGGCGGCAGGCGATGTAGAAGCCGCCCTGCTAGCGTCCGTGGCAGCTCCAGGTGTGTCCCTGGCGGCTGTCAATGAAAGAGGAGAGGTCATTGCTTTATTCGGGATGAGCGATGGCCCCAACATGGGCATTCCGTGGATGTTGGCCTCAGACGAGGTAGACCGACACCCTCGCCATCTGGTGGCCGGATGTAGACGATGGGTCCTGGAAATGCTGCCCCACTACCAACTTCTACTGAACTACGTACACGCAGAAAACACCACTGCAATCGCTTGGCTTCGCCACATCGGATTCACCATAGGGGCACTTGTGGAGGACTTTGGTGTTGCCAAGGCCCCCTTCTATCAATTCTATATGTGGAACAAAGAAACCAATGTGTGAACCAACTACCCTATTAATGATGTCTCTTGCCATCTCCGCAGCCAGCGCTGGGATGTCATACGTCCAGGGCGAAAAGAACGCCGACACGCAGACTGAAAATCTGCAACGGGCGCAAGATCAGCAGGTTGACCAGTTGAATCTGCAACAGCATCAAGCCGACCAACAGGCAGGCGAACAAATGTCGGACCGCGCATTGGAGGCCCTGAAAGAGACGGGACGCCTAAGCACTATTGCCGGTGAATCAGGCGGCGCAGGTGGTTCAAATGCACGTATCGTAAATGAGGCAGGTTTCAATGCCACACATGACATCGCCACCATCGAGGCCAACCGGCTGAACGGAGGTACGCAGCGCAACATGGAGGCGCAAGGCGTCCATTCCAACACTCAGTCGGCCATGAATTCGATACAACAACCTAGCCTCATCGGTACTGGCCTTCAGATCGGCGGTGCGGCAGTGGGAGCCTACAGCGGCTACAGATCGGGCTCATTTGGAAAATTGCCTAATTCAGTGAAGGCAGGATAATCGTGCCGAAATTCGTACAGCAACAAATCGCCTCTCGCCCACAGGACGGAACACCACAGCGCCAGCGTGAAGTAACGCAAGTCGTTGCGCGTCCTGTTGACACTACCGTGCGCGGCAGCGACACCAACTCCGAGATGGACGGCCTGATTAAGGGCCTCGCGTCCTTCAGTCCACAACTAATGCAGTACGCGGAACAAGAAGGAAAGCGTCAGGTCAAGAAGGCCGATGAGGCCGGAGAGTCTGCGGCGCTTATCGCTCCCATCGACCCTACAAACGCCAGTCGCGTCCCTGAGTCGCTGCCAGCGAATGTCCTGCCAGCCTTCCGCGAGGACTTCGACAAGTCGTACCGCAGGATTACCGGCCAGCGCCTGGGCATCGAAGCCAACGCGGCCATCACCGGCGAGTACGAAAAGCAGAAACTGACGGACGGCTTCAACGTTGACCAGTTCTTATCCGACCAACTACGCACTCATACGGCCGGAATTACAGACCCGCACGTGCGCGACGAGGTAGCCAAACAGGCCATCCAGTTGTCCCGAGGTATCCGTGAGCAGGACACCAAAATCAAGCTGGGGCAGCTCAAGGATTCCACCTTGCAGAGTGTCAACGTGGTCATGGACGCAGGCATTCAACAGGCTGGTAATGACCCGCAGAAGCTCTATGAATCATACCAAAGCCTGACCAACGACCACAGGGACTCCTGGCAGAACTACCTGACGCGCCCTGAACTGGCGCAACAGTTGATTGCCAAGGTCACCGCGCAATCGATCAATGACAAGGGTTCTCCGGCTCTGTTCGATGCCCTGGACAAGATCAAGGACCCTGCCACCGGCATGACCATTGCGGACACAAATGCGGAACTGGGCGTCCATATAGCGCAGGCCCGGAAACACGCCGAAGCCGAACAGGACAAACGTGTGGAACGAGATGCACAGCCATTTCTCACAAAGCAGCGTGTTGAGTGGGACGCCGCTGTAGAGGCTGGTCATCTCATCCCGGTGGATGTCCTCGCTGACAGCATCGGAGTCGGCAAGCAGTTCTCATCGCATGAGGCTGCGGCCGCGTTCGACCGGCAGCAGCGGGAGAAACTGGCAGGCATGAAAGATTTCACCGAAGCGTTGCGTATGTGGGATGCTGGCCAAGGATGGGCGTTGGCCCCTGACATGCAAAAGAAAGTGTCTGAACAATTGACTGGCGGCATCGTCAAGGGAATTGCCGGTGCGCTGGAGGACCCAACGCAGTTAGCCAACGTCAAGGATGCCGCAAATCAATTAGCCAAAGTCCATGCGGTCGGTCAGGCCACCATCCCTAACGAGGGATTGAAGCGCCTCGTCAACGGGCTGTCCAATATCCCACCAGACGCCAGCGGCAATCCACCGCAGCGGTTCACTGCCGTGGCCGAACTGTACAAGAGCCTACCTGACAACATCCGTAGGCTGTACTTCGATGAGAACACCAGTGGCCTCATGGATTCGTACATGGCTGAAGCGAACAACGGCGTCACGGCGCCCTCGGCCTATCAAGCAGCCTACCGCGCCATCTCTCCAGAGGCAAAGGAGCGGGAACGGATTCTGACGCATGACCCTGCCTGGAAAGCTAATACCACTAAGGTCATCTCCAAGGCAATCGATGGGATGCACTACCAGTGGTCTAAGGACTACGTGCCGGGGCGGGACAACCTCCCCTCCAACCTGGATGCAACCACTTCAGGCGGTCTACTGGAAGCCAAGCGGTACATGGTGGCGCACCCGAATGTCGGCGCTGATGCAATCAAGGCCCACTTGCAGGAATGGGTGAGCAGCAACTACGTCCACGACACAGGCACCAACCTTCTTATCGGCGTTCCTCCTGGTGCTGGTGGGCAGGCTACCGACAAGATGATTGCGTGGCAGCAGGCAGCACTGGTGAAGCAGTACGGAGCCGACAAGCAGCCGACACTCATCCACACAGGTAACGGACAGTACGATATCCAATCCCTGAAATATGGCGAAATCTTAGGCAAGACTACTTTCGACCAACTCAACAACACATTCCGTTCAGCTACTTCCCTCACCGATGATGACCGCAAGGCACTAGCGGAACTCACCGGGAAGGCCAGGGGCGGCAACCTATCCACCGCCGACATCAACAACATGTCGCCACTGATTACCAAATTGCGAACGATTGGTCAGGGCGGCCTCATTCCTACGAAAGCGATTAACGATGTTCAAGATAAAGCGTTCCGCGCTGCGGTTGCTAATATTCCTAAACTGACTATGGGGGCTGCTTCAAGCGTCCTTGCACCTACACCACAGTCTGCCAATGACTCGGCCGCACAGAAGGCGGTCTCATTCAAGTATATGCAGACCGGAACCCCACTAGGGATGACGGTGGCGTTGACGACGCAGGGTGAAGGTGTCGTATTGAAAGCATCCCCCGACCCCGCAGGTGGAGCCGGTAACAACATCGGCATGGGCTACAACCTCAAGGCCAATGCAGGAACCATTAATGAAGACTTCAGGAAAGCAGGCATTCCACCTGATGCTACTGAAGACATCATTGCTGGACGCAAGAGCATCACGCAGGAGCAAGCAGAACGGCTACTGGTTAATACCTTGCCGCGCTATGTCGAGAAAGCCAAGACCACTGTGGAGGCAAAATATCCCGGTATGTGGACCAAGCTCACACCGCAACAACAAGCGGTCATCACAGATGTGGCCTATCAGGTCCGCGACTTCAACAAGTTCGCCCCATCCATTGACGCTGTGTTTTCAGGCGACCAGGAACGCATCAACAAGGCCTTCAAGGTTTTCTACACGGACCGCAATGGTGTGCAGAAGGAAGACACACGTAGAAACAATCTGCGCGCAAACATGCTGGCAGGTACAGCCAAGTTCAATGCGGTGACTATGAATAACTAACAAAGGAAACATATGGCTGACATCCAGCAGGAAGCAGCAGACCTATCAAGTAGCATCCTCGGTAAATCCGCAGCACCTAACGCCTCCCTCCCCTCCCCTAATAGCAATCCCGTTGCGCCGGTTCCTAACATGGTTCTCGGTGACATCAAGAAGAAGCGTGAAGACGCTGCAACCAGCGGGGACTACGCAGGCGCTGTGTGGCGGCAGGACTCCCCTGTGCCTGGAATGATTGCCCACTATCAAGGCAGTCAATTCAAGCCGGAGGAAGGCTACATGTCCTACGCCGACCCTGAGCAGTGGAAGGCTCTGACGGAGGGCGTTGCGGAGGAGTATCACAAGGAACTGTATGGCGCGACCTCACCCGCACAGGCTGAGTTCATCAAGCAGCGGCTGTTAAATAAGCAGGCCGACTTACAGCACCTGGGGGACATGGGCGCGTTTGGTAACTCCATGCGCCTTGCTGCGAACTTGGTGGAGCCAGTCGGCCTCGCCACAGGTTTAATGTCAGGCGGCTTGTCGTGGGCAGTCCGTGGCCGCAAGCTGGCTACTATGGCTTCGGCTATCGGCAAGGCAGGCACTGAAGCAGAAGCACTTGCAGCCATCACCGCACACGCTGGAGAAGCTGCTGCGCAGGCGACAGGTAACGCTGGCTCACGTGCAGTGGCGACAGGCATTGCGACTGGCGCGGGCACGATGGGCGCAGTGGAGCGACTGCGGCAGCGTGTTAACTTTGAGGATGATTGGGGTCAAGTAGTTGAGGCCAGTCTGATAGCCGGTGCAATGACCGCCCCGTTTGCAGTGTACGGGGCAAGATCTGCAGCACGACAGGCCAATGCATCGCGTCAGGAATTTGAGGCATGGCGGCTGCTGAAGGAACAGAAGGATGGCACACCAGTTACGCCTGCCGACGCCGCCACGCTGGACATCGCCAATCACCGTATTGAGGTGTACTCCAAAGTTGAACGCGGTGAGTTTCCTCCCGACGCCGTTGACGCACTCTGGAAACAGCACGAGAACGAACTAGCGGTCCAGCGTGAAAAGCAGATGAATGACATCTGGAGCGAGGGGCAACTGCATAAAGGTAGTGAGATACGGGATGTCACTAAAGCTCTGGATGCCACCAATGACGTACAGCCATCGGTCATGCAGCTTGCCTTTCAGAAGGCGTTAGGCATCTCGCAGGAAGCTAAGGCAGCAGCCAAGGAAACACCGCTGCACCTCCAGGATGTCCCCAAGATTCCCACGCCGGTAACCGAACTCCAGGGCGACCATGTGTTCTGGCGCTCCGATGACGGACCAGGGCTAGACCACGGCGCTGTTGTGGGAGAAACCGGCAAGGGTCAGTTGATTATCGAACACGCGGATACAGGTGAACGTATGCTGATCGACCGCGCTGACCTGCACCCGGACTCCCCAGGTCATCACTTCGAGATTCCGAAGGAGGCAGTTGCTGGTGATGCTGACTTCCTGCCAAGAGGTATGCAGCCAGAGACTCATCGTATTACCAAGGCTGACTTCCTGAGAGGCCCTGAGCGTGGCGAGTCGTCGCCATCTAGGTCAGCGCAGCAATCAGCTTCGACCGCACTGTCCGAGACGCCTAGTAGTTTCCTCGGTGGCTCTGCTGGCGCGGCGCAGGCCATGCATGTACCGACAGTCCCCACTGTCCTAGGCGGCTTCATCCCCAAGCTGGACAAGTGGGGCATCAAGATTCCCTATCGCTTCGACCTGTACGCGCAACTCAACCGCAGCACCAATCCTGTCCTCCAGAAGTGGGCTTCTAAGCTCATCAAGGACCCTATCGGAGCGGAAGGCAGCCACACCCAGGCACGCACAGCCAGCGAGGACAAAAAGTTCATGCAGCGCACGCTGGAAGGTCAGTTCATGCTGGCGGCACAGGATGCATTCCGTGAGGTCCGTGTGAAGAGGAAGCTGGGGCCGATGGATGCTCACAAGTTCCACCGCGAGTTCTACGAGATGGTGTCCAACGTGGCGAACGGCGACACGGCAGTAATTCATGCCAATCCCGACATCGCCAATGAGCTACGCGCCGCCGCCAACGCCCAGCGAGAGGTCTACTCCAGCATCATCAAGGAGGCAAAGAAGGCCGGTGTCCAGGGTGCGGAGAATCTGGATGTGGATGCGTTTTATGTCAATCGTCAGTACCAGATCGACAAGATCAAAGAGAAGATGAAGACACACGGCGAGGATGAAGTGGCACGAGTAGTCGCCAATGCATTCACCGATGGAGCGCTTCATGGGGACCTAGCGAAAGCCAAGGCATTCCTGCACGTCATCCTGAAGACGGAGTTCTCGCAGATATTCCAGGACCTCCATCTGGCCTCCAAGGACATGCACACCCTCCGTGCCGAACTAGGCGCAGTTGCCCCCGCCACAGGTCACCCGCTGCTGGACGCCAAGGACATCAGTGCAATCGTCGAAGTGATGTTTGAAGCCAGGGCAAAGCAAGGCGGTGATTCAGGTAACGCAACGAATCTGAAATTCCGTATGCCCATGGACGAGAACTACAGCGAACGCATGGCAAACGGCGAAACCCTAAAGGTGTCCGACCTGATGGAGCGCGACTCCCGCGTATTGGTCAACAAGTACCTGAATACAATGGCCGGTCATGTGGCAATGGCAAAGCGCGGCATCCGGTCACGTGCGGAGTTCGAGAAAGTCATCTACAAGGGCGCTATGGACCACCACATGGAGAACAACCTACTGGTGGCCGACGATGGCAAGTTCAAGGGTGACCTGCAATGGATGCGCGACATCTACGACAACATCACTGGACGCCCCATGTCTACCCAGGTGTTCAACCAGACGAGCCGCCTTAGCAACATCATCAGGGCCTACTCGCGGTCTGCATACCTTGGACAACTAGGTATCCCTGCAATGGGAGAACTGAAGCAGGCTGTGGCGATGACTTCGCTACGTGCCTTGCATCTCCAGGGCGGCAGCTTCGCGGGCCTCATCCGGTCCCTGCGTAGTGGGCGTATCCCGAATCAAAAGCTGGCACGCGAAATTGAACAGTTCTGGGCCTTTGGCCTGGAGGCTAATTCAGCACACGCACGGCAGTTTGAGACTTCGGAGTTCACCCATGACCGCACCTTGAACAAACTGGAGAACACCACCAACCAACTATCCCACGCTGTGGATTACATCTCCGGCAATGCCACGGTGACCGCCATGACTCGCCAGTATTCGACCATGATGTTTATCCAGCACCACTTCGACCTCGCCACTGGTGCGAAGGAATTGACACCGGCATATCGGAAGCGCCTAGCGCACTACGGCATGGAACTGGATGAGATTGACGATGTGCTGAAGCATTTGAAGGAGTACACCACGCACGACGCTACGAATGGCCGTGTGGAGTCTGTGGATTGGGAACGCTGGAAGCAGGAGCATCCAGCTACCTTCGAGCAGTATCACCTGACGGTAGAGCGTAGTTCACGTGACGCCATTCAGGACCATGACCTGGGTGAGACAATCCCCTGGGCGCATACGCAGCTCGGCAAGATTTTCATGGAGCTACGTACCTTTATCGCTGTGGCTCATGCGAAGAACTTCCTGAAGAACGTTCACTACATGGATAAGACTACGTTCTCCGTGTGGATGTACGGGCTTGTGGGTGAAGCGTTGATGTATTCCTTACAGACCTCCCTGAATCTGGCACACAACCCAGAGGAGCTACAGAAGCGCCTCACGATGGACCGGATTGCAAAGTCGGCTATCCAACGGGCGTCTGTGTTCGGAATGCTGCCGTCTGCTATTAGCACCACTACTGGACTGGTGGCAGGCGGCTATGACCCGTTCGCAATGGTGAGTACCGCCAACACCGACAACCGCAACATGTTCACCCCGCCATCTGCCGTCCTCATCGGCAAGGCGATCAACGCAGGCAGGACAATCAGCGGTTCCGCGCCGTGGTCCGACCGCGTTGCCACCAAGCAGGATATCCGTGACCTCTTTGGGATTATGCCTGGAGGGAATACCTACGGCATCCGAAACCTATCCGACTACATAAGCGGCATGTTCCCTAAGCATGCGCCGCGCCAAGTGGTCCCCTAAAACGAAAAGGAGTAATGGCCTATCTATCCCTAGCGCCCTATGAGGGCGACGGTAAAAACACGCTGTACGCGGTCCCCTTTCCGTATCTCTTGAAATCGCATGTAGAGGTATGGCTTGCGGGATTCCCGATGAAGGACGAAGCGCACTACACCTGGGTTACCGATAAATCAATTCAATTCTACATTGCGCCTCCTGAAGGTATCGCGGTCATCATCAAACGCAATACTCCTAAGGAAGTGCGGAATATCCACTACCACGACTCGACCACGCTCACCGAGCAGGTGATGAACGCCGACGCCACGCAAATGTTCTACATCGAGCAAGAGGTAGCCGATGGACTCAGCGGCCTCAACAACGGCCTGCCTGGAGTCGGCAATGGTAACTATCACGGCATTGCTACAGATGTAATGGATGGCGTCATTAAGGAGTCCAAGCTATACCCGGACCTCAATAAGCGCATCGATAAGATCGACGGCCCCGCGTCCCTGCCGGGAAGTGTTGCAGCACGACTGGAGGATGCTGGGGTTAAAAGCACCAAGGCACTTGCTGACACCGCCAAGGAACTGGGAGCTGCTATCTCTGCCGAAACCAACGCACGACAAGACGCAGTTGCGTCTGTTGCGTCTAAGGTGGACACCGTGACAGCTTCTCAGAACAGCACGGCGGCAGCAGTTCAATCGAACATGACCGCAATGGTCCTCGCGGACCAAGCACTGGCTACACGTGTAGATCAGGTAGTTCTCGCACAGGACGGAACTAATGCAGCCCTGTGGTCCGAACAGACGGCACGAATAAACGCGGACGGTGTATTAGCAACGCGTATTGATTCAGTGAAGTCACAGGTAGCCGACTCCGATGCTATCGCCGCCACCCAGCTCATTTCGATAATTGGCAGCGATAAACAAGCGCAAACAATCGCACGCGCTGTAACTACCGTTCAGACTGCGGTGGCAGGCAATACCGCAACAGTACAGCTACTGATGGAAAGCGTGGACGGCATCAAGGGTTCCGTGTTTCTCAAGGTGGACGCAAATGGCCGCATTGCAGGCATGTCGATAGGTGCTGACGCAGATTCTTCAGAAGTTGTTTTCATAGCTGAAAGATTCTTTGTTGCGTCGCAAGACCTTCCCGGCAAGAAGGGTGAGAATCTGTTTACGGTCATAACGACTCCCACAACCGTCAACGGCACGCTGGTGCAGCCGGGGGTCTACCTGAAGACCGCATACATCAACCTAGCGACCATAACCACTGTCATCGCCAACAACGCGATAATTGGCGGTGCAAACATTGTCAATGCGGCGATTGGGACTGCACACCTGGGCGATGCCACAATCACCAGCGCGAAAATCAAGGACGGAGAGATAACCAACGCCAAAATTGGGCAGGTTATCCAGTCCACCAACTACGTCCCTGGCAGCGCAGGCTGGCGCATCAATAAAGACGGCTCAGCAGAGTTTAGCGGAGTAACCATTCGTGGTGACTTCCAGGCGGGGTCCATCAACATCAACAATAAATTTATAGTTGATGCAGGCGGTAACGTCAGTATCAGAAGCGGCACAACAGGCGCAAGACTGGAACTCGTAGGTGGCCTCCTCTGCGTCTATCGCCCGAATGGCAACCTAGCAGTACGTCTAGGTATCTGGTAACGATGCAGGGCTTGGAAGTATTTGACAACGCGGGCAACACCGTCCTGAGCCTTACAGACCGCATTGGGCGCGTACTTGGCAGCGTTCGTACCAACGGCTGGCCCGGAAGCATTCGAGATGCGGGGTTTACCACGGGCACGCCGTTCTTCATCGTCCAGACCACAAACACGGGGGGCTTTTCACCAACAGACGTGCAGATAGCAGGCGATATGTTGACCTGGAACTATCCTACTCCTAATCAGCTGTGGCCGACCTTGGACGCCCTCATCTTCTATGGAGTCTATTAATGCCAGCAGGATTTCAAGTAACCGGGGAGCATGGTGTTCTACAGATCGACCAAGACTATTCTAATCTAGCGCTATCAGCTTCAGGGAGCGTCACCGTAGGCACGACGAACAACACTATGTATGCGGATGTCACTATCACAGGAGACACCCCCGTCATGGTAATAAAGGCTCAGGATATCTTCGTCGGCATCTATTCGATGGTTCAAACCGGCAACCAATTCACCTATAGATTCGTTACGCGTTCAATACCTGGATATGGCCTCGGATTTCAGTGGTTCGCGTTTGACAAAGCGCGGATATCTGGCGAGAACTGTGGCCTTCAGGTGTTCAAAGAAGACGGCAGTATTGCATACGACTCTGGATGCAGGCCCATAAAAATCACGCAGGTCATTCCTAATATTCCTGTTGGTCCCGGCAGTTCGGACCCTGCGCTGGCGTTCCTTGTCGGCACAGTCCCCCAAGGTAATTACGGATTCATTCTCTCGCAGACCTACAGTAATTTCATGGGTTCACCTGGGGGCGCAGGATTCGCTCAGGTCGGTTGCGCTCGTGTGACTCCGAATTCTGTATTCAGAACTATCACCAGCTATCCCGGAGAACTAAGAGCTACACGGTATAACGGCTCCATCAATATGCTGATGGTTGACCTGACAGGCATTGCATAACAACAATTCACAATAAGGAATTTCAATACAATATGGCGTGGTACAAAGCAGGCACAATCGCAGTAACAAACGGAAGTAAAGTAGTAACGGGAAGCGGTACAGCATTTATCGCCAGCGTGCGCAACGGTTTCATTCTGTCTGCGCCGGATGACCGCGTGTACGAAATTGATGGCATCCAAAGCGACTCTCAATTCACATTGGCGTTCCCCTACAAGGGAGTAACTGCGGCTGGACAAGGTTATTCCATCGCGCCTACTCAAGGCGTCATTGCAGACCTCACAGAAAAGGCTGCGGAATTGGTCAACAGCTTTGGCAGCGTTCGAGACGCCCTTCCGGGCATAAAGCAGGATGTTAGTGCGGCTCAAACTACCGCGAGCAGTGGCGTCACAAAAGCAAACGCGGCCCAAGCAACAGCCAATACAGCACAGTCAACGGCAAATGCAGCACTTCCGAAAGCAAGTGGGTCTGCCTATAACCTTTCGTTGTCCGGCGTCCTTCAATCAACAGATACTTTCTATGCAGCGAATCAATATATTTATCGCTTGGTGTATGGAAATACCTGGGGACCAGAAGTTCAGGCGCGGTGGGATGGCGCGACGGTCAACCGATGGATGCAATGGGGCTATCGTAATAATTCGCAAGCCTATACAACCATCATGACGATGGATACTAATAATCCTGGAATCCTCATTACTCCCAACGCGTCCCGCGTAAGGGGTGACAGCATGTTTGAGGTGTACAACACTATCGCCGTAGTTCCAGCAACACAGTCGGGGATTGGCGGCGCAAATCAGTCCGCGTCATGTTTGTATGTCGGCGGTAGCGGGGGCCGGTCGATCAATGCCGCCATGGCCATCAATGCATCCGGTTTGGACTACGCAGAATATATGGCGAAGTCGGGCGATTTTATCCTTGAAAAGGGCGACGTGACAGGTATTAATGCTGCCGGGAAGTTGACCAACAAGTTCGCAGAAGCCGTTACCTTCTTGGTCAAATCGACTGACCCAGCTTATGTCGGTGGAGATACCTGGGGCAATGCAAACATCGTTGGCGTGCCGCCGCTGCCCATCTTCCGAATGGAAGGAAGTGAAGCTACGGCAGACGCCCCCGCCATAGCACCTGAGACGGACGCGGAATGGCGTGTTCGACAGGAGGAGTATGACAAAGCTATGGCTGCGTATCAGGACCGCATGGAGGCGGTGCGGAAGGACGTGGATCGAATGGCTTTCTGCGGCCAAGTTCCGGTGAATGTGCTGGGAGCTAAGGCCGGTGACTACATTGTTCCTGTCGCAGATGGTGCAGGCATTAAAGGTATTGCAGTACGTTATCCGAATATCGATCAGTACATGATTGCTGTCGGCAAGGTCATTGCAATTGAGAGCGATGGGCGTGCGCGCATTATCGTGAAGACCGTATAAACACACAACACAAACACTATGACAAACCACGTTCGAGAAGTAGCAGACCTCCACGGCAAGGTCGAAAAATTGTCCGATGATGTACACGAGTTGAAAGACTCGGTGTCTGAACTGGTGGAGGCATGGCGTACCGCTAATGGCCTCGTCAAGTTCACCAAGTGGGTGGCCGGTATCGCTTCTGCGGTAGCCATCATCTACGGCGTAGTCACTGGGAAAGTACCGGCACCGTGACCAACGCGACGAAGGAAAAGCTGTCAGCGCTTCACGGTAAGCTGGCAGACGTATTCACTGAAATTATCACCAACGGCGTGCCGATCAAGGATGAGGAAACGGGCACGATTCACAAAGCCCCGCCTTCCCCTGCCTACCTGACCCAGATTCGTCAGTTCCTCAAAGACAACAACATTGAATCGGCGGTTGTTCCTGGGACGCCGCTGGCTAACCTGACTGATTCGCTACCGTTCGCCGGTAGTGAGCATGAGGGGATACACTAGATGACGCTATTTTCCTCGCCGACCACTAAATCTAAGAAATTACGTAGTGAAGTCGGAAGTGGTGGAAGTCCTGCTTTCTTGTACTTTTCAGGAATAGTGGCACGCGGTAGTTTTACTTTGCCACCGAAATTCTCTCCTATGACCGCATTGAGCATGTCAAATGCTTCGAAATACCGGTCCTCATCACGATCGAAACGAATCACAATGTTTTGCAGCTGAGAACATACCCGCGCAATTAACTCCGGTCCGAGGTATTTTTCCACTGCGTCCCAAGATCTGTTCTCGCCATCCGCCTCACAAGTCGCCAATCTCTGCTGCGCTTCTTGCACACTGTTATCGAGATCGTCATGTCGTGCTGTGAGGTCTAAGTACATTCGCTGAATGGCTTGAAGCTGCTGAAAAGCCCCTCTACCCGCCTCAGTCGCTAATAAGAAAGCCAAGGACTTGAATTCGAATAGATTTCCCTCGTTAAAATTAAATCCTACAGGTTGGAGAAGCGCCCACGCCGGGGCACCTTGACGGGTTTCGGACGCTTTTGCTAATCCGCCCCGAACCGCCCATCTGTAATTGAGAAAATCGTCTAACTGCGATCTGAGTGTTAAAAGGGCCAAGTATCCCGATGCCATATTGTCTTGTTTGCGAATGCGGCGTTGTAAGTATAAGTTCGATAAAAAGGCAAGCCCCGCACCGATAAAGGTGCCAACAATTGGTATTGCAAATTTCGCCCATGACATAGGAATCCTTGAAGGTATAAACAGCAAGTATATGCTGTTGAATCATATGCCTTTTCGTACCAACGCGCTCACACCTTTCGCCCATCCTTGACGCCCTACCGGAGACTCACCTATAAGCAATCTCAGCAAGACCCCCATAGCCCTCGCTGTGGAAGCAACTCTCGATCCCCTCAAGGCCGACTTCCGTAACTTCCTCTACGTCACTTGGAAGCATCTCGGATTACCCGACCCGACTCCCGTTCAATACGACATCGCTCACTTCCTCCAGCACGGACCGAAGCGGGAAATCATCCAAGCGTTCCGTGGCGTCGGTAAGTCCTGGGTCACATCAGCATTCGTCTGCTGGCTGCTGTACTGCAATCCCGAATTGAAGATTCTGGTTGTCTCGGCATCCAAGTCTCGTGCTGACGACTTCTCAACTTTCACCAAACGGCTCATCCACGAGATGCCGCTGTTACAGCACCTGAGAGCGCGTGAAGGCCAGCGCGATTCCAACCTAGCATTCGATGTCGGCCCTGCACGCGCAGCCCACGCGCCCTCTGTGAAGTCGGTAGGCATCACCGGCCAGATTGCAGGCTCCCGCGCTGACGTAATCATTCCCGATGACATTGAAGTGCCGAACAACTCGCTGACCCAAGCCATGCGAGACAAGCTATCCAATTCCGTCAAGGAGTTTGATGCAGTCCTCACACCGAAGGACGCGTCCCGCATCATCTACCTGGGCACACCCCAGACGGAGATGAGCGTCTACACGACGTTGGAAGAACGCGGCTACACCCTGCGCATCTGGCCTGCACGGTATCCGTCAGAGGCACAACGGGACAAGTACGGCGCCAGACTCGCTCCATTCATCTGCGACCGCCTAGACCGCGACCCGACATTGGCGACTGCCTGCGACAACCGGGGAGCGCCAGTAGACCCCAAGCGGTTCTCCGACCTCGACCTGATTGAACGTGAAGCCTCCTATGGACGCTCTGGATTCGCTATGCAGTTCATGTTGGACACCTCCAGCAGCGACGCCGACCGCTATCCGCTGAAGCTGTCAGACCTGGTTGTTTTAAATCTCAGCCCTACTATCGCCCCCGTAAAGCTGGCGTGGGCATCCGGCCCTGACCAGATCATAGCCAACCTCACAAACGTTGGTCTGAATGGCGACCGCTGGCATCGCCCGATGTTCGTCTCCAAGGAGTTCATCGAATATCAGGGCGTGGTCATGGCTATCGACCCTGCCGGACGCGGCGGCGATGAGCTGTCCTACGCGGTAGTCGCAATGCTCAACGGTTACCTGTTCCTACTCGACTGCGCTGGGCTGAAAGGCGGCTACACCGATGAGAACCTGAAACGCCTCGCAGAAGCCGCCAAGAGGCTCCAGGTGAAGAAGATTATCGTGGAGAGCAACTTCGGTGATGGCATGTTCACAAAGCTCCTCACGCCCTTCTTGACGCGACTGTACTCATGCACGACAGAAGAAGTCCGTAGCTCCATGCAGAAGGAGAAACGCATCATCGACACGCTGGAACCTGTAATGAATCAGCACAGAATTGTCGTAGATGAGGCGCTTATCAAGAAGGACTACGAGAACTACAACAGTTATGCTCAGGACCAAGCGCACCGCTATCAGCTGTTCTATCAGATGACCCGCGTCACACGTGAGCGCGGAGCGTTGAGTAAGGATGACCGTATTGACGTTCTAGCGATGGCAGTGGCATATTGGACCGAACAGATGGATAAGGATGTGCAGAAGACGCTCCAGGACCACCGAGCGGCGATGCATGATGCTGACCTGGAGATGTTCCTGGATGATGTCTTTGGGAGACTTAGTGCAGGGCCTGGTTGGTCTAGCACGGGGCACTAATTTATATAAATTACGTTGACAAACACTGTTCCCCCTCTAGACTAGAGATGTTTCCCAGTGGAAATCTTTGCGTATTTTGGCTGTCTGCACACTTCGTCGATATTCGGGCGCTATCAGGGCGTTGAAATAAGCAGCCACACCTCCGGATTTCATGTCTGAACAACGAGACAGAATGCGTTGACCTGCTGCACCTCAAGCGACATGGATGGCTTCAATATACGCGAGAAATCTATTTTTATGACAGAGTAAGACTAAACGGACGGACATGAACCAACTAATTAAGCGTTGTGCACTGCCTGTGATTGTGCTGGCTTTGTTTGGATGCAAACCAGCGGGGCCAGATAACTCAACTGAGAAAAAGCAAAATTTGCCAGTCGCAATAAAAGTGCCAATTACCATTGAAGAATGGAGAACGGCATTTATGTCCAGTTATAAAGATTCTCAAGTGAAAGACAACGGCGATGGCATTACCGAATTCATGGCGCAATTTGGTGGTGGGGCCGATAAGAGTGCTGTATTGGCTTTTGGTAAGCGCGATGCTTTTCGAAAGCTTAGTTTTTTTAAAACGGCGGGCGCTAAAGTGTATGAAGACCTTGGCCCTAGTGTAGGAAGTTATATCTCCGTGCCAGATGGAGAGATGCCAGTTATTTTTCTGTCGCCTTATTTTCTCGGGAAAAATGGCTGGCTTTTCATGAACAAAATTTCTGTTATGGTTGATGGAGAGGTTATTTTTGAACGAGACTTCAGTGACAGCAAAGTTAGTCGTAATTCAGAGACTTATGGCGTGGAAGAGAGGTATGATTTTATTGCCAATGAGTCCGATATCGCTGCCCTTAGGAAAATTACTCCAGCGTCGAAGATCGTCATCAGGCTATCTGGCGATAAAGGCTATGTGAATTTGGAAAAGAAAGGCAAGGGAAGTGACTATGTAAAAATATTTAAGGATTCAATAATTGAGGACTTATTTATTTATGATTCTATTAATAGGGCAGTAACCGGGCATATTCCTAGCAGAATTTAATGTGCCGTTTTTCTTAGTGTTCTGTAGTAGTAGGCGTTTCTTGTTTAATGGGTTTGGTGGGTTGGATTCACACCAACTAAATTTTGAAATAAGGTATTCCTCACGAGTCGGTTCGGAACAATTTTGTTGGGCATGAGCCTGAGCATGTGGAACCTACGACGGTCGAGAATGATTCTTTTCCATCTGAAGCAGCGCAGTGATCTAACCCTAAATCGGGTCGAAAGCCGCTTGTAGTATGGTTCCGGCCCTTTTTGTCTCCTCTAAACCCTGACTATAGCAGGGAGGCCCGATGGTTACATCTATAGTGTAGCTAGTGGTTATACCAGTAGACGCTTAGTTGTACTATAACGGCCGTTCACAGGCGACCGCTACTGCTCCAGCAATGACAAGCGCTCAGATTTACGACTAAATCAGATCGCTTCTTGTTACACCAGTCGTTTGCATTTCACAGTTTGTTATTGACGTCTAACTGTTAGGAGTCCGCAGTATGCCGCTAACTCTCGCCACCGTTCATCAGATTTTCGTCGGTCTCGTGACCATCATAGTACTTGGCCTTGGTGTAAAGCCGCTGTTGAAATATGCTACGAGGTTCGCAACGTTGCAACCGCCGAGTCCGCAGCGAGCAGCGCAATGGAACGAAGTTACGAAGAGCAATGAGGGTGGTGTCGTGTTGGGTTGTCTTGAGCGACTCTTGTTCTTCGGCGCTTTCTGGTGCGGTGCATACGCAGTTGTCGTTGCATGGCTTGCGTTCAAAGTCGCGTCAAAGTGGAACGTTTGGAGCAATGTGATCGCTGTTCCAGCAACCATCGAAGGCGTAGATCCAATCGATCTTCTCAACGCGCGCCGCCATTGGGGTTCACATCTGCTGATGACATTCCTCATCGGCACTCTGGCGAATCTCGTTATTGCTTTCTTAGGAGTCCTCATTGGTCAATACGGCCTCCAGCTACTTCGATTGGCCGTGTGCTGAGACGATGAGCGGCGAACCCTACCTCCCTACATTGACCTCTAGTAAATACTACCTACTGCGAGCCGAATAGCCTTACCAATCTCAAGCGGAAACTGGCTAATTATTTGCCAGAAAAATTCGTGCCCCCTCTGACAAGCTCAGGAGCGTGACACTCCCCCTTGCCCCCCTCATACGCACCACGATTGGAGTCTGCATCATTCCAGTCGTGGCGGCCCTCGCGGCACAACAGGACACACAGCAGGACACACCACACGCTAACCCGTTGATTCATAAGGCACGCCAACGGATTACGAATCCACAGGCCACGCAATACGGACACAGCAGGACACGGCAGCAGCATCAGCGCACGCCGATAGGTACGCTCTAGCATTCTCACAGCTTTATATTTGTGAGCGTGGCAGAGCGTACCTATTTTTTGCTAACGACTGGACTACCTCAGGCATCCTTGTCGCAGTCGCTCATGGTCGTCATTTTAGAAGTAACCAGCAGCGCCAGCGTTGCCGCCATGGGCATCTCAAGAATCTCTCGTGGCGCTTGCATTAGATGCCCTACGATGCGCGTTGCGGTGGCCCCGCGTGACTCTGCCATGTACTGACTACATATCTGCGGAGCGCCAAACATCGCCCCCGCGCTGTAGCCTGCAATGAAGCCGTTCAGCGTAGCACTACATATTAGATTGCTCTCCGGGTCGCCCTTGCCGCAGAGCTTGAGGACGTCCTCCCCGGTTTCTAACTTGACGCGGCCCCATGCGGTAGAACTACAAGCGGCCAACAATAGAAGCGCCGCCGCTAGGTTTCGTTTAAATGTCATGCCCTGGTAACTCCCTTAGTGTTTTTAGGGCAACATAGTAAGGCAGCAACAACAGGACCACAACAAAGAAGCAACAAAATCTTAAAATAACACTTGCAATAGTTCTACATGTAAAACATAATGCAGTCCTGCGCTGAAGAAACGAGCGCATAGCCGTTAACTTATACTTTTACATGTAACATCATTAAAGGAAATAAGCATGTCATCAACCTATTACGCACAGCCTTACAACATCGGCGCTACCGGCTTCTACTTCGACAGCTATGAGGAGTACCAAGAGCAAGCGGCAGCACTGCGGGATAACTGCGGCAACCCTGTGGAAGAGTTCGAGATTCAATACATCAACGGCGATGGCGGCCAGCTGTTCCGCGCCTGTGACGTTCAACAAGGCAGTCTTGAACAGTGGTTTGAAGATATCGAGAACCTTGACGACAACGAGAAGGCCGCACTGTTCTACCTCTGCGGCGATGTCGGATACAGCATCCAGGACGCACTGGAGAAACTGGAAGACGTGACGCTATATAAGGGCCCGTTAAAGGACGCCGCCGGAGAGCTATTTGATGATTGCTACCTGTCCGATGTCCCCAAGCTTGTGCAGCAATATATCGACTATGACGCCTTCGCCCGAGACTGCCAGTTAGGCGGCGACATGGCAGAGTTCGATTTCAACGGAGCCACCTACACATGTACCAACGCAAACGGCTTATAAGCCCAAATTGCGCCCAAATACTTTTACATATAAAACAATTGAGGAATACAAGAGCATGAGCCTCCGCAAGATTCAATCATTCACCAAGGCGACCCGCGTAGCCACGGTCTACCGGGATTCAGAGTGGAACGAGTACCGCGTAACCTTCCGCTTTACCGATTGTAGCGCGTCGGACGGCACCTACCATTGCGACGACAAGGCTGAAGCGCTGCACGTTGCTGAGATGTGGGCAGAAGGAAAGATTGGCTAAAACCCAGCCGCTAGGCCATTACACCAAGTGGCCTACTGGATGCGCTTTAAGGCAATTCTGCTCCTCTCGCGGGCGCGCTGGACGCTTGCGAATTGACGCTTAAATTTCTTGCCAAAAAAGAACCCTGGCTGTTGCATTTGGTTACAACTACTGGATATAATCACAGTACTCCGAACCCCTATAAGCACCAAAGCTAAACCGGAGAACTTGGAGGAATAGTTCTACATGTTGATTAGTTGCGCAGTCGTGGATATACTTATCTGCGCGGATTTCATCGTCCGTAGCCATAAGCCCAGAGCAATTATTGATTTTCTTCGTGGCGATGCTCCCGGAGAGTTTGAAGTGCTGCTTTTGAGGCGCGTGTATATCGTCGCAGTCATCAAAGGAAAAAGTTATGTCCGCCACAGAAGTAAGCGCAGTCACCCTCCGCGCTCTGGAGATATTGAGTAATCACCTCGACGCCCCTCAAATGCCTCTGCAAGTGGCAATCACATTCCTGCATGTTGCCACCAGAGGCGAAGTCCACATGTCCGACCTAGAACAACTCGTTGGCCTCAGCAAGCCCACCCTGTCCCGCACGGTCGCCATGCTCGGACGCGGCATTAACCTGGACAAACCCGGCTACAACTTGGTCCAGACAGCCGAAGACCTTCAAAATCGTAAGTACAAAATCGTCACCCTCACAGAGGCCGGAAAATCACTACTAAAGGAGGTGGAAAAGAAAGGCGGCGCATGGAAGCGCTTGCAAGAATCACGCGAGGAAAATTAATCACAGGAGGAATATTTGATTAAATTAAGAGGCTCAGTCTGGTGGGCTGACTTCAGACGGCCGGACGGCAGTCGCGTACGGAAGTCTCTTGGAACCGCAGACCGAAAGGAAGCGAAACTACTGGAAGCAAAGCTAGTAGCTAACGACAAGACAGCCACCAAAAACCAAGCCACCAAAGGCGGCCTAACAATCTCTCTGGAAGCAGCTTTCAAGCGCGCTAAAAGGGAACGTAGGGAATGGGTTGAAGCCAAGGATTTCAAGTCTATCGAGGCCAAGCTCGGGCTCATCAGCAAGGATTTTTCTAAAGAAACAGACCTATCCCACTTCACCTATCAAGTCGTCCTTGAATACACCGAAAAGCTAAAGGAATCGGGGCTTGCGGCATCCACGATCAATCAGCGACTGTCGTTCCTATCAGTACTGATTAATATGGCAGCGGCAAATTGGGGCCTTCCCCTTGCTCCATTCAAGATGCCTAGAGGACGGCCGAAAAAAGGACGGATACGTACTCTCTCATTTGCCGAAGAAGAAAAGGCCATCGCGCTCTTCCAGAAGAACACATGGAAATGGCACGAGGAAATGGCCCTACTGGTTCCTTGCTTACTGGATACTGGTTGCCGACTATCCGAGATGTTGAACCTGGATATTGATCGGGATGTGTCATGGGAACGTAACACCGTCTATATCTGGGAAAACAAAGCGGACCATCCACGTAGCATCCCAATGACCAGTAGAGTTAGAGAAATACTTGCTAGGCGGGCCGACCTGGGGAAACCCTTCAGGATGCTAACCACCTTCTCTGCGGCAGTTTGTTGGGATTGGGTACGCACCGAGATGAACTTAGGCGATGACAAAGAGTTCGTACTTCATGCTCTGCGGCATACCACAGCATCACGACTGGCAGCAGCTGGCATGGATTCATTTCGCATTCAGAAATGGATGGGTCACAAGAATATAGCTACAACCATGATTTACGTCACGCTATTTGCGAATGACCTGAACGACCTAGTTGGCGTGCTGGATCGAGGTGCAAACAGGGCCGCCGACGTGTGTCCTGAACGTGACCAAAACGTCATTGACATAGACGCGCACGAGGTCGATGAAGAAGCAACTTTCATAGGAGGAACGCTTGGAATTTCAGCGAAGTACGGCCCTCATAATCCGTTGGTGCCCAGTTCGACTCTGGGGGGGGGCCACCAAATAAATGGAAGGGTTACAGGCAACTACGCTTGTAACCCTTTTTGCTTTCTTGCTCTTGAAATCCGCCAAAGTACCTGCCAAGGTCTTGCAATTTTAAATTCCCATCTCTGGTAACCCCTTACCTGTCGCCCCGGTATCGACCCGGTTTGCCACATCCATTTCCGTCCTCCCCAGGCCGGCAAACGGCACTCGCGGCAAGCGCGGGCCAGCATCGCCCATAGCGCTATACGGACTTCTCAGCCAAGTCAATCGCGGATAGCCAACACGTCGGCAAGCAATGCTTTACGGCAAGTATCTTTCGCAACTACAATCTCGCTCGCCATTCCTATAAAGCAATATTTCGCCGCGAAGCCGCTGGCGGCCCTTTTCTTCTTTTAATCAAACCATCAAGTTCTCGATAGCTCAAAGGCAGTGCTTCAAAATGCAAAATCAAAGAATTATTCTCGCTTTAGCGTTGCTCGGCATGACGCTGAGCCAGTCCGGTTGCGGTGGCGGCGGTGGATCAAGCGACAACACGGCATCTACGCCAAACTCGATTGCCTCCCCGACGCCGGCTGCTGCCGTAAGTATTGCAGCAGTGTCGGCTCCTAGCGCGTCCGCCGGCGCAATCATTACAGTCACCGGCAGCGGCTTTCAAAAAGTGACGGCCGTCAGCATCGGCGGCGTTGCAGTCACCTTTTCCATCGTCGGCAACGCTGACCGGCTCAAACGGCAAGGTGTAGGTCTGGCCCGACACGGTAAGCACGCGCAGCGCATAGGCCGATTTGGCGGTCGCGGTATCGATGCGCAATTTGGTCGCCGAGGCCGATGCCGGATGCAGCAGCACGCCTTGCGCAGTGATCTCGCCGGCGATGGTCAGGTAACCGTCCGGCGCGGTGGCTACGCTGGCGGCGGAGCCGAGCACCAGCGGCTGTGGAATCGCAGTGGTGCGCGACTCGGCGAACTGCTGCGCCCGGACGTAGCTGAAATCGGAGAACCAGGTGCCGCCGCAGTAACCCATGACATCTTTCATCTGCGTGTTGCTTGGCGTGAGCGGCGCGCTGAGCGTGCCTGTCTGCGTGTCGCTGTCATACAGGCTGTTGTAGACCGCCAGCGAGCTCAGGTCGGCGTTGTTGTTGGGAAAGGCCGGATCCGGATTCGCAGCGCCGCCGCAGGGGGCGTGGCTCAGGGAATGGTTGTGCCCCATCTCGTGCACCATGATGGCCTGCCATTGCGGCCAGTTATTGTTGAACGGATCACCCTGGCCGGCGCTGCTGGTCCAGTCCAGGCCGATCGCCGCGACTGAAGAGCTGCCGCCGCTGGCGCGGTTGCCCACATAGCCAAGGCCGGCGACGAATGAGCCAGGGATCGGCGAGTACATCGGCACAAAGCCATAGTAGAACGCGTTCGGATCTTCGGTTTCGCGCGTGCTTTCCAGCTGGCTCAGTGCGGACGACCAGCTCATCGACGCGGTGCTGCTGGCGCCGCTGATGGTCAAAGGCGCGTGGCTTTGCACGACGATATTGCCATTGGCGTACGGGTAGACCCGCGCCAGGGCCTTTTGCACGTCCGACAGCGTTGGCGGCAGGACGCCGGTAGCACCGCCGACTGTCAGCGGCACCAGCACCACGCGCATGCTGGTCGGCGCGCCGACCACTGGCGATGCATCCTGGCTGGCTGGGCTATTGCTGGCGCCTGCCGCTACCTTGATGCTCACTTTGACGCCAGGCTGCACCCAGGCTGCGGGCATGACGACATTGAAAGTGCTGTTCAGGTTGTAGTCGTCTTTTGCGGTAGGCAGGTTGGCCGGGCCGTTCATCGCCAGCGTGCCAAGCGCCACGCCAGTCTTGCTGGTGGCCGACAGGTTCACCAGCGGGCTCTTGGCGCCTGCGGCGGGCGCCAGCACGCTTGCCCGCACCAGGGCAGGGCGGCCCGGAGTGAGGCGCAGTGTCAGGTCGCTGGCGCTTTTATCGAATACATGCACAAAGTCGACGCCGCTGATCCACAAA
>Ga0206819_10096_pt1 | contig 26844 bp, 25 predicted proteins | sample Alteio_BWOrgCont_87_FD_152855 | JGI IMG/M metagenome (GOLD analysis project Ga0206819, IMG submission 152855) | Enriched cells from forest soil in Barre Woods Harvard Forest LTER site, Petersham, Massachusetts, United States -... | ecosystem: Environmental > Terrestrial > Soil > Temperate forest >... | reverse complement strand
GATACCCCGCCTCACCACCGAGAAGTCCTGTCATGCCGATATTGTACGGGTTGTCGTATTCGATGGAGTCCTTTGCCCGGGTTGTATGCGCAACGGGAGCTTTAAGCTTCTCGGCAATAGCGACGACCTCATCATGGGCATGGCGACAACCGGATCCGGCATAGATGGTCACGCGCGTCCCGTCTGAAAGCATCTGCGCCACACGCTGGAGGTCCGGGTCGCTGGGGCGGATAACGGGCCTGTTGTGGTGCACAGTAAATTTCGGCTCAGTCGCGGCATCGGAGTCCGCAACGTCCACCGGCACAATCAAAACGGCGACGCCGCGCTTTGTTATTGCGGCCTGGCAAGCCGCAACGGCCTTACGCCTTGCCTGATCGGGCGTGAGGACCATTTCGCAATAGACCGTGCAATCCGCATAAACGGCCTTGAAATCAACCTCCTGTATGAATTCGAATCCGGTTTCGCTCCGCGTGATTGCGCTTGCGACCAGGATCACGGGAGCTCGGTTTCTGTTGGCCTCATACAAGCCGTTTATGAAATGCAGACTGCCAGGACCGCAGCTGCCGGCTACGGCCGTGAGGTTTTCGGTCTGTAGAGCCTCGCCTTGAGCGGCAAACGCACCAGCTTCTTCATGGCGCATATGCACCCACTGGATCCCACTTCTTTTGAGTGACGCTGCAAAAGTGTTGAGGGTGTCGCCAACAATGCCGTAACAGTGTTTGACACCGGCTTCCTGCAGCACTTCCACTATTACGTCCCCAACTTTTTTAGACATTCGTATCTCCTAAATTGCGCGCAGCGTTGATTTCTGGATGACGGTTTGGCGTGACAGTAAGCGTGTCGCGCGGGCGGCGGCCGTTAGTCCTTGTTAGAAAGCGATAGATTGCTACCCGTTCTCGGGCATGGCGTATTCTTTGCGGCGCCCGCCAGTGATGAGAGCGCATTTTGGTCCTAATCCGGGAACAGCGATCCAATTCCATGGAGTCGGCGTGATCTAGGCTGTCCGGATGGAGAATCCTGGGAGCAACACCTTGGTGTTCACACGCCGGATCGCCGAGTTTGCACGGAAAAGAAGCGTTCCGAAAGCGCTCTTACCAATCTTGGTAACCACAACCCTCAGTGGCTGCAGCGGATCATTGCTTGATCCTGCAGGACCTGTGGCGAACGGCGAGCAGCTCATTCTTCTCGATGCGCTGGGCATCATGCTTGTCATAGTCGTGCCAACTGTTCTCACGACACTGTGGTTTGCGTGGTGGTTCAGGGCCTCCAACGGCGCGGCGCTTTACCGGCCGACCTGGGTTTATTCCGACAAGCTCGAAGTGGTTGTGTGGAGTATTCCCGCACTCACGGTCCTGTTTCTTGGCGGTTTGGCCTGGGTAGGGTCTCATAAGCTTGACCCGATGCGACCAATAGAATCCCAGCGCGCGCCCCTGGAAGTGCAAGTTGTTTCCCTCGATTGGAAATGGCTGTTCATCTATCCCCAGCAGCATATCGCCAGCGTCAACAGGCTGGTGTTGCCGGTTGGGCAACCGGTGCATCTCAGTCTTACCTCATCCTCAGTGATGAATGTCTTCTTCGTCCCGCGACTGGCGGGAGAAATCTATACGATGAACGGGATGGTGACGCAGCTAAACCTGCGGGCCGACAAGCTTGGAGCATATCCCGGTCTTTCCGCGCAATTCAGCGGCGATGGCTTTTCCACCATGAGTTTCAATGCGGATGTCACGTCCGCGGCGGACTTCGACCAATTTGTCGAGCACGCCCACGCCAATCCGAGCAAGTTAGACGAAAGCGCGTACAAATCGCTTTCACATCCCTCGCAAGCCGCTCCGGTACAGGTCTTTGGAAATGTATCTGATGGTCTGTTCGAGAGCATCGCAACGCGCCGACTGCCTGCCGGCGACGGGCCTGCTGCCGGCACGTTGGCATATGGCGCAGTAGGGGGAGAACACTGAGATGTTTGGCCGGCTGACATGGAATGCCATCCCGTGGTCCGAACCGATTCCTTTGGTAGCGGCAGGTATGGTCGGCCTAGCTCTGGCGGCCGTTATTGGTTGGGTATTTCTCAAAGGTTATGTGCCCTATCTCTGGCGCGAATGGATTACCAGCGTCGATCACAAGCGTATTGGCGTGATGTATTGCCTGCTGGCTTTGGTGATGCTGCTTCGCGGCTTCAGCGACGCCGCCATGATGCGATCGCAGCAGGCCCTGGCCTTTCATGGGCCGGGATATTTGCCGCCCGATCATTACGACCAGATCTTTTCCGCTCATGGCACCATCATGATCTTCTTTGTCGCCATGCCTTTCATGGTCGGGTTGATGAATTTTGTTGTTCCCCTGCAGCTGGGTGTGCGCGATGTGGCGTTTCCGACACTGAATTCCGTCAGCTTCTGGCTGACCGCGGCCGGCGCGCTTCTTATCAACGTCTCGCTGGTGGTTGGTGAATTCGCGCGCACAGGCTGGCTGCCGTATCCGCCCCTGTCAGAGTTGCGTTATTCGCCCGGTGTCGGCGTCGATTACTATTTGTGGTCGCTGCAGATCGCCGGTGTGGGCACGCTTTTATCTGGCGTCAATCTCGTGACCACTATTCTGAAGATGCGGGCTCCGGGCATGAGTTACACGCGGATGCCAGTCTTTTGTTGGACGGCGCTGGCCTCCAACCTGCTGATCGTCGCGGCATTTCCAATTCTGACTGCTACAACCGCGATGTTAACACTCGATCGCTACCTGGGCTTTCATTTCTTCACCAACGAGCTGGGTGGCAACGCCATGATGTTCGTGAATCTGATTTGGGCCTGGGGGCACCCTGAAGTCTATATTCTCATCCTGCCCGCCTTTGGTGTTTTCTCGGAAGTAATTGCGACATTTTCCGGCAAGCCGTTATTCGGCTATCGCTCAATGGTGGTGGCAACCATGGCGATTTGTGTGCTCTCCTTCATGGTCTGGCTGCATCACTTCTTCACGATGGGGGCAGGTGCCGACGTCAATGGCTTCTTCGGCATCATGACCATGATCATCGCCATACCTACGGGTGTGAAGGTCTATAATTGGCTGTTCACGATGTATGGCGGCAAGGTTCGCTTTTCCGCGCCGATGCTCTGGTCGATCGGCTTCATGGTGACATTCGTGATTGGCGGAATGACTGGTGTGCTGATGGCGGTCCCACCGGCTGACTTTCTCCTGCACAACAGCCTGTTCTTGGTGGCGCATTTCCACAACGTCATCATTGGGGGCGTGCTGTTTGGAGCGTTCGCCGGTTACAATTATTGGTTTCCAAAAGCATTCGGCTTCCGGCTCGATGACGCCTGGGGCAGGCGCGCATTCTGGTTGTGGTTTTGCGGATTTTATATGGCGTTCATGCCGCTCTATGTCCTTGGCATGCTGGGCATGACGCGACGGCTTCAACATTTCGACCGCCCGGAATGGTATCCATGGGTGCTCGTGGCTGCCGGAGGCGCCGGCCTAATTACCCTTGGCATTGGCGCGCAGATCATTCAGATCGTGGTTTCGATTCGAAACCGCGCGTTGTTGCGCGACCTGACCGGAGATCCTTGGGACGGCCGGACCTTGGAATGGGCCACCGCGTCACCACCCCCCGCTTTCAATTTTGCGGTCCTGCCGAACGTCAAAGGGGAGGAGCCCTATTGGGGGATGAAGCAGAAGGCCCGGCAGCTTGCCCATCTTCTCACCGCGGAGCCGTCCTATAGCGCGATATTGGTGCCTCGGAACACCGCGACCGGTGTTGTGACCGCCTTCTTCGCCGTCTTTCTAGGCTTCGCCATGATCTGGCGGATCTATTGGCTGGCCGGCTTAGGCTTCATCGGCATCTATGCGGCCTTCGTCGCCTTCGCCTGGCGCGACCGCAGCGAACAGGAAATTTCAGCGGACGAGGTTCAGGAGCTTGATCGGCAGAATCGCCTGATCCGGTCGTCCGTGCTGGCGGAAGGTGTGCAATCGTGACTATGGCTTCGGCATATTCCCCGATCGATCCCAATCATATCGGTCACAACAATCTGGATCTGGATATCGCCTCCGATGATGCCCCTGGGCACGGGGAGGGTGGTCCGGCCTCCAAGCAGATTATTGTCTCCTACGGCTTCTGGATCTTCCTGCTATCTGACATTGTGATGTTTTCCGCGTTTTTCGCGGCATTCCAAGTGCTCGCGGGGTATTCCGGGGAGGCGGCACCCAGCTACGACCTCAACGATGTTGCGATCGAGACGGGATGTTTGTTGATCTCAAGTTTCCTGTGCGGCGTCGCGGCGCTGTGCGCGAGCAAACGCTGGCTGGTGAGAACGGAGCTGTTCCTTTTGCTCACCGGAATTCTTGGTGCGATATTTCTCGCCTTGGAAGTCCGGGAATTCATTGGGCTTATCGCAAACCATCAGGGGCCTACCGACGGCGCCTATTATTCCGGTTTCTTTGCGCTGGTAGGCTGCCATGGTTTGCATGTCACGGTCGGCCTGCTGTGGCTTGGCACCATGATGGCGCAGCTGATTACCAAAGGGTTTCGGCAGGACATTCTCCGCCGGCTGGCATGTTTCAGCCTGTTCTGGCACGCGCTGGATATCGTGTGGGTGGCCATCTTCTCCCTGGTTTACCTAATGAGATTTGCACCATGAGCAGAGATTCGGTTCAACGCGTTTCCCCCACCGCACGGGATTCCGGGCCGGGCCTCGAGCTTGCAACCCCCGAGAATGAGGGAAGGGGGCTGCAAAGCTATTTCGTTGGTCTAATCCTGGCAGTTGGCTTAACCGCCGCGTCGTTCTGGACTGTCCGTACGCACCTGATTTATGGCCCTGGCGTTCCCGTCGCGCTGATCGCGCTCGCGGTTGCGCAGATGGGCATTCACCTTGTATTTTTCCTGCATATTACGACCGGACCGGACAATACCAATAATGTTCTGGCCCTCGCGTTTGGCGTCTTGATTGTCAGTCTGGTTGTCTTCGGCTCGCTGTGGATCATGGCTAACCTGAACCACAACATGATGCCGATGTCCGTGTTGATGGAGATGCAGCGATAGGTATCAACCGCCGGATTACGATGTATTTCGCCTGGGACCGGCCGGCGGAGATCGGCGCCCCGCTTGGCGAGCTCGACAACCGCTTTCCGGCGCTGTTCGAGGTCCGCCGTCTGTTCTGGCCGGCATATGAGGCGCTCTCTCACGCGCCAGGCGGCCAGGGTATCGAGGGCTTCCTGGAAGCGATTTTCCTTCAGAATTTCAGTCTCTTCTCCAAGCAGGTGGCTGCGTTGACCGGCCAGCCGGCGCGCCAAGTGCAACGCCGCACCGCCGAGGGTGAGATCCCGCTCGACGCCGCGCTGCTGGACACGGTGGACACCCTGATCGTCATCAGCTTCGACAGCCAGCGTACCGGCCAGACAGCGTCGATGGCGGAGGTTGCCGCGGTCCGCGAATTCCTGGCCCGCCCTGACACCATGCTGTTCGTCTGCCCGCACCACGATGTCGGCGACATTGAGGGGCTGGCGCCGGACCCGGCCCTGGCGCGGCAAGTGGCGGAATTCCGCCACCATGGCGATATCGCGCTACCCGGACAGCAGCGCTTCGGTGGATTCGGCCTGTCGCTCATGGCGGGTCTGGGAGCGCCGGTCCGGAATCGCTTCGGCCTGCGCCCCGCCCACACCGAAGCCGGTGAGCCCGCCCCGTTCAAACGGGTCGCGGAGGATCGCTTCGGGATTCTGGCGGGCGTGCCGCACCTCAACCTGCACCCGCACTTGCCGCGCTATGAACGGGTTGGCGCGGGCGCGAATGCCCTTGAGGTGCTGGCGCGTCAGGTGGTGCAGCTCGATGCACCGGCGCATCCGGTGATGCCGGGTGGCAGCGAGTTCGACGCCATTTTGCAGTCTCGCCCGGAGGCCGGACTCGGCCGATTGGTGGTGTGCGACGCTACCCTGTGGAGTTCCACCGCTGGCGGCCTCCAGGGGCTGCAGATCTTCTGGAAAAACGTCATTGAGGCCTGAGCTCAGCCCACGCCGCGAATTATATCTCTATTATCCCGCGTTTTAGCGCCACGGTAACAGCTTGTGTTCGATCATGCGCGTGGAGTTTAAGCAGGATGTTCTTCACATGGGCATTTACGGTGCCCGCCGAAATGAGAAGTTCGCGCGCAATTTCTTTATTGGTAAGCCCGCGGGCAACTCTCGACAAAATATCAAGCTCTCGATCGGAAAGGTGCTCATCGCCGAGATGTTCCGCTATTTCAGCGGCGATCTCAGGTGGCACACGCCGTCGGCCCGAATGAACCACACGAATAGTTTCAGCCAATTCGTTCTTGAGCGTACTTTTCAGTAAGTAACCAGAGGCGCCCGCCTTCAAGGCCCTAGATGCCAGCATGTCACCAGAATAAGTGGTCAGGACTATAATCCGTGCGTCCGACTTCTCCTTTCTGATTACCCTAATCGTTTCAACTCCGTTCATGCCCGGCATTTGCAGATCCATCAATGTAATATCCGGATCGAGCGCCCTGATTGACTCTAAAGCTTCTATTCCGCTGGCCGCTTCTCCGACAACTTGCATGTCGTCCTCACAACCAAGCACCGCGGCGACGCCTTCACGTAAGATGGCATGGTCGTCCACAATTAGAATTCTAATCGGGCGCAATTCACTCAAAGCTCAGCCTCCGCCATAAATAAGCGGCTCAGTCCCCAAGGATCCCAAAGCCACTTCCTGTCGGTGTAGGCGACTGCGGCGGGAACAAGCACCGTTAATTCGGTTCCCGATCCCGACCTGCTGAGAACTGTGACCCCCGATCGAATCCTCTTGGCTCGTTCACGAATCCCGATCAATCCAAAATGCCCTTCTCGGGTGCCATACTGAACGACATCGTTCGGAAGGCCAACTCCATCATCGCGCACCTGTAAACGCAACTCGCTCCTGTGATAGGTGATCTCCGCAACAATCTCTCCGGCCTTCGCGTGCCTGAATGCATTCAATAATGCCTCGCGGCCAATCCATGTGAGCTCTTCATGTACTATGGCGTGCAGTTTACGAAACCTGCCTTCGGTAATGAGGCGGAATTTTGATGACCCATCAGCAGCAAGCTCTGTACCTAATTTCTGCAAAGTTGTTAGCAGGTCACCTCGATTGTCGGGGTTTCGGAGCAATCGCACGCGGTCCCGCCCGTCCACCAACACTTCGTCTGCCCGCTCGATAGCAAGTTCCATTTCGCGTCGTCGTGGATCGTCTGAACTGGTCCTTTTGGCAATAGCGTGAAATCGTAACGTGAGACCCTGCACAGATTGTAGCAGCGTATCATGAAGTTCGCGCGCGATACGCTCTCGTTCTCGAATGCGCTCCTCTAGGCGAGATCGAACTTGTTCCGCCATTTGCTTCAGCCGCACCCTATACGCTGCCCAAAGAACTATAAGTGCTCCCATCACGCAAAGAGCAAAAAAAAACCAACTCTGTATGAAGGTCGGTGGTATCAGAAACGACACCGATGCACCGTTTGTGTTCCAGATGCCATCGTTGTTGGAAGCAATCACGCGAAAACGATATTGGCCCGGTGGAAGATTGGTGAAATACGCCTGCCGCAGCCGTCCGGGATCCGTCCAACGATTTGAATAACCCTCCAACTTATATCGAAAGTGCACCCGCTCAGGGAGAGATAAGCTAAGGGCCGTATAATCGATGCGCAAATCCTTGACGCCTGGCGGCAATATCTGATGGTCTGCTCGCTGTGTTTGTCCGTCAGCGGTTATTGACAGGATGGACACAGGTGGCGGCCGCATATTCAGTGTAAAATGCGTAGGATTGGTAGTGACGAGACCTTGGCTAGTTACAAACCAGAGCGATCCGTCGCGACCCACGACAGCGGTCTGTTGCCAAACCGGTTGCCCAGGTTCGCCGGCGACGCCCGCTACACCATCTCGATAGTCAAACAACTTGTATCGGAAACGATACTGATCATTATCGAATGCGGTTTCCAGTTCACGATCGGTGATTCTGACAATACCTAACTTACCGCTTGTCCATATATCGCCGTCGAGCGATTGAACAATTCCTGTTATGCCGTTAAATGCCGAAAATCTTTGTGTTGCGATGCTTTTGAAGGTTTTACCGGTATATTCCGCTAAGCCAAACCCTCCGATAAGGACTCTTCCATTTATCTCAGCAATCGCTCTTGCAGATCCTATGGAAAGTCCGTCTTGCGCCGTAAATATTCGGCTTACACCATGATCGACCATTGCTATCACGTTGGAATGAAATCCAACCCAAGTCCGGCCGTGCGAGTCCGTTAGTGCACTTGTATATGGCAAGTTGGGAAATCTATGGATGTCACTGTAGGAATCCCACTTTCCATCTTTGAACCGCAGCAATTTGTTTGGACCGACACCAACAAGAATCCCACCGTCCGCATCTTCCGCGAGTACTGAGCTGCCTGTGTCCCTGAGTACTGACGCACTTGAGTCCGTCCCAACTTCTGGGATGGGAACGCTTAGAAGCCTGTCATTCGTGAATTGACCGAAAAATCGTTTTTTATTGGCATCTATTCCAGCGATCCAGACGCGTCCTCTATGGTCAGTCAGAATGCTGCTATAGAACGGCAGCGAGTCCGCTATGAGCTGCGCTGGTTTCGGAGGCTTGATGCGGTATAGAGAATTGCCCACGATAACCAAGATATCGCCATTTCCATCCCGGGTGACGCAATATCCCAAGCGGGCGTTCGTCGGACTACCTTCGGCTAAGTGGAATTTATCTGCCCCGAACTCGTTTAGGCCTAATTCGCTGCCAACCCAAATATCACCCTCACGGTCTTCGAGGATCGGGACAGCATTATTGGTCGTTAAGCCATCGGTCTGGCGGAAGGTTTCCGTAATGTCGCTTCGTAGAAGGGGGTGGTGCGCAATGTTTGGAGAGCGAACACGAAAGACACCGCCGTTGTGTTCATCTGTTCCCCAAAGTACACCATCCTGGTCAAATCTAATCTTCCCTGCATGAACAAGGTCTGACGGTCGCAGGTGTCTGGCAGAAGCAAGGGCGCGCTTTGCGTCATCGACCGGATAAACGCCCAGAGTGGGATCTGTCACCCAAATCCGGCCAGTATTATCTTCAACGGGAAATGTGGATTCGCTGATCGACGCAATCGCGGTCTGGAATTTTGTGGACCCGGGTCTAAGGTAAAGCAGCGATTGGGTGGACACCCAGAGCGTTCCATCGCGGTCGGTAAGGAGCCAATCTGCATGGTCGTAAGGGAACGCCCAGTCCTGGCCAATCTTCTCCCAACGTTGTTGATGATAGCGAAATAATCCGTGTTCCGAGGCGACCCAAGTATCGCCGCGCCTATCGGTCAAGGTGCTCCATATGTGGCCGAGAGGGATACCGTCCTTTTCCGTGAAATTTGTCACTTCGCCGTTCGTAATCTTGGTAACCCCAGCCGCTAAATAGCCGAGCCACAAATCACCCGATGGCGAGATGGATAGAGAGTTCAAGTCGAGTGACTGGAGAGCTTGACCGCTCCTTGGTTGGAATCGCTCAAATGTAACGCCATCAAATCGGTAGAGGCCTGCTCCGGTCGCGAGCCACAGGAAGCCGTCCGGTGCTTGTGCAAGTGCCCAAATATCCGGGGGCGCCCCGTCGCCAATAGTCCACGAGGTGTGTTGCAGTTGATGGATGTCTACGTCCGGGCCAAGCGCAACCGCCGCTGGAATATTTCCTATCCAGCACAAGACCCAAAAAGCTAATACCCAACAAAGGCGAACCATCCAGAGGCGCCCCCAAGCTTGGCGCTGACTGCCTACCTCGCAACTGTATCAGGATCGTTTAGAGAACGATCCCCCAAATGGGAGATCTCGCCCTATGTGGAATTGGGCTTTCGAGCCCTAGATTGCCCCCATAGTCTGTCGGGAAATGGGCACATTTGTTTCCCTCTATCCGGGCGGCTCAGGTGGGCTCGCCCTCTTGATACTTCGGTTGTCGCTCGCAGTAGAATTGGGGTTTTTGGCATATATTCTGCGTATTTCGATTGCAGACTGGGAAGCGTGGGTGGCGATAGCGTTGGCGCTTGCATTGCTCGTTGGATTTGGCACTCAAATCGCAGCTCTCATCTATGCCGGTATCGCAGTTTTTGCATTCAAAGTTGTGGGAGGCGTTGTCGGGGCTAGCGTCGCGCTGACGGGGCTGATGGCCATATCACTCGCGCTCTTGGGGCCAGGTGCCTTTTCCCTTGATGCTCGGCTATATGGTCGTCGGGAGATCTCGCTAGACAACTAGCTCTGCAATTTCCCAAAATGGCTATCTGAAACTACCTTTGTTGGGCCTTCCCAATCCGTCCCGCTTTGCATGATTATTGTCTGAAATAGTCGGAGATTCAAAATGAAGCCGATGACGGACGACGAAATAGGAACCGAGGATGTTATCTCGTTCGGACCGTTCCGCGTAGATCGCCCGCGCCGGTTGATTGAGCGAAACGGCCAAGCCGTGCAGGTCGGAAGTCGCGCCTGTGAAAAGACGAGATTTACCGGGACTTAGAGAATTTGACCAGACGGGGCGCACGCTGCGGCGCATCTGGCTGGCGGTGAGGCTGTTGCGAGAAATGGCTCCATGAACCTTCAAGACGCAGGCGGCCAAGACGTATCCGGCCTCGATGCCGTCCACCGGGTTCGGGCGGCCTCCAAATTCGTTCGCTTGTCCACAAAAGCTGATCTCGAGAGCGAGAGAGGCGACGATGGCGCTTTGGTGGCGAGTCCAGCCGGTTCAGTGAGGTTTCACCAGCGCAGCCCTGCCATCCAGCAGGCGTCATTCGTGACGCAACTGAAAAAAACCCTCAACGCGATTCCCGCGTTCACCTGGTACAAGCTGCCATCCGGTGCTCTCGCCTTCGTAAATGAGCGATCCGGAGATTATTTGGGTCTGGCTAAGGATCACCCTCTTCGATTTGGCGTGGACACAGACGCGGCGTTTGATTCTCACATCTTCATCATCCATCCGGACGATCGGGATGTGGCGCGCCAAAGCTGGGAGGACTGTCTCAGAACGCAGGCTGCTGTCGAGGCGAGTTTCCGGATACGCAATAGTAGGGGGGACTATCGCTGGTTTCTCGTCCGCGCCGAACCCCTCCGGTCGGACGATGGCACGTTGTTGTACTGGGTTGGAATTAGCCTCGATATCGAGGCGCGCAAGCGAGCAGATGACAAGGTCGCTGCGCAAGAGCGAGGAATTCCAGGCCGTCCAAGAGTGGCTTTAAACCGAGACGGAGCCGATGGTGGATGGCGCGCCCTGGGAACCAGCGAACCGATCTCGTTCGGACCGTTTTGCGTTCATCGCGCGCGGAGGCTGATTGAGCGAAACGGTGAAACTGTTCCGCTTGGAAGCCGGGCTTTTGATATTCTGATCTGTCTGCTTGAGCATGCGGGGCAGGTGGTGGAAAAGGCAGAATTGTTTCGGTGGGTTTGGCCCAACAGCATCGTTGAAGAAGGAAATCTGAGATTTCATATAAACGCGCTTCGAAAAGCGTTGGGCGAGGGACGATACGTCGCAAATATCGCCGGCCGAGGCTATAGTTTTGTAGCGCCAGTCTCACGCCATTCCGCCGAACGGCCCTTAGGTATGAGGTCAACGTCGGTGCGACCCTTTATCGATTTCACCGACGCCACTCTTCGTCGCTAGCGTTTTTATTCGTTAGGTTTATGAGCACCAGCCAAGTTGCCTGGCACGCGAAGTGGCAGCGGCGCCGGCGTGAAGCTCCTGTGACTATGTGATATATTGAACCCGCCCTGCCAGCCGTTAGCTGCCGATTTTAACGGGATCTAACAAGGCCTAACGCTCGTCGCCGGTCGCGATCGTCCATCATGCGGTCCGACGGAGTCATTTAACTCCGAGTATGGGCGGTCAGATGTCTTATCCAGCTGCATCGAAAAAACAACTTGAAGCGGCTGATGAGCCAACCCTGTTACCAAGTCTTGCGAAGCTCCTCGATAATGTTCGCCAGGAACTTGATAGCAATCAAGAAACAGCAAAAGCTCTTCTCACACGGGCTACGTCGCTTCTACGCGTTGAGATAGACCGGCAGGCGGTGAGCGACGAGCCAGAAAGGAGCGGAGGGGGGCTTGCTGCATGGCAAGCGCGTAGGCTGGTTGTCTTCATAGACGCGAGACTAGACCGCCCGATCAGGCTCAAGGATCTAAGCGAGGTATCGAAGCTTAGCACTGCATATTTTTGTCGGGCTTTTAAGCGCACATTTAGTGAGACACCACACTCCTACATCGTCCGCCGACGGCTAAATAAGGCGGAGACTTTGATGCTCACGAGCGATCTTTCGCTAAGCGACATTGCTATTCGTTGCGGCTTTACCGACCAAGCGCATCTTTGCAAGCTGTTTCGGCAACAATATGCACGAAGCCCCGCAGCGTGGCGTCGGGAACGCACCGAAACAGGCTGCCGCAGAGCTAAGCTTGTCATTCGTGTCAACTACGCGGCAGAGCCCTGCTAATGCCGCGTTGGTCGGAAAAACTTACTTATTGCATTGCCAATGTCGCCGCGGTTCTGGCCGCTCTTTATATCGCCTTCTGGCTCGACCTCGACCGGCCCTACTGGGCCATGTTTACCGTCTTCATCGTTTCCAAGCCGATCTCTGGAGCCGTGCGCGCCAAAGGAGTCTATCGCTTCATCGGAACATTGGTGGGAGCGTCAATGTCCGTCTTTCTCGTTCCCCCCTTGGTCCAGTCGCCGGTTCTGTTGTCGCTGGCGGTCAGCGCCTGGGTCGGGCTTTGCCTGTTTTTCGCTTTACAAGACCGCACGCCGCGAAGCTATGCTTTCCTTCTGGCGGGCTATTCGGTCGCCATTGTCGGGCTGTCAGCGGTCAACACCCCCACGGCGATATTCGATGTGGCGCTTTCACGCCTCGAGGAAATATCGATCGGTATAGCCTGCGCGGCCATCGCGCATAGTGTCTTCTTTCCAAGCAATTTCGGCGACATCCTGCGATGCAAAGCCGAGGCGGCATTGGCGAACGCCGCGCTCGTCGCGTCCAACGCGTTTGGCCTGGAGCCTAAGGCGCCATCCGTGCGGCAGGTCGCATCTCTGGCCAGCGTGGTGACGGAGATGCACACGCTTTATTCGCAGACCAGCTTCGAAACATCCAATGTTCGCCGGGCGCCCATGGTGATGGCCGGATTGCTGGACCGCATCTCGGTTATCCTGCCCAAAGCATCCTCCATCGCGGGGGCCCTAGCTGCCCGCCAAAGGGTCGGTGAAATTCCCGATCCATTGCGTGTCGAATTGAGCGATGCGGCGACCATGTTGAAGGCGGTTGGAGAAGGGAAGGTGGCGAATTTTGACGCGACACTGGCCAACTTCGAAGCCCTGTCCGAAATGCTCGATGAGGAAGACACAACGGAAAGCATCGAGCTTGAGCAGTTGGTGTTTCGTCATGCGGAGGACTTGTTAAGGTCAATACAGGAAGGCGCAGTGTTGGCTTCCGCTCTTACGGATGCGGACGCGGCGGGTGAAATATCCGCCCTTCTCCCTGACAGTGACAAACGGCCACTCTATCGGGATCAGGCGTTGGCTCTCCTATCTGCTGCGTCCGCGGCCGGGGCTACGTTGGTCGCCTGTTTCCTGTGGATTTGGACCTCATGGCCGGAGGGATTTGTGGCCGCGCAATTTGCCGCGATCTGCTGCTCTCTCTTCGCAACGCTCGACAGGCCGTCAGAAGTGATCGGCGAGGCGGTCCTCGGAATCATCATTTCGCTGCCGATTGCCGCCATTTATGAGTTCGCCATTTTGCCCGGCGTCGATGGCTTTGCCTCGTTGGCGTTGGTGTTATCGCCGATGCTGATTTTATTCAGCTTCCTTCAGACATTTGAACGCCTTGAAGGTGCGGCTATGGTGATCGCGATCGCATTCTCCGGTGCGCTTGCCCTTCAGGAGTCGTTTGCTTCCGACTTTGCGTCATTCATCAACGCTAATCTCGCAGAGATATGCGGACCCTTGATCGCCGTGGCCATGCTCCTCGTGTTCCGTACCATTGATCCGGTATGGAATGCCAAGCGAATGATCCGGTCGGTGTGGAGATCCGTACATGATCTCGCCCGTGCCGCGCCCAAAAACCCCGGTGCATGGGCGCTGCAGATGTTCGATCGTATCGGAATGGCGGCTCAACGGCTTGACCTCGACGGCGAGAATGCCGTGCAGCCCGACTTGCTCAAGGATATCCGTGTCGGGCTCAATATCATCGCGCTGCAGGGTCTGAAAGATCAGTTCACGTCAACCATGAAAGCTGCGATGCAAGACGTGGTGTCCCGTGTATCTGAAGCGTATCAGGCGGCGGTCTCGCACGCGTCTCCATCGCGTTTCGCGGCCTTATCGGATCGGTTGGATGTCTTGGCCGATCTCTTTTCCCAAATCCCTCGGTGCGAGGAACGGCTTGATGGGTTGATTGCCGTGAATGGACTCCGTCTCGACCTGGCCGAGACACGGCGCACCGAGCTCGTAACGTGATTGGCGAAGTCGAAATGGGTGGAGTTTTCATACCCATAGCCCTGGTGTCGGGAATAATCGGCTTTTTGGCATCCCTGATTCTGCGGCGCATTTTGCGTGTCGCGCACGCATACACATTCGTCTGGCACGCCGGCCTTTTCGATGTGGCGGCCTTCGTCCTTTTGTGGGCCGCTACGGACTATTTCATCAGCAAGTTCCAAATATTGGGGCTCACCGGATGAACAGCATCGTGAAGAAGGCCTTGGGGGTCTTTGTGACACTCTTAATCGTGGTGTCGGCGGGTTTTGGCGCGCACTGGCTGTGGGTCCGATATAATCGGGATCCTTGGACACGCGACGGCAGGCTGCGTGCCGACGTGGTGCTGGTTTCACCGGACATAAACGGGCTGGTGACGAGTGTCGCTGTCAAAGACGGTCAGAAAGTGCACGCCGGCGATACGCTCTTCGTCATTGATCGGCCGCGTTACCAATTGGCACTGGAGCAAGCAGACGCGGCGATCGCGGCGGACGAGGCCCAGTTTGCGCAGGCGCAGCGGGAGGCCAAGCGGAACAGGGCTTTGGGCGATCTGGCCACCGCCGAGCAATCAGAAGAGACAGACGCGAAGGCGCTGACGATTAAAGCGCAACTCGATGGCGCAAAAGTGGCGCGAGACACGGCGCAATTGAACCTGGATCGGACCATCATCAGATCCACAGTCAATGGCATTGTGACAAATCTGGAATTACAGCCCGGAGATTACGCCACGGTGGGTCACCAGGTCATGGCCGTGGTGAATACGGACTCTCTCTACGCCGATGGTTACTTTGAAGAAACGAAGTTACCGGTCATTCAAGTGGGCGACAAAGCCATCGTGCATCTCATGGGCGTGGACGCGGACCTGCATGGCACGGTTGAGAGCATCGCAGCCGGCATCGAAGATCGCGAACGTGGCAGCAGCGGAAACGAGCTGGCGAATATCAACCCGACCTTCAGCTGGGTGAGGCTAGCGCAGCGCATACCGGTACGGATTAAGCTGGAGGGGGTGCCGGCTGATGTACGCCTCATCGCCGGCCGAACCGCAACTGTTTCGATTTTGGTACCGAAAGGCCGAAAGCAGGAAGGGCTGCGGAGTGGCCACCAAAGTGCGTAAGGCCGTCGTGACGCTTGTCCTATGCTGTGCCGCGCTTGGAGGCTGCATGGTCGGCCCCGAATACTCCCTTCCGGGCGATGCGCTTGTCAACGGATCGGCGGAGAAAGGTCCCTTCGTGGGTGCCAAGGGACAGTCAGCCCTGGCAATTGCGCCGGTGCCGGATGGCTGGTGGAAGCTCTATGCCGATTCGCGGCTTGATGGCCTCATTCAGTCTGCCCTCGCGGCGAATACGGATTTGCGATCCGCGGCCGCAAACCTCGAAAGAAGCCATGCTTTGCTCGCCGAAGCCAAAACCCTGCGCGAACCAAGCGTCACGTTGAATGGCGGACTTGATTATGGGCAAGTCGCCGGCGAGCAGTACCTTCAGCGTGTCACTCCTCCCTTGAACTGGGGCTATGAGACGGAGATGACGGTTGGGTACGATCTCGACCTCTTTGGTGGCATCCGGCGGGGAATTGAAGCGGCCTCGGCGGAAGATGACGCGGTTTCTGCCGCTGATGACCTGGTTCGAATAAATGTGGTCGCTGGAACCGCGCGCGCCTACGAACTCGCCTGTGGTGTTGGCCTGGAACTTGTTTCGTCACAGCGATCGCTGGCGCTTCAACGCCAAAGCCTGGCGCTGACGGAGCGTCTCATGGTCCGTGGCCGGGCCGACGACCTTGACGTCACGCGGCAACGCCAACTAGTGAGCGAACTCCAAGAATCAATTCCCAGCTTGGAGGCAGCGCAGAAAAACGCACTTCTTCAACTTGCTGTCCTGACGGGACGCGCGCCCGCCCAGTATGACACCGATCTTGAGTCCTGCAGCAGACCGCCGAGGGTGCTGTCTGCCCTTCCCGTAGGGGATGGGGCTGCCCTGTTGAAACGGCGACCCGATGTCCGCCAGGCCGAACGGCTGTTGGCTGCTGCGACGGCTGAAATCGGCGTTGCGACCGCCCAGCTCTATCCCGACATTCAGATCGGCCTCTCCGGAGGATCGATCGGCGTCGTCCCGGATGCCTTTACCTCTCCCACCAACTTATGGAGTCTGGGCATTGCCGTAAACTGGCAAGTCAATCAAGACGCCGTGCGCGCCAAAATCGTTGCCGCCAATGCCGGCGCAAAGCTGGCGCTGGCGAATTTCGATGGAACGGTGCTGCAAGCGTTGCGCGAGGTGGAGTCCGCGCTGAACAATTATGGGCACGATTTGCAAAAGGAAGGCAGCGCCATCGATTCTCGCAACCAGGCTGAGCGCGCTGTAAATGAAGCGCGCCGGCTCGAACTGGGTGGCCGGGCGAACGAACTGAGTGTCCTGGACGCGCAACGCACCCTAGCCAACGCCAACCTATCGCTGGCTGAAGTTCAGGCAACAATTTCGGATGACCAAGTTGCCATTTTTCTGTCCTTGGGCGGAGGGTGGCAAACGGAGTCACTCGCCGCCAAATAGCGGCGGTCTCCCAACGTGTCAGGTCAACCGGGCACCGGCAATGTTTCCGGCGCCGGCAAATTGAACGCCCAATCCACAATCCGCGTCATTGTCTTGTCCAGGGCAATATCGAAAGCCTCGACTACGGAATTGACGTTGTTCGCGGTGCACGCTTGCGTCAAGGCCGCAGTTGTCGATTCCGCGACCTTGCGCGAACGGATATCGACCGCATGCGCCACGATGGTGACAGCGACCGTCGGAGGCTCCGTCTTCGATGCGGGATAGCGCGCCTCAAAATCCCGAATGTCGGTGAGAAGCTTATAATCGCCGCGGAAACCGTCTTCCTCGCGAACGACAACGCTAATGCGGCCGCTGGCTTCGAAGGCAGACAGAAGCCGCGTTTGAATCAGGTCGGGCAGATGATCTGTCCAGACCGCATTGGCGTAATAGTCGAATTCGCTGCCGCTGCTTGCCAGAGCAATACGGTTGGTATCGAGCAACTCGGAGGTTTCGGGTTTCACAATGGCCAAGGACCAACCAACCTTCGGGCCCGAGTCCGGCCGGTCTGCCGGCGCGTTTAGGGAATACATCTGCGACGATGGCAGCGGGCCGATAATATTGCTGCAAGCCGCCAGAGTGATCGACGGCGCAGTAAGCAAAACAAGACGGCGATTTGGGGTCAGAGCCTTCATTTTGGGTCAAATCCCTTTCGACGATCACCGAACAGGATCTCTGTTGGGTTTTTGTTGAGCCGGTCGGACAGCCTGTTGAGGCTATGAACCAACTCTCTCGACTGGCTGATTAAATCGGGCAATTGCGCCAGGGCATCGCCATTAATGAAGCTGTCCGCATCGTCGGCGACTTTGCCGTATTTGTTCAGGGTCACTTGCGCGTCATCAAGCGTCGGCTTCACATCGAGCAAAGCGGTGTTGAGAGTTTTTGTCGCCTGGTTGGCATTGCGAATAATGGCGTCGATCTCCCCAGACCTGCTGGCCAGCGTGGATGTGACATTGTCCAGGTTGGCTAGTATGTGGGTGACGTTCCGGCGATTTTCATCATTCATCAAGTCGCTGAATCTCTGGGCGGCAACATTGAGCCTGGCGACCAATTCCGGGGCAGACTGTTCCAGTTGCTGCAAGGTGGATTGCTTTGCACGGATCACGGGATATTTCTGCCCCGGTTTGGCGATAAGGAGCGGCGCCGTATTGGTTCCACCGCTGATCTCGACATAGGAGGCGCCGGTCAGTCCCTGGCTTTCGATGGAAGCAATACTGTCTTCACGGATGTTGAGATCGGGCTGGACCTGCAGCGTGACAACAACACTTTGCGGATCATTGGGATCGAAGGCCAGGCTGGCGATACGGCCCACCTCGATGCCGTTGTAGCGGGTGATGGTGCCTTTGCCTAAGCCGGTGACCGGACCCTTAAAGAAAGTCTGGTAGTAGGAATATTCCTGATTGTATTGGGCTCCAGCCAGCCAAAGGATTGCTACGACCAACCCGATCACACAGGTGAGAACGAAAGCCCCGACGGCGACGTAATTGGCTTTTGTTTCCATGGCGCGCCTCTATTGAGCCAGCGCGGCCCGGCCGCGAGGTCCCGAGAAATAGTCGTGAATCCAGGGCGTGGTGTCTTTCTGAAACTCGGCAATGGTGCCGGTCTTGATCGTTCCGCTGACCAGGACCGCCACGCGGTCGGAAATCGCGCGCAGGCTGTCAATGTCGTGGGTCACCATGAACACCGTGAGGCCCAGACTCTCCTGCAGTTCTGCGATCAGTTCGTCGAATTGATTGGCCGAGATCGGATCAAGCCCCGATGTGGGCTCGTCGAGAAAGAGAAGCTCCGGATCCAACGCCAGGGCGCGGGCGAGGGCAGCGCGTTTTTTCATGCCGCCCGACAGCTCGGACGGATGTTTCGCCGCCGTGTCGGCGGGAAGCCCCACGATCGCGATCTTCATGGCTGCAATTTCGTCCATCAATTGCTGCGGCATGGAGGTGTATTCGCGAAGCGGGACCTGGATATTCTCCGCCACCGTTTGCGAAGAAAATAATGCCCCTTCTTGGAACAGGACGCCCCATCGCGCCTCGATGGCGCGCATGCGGCTTCCTTCGGCGGCGCTTGTCTGTTGGCCAAGCACCTCGATCGCCCCTTCACGCGGCGTGTTGAGTCCGATGATGGTGCGTAGAAGCACGGATTTTCCGGAGCCGGAACCGCCCACCACACCTAGAATCTCGCCCCGGCGGACGTCCAGATCGAGATGATCATGAATTATCTTCGCGCCAAAGCCGTTGACCAGGCCGCGCACGCGGATGACGATATCCTTGCCTTCCATGTTTTATATCCCGAGAATCGAAAACATGATGGAAAAGGCTGCATCCAGCACGATGACGAGAAACACGGACTCCACCACCGAGCGGGTGGTCAAAAGCCCCACGCTGGCGGCATTGCGCTCGACCTGGAATCCTTCGTAGCAACCCACCAATGAGATGACGAAAGCAAAGACCGGCGCCTTGATCAGGCCCACCAACAGCGTATTCACGTTTACGGATTCCGTCAGTTGACGCAGGAAAGCAGGTATTGTGACGCTCAGCTGGAAATAGCAGAGCGCCGCGCCGCCGATCACGCCCATAATGTCCGCGAAGAGGGTCAGGGCGGGCAGCGCGATCACAAGGCCGATGATGCGCGGCAAAACCAGCGTATCGACCGTGTCCAGGCCCATGGTTTGCATGGCGTCTATTTCTTCATTGACGCGCATGGTGCCCAAATGTGCGGTGAAGGCGGAGCCGGAACGGCCGGCCACGATGATGGCCGTGATGAGGCCGCCAAGCTCCCGCAGGATGCCGACACCCAGCAGGTTGATGGTGAAAATCTGGGCATCAAATCGCTTCAGCTGATCCGCGCCCTGATAGGCGATCACTACGCCCACCAGGAAAGCGAGCAGCCCCACAATAGGAAGCGCATTGATGCCGCTTTCTTCAATTTGATGAATGATGGCGGCAAGGCGCAGATGTCTGCGCGGCGCCATCAGCATCTCGCCGGATTCGACGGTGACGCGGCCAAGATAACCAAGGATGCTCCAACCTTGTTTGCCTATGCGCACCGTGTTTCTGCCGATACGAAAAAGCCACTCGACCATTGCGTTCTCGGGTTTGGACAGCTCTGCCGGCGCCTCCGGTTCATATTTGAGGGCTTTGAGAAGGCGGTCGTAGCGTTGTGGGACGCTGAGCCGGGTGACTTGGCATCCAGCCGCGTCCAACAGGCGCGCCGTGCGCAGAAGAAGCCATGCGCCCGTAGAATCGAGCATTTCGAGAAGCGATCCGTCGATTTCCAGCGACGAACCGGAAGGCGCCCGCAACCCGCGCAGCTGCTGATCGAGATGGACGCTGGTGGCAATAGTCCAGCGCCCGGAGAGTCTCATGATGCCGGATTCGAGAGTGAAAGAAGCGCCGGGTTCGGTAATTCTATCCTCCTTGCCCGGTGCCCCTTCACCTTTCCGGCTTATCGTTGGATTCTGTTCTTCGCCAATATTCACGAGCCTATTCTGTGGCGGTGAGCTTGATGGAGCTGACTCCGGCGGCGATGTTGATGCCTTCGTTCCCTTCAAAGCTTACCGGCTGAAGTGAAATCGATTTGTCGAGGCCGCCGACGAGGACATTGGCGTTGCCGCCTATTCCGACCGTTGCGCCGGCGGTGACGCCGGCATATTCGCCCTGCAAAGCCTTCGCCTTGAAATCGGACGACGGCGCAAACACGGCCCACACGATCTTGGCACCTTTGGTGTAGCCCAAATTGGCACCAACGCTCGAGATATGACCCGTGTAATGTTCGGCGGTTTTGCTTCCCGTACCTTGGTAACTGCATGACAGACTATGGTTAGAGAGCACCAGATTCACGCCGCCGGAGACGTCGCAGCTGAGCACTCCGACTTTGATGCCGGCGGGCGCTGAATAGGCGGCGGCGGCGAAGCCGGACGTCAATGCAAGTGCCACGGAGAGGAATACAGCGTGTTTGGAATTCAACATTTCTTTTCCCTTCGATAAAAGCCAATGCGTTCGTTTGACGCCTGGCACGCGCCAATCGGTCTGAAAGGCCGTCTCATATCGAATGGTGCGCGCTGGGGCTTGGTCAGGCCTAGCTAATTTAGGAGCAACCTGACCAAGAGGCTGGGGCGACACGATCGGCGTCGCTCGCACGGGACCGCATGATGGTCCAACGCGCGGCAATTCCATAAAAGCCCGCTGCTTTACCGGGCGGTATTTTACCTGGAAGCGAACGGGCGCCGGGCCCGGCATTTCGCGAAGTCGCGGACCCCATGCTCGAGCATTTATTGAGCTTCGTTACGTTCGTGTCTGTGGGCATAGCTGCGATCGCCACTTACATAACGGTCAGAAATAATAACCGGCAGCTCGGCGCCCAGATCTTTCTCGCCTATTCCGATCGTGTTCGGGCAATTCGACAATCTGCTGCTTTATCCACTCATGATCTGGAGGTGACGCTTAACGCGACATTTGTGATCTTTGAGCTTTACGAACTAAGACGGCGAGGCCTCGTCTCAAAAGCCATTTGGAGCATTTGGGATCGGGATATCGGTGATTTGCTGAGAACCGATAATTTCCAAAGCCAATGGAAGACTCTTAGCGCGCGTTTGCGGAATCACGTGCACTTCGTGGATTGGGTCAACACGCAGCTGAAGGGCATGGAATCCTCTCGCGGCAAATCCTAATCGTCGAAACGCGCTAGACGTTTCCAATCGAGGTATCGAATGTCCAAGCTCAAGCAGGCAACGGGCATCATGCTTTGGGTTGTTCTCACTCATTGGGTGAAAAGATGACGCCGCGCCAAATTGATGTATTCGTGCCCGGACTCATTTCATGACGCCAAATCGCGCGGCTTGGGCGCGACTGGGCGGAGCACTGGTTCTTGCCGTCGCGGCGATATTTCATTGGACGCTTCCGGCAAGAGCGGACGACGAAGCCAAAACCACATCTGATGCTCAAGAGGCGCAAAACCCAATTGCAAATATCATTAGTGTGCCGTTCCAAAACAATACCTATCTAAATTATGGCCCACATAAGTCCGACGCGAATATTCTGGTGATCCAGCCGGTCTATCCGCTTGCCATCGACTCCGATTGGAATCTTGTAACGCGTTGGGTGGCCCCCGTGATCGCCACGCCGCGTGTGTCGCTGTCACAGGGTGACAAATTCGGATTGGGCAATATGGAGCCGGAATTCTATTTTTCGCCCGCGCATGTGGGCGACATAATATGGGGCGTGGGACCGAAGCTTTGGCTGCCCACGGCAACAGATCGAACGCTGGGCCTGGATAGGTGGGGCGCAGGTCCCACGGCCGTGGCGCTCACGATTCAAGGTCCGTGGGTGGTCGGCGTCCTTGCCAACAATGTCTGGGCGGGTTCGGCCGCGCAAAAGGCGAACCAGCTCACAATAAATCCCTTTCTGAACTACAATTTTTCCGGCGGCTGGTATGTGGCGTCAGCCGAAATCATCACAGCCAATTGGCTGGCCAAGTCGGGTCAGCAATGGACCGTGCCCGTGGGAGGAGGGATTGGCCGGCTTTTCCGCATGGGATCGCTTCCGGTCAATGCGCGCTTTCAGATTCTTAACAATATCGTACATCCAGAGGACGCTCCGAACTGGCAGTTACAATTCCAGTTGCAATTTCTCTTTAGCGCAAAATGAAGCTCTCAGAATGACTTGGTAGAGGACGAGAAAATGAGAGTTGTATTCGCGGTCAAGCTGACGCGCGAAGTGAAATAAGGCTATCCATCTTCAAGAACTATTTTGCCCGGAGCATGCGCTCGCTGTCCCTCGAGCATTTCGTGCGCGAGTCGCGCTTCATGCAGGGGCAGAACTGTGCCCACGTTGGTCTGGAGAAGTTTTCGGTCGAACAAGTCGGCAATCGTGGCGAGGTCGCGCGCAGTGACGTCGACGATAAACGCGACAGCTTTGACCCCTTTCGCAGCGGCCTTCGCCGCATCGGGTCTGGCTGCAGAAGACACCAGCATCCCCCCGGGCTTCAGAATGTCCAGTAACTCGTCCTGCGCCGTATCACCAACCGTATCGATCACAAGATCAGCCCAGCGAGCTTCGCCCGTCAGATCGGTCTTGTCCGTGTCGATGACGGTTTCGGCCCCAAGTCTCCGGGCATAATGTGCTCCAGACTTGCGGATACTTGCATGAACTGTCATCCCCGCGTGTCGAGCGAGCTGGATGACGTATGCACCGACGCTGCCGGCGCCGCCATGGACGAAGATGTTTTTCCAGGCGCGTGACTGCCCCTGTGCGGACAGCATTTGCAGCGCCGTGACCGCGGCAACCGGCACAGAGGCTGCATCGATCCACGACAGAGACTTTGGCGCCGCCGCGAGCATCGCAGCGGAGGCAACACCGCACTCAGCGTAGCCACCTGTGAACTGGTCATTGCACACGCCAAAGACGCGATCGCCGGGTGAGAACTCCGACACCGATGGTCCAACACGCTCAACCGTTCCGGCGATTTCCGAGCCGAGTATCAGGGGCAGACGCTGCGGCAATGAGCTTTTTCCCGCACGCACCAAGCCGTCCCAAGGCCCAACACCGGCTGCATGTATCCGCACTTGGATCTCGTTGCCTTTGGGTAAAGGCACGGGCACGTCCTCGATAAAAATGACATCCGGTGCTCCGAACCGATGGATCCTTGCGGCCGTCATGCTTGGGCGTCGTGTTGAAGGGCGGTGGCTGTCCGGAGGCGTGTTCATGGAATCCGGGGTATGCACCGAAGGTCATGCGTATCTTGCCACAATCTTGTGTGTGATACTTGTAGAGTGATGCGTAAATTGTATGTTTGCAGCCTGTCGCGCGACGCTCGTAGAGCGCTAGGTCCGCACTAGAGCGGAAAATCTCAAGGTTTTGAAATTGGCGGTGCATCAAGATGTCGGACTCAGCAAACCGGAACGGGGCTACCATCTCATTTGGCCCATTCTTGCTGTATCCGACACAACGGCTCCTCGAGAAGGAGGGTGTGCCTATTTCTATGGGCGGGCGTGCCCTGGATATCTTGATTCAGCTCGCCGAACATGCCGGCGAGATCGTCGACAAAAGAGCCTTGATTCAAAAAGTTTGGGTGGGTCTAGTCGTCGATGAGGGGAGCCTTCGTTTTCACGTGTCGGAGCTCCGCAAGGCGCTGGGCGACGGTCAAGATGGCGCCAGATATGTGGCGAATGTCCCAGGCCGTGGCTATAGCCTAGTAGCCCCCGTCTCTCGCCAGATGATGCCGGAGTCAGTGAGCGCGAAAACGGTTTTACGCGCGTATTCGGAGTCCCTTCCAGCCCGTCCAGTATCGATGATTGGGCGCGACATCGTTATCCGGGACGTGGTGCAAGACCTGTTAGTTCGACGATTCGTGATGCTTGTGGGGCCTGGTGGGATCGGGAAGACTACAATCGCGGTAGCAGCTGCCCATGCCCTGTTGGACGATTTCAAAGGTGCCGTCCAGTTTTTTGATTTCGGCCCCCTTAATGACGCGCGTCTCGTGCCAAGCACGGTCGCGACTACTCTTGGTCTCACGCCGGACTCCGAAAAGCCGATTTCCGGTCTTGTCTCGCATCTGAGAGATAAACGGATGTTGCTGGTGTTCGACTGCTGCGAGCACGTCGTCAATCATCTAGCGGAACTAGCGGAGGGCCTATTTAAAGAGTGCCCGCAGGTATGGATGTTGGCTACCAGCCGGGAAGCACTACAGGTCGAGGGCGAGTGGCTCTATCAAGTGTCTCCGCTGGAATTCCCTCCGCCGGACCTGATTCCAAATGCTTCAAAGGTTGTTTCTTATCCCGCCGCTCAACTGTTCGTCGAACGCGCCAAAGCGGGCATCTGGAATTTCGAGCTGAGCGAAGCTGATGCGACGAGCGTTGCAGACATTTGCCGCAAGCTTGACGGCATCCCTTTGGCAATTGAGCTCGCCGCAGGCCGGGTTCATGCGCTTGGAATTCAGGGGGTCAGCAAGTACCTCGCGCAAGGTCTGGAATTGCTATGGCAAGGCAAACGAACCGCGCCGCCAAGGCATCGGACACTGGGCGCAATGCTAGACTGGAGCAACAATCTCCTGCCACCTGTTGAAGCAATCATTCTACGAAGGCTATCTGTTCTCGCTGGATCGTTTACAATAAAAGTGGCACAAGCCGTAAGCTCCGGCGATGGAGTGGAAGCCTCCCAAATAGTTGAATCGATTGCGAGCTTGGTCGCGAAATCACTTATCGCGACGGACAGTAACACCTCGTCGCCGAGATACCGCCTCCTTGATACAACGCGCGACTATTTCGCCAATAAGCTATCGGAAAGCGGAGAAGCTAACAAAATCGCACTCAAGCACGCCCGCTTTTTCCGGACGCTTATCAATCACTCCCCTGCCGATAGGGCGACCGACATCTGCAGCCCCGACACTTTCGGTGACAATCTCGGCAACGTGCGCGTGGCGCTTGGGTGGTGCTTTTCTGACCAGGGCGACGCGCCGACCGGAATCGCTCTCGCCGCCGAATCGGCGCGGTTCTTCATCGAAATGTCTTTACTGTCCGAATGCCGGCAATGGGTCAGTCGGGCTGTCGCAGCTTGCGAGGGCACGTCCATCGATCCATTCCACGAGATCGAACTCCAAACCGCGCTGGGCTTCTCGCTGATGTTCACGCAAGGCAACAGCGAAGTTGTGCGCGTGGCCTTCGAGAAGGCCATCGAACTCGCCGAAGCGACCAACCACCAAAACCTCCAACTGCGACCGCTTAGCGGATATTTCCTATATTTGAGTTATACGGGACACTATCGCGATTCACTCAGGATAGCGGAAAAGTGTAAGACCCTCGGGGCTGAAAAGCGCAACTTGGCGGCCGAAAAAATGGGCGAATGGATGATGGGTGTGGCGCTCCACACCTTGGGCGACCAGCTGGGCGCACGGAGGTGCTGTGATTCTGCGACGAAGCGGGGATCAACTCAGCATTTGGACGATACCCTCGCTAAGTCCGTCGGGCACGACTACCGGCTTAGTGCACTTATCATACTGGCCCGTGTTCTCTGGCTGCTGGGCAGTCCGGACAAGGCGGTGACCGTCGCCAGATATTTCATCAAGGAAGCAGAACCCCTTGAACTCCCCATTGTGCTTTTGGGGACTTTGCCCGTGAGCTCCATCTTTATTTGGACAGGCGACTGGACCAGCGCCGAGGAAGTGATCGGGCGAGTGGCTACGCTGGCCGAAAAGAATTCATTTGCTGCCATTAAAGAGCGAGCGTCTTGGTACAGGGGGGTGCTGGAGATTAAGCGCGGACGACCACAGTCCGGAATTGAGATCATTCGCGGCACCATCGAAGCGGCGTCCAAGCGTGGACAAACATTCGTGAGCACGCCTTTGTTCAGTGCTCTTGCAGAGGGCCTAGCAATGACGGGGCAGCTCGATGAAGCATTGGCTGCAATTGACCACGCCTTGGCCTTAGTCAAAGACCTTGAAGGATGGTTCGAGACCCCAGAAATCGTCCGGATCAAGGCTGATATATTGCGGCAATTGAATCCTGCGGATCCGTCATTAGCGGAAGAATATTTGTTGCAATCTCTGGAACATTCTCGGAAGCAATCGACGCTTGGCTGGGAGTTGCGCTCAGCCACGAGCCTGGCACGGCTTTGGTCGGAAAATCATCGATTTACTGAGGCGCGGGATTTGCTAGCGTCTGTGTATGAAAGATTCGAAGAGGGCATCGACAATCTCGACTTGGTAGCCGCGAGGCGATTGCTCGAAGAACTCGCGCTTGCGCCGTCTGGGGCTCGACCCTGACCGAGTGAAGGAACAGTGGCTCCACGACGCCCGCGACGAGAC
>Ga0206819_10137_pt1 | contig 26922 bp, 27 predicted proteins | sample Alteio_BWOrgCont_87_FD_152855 | JGI IMG/M metagenome (GOLD analysis project Ga0206819, IMG submission 152855) | Enriched cells from forest soil in Barre Woods Harvard Forest LTER site, Petersham, Massachusetts, United States -... | ecosystem: Environmental > Terrestrial > Soil > Temperate forest >... | reverse complement strand
ACATTCGACCCATTATGCAGCTACACGCTGTGCGCCGAGTGGAAAGAACTTGGTAGATTTCCCATGGTTAGAGCAGATCTGTATGCTATACCTACGCTGGATTGGCGTCATGGTGGTTTCTCAAAAGAAGACGTTCATACGTTGATTGATCAACAAATCAGTTTCTTGATGAAAGAATCTCAAGAAGACTCAACATGGCGAATAGAAGTTGATTACTTACTTCATAAGAAGGTGATATCATCCAGAGCGTGCTGCCGGACCAAAAATGAAGAAACTCAGAATGAGATGGCGATAGGGCCGCGACGGTAGCGTTCAGTCACGTAATCTGCGTTTTTTCAGTCGTGCGGAAAACCGGCTTGCTTGAACACATTCCGGTAATGCAAACTCATTACATGAGAATGCGATTGACCATCCTAATGTTCATACTCGGCTGGCTGGTCGACCAATTGCTGCGGTCAGCCATCGTGCACATTGATCCTTCCGAATACTGGCCATTTTGGTTTCCACTTCGAGCTTGGGCGTATCCAATGTGGGGAGGCTCGCTTGGTATTGGTTATGTACTGCTAGACCACAACCTGAAGTTGCCGCTCAAGAGAAGGCTGAGACGGTTTACAGGGTATCTACTTCTGCCTTTTGCCAGTTGTTTCATCGGGGCGTTTTGCGTCAATACCTTTGGCTGGTAACAAGATGGAACTGCTGTCAGTAGAATGGTCTCTTAATCTCAGCCTTTTGTGTTGTATTTCACAGTCGCTTCTTTGAACCTTGCCGTCTGCTGGTTTATCGCATCAATCAAGTCGGGATCGACGTTCAATTTACTGCATGATTGTTCGTATTTATGCCAAAAGTCCGCTTGCTGCTCTGGCGACATTCGACTAACAAGAAAACCAAGCGAGTCTTCAATCCGCTCAATTGCAGCAGGATGTCGCTCAAGCCAACCTATAACGAGCGAAAATAACCCTCGAAGCCATTTACCGATTATTACCATGAATCGATCAGCTACTCCTCATGGACCACTGTTTCCCCGTCAACGAAGACTATGTTTCGTTTTGCTCTTCCGGCTCAGGCAGCGGCAGACTGATTGCACCGACAGGGCGTATTGGCACTGGAGACCCTGGTTGATCCGGGCCGCGGTCTGATGGTGATGCCCCGGAAAAGCGAGCGGAAAGTAGAATCCGCTCATTGTGCACACAAACGAATTGGGCGGTAATTTCCTGGTCACTTCGAAGGACCGCTTGTGTAGGCAAAAATCCACTTAGGTTGTCTTTCGGAATTAACACCGCATAGCCGCCTGGCTCGGGGTGAGTCACTTTGCAGATGACATTCTGACCAGGTTTATATCCCGATAGTTTCCATGGATTCAACGGTCGCATTTGCTTATACTTGAGGCTCTATACTTAGCATTATGGCACCGGTGTGCCAGGACGTCACGAGTCCGCTAATCTTCGTTATGTTGTCTTGGCAGCCTGCAAACAATCAGAACGTAGCGCCTGACCGGTCTTCGTTGTGCAATAGGACCGAATGTTCTGTTTTGGTCAATGCATTATTCTGAAGACTTTTGTTCAGTAATAGCCTTTATCTGATTCGCGCAGTTTATCAGTTGTTCAGTCTGTCCGGTCAAACTGAGAATGTTCGCGCGCGCCTTCAATAACGTGATGTAGAAATCCCTACCTTCTGGAAGCTGGCTCTGTACAACAGTGATTGCTTTAGATAGATATTCGTCTGCCTCGGAATATTTTTTCTGGTGTTCCTTCGAAATAGACAAGAACCAGTAAATTTTTGCCATCGGTTGCTTTGATGGCAGATTCTCTGCTTGTTCGAGCGCTTTCACGAAATATGATTCGCCCTCCACGCAATCTCCTTTATTGACGCATAACATGCCATATTCCGAGAAGGTATTGATACGTGTTAACAAAGGAACATTGCTGTCTGTTCGCATTTTGTTCATTTGAGCCTTCAGGCGCAATTCGGCTTCAGCCCAGGTTTCGGCTTTCTGGGTGAGTGGGATGCTGAAGTAGATTGGTACCGCCGATGATGCCGGTGGTGGCGGGAACTCTCCTATCGAAATCACCGTATTCAGTGCCGCCTTATCGGTAGCCTCATCTCCTGATGAATTCGAAATATGTAGGCACTTGATTGCTCCATTGTCTGTTATGCCAAATCTGACTACTACCATATTGGAGCCGCTGTGGCTTTCTTTCGTCCATCGCTGTTGCACTGAGCTAACCACGTCCCCATAGTATCCAGGATGCTCGCGCCTCACTCGATCATACAACGTCTCATGTTTCTGCGATTCAGCTTCGAATTTAGCGGCGTCGTCGTCCTTGTGCTGCTGGCGTGCAATTGTAGTCAACTGCCGATCTAGGAAGATCTTGAAGAATTCAAAGCTCTCGGTCGGCTGCGATGGCTCATCTAGCAACTTTCGAGCACGGGCAATGTAGGATTCGGCCAAATCGAGTTCTCCAACTTCGCGCAGGCAATAGCTAAGTTTCAACAGCGCAAACAGATAGTGTGCAGTACCAATCTTTTCGCCAGTGGATATCGCGTCTTGCAAGATGGGCTTACATTCTTTTCCTCTGAACTGTGCAAGCGCCAGCGCGGCCTTGTTCATATCGTCAGCCCACCGTTGCTCATCTGCGCTTTGAGCGGTAACGGATGGGCAAAGAAGTAATACGCCGCTCAACACAAGAACAAACACAGAGTACTTTCTGCGTAAACCAAAATCAAAGTTCTGAAACGGAGCGCAGCTCCCAGGTAATTCCACCTTCTGAATGCACCGTAAACAACATCGTCAAATGGAATCATTCCCAGTTTTGAGGTCGTCATTGAATGGACCGGACGACACAACGTCGTAGCTCAAGATCGACAAAGAAAGGAGATGCATGGTGATAACCGGATGTTCTGACCTTATCCTAATGCCAGATGTGTGCAGCTAAGGCAAGAGCACTGGAGTCGCCTTTGCTTGTCTAGCGCTTTGTATAAATTTCCAGATTCCAATGAGACATGATGCCATAAGGCCTGATGCCAATGCTGCAAGGGCGTAAACGCAGATTGCAATTAACGTATCATCAAACCCATGCTCTAGTTTCATTGACCGACACTCAATCATATTCACAATCTCGACCTGGATGCCAGCGAGCATAAACGTGCATGCTGGAATGAGAAATGACAGCCATAACCATCTATTCGCTGAATGCTGTCGAACATTTCTCAAGAAATATCCGAGCGCCACTGCAAACAATCCAGCGGTTCCACCGTACAAAAACAATGACTTGATAAAGACCGGAAGAACAGAGGACTGGTCCTGTCCACAAAATGTATCCAGCCAAGAATCTACTCCGGCCGCCAGCGCAGCCACCCAAATTCCGGTTGGCAAAAAGCCGAGCCAGAAACACAATGCTTGATCTGGATAGACTGAAATGGTGAGTCGTTTGGATTGCCTGGAATACATATTTTCCGCCAGTGTCCGATACAGTTGTTGCACTTTAAGAATTCCGTCTAGAGAACGCACATCAGCAAGCGCGCAGACTCATTCCGCCAACTTGGCCAAGTGGCCCGCTTTCCGACAAGTGAGCGCTACTTTAGGAGGTACACGACCGTCGTTTCAGTGTCGGCCGGATCCGGCATCGGATCTCCGTATATCTCCCACGAGTGCCCAGCGGACTCCCTCCGGTTCGCCGCCATCCATTTTTCGATCGCATCATGCGCCTCGTTCATTTGGTTGTATGGGCCGCGATGGACGGCGACGGCGGCCTCGCCCGCTGGCGTTTCAGTCGCGTACACGTCGCCCGCAGTTTTAAATCTGCGCGTGACCTCGACACCGAAGTCACACAGTATTGGCGCGCCTGGTTGCGTCGGGTGGTGGTAGAGGAAAATGTTGTGGCCATCCGTCCGCAGCCCTGGCTGGCTACGAATGAAGTCCCAGACTTTGCCCAGGGCCGGCCCCCACGCGGAGCCAACCGCGCCTGGCGCGACCTCGCGCCGCACCGCGGCCAACTTGCGGGAGTGAACAGTCTGTACGTTGACGGCGACCGGCATCCCTCGATCATAAACGAAATCGTGATCGCGTGTGAGCGTCACCACTAACAGCATGGGCAGGATTGTCGATGTCTCAGTTTTTGCAACAGAGCCATGCTGTTAACTAAACCCCAGGCGCGCTCTGTTCGGAAACGCGCACCAGGACTGAGCCCAATTTGCCCGCATCACCCGTTAATTTGGTCAGTTGAAGTTGCGAGCCGGTGATATTGATGGTGCCAAGGCGATGCTGGCCCAGGCCGGTGCGGTGCCCAAGGCAGACCGGCTGATTGAGCAAGGTCCGGACCTGTATCTTGCCGCCGAGCTGACGAAATTGAGCGAGACAAGGTCGTTTGTAGGTTTCTCAAAGACTGTAAGCGGCTCTGGAGTACGAGTAAAGATGCGAAGCTCCTTGATGAATGGGCGGCGGATGTCGCGCAAGACAAGCTGCCGCATGACTGGAACATATTTCTTGAGCAGATCAACTGACAATGAATCTGTGTGCTTGTTATCATTAGCACCAGTCTCGAAAGTCAGGCGGCTCACCGTTTTCGATTTGATCAAGCCACCGGATTCTCGCCGATTTCTTGATTCTTCTGCCGAACCGCCTGATCAATTCAGCGATCGATTCTCCTTCGCCAGCATCGAATAATTCCTGGGCAAGGCGAAACACGGCTGGTATTGGTTGATTTACTTCACGTAGCAACTGAATGGCCAGACCGCGGTCACCTTCTCTCAATGCCACCAAACCCAGATAAGCTTGTGCTGTTTGATCGAATACTGAACTGGAACCCATATTGCGCAGGATCTCGACGCACCAGCGAACAACATCTAAGCGTCCCAGGTCGAGAGCCGCATCAGATACATACTCAACAGTTAGAAATGGGGTGCCGTCCGGTTCCGATTTAAGCGATCGAACTCCGACATCAATGATGCGCTCGCGAATTTCATCCTTGTAGAGCGAGGGTGAACTCCACAACGCTGAACTGCAATGTATGACGTAGAGTCCGAACCATCTAGATGTAGGTTGTAGCGCATACGCTCGTTCGAATAGATCAGATGCAGTCTCTAAATCAACCCAACTGATAAATGATGCCGCGTTGCCTAATACCGTTTCGTCAGAGGGCGCGGCTGAGACTTGTTCGAGCCAGGCTTGTCGCAATGCTGCAAACGTTTTGGGTTTAAAACAAAAACCCGTCGTGGCTAGCCGATGCCCGAGAAAGCCACTGAGAGACGGCTTATTCTGGATTAACCACAAAACTAGTTCGGATAACTTTTGCTCTGCATTTTTGTGCTTCAGGTCGTTCTTTTCGTATTCGTTGTAATGAGACCATAGCTGCACTCTGACGTCCATGTTCGATGGATCTTTTTGTAGCTGCTCGTCCAGTGATTCGATCTGAGCAGTTGAAAGTTTGCGTGCTTCTTGCCATAGCTGAAAATGACGCCACTCTTCTTCTGTCATGTATGGATTGCGTTTCATCTCTTCGTCTATGGAGCGGCTCACCTTTTGATTGCATTTACTCTACAGGACGGGCTTCAACGTTTTGCGCATAGGATGCAAGCATCGCAATAAACTAACAGCCGACACCTTCATGTTGATCTATTCATAAATGTCCAGCAGCCAGGACGAGCTGGGCCTAGAATCCAATTTAGCATGCGCACACCGTACCCTTGCCCCAGTGCCGGTCGATCCTCCTTGCTAAATCCGACCAACAGTTTTCAAAGTGTTGGTCGGGCGCTTGTACGTGACAGAAATAGGCTAAAACCTTCCATGTTGTTGTGCTAAGACGACAGGGCAGTGCCCTACTAGACTGCTGTGCATGGTGGACAAATGCGGGCAGAGAGACTTTCAATCGTTGCTATCTGCGCTCTATTCGCCTGGGCGCAAATGCCGTGCACGCTGGCCAAAAATCTGAGCGGACACATCAATATTCAGGCACACAGGCGAACTTATCATCTGCACATACCGAAAGGATACGACGGCAGTCGTGCCCTTCCTCTGGTCCTGGTCTTGCATGGAGCACTCGGCAACAATTTAACCGTGCGCTGGGACAGCAAAATGTCCGATCAATCCGATCGCGATCGCTTCTTCGTCGTCTATCCAAATGGCATAGACACTACGTGGAATGCAGGCGAATGTTGCGGTCCCGCTAGCGGCATGAAAATTGATGACATCGCATTCTTGCGTCTGTTAATCGAAAAACTCGAGCATCAGTATCCGATTGATCGAGATCGCATCTGTGTTGCCGGGGTCTCTAATGGCGGTATGCTGGCCTACCGTGTCGGCCGCGAACTTTCAGACATAGTTGCTTGTATAGCCCCTGTCTCTGCCTGCATGTACCCGACTGCTGTCGATGATGGCGAACAACCGGTCAGCGTTATCGCTTTCAACGGTACCGATGATGGCACCATTTCTTATTACGGCGGCATTAAAACGAAATTTGGCTATAAGGTGAGGTCCACTCCAGTCAAGGATACTATTCAGTTTTGGACTGATCGCGACCATTGCAGCACGACTGAGATAGCGGACGTGACCGAGGATGTCACCAAAGAACTGCACTCAGGCGGCGATAACGGCACCGAGGTCTGTTTGTACACCGTGCACGGCGGCAAGCATTCATGGCCCGGCGGACGCAGCTGCATATTTTTCTCCATCGATAAATTCAGTCAGGAGATTTCGGCAACCGATCTGATGTGCAAATTCTTCTGGGCACACCCAAAGCACCGCACAGCCGATCCCATTCGCGAGCAACCTCCTGTTTCTGATTGACAAACCGGCGCGTTGAGTCGACTGACAGACCAGATCGGTTGGGTCCAAGGCACCACCTTATCTCGGATGTTGAAATTCCCGATTGCTCAGATCTGGAAATTTCTTGGTCTTAGCCGCCCTCCACAAATTGGCTATCGTAATCGGAGCCAACCTGCATGCCGTCATGTTCAGCTTCATCCGCTGCAAATTTAGCCTTATACGCTTGGCGCAGTTTGGTGAACCTCTCAAGTTCAGCTGTGTCCCTTTTCAGATCGTCCTCTAGAAACCGAACCAGTTGACACTTTGAGGGCAGCACGGCTGACAGAATTGAACACAGGCGTCGATCCCTTGCTGCCTTGGCGTTAGTTTGCTCCAGTTCCTCTGCGAAAACTTCCGTAGACGATGTCTGCATCGGAACCCCGATGATCTGCCCGAGGACGCCAAGCCAAAGCTGGAGTCCAGCAACCGGTGGGCGGCTATCGTCAGCTTTTTGTTGTGCTGCATTCTGGCTGTTGAATCGCTCGACTTCCGCCTCAGTTTGTTTACTGTGCTGTAGCATGTCAAAAATGAGGCACTCCTCATCCATATAGGTGAGATGCTGATTGGATTTTGCCAACTTGTCTAATTCTGTTATGGCTCTTTCTTCATGTTGGTGCGACAGATCAAAGTTGTGCTTCACGTCGTAAGCTATCGATAACTTTGCATATTGCTCCCAGGGCGGATCAGTTGATTGTGCTGCTAAATTACGATGACCACTGCAAGACGCCAGTAGCGCATTGCCGGTTATTGCTTCGCCCTTTTTTCGCGGTATATGCAGCTTGAATCCATACGCCTCGTCGGCTGCTGTAAGCCACATCGCTCCACGCGGGATCTGATCGCTATCTGTAAATTTGATAATTGATACATTTGCAGGCGTGAGGGCGATGCCCTGAGCAAGATCTGTGCTGGCACGTGCAAAATATGCCGGTGATTCAAGTGGCTCAGCTGTCGCGCAAGGACTTAGTAACGTGATCAAAGATATGGCAAGCGTTAGCGTTGCACTGGATGTACATAACTCTCGCATTCGAAAAAATCCCCTCGGCTGAAGATAGCAACCTCGGATCAGTGTCATATAGAAACGATGGCGTTTCTTATAACACTCCGACTTCGCTGATCGTGACCAGGCAAGCAGGTCGGCGATCAGCTTTTTCTCAAGAACTTTGTCAACGAACGAATACTATGGCAGTATCATATCGCTCTCAAAGATTCCTCTTGGCTTCGTTAATCAAATATTCGTTTGCTGGTCCCAGTTGCTTTCCATCCTGCATTGGGACCATTACGCTCAGCCAAACAGCATGTCATTGAAAGTGCGTACTTCTTCGCGACGAGTCCGGCGACAGTTCTAGTGGATCATTTCGGTGCCAGCGGTGTCGCCCGCAAACATCCAGGCGAAGGCGAGGGCGAAGGCGCTGACAGACGCTGAATCGCTATGCCGGCGTCTGAGAAAGGGACTCAGAAATGAAACTTGCGATGACACGCTAACATTGTGAAGCGATCATGTCTCGAATACCGTGGATCATTCAGGCATAGCCGAACCAACAGGGGTCCTCGACACGTAAAATGCTCGGCAAAGAAGTCTCTAAATTTCAGTAACTGAGGGACCAGATTCAGACCTGGAAAAACAGAGCTGCGATGGCTCGCCAAGCCGGTAACGATGACCTCGTCCAACAGGCACTAGAACACAAACGGCGATATGAGGACCAACTGGCAAAACTGCAAGAGTTCGAAATCGAACAGGACACATAATTGGAGATCTGCCGAGATCGCTTATGGTCGAGTTGGCAATGTACTGAACAGACGCACAGTCCTCGCCAATGCCAGGGGGCGCACTTCTTTCGCGCCGGCCTCGTTCAATAACCAGCAACGCGCTCGCATGCTGCTGCCGGTGGTCAGGACATCATCGAGCAACAGCACCGTTTTGCCCGCGACCAGTTCGCCATCGCGCACGACGACGGATTCAAGATGAATGTAAGCACGTCTGTTCGCACCATAAGCGTTCTTCGGCACGTTCACCGTTCTAAACAGGCATCTTGTCGCATCGATGGCACTCAGTCGCAGCGCCAATCGCTGTCCCAGCTCTCTCACTCCTGAGTATTGCGGATCAAATCTATGTGTTGGTACACACGCAATCGCATCGAACTCAGGCAATGCAGCTGAGCCCAGCATATTGAGAAATTCACCGATCGCCTTTTCATCCGGCTGCTTCAATTGCAGAATTTGTTTTGAAAATGTATCACTGTCCGCTCGCCTGTCATTGCGCCAATAATCGCCAAAGAACATAACTCCATCGCATAAAACAGGTTCAATCACACTTTGTTGGACTTGAGTATTTGTTATTGTCATGAACGAAAACTCTCCTGAAACCGCCCTCTACTTAGAACGATCCGGCGAGTGAAAAAGTTCACTTTCCTTTGAGAGGTTTTTCGATTTAAAGTACCGGCGTCTGCGATCGGTCTCAAAACCTGCTGAATGAGCGCTCAACATCAGATTCGTTGAGTTAGGACTGCCGGCGCAGGTCACATGCGCTGCAGCTTCTTTTGAAGAGATAGGAGCCGGAGACGGCCGCTGTGTTCGAGATGGGCAGAGCGCCGAGCGGTTTGATGCTGGTCGCCTTGTGTAAGCACTCCCTTGGCTGTTGTAGTCCACCACTTTGTTTTCAACTTAAAACTATTGGCTGCCGGGCCACTTCAGCAAGTTTTTGATCATCTGCGTTGGCAGACCTTTATAAGCCTCGGCTTTTTCAACTTCTGCTTCCGCGATCTTCGGGTCGATGCTTAGAGCTTTGTCGCAATCTGCCAGAGCTTCTTGGTATTGCCCTTTTGCGTTATGCACCTTTGCGCGTATGGCATAAGCCCATGGGTCGCCAGGATCAATTGAGATGGCTTTGTTTGCATCGTCGAGAGCCTGATCATTTTGTCCGGTCTTCAGATAGACTTGCGCGCGCACCCCGTACGGTTGTGCGAAGCCTGCGTCCATGCTGATTGCCTGATTGCAATCTTCGAGAGCCTTGTTGCAGTCTTGCAAGTTGAGATAGGCAAGTGCCTGCACGCAGTATGTTTGAGCGGTTGCGCCGTTCATGCTGACTTCCTTATTGCAATCTGCGAGTGCTAAGCCGTATTCGTGAAGCATCCCGTGCACTTGTGCCCGAACGCCGTATGTCTGCGAGATGGTTGCATCCAGGCTAATTGCCTTATTGCAATCTTCGAGGGCTTTCTTGTATTGGTGGGTGAAGATATAACACTGGGCTCTGATGGCGTAGGCTTGTGAGGATTCAGGATCCAGCGCCATTGCCTTGCCACAATCGGCGATCGCTTTGTCGTATTGGCGCATATGACCGTAGAGTTGAGCGCGGCTGTTGTACGCATCCGCTGACGACGGATCGAGCAAGAGGGCCTTGTTGCAATCGTCGCTCGCTTTTTGCCATTGGTGGGTGATCGAATAACCGGTCGCGCGCATACAGTAGACACTGGCATCCTTCGGATTGATGCGGATGGCGTTATTGCAATCTTCAATTGCCTTCTTGCAGTTGCCAGCGTTTAGGCATGTCCAGGCGTCATCCAATAAGCAGTCGATTGACCCTTGTGTCGCTTTGGTACGGTCAGAATTACTGACACCTTTCGCGACAGCCGGCATGGTGCAACATGCCAGAATGATTGCTATCAATGTGTTACTGAGGCGCATGCCGGTTGCTCCACGACTCAATCATCTTAGCATTCCGAGCGCTTTATGCTTGTCCTGGGAGATGCACCTCCAAATACGATTGCAGCTGCGAAGATTTAAATGACCGCAAATATCCGGCACTGTATGTAGTGGCATACATGCCCGATTTAGTGTACTTAGCGTCCTGTGCGCATCGAATTTGTTTTCTCTTCTTCTCATAAACAACCCCCACTGAAACAGTGCTTGGACGCTTAGACGGCAACATGAAAATCGAACATAATCGTCGTATCGGTCAGAGGAGTTAACAATGCTCGCCAATCCGGTTGATATCGCCATTGTCGCGGGACTAATCGTAATCGTCTTCGGGCCAAAGAAACCAGGACATCCACCTTGGCGATTGAAAGTTGAAACGAACGAAAAACCCAACGAGCGTAAGCGCGATCCGTTCGAACAAGAGAGGCCCGATTCATTCTTCAAGAACGTTGAAGCAACATAAGTCGGCTTGAAAAATGCAAAATCTTTGCCAGCGCCTACTTGAATTACTTAACGAGCCAGAATCTGGCCCAGTCTTCCAAGCGTTTGTAGGTGACCTGATAAGTTCGCCTACAATTCGGCGATCACACGAACATTTCACAGATAGGATGTTCACAGAACTAGGGGTCACAGTCCATTCGACGAATGATCAGATCATGGCGGTGAGCTTCCATCTCTCCGAGCATGCAGACGCTAAACCTTATACCGACACGCTGCCGATAGGGCTAGTAGCGCAGGACCATCGAGCCGAGATTCGAGCTAGGTTAGGTCCGCCATTGACTTCGCACCGGGATGACAATGTAGGTTCTCGAACAGAGTCATACCAGACCGAAACGTTGCGGCTCGCGTTTTCATATCGCTCCGATGTCCTTGTCGAACTTCGTGTCATGCCACGCAATTTTTGCAATCCGTGGCAACCGTGGCAAAATGCAACATGATGCGCTTACAGGCCCGCTACCACATTTCTTGTGCTGAGCCGATTATGCTCTCCGATCTATTGGATGCGGCTAAGACCAAGAAGTTTCCGGATTTGAGTTATCGAGAACTGAGCGAGTAAAATAGGGGTTACAGAGAACCTGAACGCCACTTTGCTGTGACTTGAGCCGTTACTCGTGAAAGCTATAGCCCGAACAGCAATAATTGCCTGGGTGATTTATTCCGCCCCGAACACATGGGCCTCTTCGCCGCCTTCCCACCCAACCACGTCTAGACCGGTTGAACAACAACTCCAATCAGCGACAAAGCGCCAGGACTTTCAAACCCTCGAATACTGGATCTCGCAACTCAACACTGAGACGGGCGAGGCATCACAAGCCGCTGACAGCAACGCTCGCACGGCCCACTCACGCACTGCAACCAGTCTGGTTTACGGTATTGAATCCCAGCTCGACAAACTCGACCTTGACGATCTTGACGCCGCTGATCAACAACATCTTGTTAGCGATATAGGCAGAATGACCAGCCTTGCGCATGGATATTACGATGCCGATGCTGAGCGTTGGCGCAAGCAGCAAGAAGACGATCGCCGCCACGGCGAAGAACAGATCAAAGCCATGCTTCACGATCGTCCTCAAATGGCTAAGGTAGTGTCACCGGGTGATTCGATATGGACCTGGACCGTTCGCCAGTTTGCCGGGCAAGGTGTCGGCAGCAGAGTTTTCTGGTCTGACGATACCGATGGAATGGCATTTGCCTCCGATAGTCATCTCGACTATCGTCGTGCATATTCGGACAACATGTTGTACTTCCATAGGCCCTATGAAGAGCCAAAGGGCAGAATACGATTGCGTAAATTTTCCACCGACTGCAGCTATGATGAGCAACTGCGCCATGCCGACCTTCTATGGGATTACGCCGTATTCGAGTTGAACAACATACGCAATTCAGCTCAGTTTCATAAGGTCTATGAAGATGCCTGCACCGGAAAAATCTCGCGCAGTGAATTTATTCGCCGAAACGCCAGTTTTGAATTTGATGCCGTCAACCGGACCGCCCACTTTTATCGCACCATGTGGCTTCCACATCTCAGGCAGATGCATGTGCAACTTCGTCAACCCTGGCGCGAGATCAATCAACCAGGCACAGTTACAGCCTGGCTTGACCAATTTCCCAAGGGCTCAGCTTATCCTCATCGCTTTTATGGCGAATACTATGATCACACCATCATCCCTTTTCGCAAGAACGCCGCTCGCTTTAAGCAATGTATCCAACAAGCAGAGCGCCTCGGCAGTCAATTTGACAGTGAAGGACATCGGGTGCATCCAACACAAGATCCACCAACCGCGATTGACAATGGCAAACAATAGCCGGATGCCCGGTAAATCCACTGAACTAGCTGACGATTTCTTTAGCACCTGCTTACTGCTCGATCGCTCGTTGCAGGCGGTCCCTGAGCAGCTCCAAGTCGACGTCAAGAGTCCAAAGAATCCTTGCGGCAACGCCCTCGCCGTCCGCTGTCATAGCTAACAGGATGTGCTCCGAATTCACTTGTTCACTTTTGCATGTCTGTGCTTCCGTTCTGGCTTGATCAATAATCAGTCGGGCACGTGGTGTCATTGGGATGTCTTGTCCGACTACGGCTCGACCCTTCCCGATTATTTGCAGCACCTGCTTCCTTGCCTTGCCGATAGTCATTTCCAGCGAGCATAAGGCACTGCACGCCATGGATCCTTTGTTCATCAGCAGGCCCAAAAGCAGGTGTTCGCTACCAATAAAATTGTGCTTGTTCTTGCGCGCCTCTTCGGCTGCATATTGAATGACCAATCGACCATCAGCTGACAAATTTGAATATAGTTCCTGATCGTTTGGTCCTGGTTCTTCAGGCTGATTCGATTCCGAACGCTCCAGGCGTACACCGACCGAGCGTAACTTATCGTCGGCTCCGTCAAAGATCAAATTCGCCTTCAATCCGCCAAAACGGAACTCGACCCACAAATCTTTGGGCTCATCTGCAGTGCGTCCCTGAATCCGCTTGCCGATAGCCGGGTCGATGCTGAGCTTTTCTCCGACCGTGCATATGTCATCGCCAAACCGCACACCACCCGGCAGATTTCCCAAATAGCGTTCAATACTGCCACTCTTCACGGCTTCACTGCCCCAATGTAGGAACAGCGAGGTGACTATATCGTGATCACAAGAAAGCTGAAAACCATGTCTTTTGAACACATACTCCGCTCGATGCGTACTGCCTCTCCAGATCTCCGGCAGCTCTCCCAGGTCCTGATGCAGGGCTTGGAAGCAACATTCGTCGTATGGCCGTCCCAACATCCCAGTTAGCCGCTCGAACAGTTTGTTCAGCACTTCGTTCGTTGTCATATTTCGCTCAGCTTCCACTGACAGTTCCAGCTTATCAGAACGACCTTATCAGTGATTTGCTGCTATGAGATTCAGCGATGTGATGGAGAAACTCTCCTTTTGTTCACCGGTGATCCATGCATCCCTAAATGTTAGGTGGCGGCAGCTCTTTGCGAGAAATGCGGCTGAATGCATCTTCGAACCATTCATTTTCACTAAGTCCCGGTAATTCATTGCACAGATCATCGTAGACACGCTTCGCGAATGCAGAAAACGCGGACGACAAGTCCGCAACCGTGCTAACCGCACTTCTATTCTGTCCGTAGTCACAGCGACTGACGACAACGTTATCGTTATCTCTCATGAACTCCAAACAATAACCTGACTCAGAGTCGTAATACAACGACCGAGTCGCGCCTTGTTCGATCTCCATCATCGCCGACGTTGCATAAATAGTGAACTGAACCAAATGGCCATAGCTCAAGCTGAGATCGACGCCATCAACAATAAAGCTAATGTCCACCCTTAAGATGCCTTGCCAGAAGGCGATGCTATTCAGATCCGCAACCGGATATTCATCCGCATCTGTCAGGACCTCTTCGATCTCGCCGGGTCTCAATTCGTAATTCAAAATGATCGCCATCACATTGCCTGTTGCAGCGCCTGCTGGCAGAATTCACTCACACCAATCATATCAATACCGAAAAAGTCAATTGTTCCCAACCGGACATCCGCCTGCGTCTGTGCAGATGTTGGCTCAATCCTGCGCTTTAAACGTTTTCAACATCGCTTCCACCGCAGGCAAGATCTGTTCTTCTTGTTCAGGAAGAATCGTCGAAACCACTATATATGCTCGGTTGCCTGCCATCAGGGCCCATTGTCGCCAGTGAATGTCCTTGCCCAGCTTGGATGGAATCATAGACTCAAAATACACACCTTCATAATTACCAACGTTCCTCTTCTCCAGATCTTTTTCCGTTGCCGAGTCCTTTATTCGTTTTGCCCACTCCAACGAGATGTCCGTTGGCAGGTGTGAGAAGAGCTCTTTCTCTTTGTCTTTGTCGTCACACGAATATGTTCCTAGCTCATAAACATCCATTCCAACTGGTGCGATGCTGGGCGCATAGGTGAAAAAGAAGCAATGATCGTTCGATGTCCAATCTTTGGCAATTTCCAAAGTGAATGTCTGTTTGTGGCTGCTTGGTTTGAATTCAAAGACAGGCATGTTTTCGACGGGCTTTGGTTCGGCAGCATCAGTTTTGAGAAAATTGTTTGTCGGATCATAGCTCCACTCTGAACAGGTCTCAGCGCCGATGGCATCGAGAAACTCGTGAAGAGTAGGCTTATAGCTTTGAGGAAATATTGGAATTAGCTGATGCTGTTCGATCTCCGGAGATGCTGTCACCAGACCAACCGTGTTTCCCATGCTTATGGCACTTCCAACTACAAACATGTTGGCGAACTGCCGGAAGGTGTAAGCCAAAGTTCCATTTACGCGCTTGGCCAATACGCGCTTGAGGTCATCGGCAGAAAGTGGCTTGACCGGCGGCGAATGCATCGGTCCGGAGGCTTTGAACGGTTCTTTGGTGAATGTAATCTCGTTGGCAATCAGCGTCTGATCGTTATTTGCTCGTGCCGATATCTCGGTGCACGAATTTCCTAGCGCAAGCATGAAGACAATGGATAGGATGAATCTTCGCATGTATGGGATAGCAACGGGGTATTTGTAATGCCTTACCCTAACGCACCGATCGAGAAACGTTTGCGGTTTACGAACATTCGAAATACAACGAAACATGATACGACTGGCAACAGCACAACGGGGTGACACGCTGTCGGTATTGTTAGCGACAGCGAGACTTCAAAACCACAGAAAATTTCGTTGAATGGATGAAGCAAACACAGAACACTACTCTGCCTTACGTTTATACCGATCATGGTCTGATGGTTGGCTGGACGACGCAGTCCAATCTGGACGAACTTACGATCGAAATCTACAAAATAGCAATTGCCGGACAACCGCCATCGAGACTACCAGGGTCCGACGATCGCGCGATCATGCTGACCAAGCTGTGATGAACAGTTTTGCAGGTACCGAAGCGGGGATATAACAACACAAAGCCACACATCAAGGTGAAAGTCCCGAGAACACCTTAGGCGCTGAGTGACAATTTGACATTACACGGGCACATTGAATTTGGCTGTCATTCAGCCCCCTCTCGTATAAGAGTTTAGATAATAGCCAGTAAATCAATGCGTGCTATCAGTATCCAAATTTCAGCGATGCTTACCTGCATACTGTCACTGATCTTCGCTCCGGCTATTGCGGCAGACAAGGAGCAATATGAATCTGAGTGGATAGGAATTGGTAGATACATGGGATATGAAGATCATCCTTCGATCACATCTTCAAACCAGGTAATGGCTCAGTTCAGCCTTATACACACGCTCAAAGGTCCGCCAGTCGCTGTACGGACGCTGCGTGTAAGGTACAGCAGGCGCAGCAAGGTGGAACAACCACCGGAGGGCAACGGGACGATTGACCTGTTGTCGCAGGTGCCCAACAGATCCAATTGGATAATCTTCATTCAATATGCCTATTCACGGAAGGGTGGTTACGATACGTTCAACGGAAACAAAGGAATAATTCCATGCACCAAGACAAACCTAGACGATGTCCTGGATGGCATCGAGCGAGCAGATCCGCATTTGCATTTTGACGATTCAGCTCGCCGGGTCCTCTACGATAATGCTGGCATCGAATATTCTTCAATGCTTCGCTCCAATCCTTATGATGCCGAAGCATTTTATCGACCACTTCTCAGCGATGATACCGAAGGTGATGCCTACGCTGGGCTAGCCATTGCGCTTTGTCGGCAAAACAAGATTCCCGAGGCAAGGAAGGTGATCGGAGAAGCTCGTGATAAGGGATTCTTCGACAATCCGAAGGTTCTAGCCGCGGCTGGTTTTGTGTCAGAGGCGGACGCACAAAAGTCTGAATCCCGTGCTCGCAAAGATCTTTATGACGAGGCAGCATTGATGCTCTGTCAGCGCGCGCTCAAGATCGATCCCACCAATGAGGTCGCACTCGAAACAATCAAACTCGCCAACAAAAACCGCATGACTTATACGAATTCAATTCCAGCCGGTGTCGTTCTGCAGGGATCACCTCCATCGCCAGGACCCGGTCAAACTCAATTAGTACCTGCGCAAGGCGATTTCGGTTCCGACCGATTGTTTTTTGTTCCTGGTCGTGGGCTGGGCAAGCAAGGACCCGGACCAGGCGATTGAAAAAGTCTGGCAAACGACGTCCCTGAAAGCTGGACAAGTCCAACTTCAGCAAAGATAATCGATAAACGAAGTTGATTAGGTCTGCGATCTATGAATTCTAAAGACGAGTCCGGCGAACGACCGCAGAGATGCGAGCCAGAGATAAAGGCGACGCCAATTGAATGCAAGAACATGATCCAGACATGGCTCAACCGCGCACACATGGCGTACAGTCAAAACAACATCGACCTGTCAAAGATAGCATTAGTGCGGATTAGCGTACAAGCGCGAACCCGCGGACCCGACAGCGAGCCACAAGGATGTTAGATTCAGACAACAAAGGCAATCGAACTGTGAAAAATGCTGGCAAAGGCTTGTTTCATGTCATGTGCTTCTTGTTCTCATCCGGACTGACACTTTCGCTCTCGGTCCAAGCAAATGAAATACCTGGACTCGGCAATGTCAGGTATGGACCGAACGGTTATTATGTAACGCCTGAGACGTACGAGCATTCACTACAGCCGGCGATTGATGCGCTGTGGCAAGTGGCACGCATACAGCATCCTGGTGTTACCACTAAAGACGAAATCGCTTCGATCTATTCTACTTTCGAATCGTCACTTCAATCCGCTGCGCAAGAATTCAATATTGGCGAGCCTCTACGAGCAGGCTGGGTTAGTGGACTCCTGTCCTCGTACACCAGTTCCGCCCATACGATGGTACAGCCAGTCCGCTCAAAATCACTGGACGAAGCTCTTATGGCACGGGTTAAACTCATCCGACTCACTGACCAGAAAACGGTTCAGCGCATCGAACGAAAGATCAAGCGCTATTCGCAGTCAGCAATCCAGCCGGATTTCCAATACGTCGGCGACTTCGATCCGCGTAGATTCTAGACACGCATTCTGCCATCGCTATCTAATCTAGATTAGTCGACACGGGGCACGCTCATGAACACTAAAAGGATCTTCAAATACTGGCTAATGTATTATGCCACCGGCGCCCTCGGCGGGTATTTATTGGGCGCCATACCAGCGATGGTCGTCGGGGCGATAATAGCGTACCCAATGAATCATGCTGACCTAGAAGGCATTCGTAAAGCGGCTACTGTTCCAATGTGGATCACCTTTTATGCGTTCACACCATTTTGGTCGTTCTTCTGCTTTCGCTGGGTCGCACTGAAAATGCTTCGGCAAGTCCCGCCACCAGACGACTAATACATAGTGAGGAACCAGCCATGAGATGCATTGGTATTAATACTCGTTTGTTGGTGGCGTTGATTCGCTTCTAACTCTATCTCTCAAAGGCATTGTCTTCAACATCCGAATCAAAGATGACCGACCCCCACGTCACTGTCGTGACGGTGTCACGCGGAGAAAGCATTTTAAAGCCAGTGCTCAACTGCTCCATGTATGCCTTTGGATTTGCGGCTATGCTCTCTAACATCGCCGCCATATGATCAGCCTTAAGCTCACCATTCAAAGTCTCGACAGGCTGAAGCACTTCTCTGGCACTTCGCAAACACTCTGGATCTGTGAATGTCTTCTCGATGCGTTCGAGCATCGTCTGCATTTCTTTCGCGTCCAGAGTGTCGATTCTTTCGTATTTAACCAGTGCATAGTCGCTAAGCCTTATCCACAGATTATCCGAGCATTTGTTATCGGTTGCTGTCAAGTGAGCACATGCCATGTCACCAATCATCTCCTCGCCAACCAGCTCACTGTTCTCCAAAGTGGCAAAGGATCTGCCACCAAGTTCAGGCATCAGCAGCACGGGCACATAGTGGGCTACTCCCTGAGAAACGCCTGTTGCACCTGCCACTGCCAGTGAAAGTTCGCGTTCGAGTCGCTGTCCATTCATCCAACTGTGGGATGAAAAGCACTCACCGTCCGCGGTGGACCAAACCGCATTATCAGCTTGCTGTGTGCTGCGTCCGGCCGCGGACCAACCAAAATAGAAGCGTCCATTGCGCACGAATGCAGTGCGAAAGGACATGACGCCTTGCCCGCCCTCTACGCAGCCGCTGTCTCGGTATGTTTTGCAAGAAGCATACCGTGAACACATTGCAGCAATAATCCCACCCGCGTCCACAATCTCTCCTTATCTCCCGAAGATTGTGCCCAACGACACCATTGAGATTACCTCATTCTACGCCTTTCGGGCATCGTCTAACATCTGGATGACACGTTCTGGGCGCCGGTTGTATGTTTGCTGAGTCTCATTATGCTCACAACAGCGTTGCACAGCTGCATAATGCTGAGCTTGGCACGTGTGAGATGATCCATAATAGACGCAAAAATGGTTTACTCGAATTGTCGGAATACATCCTTGCTGTACCTTCGAACTCAGCTTGCCACCATCGTTTCATGCGTATCGTTGCTGTTCGCATCGGTCGCTTTAGCCGCCGACAACAGTCAAGCTGCTGTTATTGGACTGAACAATGAAGGGGTGACTGAACTGACCGCCGGTCATTACGACATGGCGATCCAGAAATTTGAGCAGGCACTCAAGCTCGATCGCAATTATGATCTTGCTCGCGACAATCTGGCAATCACATTCAACAACAAAGGATTGCACGATAGAGAACATCCAAGGGATGCGCTAAAGCTCTTCCATCGAGCGATGCTGATTAACCAAGACAATCCGACGACTAGACAAAACATGGAGGGGATAATCCGCATGATGGGCCTGAACCCATCTGATTATCATGCAAGAATCTCGCTGGCTGAAAGCGCACTGCACACAGGGGAATTCATAGACGCAGCAGTTGAATACGGTGAAGCTTTGCGGTTGCATGAAGACCTGGACATACGCAACAAACGAGACGACCTCCTCGACACTTTGGATGATTCTTGTCTATTTTTTAGACGCAAAGACGACGATAGCGAGCAGCTCGCACAAGTTGTCGTCAGAGCCGCGCAAGACAGCAAAACGCCAGACCCCCAATACATCAATCGTTTGGCACGGCGAATCAATCGTTGGTGGCGCCCCCCCGAAGCTGCTAAATCCAAGGTTGTTGTCGTGCAGTTCAAGGTTGACAGTTCGGGGACGCTTTCAGATCTTCAGATAGCGCAACCTAGCGGCATGGCGATAATGGATGGCGCTGCGCTCGACACTGTTCGAAAATCCTTGCCAATGCTTCAGCCTCCCTCGGGTGCGCCCGATGGCATCAGCGTGGTTTGCACCTTTGCTCTTAGGGCACCGGCAGCCGCACCCAAGCAACCGGACAATAGCCAAGCAGCCGATAGACAAGCAGAATCCAAGCAATCGGACACGCGCCCAGAAATAGACTTCGGACCGTACATGGCTGAACTGCAACGGCGGATCAAAAGCAAATGGTATCCTCCACATGCCGACGAGTCAAAACGTATTGTCGTGCAGTTCAAAGTCCATACATCAGGTGACATATCTGATCTGCGAATAGACAAAAGCAGTGGGATTAAGAACTGCGATCAAGCGGCGCTTCAGTGCGTTGAGGACGCATCACCGTTTGCGCACCTGCCCGCCGGTGCGGACAAGCCAGTCGACATTCAATTCACTTTCGACTACAACGTGTTTGGCAGCAACATTAGCAACCAGCTCTCTGGTGAGCGGCGCAATGCTCCGACAGAAGCAACCGACACAGACACTTCGGTCCCCACAAAAACCGAGTTAGCCAAGCTCGATTTGAGCAGCGGTCGAGACATTTCGTTGGCGGTAAAATATGCCGCAGCATTTGAGCGACACGGCGATTTTCTGGCGGCGGGCAAATTGTATCAGCGCTTGGATCAAGCACTCAGATCCCAGATGGCAGCAATCGACTCTGCATCAGCGCGGGTCAAATTGATTAACGATGCCAGCCACACCACTGAGCCGTCTAAACTGTTATCACTAGTTATCGATGTTTTTATGCAGATCAGCAAACCGCCCATCGGCAAGAGCGCCGAATCAAGCATGCAAGAACAGTTAGCGACCGACATGGTTCACAACAAAGTTCCAATCTGGCTGATCAAAGAGACATTGAACAAAAGAAAAGACATAGCAATTGAAACAAAACTATTATTGGTCAAGGGATTGCTTCGAGTCTCGATCAACGAACACGACCCCAACCACAACGTGGATGAATTGCGTCCTCTTGTCGCGAGCTACGAGGACAGATTGCGTCGCCTTGATGACATTTCTGACCTTGAAAAAGCTGGATTTGCCGGCGAGGTGCAAGGCTTAAACGAGCAGGCTATCAAAATGTACAGTACGGCGCTTGCCTCTGCTCGCCAAGAACTGGGTGGCAACAATCAGCGAACGTACTTACTGATTGTTGACCTTGCCAGAGTCACCGCGGCTCAGGGCAATTTCGCCGAATCGCAAATACTCTACGAGCAAGCGATCATGGGATTGATGAAGCTTCGCATCGACTGGCAATTAGAGCGTGTCTTCCAGAGCTATGGCGACATGCTCAACCGATCTGGTCAAAAACAGCATGCGGCATCCGTATACGCACAAGCACAGGCGCTCTGGCAGAAGCACCATATATAGAGTCATCAGTGGATGAATTGTTAGACAGAATTTGCGTGTTGCTACGGTCTGGCTTGCGAGTGTGTTGATGTTGGCCGCGGCGGTGTTGCCGGTGCATGCTGACGACAGCGTCATGATTGATCGAAGCGGCAATCCGTTCATGCAAGAGGTCGCACCGTCGCTAGAGACCGAGGCAGTTGGCGGCGAGGCTTTGTACGGCGCATACAGTTGTTTCTATCACCATCAATATGCTTGTTTCTTGTACTCCAACACAGTCTAATCTGTGCGCCGAACACGTTAATCCATGACTGCCAAACTCAATGAACGAGCCGATCACTGCCAGCGTCTGCCATGCTCGTCGCCGAAGGAAGTTTGAGACGTCACTTAGATTTGAGTGTCAATTCCTCAAGCTGCCGCTAGCGCTCGTATAAGAGAACAAACGACCCGATATCCCTGTGAACAGACAAATCACTGCCGCTGCGTTGGAAGTTACAGTCTTAGGTGCGATTTGTTCAGTGCCGCTTCGCCGCTGTGGGTTGGGATTGTCAGATAGATCCGACTTTATTGACGAACGCCGAGCAACGACTGAGACAACTGCAACCGTTCATAGTGCTGACCCATCCTATAACGCAGGTTCAGCTGGCTATTCAAGTATTGTTAAGATTGGCTGACTTTTCGGAATCGGGATATCATGGGATTGAGAGTCGGAGAAAATCATGTCGTCTACGGTGACACACAGATGCACGTGTTGTGGCAAGCCGACCGATGAGGTCGGACAGCTTGTCACCGGGATGAGCGCTAATATTTGCGCTGGCTGCGTCGCCGTCGCTAACGAGCAGTACAAGAAACAACAACAACCGCAGTGCCTCACTGCACAAACTTGCTCCTTCTGCCACAAAAGAAGAAAGAACCAGGTATTGAGTGTTGCGAGCGACTCTGCAGAGATGGCACTCTGCAAAGATTGTTTAGACTTGTGCAATCAAATTGTCTCGGATCACGCACCGCCGACGACGGCAGCCTGGAGGCAATCCAAGCCAAAAGAGCCCACGCTCACAAGAAAAAAGAAACCTGAGACATGAAAGCCATCTCGTTCTCCGGAGGAGCAACAGAGAATATATGAATCTGGAATGGAGTGGTTATCGAGCCACGGCATAGATGAAACGGTCGGCGATTTGATCGCGGAGATGATCGAATTCAAGAAATCTCCAAAATTGTATGCACACGCAAAAGACTTTCTGACGAAATTTCCAGAACATGAAGACGCTCCAGCGGTCGTAGCGGCGTGGCTTGAAGCTTCAGATTCGGGAGAGGCTGCACGCTTCGCAGCACTCTACCTTGCCCAGCCGGAAATCTGCGATGACTTGCACCCGGTGATCCGAGCGGTTTTTGCAACTCGCTATCGAAAACAGCTCTACGATCTCGTCAACGCGCTTCTGGAGAAACATCCACGCCGATACGTTTGGCAACGTTGCATCTTTCTGAAGCCCGATGCATTTAAGCCCAAGATGGAAACTCTTGCGCTCAGGTGGTTGACTTTGAATCTGGACAACCCCCAAATATCCATAATGGGCGTATCATGCGCTCGCTCAAAAGACATCATCAAACTGGCAATGCAGTGGCTTCGAGGTGCTGGGAAAAATTCCCTCATGTTGCAGTTTGATATTCCGATGCTTTTGAATTCAATTAAACGGCAACACAAAGAATTGTCATCTGAAATTGCTGACATCACGAGAGATTGGATCTCGCGGAGCGAGAACGATCGTGGGGCAGGTTACGTAGTAGGGGCATTAGCGGTAGCAACTCACGCTGACCAAGACGTCAACTTCGCAAAACAATGGTATCTCAAGTACAAGAAAACCGAATCAGCATGGTGTGTGCTCAGCGACTTGCTTGACTCGACGAAATGCGATTCAACTGATCCATTTCTTTTGGAAGAGGCAATTACGGTACTCAAATCACAGCATCCCAACAAGCGAACACCCAGGCTTCTCGGCGCACTACTCGAACGTTGCACAGATCCGGAAGTAGTTTCGCTGGCTAAAGAAGCATGCAGAAACCAAGAAATGCCCTGGATTCTCATGATTTTGATCGAGCGAGCAGGTGATGCCGAATCAATCGACATTGCGTGGAGCACAGTGCACCGGTGGATTCAATATCCGATTGCGGCAAGACTGCTGCTAGCTTTGTTGAAGTCCGATCCTTCCAATCAGCAATTCCAACACTCAGCTCGCCAATGGCTCGCGAAGAACCCGAACGACAAACATGCCAATCAGGTTAGTCGGTATTTGTTAGAGTAGCTCGACTCTGGCCCCTGCTCGCGCCTGCGGCGCCTAGAATAGTTCAAAACGACTGGGTAGGAATGCTAACGAGGCAACAGTTGTGCTCCGGTGTCTTTTTTAGATGAGGCAACGGGGGATAAAGGAGTGTATACCAAATCCAGGAACGCCTCACCAGGCTTCATGAAAACGTTATACAAATGCTAGTTGGTCGGTGTATACGTGTATACAAAAGCCGCAAACGCAAAACTGGAAAGGCGATAACGCGTTACAGCGCTGCTTGCCGCGTATACCAAATGACTTTTCCTCGGGCCATCGGCACAGTCTGAGAACTGCATGTCAACCAAAACCAGGACCACGCCTTAATGTCACACTCAGTTTAGTGGCTCAATAAGAGATTGTCCGAATGCAAAAATCGAAAGGCAGCTGGGTGAAAGTTGGGGGAATGACCGCGCTTCTATCCGTCGGTGCTGGCGTAGCGTATGGTTTCTGCTGGCAGCAGCAAGAGAAGTGGAACCAGCAAGAGAAACAGGAGAGCAAACAGGGAAATGCTGACTATCAGCGGTGGTGCATAGAGTACGAAAAAAATCGAGTAAAAGGCTATCTAGATTGGAAAAAAATGCATCCTGAATACGGCAATGATTACGACGACTCGTTCGCGAAAACGATTCAACCTAACGGGCTGACATTTGAGGCAATTGAAAAAGCAAATCGGGCCGGCCGGCTAGACGTCTTCTATGGAGCCGGCGGCGGCTTACAGTCTAGAAAGGTGCACTGTATGGCGCCTGAACCGCCGTCCACACTCTCAAGTGATCGCTAAAATTGCCCCCGATGGCCCCGGAGGGCCCGAGGAAAAAGCACGAGCTTTTTGAAAGGCGGGATAAAGAAAGCATTAACCCCCGTGACTTGCAAGCTGCCATTGATGCTCAATCGAGCTGCAAAACCGCAGAATTGATGTCCACCTGGTTCAGCGCTGTCTAAAAATAGCTTGCAAAACGGGCATGACATTTTGCGATGTCGCGCATGATCAAATCCCAGACGAGCTGATCTGAACGAAGATCAGCGGACGCTGCAAGAGCACCAAAATGGCTTCGTAAAGCACAAGGGCTAGCAAAGATTGGGCGCTGCGCGCCTGGCTCCGGCTCGCGCCTGCGGCGCATAGTACAGACGGTTCAGGGGAGAACAGTTTTGGGATGGTGCGCCTCAAGCAGCTGGTGAACAATTCACGAACAAGGTTTTCGACTCAGGTGGCTGGTACGTGGTGATCTTCGTTACCGAGATTGGCCCAGCTTCCACAACTCGTGCACCTGCTCTGGTGAACCCGTCGAAATCACGCGAGTGAGTCGCACATTTGTGCCGTCTGCGTTGGAATCGCCAGTGTCGATCGCAACATTGAGCATCTCGCTGCCTTTAATTGCGTCAAGTCCGGGATGATATTTTTCAGTCTCGGTCTGAGTGGTTCGTCCGATCTCCCATCCAGACGCGTTAAGCTTCCCGGCGTAAAACGATATTACGTTTGCAGTCGAATCCTTCGTTCTTTCACACACATTAATTTGCGAGGCACCACTGGGTATGTCGATCTTGTTAACGAGAATGAGTTTGGCACCTGGATAGAGGGGTACCGGGAAGTCGGAGGGAAATTTAATTGGAATGTCACTGCTCCTCTGTTGACTGGAGGAGGGCGCTGCGGAGTTGCCTGCGCAACCAGAAAGCAGGAATGAGAAAGCGACTGTAAAAAGAAGCGCCGCCTTTGTTGTGTGCTCGCAGAACATTTCAATTCCTCAATCGTGGGACAATTCTTTCGCGACATTATACTTGAGTCGCACGGTAATCATTGAGTATGCACGGGCAATGAAACCAGTGGCAAACGCAATCCCTCAACTATTATGCGCATCAAGTCCGTCGATTACACTATTCAAAGGCATAGAAAATGCGGAAATGAACCATGAATACAGCAGAAATGGCCGAATGCTTCTGGCGAGAGAATTTTGTGTTGGCTGATTTATGGCGTGCTCGCTGCCAGGTTTATAGCCCTCGAAGGGCAGTTTGGTCTCTCCTCGGACTGAAGCATCTATGCGGTCTATCGCTGATTTATACACGTTTTGGTGTACACAGAAGTGCGCACGTAGTTTTGGGAATTTACCTCTTGCGAATTTTGGCGTAACTTGTGAATACGCTCCAGGCTCAGTGAAACTGTCCTCGCCGTCCAGTCTGCGCTGCGGGTAAAAATCTTACTACCCTATTGATAAGAAGGCATACTTACCATGCTAGGCAAATCAAGAATAGCCGTTTCTAACACCCTCGACGTTTCTAAGACGCACCTCGGACAGTTGCTCATCGCAGCGAAGATTATCGACAATAAGAGTCTCCACGAGGGGCTACAACTGTCCAAGAGAACCTTTCTCCCACTCGGGCGCGTTCTAGCCATAATGGGCAAGATTCAAGAGAGTGATTTGCCGGGAATACTAGCTGCTCAAGAATTGGCACGCGATGGAAAGGTGCCTTTAGAGCAGATCACTGCTGTGCTTGCGAACGCATTCTACTGTGGGAGCTTGAGTACAGATGCATTGCATGCATTGATTTCCGAAGAGCTTTCAATGGACGAAGTCGACGAACCAGCTCGATGCGCGGATACGGAAGTGACAGAAGAGGCAGAAGATCAAGAATCGTCGTCGGTCTCCCAAAAAGACTTCTGTAATCATGTCCTCGCTTTGCTGTACGACGCCGAACAGGTCACCGCAAGTAGTATCAGATCGGCAATGGAAAAGGGAACTCAGACAGCTGACATACCACAAACCCTCTGCGAGCTCGGCATGATCGATGTCATACTTTTGGATTTAGCGAGACAGTGCGAGATTCTGATTATGCGAGGTTTCATGACAAGGCAACACGCACTGTCAGCCTTGGCTTGCTACGCCAACGGCAATGATCCTATGTCGAGTACAGCAGCGATGCAGGGATCGGATGTTCTCAGCCTGATTGAACCGCAAGAATTTCATGCGAATTTTACGCGGCCAGTAATGGCAGCTTAGTACTCGGCTTCTTGCCCATTAGAATACAACCACGTATGGGCGCATGTGGTTGCGAGCGATGTGATGC